>Ga0137418_10004927_pt1 | contig 12241 bp, 11 predicted proteins | sample CZODoug3_1_2_16f_FD_122242 | JGI IMG/M metagenome (GOLD analysis project Ga0137418, IMG submission 122242) | Vadose zone soil fungal communities from Angelo Coast Range Reserve, California, USA - CZODoug3_1_2_16fungal (Hybrid Assembly) | ecosystem: Environmental > Terrestrial > Soil > Vadose... | reverse complement strand
GGACGTTAAGCGGAGAAACGGGACTACAATCTCCGCATAACCTGCGGTACTGGCCTGATCTCGCGGAGAATATACGGTATAATCTCCGCATAGAGCGCGAAGAATGAATCACTATATCCATCAACTGCCTGACTGGCCGAGATTTAATTGGAGTCAGGAAATAATAGCGGCGCCACTTGCCGCCGTGCGCCACAAGCAAGGTCGTCTGCTGGGACGCATGGAAGCATTGGGATTCTCACTCAGGCAAGAAGCAGGGCTTGAAACTCTAACTCTGGATATCGTTAAGACCAGCGAAATTGAAGGTGAGACTCTGAACGCGCAACAAGTGCGCTCCTCCATCGCCCGGCGGCTCGGGATAGATATCGCCGGAGCGGTTCCCTCAGACCGTAATGTTGAGGGTGTCGTGGAAATGATGCTAGACGCGACGTTGAAGTTCGAAAGGCCTCTGAGTGCCGAGCGTTTGTTCGGCTGGCCTGCTGCTTTGTCCCCTACTGGGCACAGCGGTAGTGAGAGGCTTACAGTTGGCGGCTGGCGCGACGACGCAAAAGCGCCAATGCAGGTTGTCGCTGGTCCGATGGGTCGGGAGAGCGTGCATTACGAAGCACCACCTGCTCGACTGCTCGATGCGGAAATGGCGAAATTTGTCGAGTGGGTGAATCAGCCCGACAGTCTTGACCCGGTTCTCAAGTCTGCCATTGCTCACTTGTGGTTTGTCACTATCCACCCTTTTGATGATGGCAACGGCCGAATCGCGCGCGCAATCGCGGACTGGATTCTGGCACGCTCGGAGAAAAGCTCGCAGCGATTTTACAGCATGTCCGCGCAGATCCGTCTTGAACGGAAAGCCTACTACGACGTCCTGGAGAGAACCCAAAGAGAGACGCTCGACATCACGGCGTGGTTGGAATGGTTCATTGGCTGCCTAAGCCGGGCGCTTGACGCAACAGAAACGACGCTCGCGACGGTACTTCGTAAGGCGCGGTTCTGGGAGACACATGGTAGCGCGATGATAAACGACCGACAGCGGCTCATCCTGAACAAACTCCTCAATGGATTCGAAGGAAAACTCACGTCATCGGAGTGGGCGAAACTTACGAAGTGCTCTCAGGATACGGCATATCGAGATATCCAGGATCTCATCGAACAGGGCATCCTGGTCAAGGACGTAGCTGGCGGAAGGAGTACGAACTACTTGCTGAAAGACGGTGACAAATAAAGGAATACTTGTCGTTTGATCCCGCATCTTGTGCAACGGCTTACGCAACATCAGCGATTTGTACCACCACGCCCAGGGTCGGATATGCTTATACATTCACGCTGGAAGCTCCTGGTGGTGATCGCTATCAGAAGTAAGGCGGCGGCAGCAGGACATGGACGACCCTATTGAATCCGATGTTCTGGATCGACTGGATCGCGCGGGCCTGGAGGATCGGGTCGCCGACCTGGTGCTGGCTGCGCTTCTCGACGACATTGAGGCGTGTCTTGGGGGCAAAACTCCCTCGCGGCCCTCAATCAAGCCGAAACAAATCGAACAGCCTGTTCGTGCGTATGTCGAATCCATCAGTGTCGAAGGCTTTCGCGGCATAGGCCCGAAGGCTACGGTCTCGCTTCGACCGGGCCCGGGGCTGACGTTGATTGTCGGCCGCAATGGGTCGGGAAAGTCGAGTTTCTCGGAAGCCCTGGAGCTGCTCCTCACCGGAGAGAATCAGCGGTGGGGTTCGAAACGCACCAGGATCTGGAAGGAAGGGTGGAGGAATCTTCATCACCCGGACCTGGCGCGCATCGAGGCGAAGCTCTCGATCGACGGTCGGGCAGGATCCCAGACGGTAGCCCGATCCTGGAAGGCCAGTGACGACCTTGAGGATGGCGGTGCCACTGTTTCATACAAGGGTAAGTCTGCACCGCTGACGTCGCTTGGGTGGTCGGAAGCGCTCTCCACCTATCGTCCGTTTCTCTCCTATAACGAACTCGGTTCGATGCTGGAGGAGGGGCCGTCCCGGCTCTTCGATGCACTCGCCGCTATCCTCGGACTCGAGGATCTGATTGCTGCGGCGGACTCATTGAAAGAGACGAGAGTGTCGCGAACGAAAGCACACAAGGCAGTTCGGGACAGGCTCGATGAGATCTGTGAAATCCTCAAGACGCATCCTGACGAGCGTGCGGCAAAATGCCTCGAAGCATTCGCAGACAGGCACTGGCAGCTCGACGGCGTGACCGCGCTCCTGTCTGCAGACAGCACATCTGCGGAGGCAGATTCCGAGATCCGCAGGTTGCGTGAGCTCGCAAGCCTGCGCGGTCCAGAGCCGGCCGCCGTAGACGACGTTCTGCAAGCCTTGAACTCTGCGCTCGCCGCCCGGGCAGCCGTTGCTCATACCGACGCGGCAAAGGCGCGCCGCCGGGCCGAGATACTCGAGAAGGCTCTAGACTTTCATCATCATGAAGGCGACTCGGACTGTCCCATCTGTGGCCGACCGTCCGCACTCACTGATACGTGGCGGCGCCAGGCGGAAGAGGAAATCCGAAACCTTCGTAGAGAAAGTGAAAACGCCGATGCTGCAGACCGGCACGTTCTTGCTGCCGAGCGAGCGGCGCGGCACTTCATCGCGGCGCCTCCGGCGTCCATCAAAGACCCGGATCTCCTGAAGCTGTGGAACGCATGGAAGGAAGGCGAAACCAAAGCCGGCAAAGAGCTCGTCGCCCATGTGGAATACTTCGTGCCGAAACTGGACCATGCAATCCAGAAACTTCGGAGCGATGCGCAAATAGAGCTTAAGAAGCGGGAAGACCTGTGGCGTCCCGTGGCCGAAGTTCTTGCACAATGGATTCCCGACGCTCGGAAGATGTTGTCCGAACTGAAAGCGGTGAGCTGGCTCAAATCCGCGGAGGACTGGCTGCGCACGACGGCGACGACGATCCACAACGAACGCTTCCTGCCGATCAAGGAACGAGTCAAGCGAATCTGGGAGCTTTTGCGAACCCAGAGCCATGTCGAGCTCGAAGACGTCTCGTTCCAGGGAAAGTCGACGTCGCGGCGAATCAACCTCGATGTGACGGTTGACGGTACGCGGGGAGCCGCGCTCGGCGTCATGAGCCAGGGAGAACTTCATTCGCTGGCGCTGGCCCTGTTCCTGCCGCGCGCCACACTTGAACACAGTCCTTTTCGATTTGTATTCATCGATGACCCTGTTCAGTCCATGGATCCGGCCCGCGTCGACGGGTTGGCGCGTGACCTGCAAATGGTTGCGAAGAAACGGCAGGTCGTGATCTTCACACATGACGACCGTTTGCCCGAAGCGGTCCGGCGGCTACAGATCGAGGCGAACATCATTGAGGTTCTTCGACGCGAAGGCTCAGTGGTTGAGCTTCGGGAAGTGCGAAATCCGGTGCGGCAGCATCTGGACGACGGGAAATCGAAGTGAAGGGATCCGTCACGGGCGTGCGTGACCTGAAATCGCCCTTTTGAGTTGAGGAAAGTTACTGCCATGGGCTACAGGATCCGCAAACGGTTGTCACTCGCCAAATCTTCTTTTGGACTCAAACAATTTCTCGCAAGATCACTTCTAACCTGTCCATGGTGAATTCCAACGTCCCCAGAATGTTAGAGCCGTTTGAAATACGATCGCCAAGCTCCTGCAATTGGCCGAAGAAGCGAAAACGTCAGCGCGCGGAAGTTCAATCATATCAGGCGCGATGGGATTTTCAGTAGGGATAGCCAAGACCAGAACTGACTCCGGTCATTCATTCTTATTAGCGGAACGCGATTTCTCTGGTGAGATCAGTTCTAACCTTGGAAAGGAGGTCCGGTACCGGCGTGTGTCGCGAGTCAGCAATTTCATGCCTCGAACCGCAGCGTGTGCTCCGATGTAGAAATCCGGTAAAGGCGAGCCGCGTCGGCCTCCTCGTCGTCGATACCGCAGGAAGCATTTTCCAGCGAGAAAGGCAGCTTCCCATGGCAGCGGGTCACGACGGAAATAACTCTCGGCTAATGCATCCTCCACCTCTTCGATACTCTCAAATCGGACGGACACCTCAGCATAGATGATGGGATTGATGACAAGAATAGCTTGCTCTGCGTAGAGAGCAAAGTTGGATGCCGACCATTCCAACCACTTTGCGTCCTCGGTTAGGACATCGAGTATCACATTGCTGTCCACGAGAACTTCTGCCACTCTAGTCTCGGGTCAAGGCCATAATTTCGTCAGTCGTCAGTTTTATTGTCCCTTTCCCTCGCAGATGGGCTATGAGCTGATGCCCGCGGTTTTTACTTCGTTTCTGCTTTCGAATGCGGACAGTATCTCCGACGACGTCGAAAGTGACTTCGGTATTGGGAAACAGCCCGAGCCGTTCGCGTATGTCTTGTGGAATCGTGACTTGTCCCTTCGATGTTACACGCATAACTGTCTCCTACTCTTACTGATCTTACTCTTACCAACCTGCCGAGATCAAGACACGACCTCCTTGTTGAAAAGACCAACCAGCAATCCTTCGGGTCGACGTGGCGGTCGACGCGGTGGCGCGCCGCGGCGATTCCCTCCCGGCACTTTTCACAGTAGTTCTTGCCAAAGACGATCGTCACTGAATCGCGTCCGGGATGCAGAGCGCACTTAGGCACTTGTCCTCCTCACTTCATTGCAGCGCCCGGCTGACCTCATCTAGCTGGTGCTGTATGGCCGCCCGGGCCGCAGGCTCGCCAAGGTCCTCGTAAAAGCGCTTCTCATCCAGAGCGGCCGGCGGATTCGGAACGAAGTAGTGTCGCAGAAGTTCCGTGATGGACCATGCATTCGCCGTCCCGCCATAGTCCGCATAGCGCACTTGCCGAAGTTCGTCCGCGGATTTGTCCAGCATGTCGCGCAGGGCGCGCTGTATTTGCCTTCGTTGGTCGTCAGTTTCAGATTGCCTTTCGGCGTTCTTCAGGAAGGCCGCGATGGAATTCTCGGCGTTCGACGGCGAGGAAGAACCTGGAGAAGAACCGCCCTGTTTGCAGGCAGTGCTTACGGAGACCACCAACAACAATGTTGCCACGCTCAGGAATCGCATGCCCAATTCGAACACGGCGGGCATTATATGATTGGGCCTCGTAGTTCCAAAGCATCGACGCGTAGGTTGAATACGGCGGCGCAGGGATCATCAACAGCCCTTGGGCCAGAAGTTTTAGCGAAAGATGTGCAAGGTTATTCGGAAATACGCGTCAGACCGGACAGGCTGTCGAAACCAGAGTCGAAACTCAGTATCCGCTTGACGCTGTTTCGTTCCATCACGGCTACATGAATGGCATCTCGGGCGGAGAGTTTTCGTTTGCTGAGTACGAGGTCGCGGGCGCGTTCGTTGTCTGAGAGTTGAATTGAATAGACTTCATCGACGAGATTCGGCAGCACAGTAAATGAGGGCTTGATCGCGTCGCGGCGATCAATGGCGACGTACCGGTGCAGAATTTCCTGGAACACCTCGGCATCCGTCACCAACGGAATTCGTTCCGCCACGAACCGTTCGAGAAGCCGTCGTGCGTCATCCTTGTGACGGTGGGGAGCGCCGACCAGATACATCGGGATGTTGGAATCGACAAAGATCATTTGCGGCCGGTATAGCCAGTCTCGATCTGCTCCAGCATTTCATCGACATCTGCTGTAGGAAAGGAATTGCGGGCGGCCGCGCGAATGGCGGCCAGCTTAGAGGTCGGATCACCGCTCGACTCGCCCTTACGCGCGGCGCGTAAGGTCTGGCGCACCCACTCTGCGACCGTCATCTGTTTGAGTTCTGCGATCCGTTGGATCTCCAGGAGCTCTTCATCATCCAATATCACCTGAAGTCGTTTACGCATAGCGATAGGCTATCTTACTCATCCAGATGAGTGAAATGGCAAAATGGGGCGGTGAAGTGTTGGAAACAACGATCATCGGGCCGAAGGCAGGTCCGCTAGAGAGGGTCGCTTTGCAAGAGAGGTTGGCCAAGGGCCTGTGCTTGTCGGTTTAATTCACTCAAATCAAAATCGTACAAATCCGCATGCTCGGCCAGGAAGTCTTCCGTTTCAGTGCGACTCAGTCCCAGCAACCACCCACTTGAAGCTGATTAAGCGTCCCGAGTCGATACCCCTCTCGGGCCAATGCTTCAGGGGCCATACGCGAGAGCTCCCGGCCTCCAGCCGTGAGCTGGGCTGCGATCTCATCGGGAATATCGATAAAGACCTTGACGCAGCTCGGGGGCGGTCGGAATAACCGGAAGGTGTATATTGCGCGAGTGAGCTCCATGCCTAACGGTACGAATTTCGTCGATCAACATTCAGCGGCCGACGCCAAGATCAAACTATTTCGCTCTCTTTTCCGCGGGCGAGACGATGTTTATCCGAGGCGGTTCGAGAGCCGGAAAACCGGAAGGGCGGGTTACGCGCCTGCCTGTGGCAATGAGTGGATCCGAGGCATTTGCGAGAAGCCAAGAATCAAGTGCGCGGACTGCCAGCATCAACGATTTCTTCCGATGACGGATGAAGTGATTCGCTGGCATCTGTCGGGATTTGATCCAGCGGGTCAGCCGTTTGTCGCGGGCATTTACCCAATGCTTCAGGACGAGACGTGCTTCTTCCTGGCCGTCGATTTCGATAATGAAGGCTGGCGCGAGGACGCTGGTGCATTTCTGGAGACTTGCCGCGCTATTGGCACTCCGGCTGTGCTGGAGCGATCCCGGTCTGGTCAGGGTGGGCACGTATGGTTGTTCTTTGAGGAAGCCGTCACCGCCGCATCCGCGCGAAGATTGGGTTCATTCGTTTTGACCGAAACGATGGAACGCCGTCCGGACCTTGGTTTTGGTTCCTATGATCGATTCTTTCCGAATCAAGACACCTTGCCCCACGGAGGCTTCGGCAATTTGATCGCACTGCCGCTCCAGAAGCAGCCACGAGACCTGGGTAACAGCGTTTTCCTGGACGATCAGATGGTTCCCTACGGAGATCAGTGGTCGTTTCTGTCATCGGCGGCGAGGATTGGCAGAACGACAATCGAAGACCTCGTGCGGGATGCCGAACGGAGAGGACATGTCGTCGGCGTACGCCTGCCACAGATGGAGGAAGACGATCCGGAGCCGTGGACGGCGCCGCCTTCGCGCCGCCGGAAAGAACCGCCGATTGCTGGAGAGCTTCCTGGGGTCTTGGAACTCGTCGTCGGGAACGAGATCTACATTGCGAGGGACGGCCTGCCTCCGGGACTGCGGAACCGGTTGCTTCGCCTGGCGGCCTTTCAGAATCCCGAGTTCTACAAAGCGCAGGCCATGCGCCTGCCAACTTACGACAAGCCGCGCATCATCGCGTGCGCCGAAGACTATCCGCAACACATCGGGTTACCGCGCGGCTGCGTGGACGACGTGCAGCAACTTTTGTCGGATTTGAACATAACGACTGTTGTGCGTGACGAGCGGTGCCATGGCCAACCCCTGCATGTGACATTTCAAGGAACGCTCCGGCCGGAGCAAAAGGCGGCGGCTGATTCGATGCGGGGGCACGATATTGGCGTGCTCGCAGCGACCACGGCATTTGGCAAAACAGTGGTGGCGGCCTGGCTGATCGCAGAGCGTGGCGTCAACACACTTGTGCTGGTCCATCGACGACAGTTGCTGGATCAATGGGTCGAACGCTTGTCGACGTTTCTGAATATGAATAACCGTGATATCGGACGCATCGGCGGTGGACGCCGTAAGCCGACGGGCGCGCTGGATGTCGCGGTTATCCAAAGTCTGGTCCACAAGGGCGTCGTCGATGATTGCGTCGGTGAATACGGTCATGTGATCGTCGATGAGTGCCACCACTTGTCGGCCCACAGCTTCGAACAGGTCGTCCGGCGCGCGAAGGCGAAGTTTGTCACGGGATTATCGGCAACGGTCACACGGAAGGATGGCCATCATCCGATCATCTTCATGCAGTGCGGGCCCGTGCGGCATCGTGTGAACGCGAAGGCGGAGGCGATGCGGCGGCCCTTTACTCACAGCGTTCTCGTGCGTCCAACAGCCTTTCAGCCGGCAATGCCGTCTCCTGCGGACAAACGAGTCGAGTTTCATTCACTCTACGGGGAACTGGCCGGCGACGAATCGCGGAATCGCCGCGTCTGCGAGGATGTGATCGAAGCCGTCGAGGCAGGCCGCTCGCCGCTCGTGCTCACAGAAAGAAACGAACATCTCGACAGTCTCGCCAATCAACTGGCGGGGAGAGTTGGCCACGTCATCGTGCTCCGCGGCGGCATGGGAAAGAAGCAGCGCGAAGCCATGGCCGCCGAGCTCGCCGCGGTTTCCACGGAAAAAGGGCGGGTGATTCTTGCGACTGGGCGTTACATCGGCGAAGGATTCGATGATGCGCGGCTGGACACGTTGTTTCTGACGCTGCCGGTGTCCTGGCATGGAACGATTGCGCAATATGCGGGACGGCTTCACCGTCTCTATGACGGAAAGCGCGAAGTTCGCATCTACGACTACGCCGACTTGAACGTGCCCATGCTGGCCCGGATGTTTGATCGGCGTTGCCGTGGATACGAGGCAGTTGGATATTCGATCTCTCTGCCCGCGAGCGCTGTTCCGGGCTGGCCCACAGACGTAGTTCTTCCGTCGGACCCGGAATGGAAGCGTGATTATGCTGCCACTGTGCGGCGACTCATTCGTGACGGTGTGGATACACCTCTGGCAAACCTGTTTGTCCGCGCAGTCCAACCTTCACTGCCGGAAAAGACCGGTCTGGAAAGGGCGCGCAGCGCGAGCGAAGCCTTTTTATATCGGCGCCTTGAAACTCTTCCTGAGACAAAAGGCCGGTTTCAATTGAACGTTCGCTTGCCGATTGCGTTCGACGGCCAGAGCCAAATGGAAGTCGATTTCCTCAACGAGCCTTTGCGCATCGTTGTGGAACTTGATGGCTCGCAGCATCTCTCCGATCCAGAAGCCTACCGTCGCGATCGCCGGAAAGACCGGCTGTTGCAGCAGAACGGCTATCTGATTCTGCGATTTCTTGCAGAGGATGTCGGCAAGGATCTCGATGGTGTTCTGGATTCCATAGTGCAGTGTCGTGTAACGCGGTCGCGATCAATTAAAGAATGCGTTTGAGGTGTTCGTCGATCATCAAAGGCCGCCCCACGCTCGACCCACCTGGCCCATCCGATCATGCCGATTATTTTGACTATCCGCCCGGGACCGACGTATCCTTTCGCGACGCGATTTCTTGCTAAGTTCATTTGCGAAGGAGAGACCCATGAGTTCGAAACGATCTGGTCGAAGGGAATTCTTGAAAAGGAGCGCCGCGTTGGCCGGCGGTTTGACGTTGGGAGCAGCAGCACCCGCGATGGGACAAGCACCAGCATCCCCACCAATGATCAAGGGCGACAAGGATCAGATCGCCTACGGTGACCGCTCGATTTTCGTCAAATCGGTACGCATAGCCCACGGCGGCAGGCCTTCGCCCGATGACTTCGGGCTCGTCTTTCATGTGGCGTCGCCGCTGCAGGATTCGGTGGGCGTGATCACACCATCCTCGCTCCACTTCGTGGGGACGACCCGTGGTTCCTACGTCCCGCAGATCGATCCCAAGGAGCATCGTCTCATGATCCATGGGATGGTGGACCGTCCGCTGACCTTCACCGTGGAGGATTTGAAGCGCTTTCCTTCCGTGACCCGCCTTCATTTCATGGAGTGTGCGGGGAACCGAACGTCGCGCAGGGCCAAGACGGTTCAGGAATCGCACGGGATGACCAGCACCGCCGAATGGACCGGCGTGCTCCTCTCTGTGCTGCTCAAGGAGTGCGGCGTGAAAAGCGGGGCATCCTGGTTCGTCGCAGAAGGGTCGGAGGAAGTGAAGGGAGCGTCGAGCATTCCGCTGGCCAAGGGAATGGAAGACTGTTTCGTGGCCTACGGCATGAACGGCGAGGCCTTGCGGCCCCAGAACGGGTTTCCGTTGCGGCTGATGGTCCCCGGCTTCGAGGGAATTTTTCATACCAAGTATCTGCGGCGAATCAAGGTGGTGGACCGGTACTACATGAACTACAACGACTTTGGGCATCTTAATCAGGAGCCTATAAACGCTGCGTTGGGGTACCAGATCGGGCCCAAATCCGTTATCACTTTCCCTTCCGGCGGACACCAGCTGCCTGGCCGCGGATTCTACGAGATTAGCGGCCTGGCCTGGTCCGGTGGCGGAGCCATCAAGAAGGTGGAAGTGTCCACCGACGGTGGCCGGCGCTGGAACAACGCCGAGATCAAGGGGATCGCGCATCGCATGGCGCATACCCGGTTCGGTTACACGTGGAATTGGGACGGACAAGAGACCGAGATTCAGTCGCGCTGCACGGACGAGCTGGGTCAGGTTCAACCGTCGCGAGCACAGGTCGCCAAGCACTGGAACAAGCCCCTGGATCCCTCATTCAGCGTGCCGGGACTGGACAACACGATTCAGCCTTGGAAGATCGGCAGAGACGGGAGCGTGACCAATGGGCTTGCTTAGGGTTCTGCCGTTGGTGTTACTCATGGGGGTCTCCGCGCTGGCGCAATCGCGTACTTATGGTGTGGGACGCACGCCGAGCCCAGAGGAGATCCGCACGTGGGATATCTCGATCGGCCCTACCGGAGAGGAACTCCCGCCAGGGCGCGGAACCGCCAAGGAGGGCGCGCAGATCTATCGCGCGAAGTGCTCGGGATGCCACGGGGCGACGGGTATCGAGGGCAAGGCGCCCATTTTGAAAAGCAAAGCTGGCCCGGCTGGCACGGATGTCGACATCTGGGCACGGGAACGAATACTGCCGCTTCGCGCGCCGTTCGCGACGATCGTCTGGGATTACATCAATCGCGCCATGCCCCTCAATAGAGAGGGAACGCTGACCGCCGATGAGGTATACGCGCTGTCGGCGTTTCTGCTCAACATAAACGGCGTCATCCCGGAGGACCAGGTGATCGACGCCCAGAGTCTGCCGAAGGTCAAGATGCCGATTGGTGATAGATACGCTCCCCTACCTGACTGGAAGCCCAAGACGCCAAGGCTTAAAGGCTATCCGTACTAGATCTTCGTCGAACCGCAATTTCTTTTTTGGGCCGATAGCGACTATCGGCCTGTGCACTCGCCGGGTTCGGCCTCGGTCGCGGTGACGCGGGGCAGATCAATCGCGTGGCAGTCCTCGCAAGTACCTGCGAAATCGGCTAGTAAGTCAGAGGAATTAACCCTTCTAATCCGGGGTCACTGATTCGAGTCCAGTCGGGCGCGAGCTGCCACCTACGATGGGTCGGTGGTCTGCCGATGGCTCGTGGGAGGCGTTTGCCCTGCTTCTTCGCCCTCAGACCAACATTTTCCTCGAGAGTAAATGTCGGCAACAGATAGAAAAATTGAAACACAAAACATCAGAGCAGTTCGTCGCTTCCCGCCAGGAAGCCGGTGGCAGCCATACGTCAGTTCGTGCCCAAACGGGTGCCGCGATTGCGGACTCATGTCCATGCTTTTCGAGTCGCTTGAGGATTTCCGGGTTTGGTGCCCTGGAAATTGGCGACGACACGATGCTCGTATCCAGGAGATATCTAAGGGTCACAAAGAGACCTTACGGCCTGTGCCTCTCTCCCGAGCGGCCTGAAAGAAATCATCTTCGACTCCCACGTCTTTGAGCGTATGTTTTCGAAGGAACGCTTTGTAGACATCGGCAAATCGAGGCCGTTCGCTCCGCAACCGCTCAAGTTGGCGATGCGAAATAATGACAGCAACGGGCTTACCTCTGCGAGTCAGTTCGACTTCGGCTCCCGCCTCGGCTTGATCCACGATTTTAGGAAGATTTGACCGAGCTTCCGCGATGGAATACTTTTTCGGCATGACTAGAATGTACATCGAGTTGTACATCTGCGCAACGACCAGGCTGTTACCACTGTCTCGCCGGATGATATCGCTGTTTCGCGTACGAAATTGTGGGTAATAATTTGCGTAATGAATCCTTCAAAAAGCCTCGCAATTCGCCAAAATTCCTGCAAACGGTGTTAGAGCCTCGAGGTCATTTAATTGTTTTCTTTCAGAAGGTTGTGAAGAGTTTCAAACAGGACAAAAACTGCAAATTCCCCATTACGACTACCTTGATTTCTATATGGGAACAAACTCGGTGTCGCAGCGGGCTGCGATTTGACTCCGGTCTACCAGATGATTTTCAGGCGGCTCAAAGAACGGCTGCTGAGTTGGCGTTATCGGTTTCCGAAGTCGGGCTTGTTTGAAGTCGACTTAGCGTATAAACCAGACGGCGCAAGGACTCTGGAAATC
>Ga0137418_10004923_pt1 | contig 12245 bp, 11 predicted proteins | sample CZODoug3_1_2_16f_FD_122242 | JGI IMG/M metagenome (GOLD analysis project Ga0137418, IMG submission 122242) | Vadose zone soil fungal communities from Angelo Coast Range Reserve, California, USA - CZODoug3_1_2_16fungal (Hybrid Assembly) | ecosystem: Environmental > Terrestrial > Soil > Vadose... | reverse complement strand
GCGGGAACTAAAAGGCTAGCGGGAGATCGGGAGCAAGTCAAAGTGAGAATCGAGTCGAAGGCGCCTACGCGGATCGACCTGGCGGGCGGAACGCTGGACATCTGGCCGCTATACCTGTTCCACGAGGGCGCTGTAACCGTAAACTGCGCAATCACGCGGTATGCATCCTGCGTCATTGAGACTGCTTTCTCGCGGGCTATCCTTCCTTCGTCGGGAAAAGCAAGTAGTGCCCGCACCCGGCCCGAAAATTCACAGCGCATCGTCCTGGCCTCTCGCGATACGAAACGTGAAGAATCGTTTCCGTCTCTCGAAGCGTTGTGCCGCGCGCGACGCTATAAGCTGCCTTTGCTGGCGCATCTGGTCCGGGTCTTCCGTCCGACGATGGGCTTCACGCTGACCACCGATTCCGAGGCTCCTGCGGGAGCGGGCATCGGTGGCTCATCCGCTATGGCCGTGGCGATTTGCGCGGCGCTCGATCGTCTGACCGGAGCGGGCCTGCGCCGCGAAGACTGGATTCACATCAGCCGCGACGTTGAGGCCATCGTCATCCGCGTGCCGACCGGCACGCAGGATCATTACCCTCCGGCATTCGGCGGCGCCGCCGCCATCGTCCTGGCGCCGGGCGGCGAACGGCGCGAGGCGCTCGGCTGCGACCTTGACGAACTCGAACGCAGATTGGTGCTTTGCTACACCGGCAAACCGCGGCAATCCGGCATCAACAACTGGGAAGTTTTTAAACGGCACATCGATGGCGACCGGCGCGTGGCGCAAAACCTCGAAAAAATCGCGGTGGTCGCGCGGCGAGTGCGCGCCGCTCTCGAACGGAACCAGTGGAACCAAGTCGGGCGCCTCGTGCGCGAGGAGTGGGAGTTCCGCCGCCGGAATCTTCGGACGATTTCCACGCCGGTGATTGACCGCATCATCTCCTCCGCGCGGCGGCAGGGCGCCCTCGGCGGCAAAGTCTGCGGCGCGGGCGGCGGCGGGTGCCTAACGCTGGTGATCGAGCCCGGAGCGCGCGCACGCGTGGAGGCTGCCGTTACGGCGGCCGGCGGAGCGCTGCTGCCATTGCGGATCGATCGGGATGGCGTGCAGGTTCGGTCGGACGGGCAGAACTAGAGCATTTCCATAAATGATGTAGCTTTACAGAGAGGCGTTACTGTGGCAGAGTAGGGGCTATGACGCCCATCCCTGTTCCGATGCGCCGGCGAATTCTGCACCTCTACGAGAAGGGCAAGAGCACTCGCGAAATTGCACAAGTGTTCGGTTTTTGCGTGGCCGCGGTGCGCCGCGTGCGCCAGCAGTTTCAGCAGCGCGGCACGCTGGAGCCGCGGACTCGTCGCAGCGGACGGCGCGCGCTGCTCACCGAGGAACGCAAACAGCGGCTCGAAAAGCTGCTCTCCGAGCAGCCCGACGCCACGCTGGCCGAGTTAGGGGCACGCCTGGACCGGCCCTTCCGCACTTCCACGGTGGATCTGTGGCTTCGGCGGCTGGGCTGGAGGTATAAAAAAAACTCTGGTCGCCGCCGAACAAGACCGGCCCGACGTGGCCGAAAAAAGAGCACACTGGCATGAACAGTTGGCCTGCGAGCCGGTGCACCGTTTGGTTTTCGTGGATGAAAGCGGGGCCCACACGAAGATGACGCGCTGGCGCGGTCGGGCTCTGGGAGGGCAAAGGTTGGTGGGCCGCATTCCCTGCGGAAAGTATCAGACCAGCACGTTGATCTCCGGCATCCGCCTGCAGGGCCCTTGCGCCCCTTGGCTTTTTGAAGGCCCCATGAACGGCGAGATGTTTTTGGCTTGGGTGGAGCAGGGTCTGGCCCCCACCTTGCGGGCGGGTGAAGTGGTGATCCTGGACAATCTAGCCACGCACAAGATCCGGGGCGTACGCGAAGCCATCCAGGCACGGGGCGCACGGCTTATGTATCTACCGCCCTACTCTCCGGATTTCAATCCCATCGAACCGATGTGGAGCAAGATCAAACACGTGCTTCGGAGCCACGCTCCCCGCAGCGACGAGCCACTGCTCCTGGCCGCCAAAGCTGCCTTTCAGTCTATTTCGCCCGCCGATTGCCGGGGCTTCTTTTTTAGCGCCAAGTACGCTACATCATTTATGGAATTGCTCTAGTACAAATGTTCAGACCGACCTTTTCCAGTCTCTCGGGTGTTGTTGATGATCAATTTGACTTGTCTGGCTTACGCGGGTCTTGTGTGGCATCCACGTACTCAGTCGAAGATGGACCGAACCCAGTGATCTGAACAACAACAGGTTCGTCACCGGTCTCTGCGAAGTGATTCCGAGATGGCGGTTCGGTGTAGAAACTGCCCGGTGGCAGAGGCTTCAGTTTCGCCTCGTCAAACTTATCGCCGTACCCGATATGCCATGTGCCGGAGATTACGGTCGCAACCCTGTCGTCACGATGGGAGTGGGCAGCGATGCGCGTATGTGCCGGGACGCGAAGCATGATGGTATATACGCCCGCTTGGTCTGGATTGCCCTTCAGAACAACGGTCTGGATTCCGCCAACGCCTGAGCTTCCCGTGCCCGGATTGCTCACTTGCGGGAACTTGTATTCTGTAGGAGTAAGTCGTTCTTCGTTTGCGCCGCCGTCAGCACTGTTTGCAACTGCATGAGCAACCAGCGGGCCATCAAGGAATTTACGAATCAACGCGACTGTGTAAGCTGGTCGTTCTTCCATCAACCAATGTCCTGAGCCGGCCACGACCTCCTCCTGCACGTTCGTCGCTACATGCCGCATGATTACGGCCTGGAGGGCGCCAAAAGACTTCTCCCCACCTACCGCCATCACAGGCATCGTCAGCTTCGTTTGTTCGAAGACCTTGTTGTCCTTCGCATCCTGGGAGAAAGCCGCAAACTGCGCGAACCCGGCCCGCATTCCACCTGGTTGCGCGTAAGTAGCGGTAAAAAAATTTCTGGTGGCTTCGTCGGGCCTACCTGGATCGCCGGTAAAGTCATTCCATATTCTGTCAAAGTAGATACGCTCCCGGCCCGCCACCAGCCGTTCCGCATCCGGTCCATGGAAGTTGAAGTGCCAAACGCCAGGATTTAGGAGAATCTCGTTCCAGGGATCAATCCCGGGAATGGGTGCGTCCATAACAACCAGTCGCTCAACCTTATCGGGATAAATCGCGGCGTAGGCGTATGCCACCATGTTGCCGATGTCGTGAGCAACCACAGATGTTTTGTCGTATCCCAACGCAGTCACAACGGCACGAATATCCTTGGCCTGAGTCTTTTTATCGTAGCCATCGGCAGTTTTGGAGGAACGCCCAATGCCACGGAGGTCGGGCACCACTACCGTATGGTCCTTCATGAGATCTGCGGCCAAAGGAGCCCACGAGTCGCTATTTTCAGCGTACCCATGGATGAGCACCACTACGGGCCCGCTTCCTCCCCAACGAACAAAAATGCCCGCCCCATCCGAGCTGTGTACTGTTTTCGCTTGAAAGCTGGACGGCAAGGACGGCGGAGTTTGGCTTGAGACTGTTGCCACAGCGAAAAGAGCTATGGCGAGGAAACGTCGAATCATTGATACCTCCACGGTAACAATCGGTTTGTTCGGGACTACGCGAATTACTGCGTTTGGCATTAAGGATTGTAGACCACAATGGATATTTGCTTTGAGTTTTGTCATGATCTGGGCGAGCGACTCAGATCAGAGCCTCTCGACTCAAACCGATCCCTAACGATAAGTCGGCGTCTCTCCAGCAAATTGCTCGGTCACTGTTGGCGCGTTTGTCGGTACCAATCCACAACTGACCGTAACTTGCGAATAGCCCGTGACTCGGGCACGACCCCCAAAATGCGCCGCCAAAGCGGGCTATTGTACGGATCATTTCGCGAGTAGCCGACTATTCGGCAAAGCGATTCCGGCTAATAGCCGCGGCCTTTGCGCCACCTCCTACTCGCCCCCTAGGGTGTGGCAGTTTCGCCCGTTTCGGCTTAAAGTGGTATGCGACCAGGTCGGAAGTTGAGGCCATGAAATCGGCTTCTGCAGCAAACGTAGCCTCCAACCTTCTTCAGAAATGGCAGAAGTTCGTCTACCTTCTCCCTGCCATGATCAATCTTTCTGCCACGTTAGTACCAAAAGCCCAGCCGCCGAATCTAATGGTCCCAGGAAGGAACGCTTCATGGAGAGAGCAATACAACCACCCGCACAAGTCCTATCCAGAGTCGAAGTGGCGCAGAACGAATCGGGCCTGTTTTCGAGCGAGTCTGTGCTTAACCTTCAAAAGTTGATTTTTGCTGGATCCCCGCTGTCTGAAGTGCTCGCGATCATTGCGCAGTTGGTTGAATCGCAAGCGGAAGGCATGTTGTGTACGATCTGGCTACCCGACGAGGACGGGAAGCAGCTCCATTGCGCAGCGGCGCCTAGTCTTCCTGGCTTTGGTGCAAACGTGGGACCCATGACTGTTTGTCCGAAAGGTGCGTCGTGCGGTACAGCGCTTTATCGGAAAGAGCCGGTGTATGTGACCGATATCCTAATCGACCCTATCTGGGACGACTATCGTGACCGATTGTTGCCGTACGGGATTCGCTCTGTTTGGTCGCGCCCCTTGTTCACGAGTGAAGGTAAGCCCCTCGGTACTTTCGCCATCCTTTATCGTGAAGCGCGTAGCCCTGGTGCCAGCGACCTGCAGTTGATCGAGGAGGCCAGCCACATCACGGGCATTGCAATCGAGCGCCACATCAACGAGGAAGCGTTACGGCGTGAGCGCGATCGGCTGCGATTGCTTCTGGAAATTACGAACAGCATGACATCAAAGCTGGACCTGCGCCGTTTGATTGAGGCGCTATCCACCAATCTGCTGAGCGTAACCCGCTGCGATTTCTGCGCCTTGCTTTTGCCGAACGCTGATAGCGGGCAATTGCGCGTGACGATTTTGTACAACCCTGAGGCGCGAGGTTCCCTCTGCGACGGGACGCTTATACCCATCCATGGTTCGAGCTGTGACAAAGCTTTCCGGACCGGCAAGACTCAACACTTTCACAGCTTTGAGGAGGTACGCGACGACCCTGAATATTTCGGCAGCAGCGTAGGTCGACCTTTCTATCAACGTGTAATGGCGGAAGGCTTGGTGTCGGGGTGCGATCTACCGCTTATCGGCAGAAGCGGCGTAGTAGGCGTGTTGGCCGCCCTAAAGCGATCGGAGAGGGCATTCGAGCGGGATGACGTCGTTTTTCTCGAACAGGTTGCCGCGCAGGTAGCCATCGCCGTTGAAAACGCCTTGGACTACGAAAAGGCGTTAAAGGACAGAGACCAAGAGACGAAACAACGACTCTATCTCGAGGAGGAAATTCGCGCCGAGGTTGGTGAAATCATCGGAGCGAGCCCGGCGTTGAAGACCGTGTTGAGCCTGGTGTCTGTGGTCGCGCCCACGGATTCGAGCGTGCTGATCCTGGGAGAAACGGGAACCGGCAAAGAACTCATTGCGCGCGCGACACATAACCTAAGCGGCCGCAGCCAAAAGGCATTCGTGAAACTGAATTGCGCCGCGATTCCTCTTGGACTTCTTGAGAGTGAGCTATTCGGCCACGAAAAAGGAGCATTTACCGGCGCCATCGCCCAAAAAACGGGGCGCTTCGAACTCGCCGACAAAGGCACGCTTTTTCTTGATGAAGTTGGCGATATACCTCTGGAACTTCAGGCGAAACTCCTACGCGTTTTGCAGGAGCAGGAATTCGAGAGGCTCGGCAGCAACCGTACGCACAAGGTTGACGTCCGGCTGATCGCAGCCACGCATCGAGATTTGCCCGCGATGGTAAAACAAGGGACATTTCGCGACGACCTTTATTATCGGTTGAAAGTATTTCCGATCCACGTCCCGGCCCTGCGGCAGCGCACGGAGGATATTCCGAGATTGGTGCAGCATTTCACAGCGCTCTACGCTCAACGCATGAACAAACGAATTGACGTAATCTCTCCCGAGACGATGGATGCGTTGGTGCGATACCAATGGCCGGGAAACGTCCGCGAATTGCAGAACTTTATCGAACGCGCGGTGATTCTCTCCCCGCAGTCGATATTACGCGCGCCAACTTCCGAGCTGGAGCCGTTCCAGACTCCCAAGGAACCCGATGTCCCGATGAATGGCCTCGCGGAGGTAGAACGGGATCATATCCTTCGTGCACTGGCAGCGAGCAACTGGGTGATCGGGGGGCGGAACGGTGCGGCCGAGCGCTTGGGAATGAAGCGAACGTCGTTGGTCTACAGGATGAAGAAGCTTCGTATAATTCGACCTGCCGCGGTCCCACAGAAACGAAGCGCCCGCGGCGCGGCTGGCGACGACTAAGTTTTCCAAGCCGCCATAGCACCGGTGGCAGTGAATCCGACGGAAACTCGTCAGTGGCGGACATCCGTCGGAGATTTGTCACGTAAAATTCGAGAATCATCGGGCTCCTTCCATACAAAACTTCAACCGCCAGAATGATTTGCACGGGTTGTTCTCTCTTAGAGTGAGCTTCGCTTCTTTGGCATCCCACCTGCGCTGGAGATCCACGAAGTGAGGAGAGAGCTCTATGAATGATGCGACGTCACGTACGGCTACAAAACGCGCAGCACCGAGCCAGGACGTTGCCCGAATCAGCGTGTCTCTTACATCCGTCCATAAGGTCGAGGCCGACGGCGTACAGGTGTTTTACCGGACGGCAGGCGAAGCAAACGCGCCCGCTATACTCTTACTGCACGGATTCCCCAGCTCTTCTTTCATGTTCCGTGAACTCATTCCGCGCCTGGCGGACGATTACCGCGTGATCGCGCCAGACCTTCCCGGTTTCGGATTCACTGAGGTCCCTCCTGCACGCCAATATTCATATACGTTCGATCGATTGGCTCTCACGATGGAGGCCTTCACGCGAGCACTCAAAATCAACCGTTATGCAATCTACGTATTCGATTATGGCGCGCCAACTGGCTTCCGCTTGGCGATGGCCCATCCCGACCGGGTTACAGCGATCGTTTCGCAGAACGGGAACGCATACGAAGAAGGCCTTGGTGAAGCTTGGGGCCCGATCCGGAAGTACTGGGCGGCACCCACGGCAGAGAATAGGGACATCCTTCGCCAAAGTATTTTGACCGCGGGAGGCACGCGCTGGCAGTACACCCACGGCGTAGCGAACCCAGAGAGTGTTCCGCCTGAGTCGTACACATTGGATACGGCGCTGCTCGAGCGTGCGGGGAACAAAGAGATTCAGCTCGATCTGTTCCTGAATTACGCGTCGAACGTAGAGCTTTATCCGACATTTCAGGAATATTTCCGTAAATCGAAGCCGCCGTTGCTTGCGATCTGGGGCAAGAACGATCCTTTCTTCGTTCCCGCAGGAGCGGAAGCTTTTCGGAAGGACATACCCAGCGCGAAGGTTCAGTTCCTCGACACGGGACATTTTGCGATAGAGACACACGTTGCAGAAATTGCCTCCGCTATGAAGGACTTCCTCGAAACGAACGGCGTCAGGCGTCAAAGCGGAGAAAGTCCGGGTACACGATGAATTCCTTCCCTCAGAACTCCACTATCGTTTTGCTGGGCTATCTCGCGTCCCCCGCGGCGAAGTGGATGACAGCGGCTTCGGTGCGTATTGACGGCGGTGAGATCAAGGGCATTTAGGGCGGGGGCATTTTTTCGAAAGGGACTGGCGTCTGGAACCTGAAGTGAAGGAGATACGGAAATGAGAACGCGGACAAAAGTTGCCGTTCCTATTCTTGCGGTCGCGGTTTTGGTCGCATGGTATGCATTTCGGCCGGAGCGGCTTGTGGTCAATCGCCGTGTTGACGAAGCAATGCCGAACGCACCAGGCGCCCTGGCGGCACAGCCTCTGGAATCCGGACGGCTCTACAGTATTTTGCACCCGACGGAAGGTGTTGATTTCGTTTTGAAGCCACGGATCAATCGCGCATCGGGGAAGTCCGGCCAGTCCGTAACAGTGCTTCTCGAGCAAAATGGACTCACAAAGACGGTTGAGGGCAGTCATGTGTTGGTGGCAACCGGCCGCACTCCTAACACCCAGGGGATCGGACTGGAGTTAGCTGGCGTCGAACTCAGCCATAGCGGATACATCAAGGTGAACGAGAATCTTCAGACCACCGCGCCCGGCGTGTGGGCTATAGGCGAGGTAGCGGGCAGCCCGCAGTTTACGCACGTAAGTGTTGACGATTTTCGTGTGGTGTATGCCAGCATCACTGGCGGCAAACGCGTGACCACAGGAAGACAAAATCCATTTTGCCTGTTTACGGATCCGGAATTTGCCCGTATTGGGTTGAGTGAGAAGGAAGCAAAACGGCAAGGCATCGCTTATCGCCTGTTCAAGATTCCGATGAACGCCGTAATGCGCGCCACGACGCTGTCGGAAACACGAGGATTTCTGAAGGCTTTGGTTGAGATTGAGGGCGAGCACATTCTTGGCTTCACCGCCCTCGGTGTGGGTGCAGGCGAAATCATAGCTTCCGTGCAGATCGCGATGACCTCCGGACTGCCATACACCACTCTGCGTGACAGCATTCTGACTCACCCGACTCTGGTTGAAGGTCTCATTCCGTTGTTCTCTTCTTCCGCCTCGAAAGCGGAATCGACAGCCAAGGATAATCGCACCGGCCTCCTGCGGAAGAGGGTCTCACACTGAGTTGGAGGGTTTGTGGTTCAACGAAGAGCGAGCACGGAGCGGTTAGGTTCGTTTTCAGACGGCGTGTTCACTGTGGTTATCACAATCATGGTGCTTGAGCTGAAGCCGCCCGAACATCCGACTTTTGCGGCCCTTCTGCCGCTCTGGCCGACGGCGCTGAGCTACGTCGTGAGCTACTACTTTATTGCGATTGTCTGGCTGAATCACCATCACCTGTTCAGGTTCTTCCCGCATGTGACGCCGCGCCTCATTTGGATAAACTTCGTACACCTGTTCATGGTGTCGCTGGTGCCGTTCTCGACAGCGTGGGTCGCGGACACCAAATTGGCAGCGGTTCCCGTGTTCGTTTATGCAGCGGTTTTCGTACTCGTCAACCTGGCGTACATCCCATTCGAGTGGCACGCATTGGCTTCGGCTTCAGTGGAGGAGATTTCGGCCCGGACGCGACGGTTCGCAAAAGCGCGTTCGTCAGTGACATTGGGAACCTTCATTCTTGCGATGCTGGTGTCGGTAAAATCGCCCTCTGTGGGCTTTGGATTGATCTGCTGCGCTTTGTTGGTCTATCTGCAGCCCGAACTTCCAGGGGTTGGTAGTGAGGATGTTGGCAAGATTCCTTCGAGCAGTGCTTCACCGCCACACCGCGAGCCAGAAACTACCGTGAGGTGATCAATGGGATTGTCGTGGCAACAAGGTCCGCTCTCACCGGGAGCAATCGGCCGGTTCCTCGTGCCGGAACCGCTGCCCAAGAGACTTTTGTACGCCGAGCCGTCACGCCGGCGCATGCGCGTGCGCTTCGGCGGGAAATGGATCGCCGATAGCGAGGGCGTCCTCCTGCTCTTCGAACCCGGCCGCTATCCCATGGCGTACTTCCCGGAGACCGACGTCTCTTCGGGCACTCTACAACGCACCGAGTACACCACCCGGCACCCCGACCTCGGGCCTACGTGCTGGTACGCCGTCCGGGCGGGCGATAAGAGCGCGCCGCGAGGGGCGTGGCAGCACATCGAGCTGCCCACCTACGCGAGCGAGCTACGAGGGCGGGTGGCGTTCGCCTGGCCGGCCATGGATGCTTTCTACGAAGAAGACGAACGGATCGTGGGCCATGCCGCCGACAGCTACCACCGCATCGACATCCGCCAGGCTTCACGCAACCTCGTGGTTCGTCATCATGACCGCGTCATCGCCGATACCAAGCGGCCGATTGTCCTGTACGAGTCCGGCTTTGCGCCGCGCTGGTACGTTCTGCGCGCCGACATCGATGAGTCCGCGCTGACCTTCGTGGAACATCAAACTTTCTGCCCGTACAAAGGGCTCTGCAGCTACTACGACATCGGTGACGCACGTCTGGCGGCCTGGTCGTATCGTGAGGCCTATCCTGAAGTTGGCCGCATCTCCGGCCTGGTATCGTTCGAGCCGGATCTAGTTTTGGTGCAACTTGACGGCACGCAGCTCCGTCTTGAGCCGGGTCAAACGGTAATCCCGCACGGTCCTGATCGCGAACTCACCGTCGCCGAGGCGTCCGCCCGGCGATAAGAAGATTCATGCAGGAGGAATTCGTAACGGTATGGCTCGACTGCTATCGGTGAACGTCGGGCTTCCGCGCGACATCGCGTGGAAGGGGCGCACTGTACACACCGGGATCTGGAAGAATCTCTTGCGTGGTCGGTGTCGCGTCGGTCGGCTGAATCTCGAGGGAGATGGTCAAGGGGACTTGGCCGGGCACGGTGGTGAGCAGCGAGCCGTCTTCGTGTATCAGATCGAATCGTATCGCTATTGGCAGGAGCAGTTGAAGAGGACTAACTTCGTCCACGGACAGTTCGGCGAGAACTTCACGGTCGAAGGATTGCCCGACGATGCCGTGTGCATCGGCGACCGTTATCAGATCGGATCCGCACTTTTCGAGATCACTCAACCTCGCGTCACATGCTATCGCGTCGGCATTCGGATGCACGAACCCCGGATGCCGGCATTGCTGACATCCAGCGGACGGCCCGGGTTCTACTTTCGCGTCCTGCAGGAAGGCGAAGTGGGAGCCGGTGACGAGATCGTGAAGGTGGGAGAGGGGGAGGAGCGAATGACCGTCTCAGATATCAACGCGCTTCTCTATTCGCCTAATCATGCACGCGAGCGACTGGAGCGCGCATTACGGATCGAGGCGCTTTCGCCGGGATGGCACTCGTCGTTTGAAGCGTTACTGCATAGCCAATCGAGTGGCAATGCGGGGCTCGTGCCGGAAGCAGCAGCGCATCCGGCTGCACCAGGATTTCGACAGCTCGCAGTGACGGCGATCGATCAGGAGTCCGAGGACGTCCTCTCGCTGACGATGCAGAGTCCAGACGGTCAGGCCCTACAAACGGCTCTGCCAGGCCAGTACGTGGTCTTACGTCTACAGCGGACAACCGGTGGCCCGCCACTTTTTCGCAGCTACTCACTTTCGGGTCCCCTCTCGACGGAGGGTTACCGAATCAGCGTGAAGGTCGAGCCGAATGGCGCGGCTGGAACCTACCTGCGGGAGCGTGTCCGGGTGGGCGATGCTCTCGACGTCAGCTCGCCGCGCGGCAGCTTCGTTCTGCAGTCCGGAGAGCGGCCGGTGGTGCTGCTTAGCGCGGGAATCGGGTCGACGCCCGTTCTGGCGATGCTGTACGCGCTGGCGGGGTCCCGCTCGACACGGCAGGCCTTGTGGCTGCACGCGGCTCGCGATCGGCAGCATCATCCGTTTGCCGACGAAGTTCGCCGACTCATGTGCGCGCTAACGAACGGCCGCAGCTACGTTTGTTACAGCAGGCCTGGCTCGAGCGACAAGAGGGGCCAGGACTTCGATGCGACCGGTCACCTCTCGCGATCGGTTTTCAATGAAGTCGGCTTGCCACGAGATGCCGATGTCTACCTTTGCGGGCCATCTCGCTTCATGGCGGACATGAAGGCGGCGCTTGCGGCGTTGGGTGTGGCGCCGGAGCGGATTCACATAGAGATTTTCAACGGCGCTGAATCCATGAACCCTGGTGTCGTCGGTGCAGCGACGCGAGTTCCGCATCTTCCCAAGGACGACGCAAACACCGGTCCACTGGTATCGTTCGCGCGCAGTGGCATCGCCGCACACTGGAATGCGTCGCAGTACGAGAGCATCCTGGAACTCGCCGAGGCGTGCGACGTCCCAGTCCGTTGGTCGTGCCGGACCGGTGTTTGTCACAGCTGTGAAAGCGGTTTGGTTTCGGGGGTGGTTGTCTACGGACCGGAGCCACTCGAAAAGCCCGCTGACGGCAATCTTCTCGTTTGCTGCTCACAACCCATTTGCGACGTCGCCATTGATTTGTGAACACTGATCGGGATTCGATCTTTGGCTCAAGGACCGTCACGGCCGACTGCCGGGGACTTCTGGCCGCAAGTGTAGGATCAGAGCGCCGCATATCAGACCGAAGCCGAGACGTGGCGCCTACAAATGCAACCAGCATAGCCGACCTTCAGGGTAGCATGCGCAGAGGAGACGTAACCGTGAAAACGCCAACGTTTTCAGTCGAAGTGATCACGCTGCCGGTGAGCGATGTCGAGCGAGCGCTGCGGTTCTATATCGATCAGGTCGGCTTCACGCTCGACGTCGACTATTCGCCGAA
>Ga0137418_10004922_pt1 | contig 12245 bp, 23 predicted proteins | sample CZODoug3_1_2_16f_FD_122242 | JGI IMG/M metagenome (GOLD analysis project Ga0137418, IMG submission 122242) | Vadose zone soil fungal communities from Angelo Coast Range Reserve, California, USA - CZODoug3_1_2_16fungal (Hybrid Assembly) | ecosystem: Environmental > Terrestrial > Soil > Vadose... | reverse complement strand
GCTTGCCATCCCTTGCGGAAACGTGGAAGGTTCCCGGAGTACCTTTCGTTCCTATTTTTTTTCATTGCTTGCAATGGTCTGTCTGTTCACTCACGGTACGCGGTGTTTATTTTTTTTATCTGTCTCTCCAATGTGCTGGTGTCTCTCCCTAGTGTGTGCGTCTGTCTATGGGCGTATGAAAGGCATTGTTGTTCCCTCTCGTATTTTTTATGCCTGGGCGTATGGCCTAGGCTGTGGCGTATGATCGCATGCGTGGGCGTGTGTTGGTGTACCTGTGTGGTGGGCTTGCCATATGGGCTTTGTTGGCCTTTTGTGGCTATGTGTTGATCCACTCCCCGAAGAGTATGCCCCCCCGATGTGTCTTAAACATCGGCTGTGGTGTCTTTGGTCTGGCCTTCCATGCGTCGTATTGCTCCTGTATCGTCCTGGGATCGGTGAAATCGTAAGGAAATGGGGGTAATTGGGGGATTGTGGGACTTATGGTGTATTCGACTTGTGCCGGATGTTGTCCACTTTCGCATTTTCGCTCCATTATATGCGCTTTTCCGGCAGGGGTGGCGTAGTAATTGATTTCATTTTCGTCCTCAACCCCGTAATTCCCCAAAATTTGCTTGCAGGTCGAACAAATCAGCGTTCCCGATACTCTGTTCCAAAGCGGTTCAAGCGCTTTACGGGCTCGCGCATCTATTTCGGCGCTCTTTAGGGCTTGCTCGAATGGGGTTAAAATCCGATTCATTTAAAATTCCCTATGTAATTGATACCCTTCGGTTTTGTGGCCATCTTCATAAAACGCAAAATGCGCACAACCGTACATGATCGGTCTATGGCTTTGATCGGCAGCATATACCCAATGCGTTATTTTCCGGTTATCTTCAGGGCGAGGAAATAAAATCCGGAATCTAATTCGCGTTTTCATCGGGTCATTCACAATTCTAAGCCCTCCACGTGCTTTTCAAGGAATTTAAAAGCCCTTTTCTGCCAATCGTCTTCCGCTATTTTTTTACCGATAGCAAATGCTTCAGCTTCGGGCATCGATTTAGGCCTATTTGGGCATTTAACGTCTTCGGCATGATCTGACATTCGGGGAGTGAAATCGACATCTATACACGATCCGTACCATGTCAGCCCGACGGAATATTCGGCATGATCGGCTGCAATTGGTTCATCCGGCCGGCCGGCGTTACCCCGCAAATTTGTTTCAGGTATATTTTTCGGTTGGCCATTACTCGCGCGGCTTCCTCTTCGGTCAGTTCCCAACACGTATAAACCGTTGTATCGGGCAAAACCATGGCAGGCAATGGAATATATTCCGGCTGATCTTTGGCGAAGGTGACGTTGCATCCTGGGAATTCAATCGGGGTCATAATAGGAATGCATATTTGAAATCTATACTTGAATCGCTGATTGTGTTTTGCTTAAACCTGATCAAGTCCGAACACCCGTTCCACCGTCGTATTATAGTAGTAAATTCGATCTCTATCACCTGATAAAAAACCGAGTGCACTACATGCCTCCTGTGACAATTCGCATTTAAACCACTTATTTGCATGCCTTGCCGCATAGGCTTTTGCCTCTATAGGCGAAACGTGTCGTTTTAAATTTCTCATCCTTTCCATGGCGTTATTCATGGTTTTAGTCCTTCATCTTTTTCGGAATAAAACATCCGGCCTGATTTTACCTCTTTGTGCACTGCCACAATAATCGCTTCCCGCTCGGATCTTGAAAGTTTCGATTCCTTCGCGCGGATTAGATTGTATTCCGCAACCACTTCATCGCGAGACATCATTTTAACATTTTTTAACGGCTGGAATCTCATTTTTTTGTTTTTTAAAGTAATTGAAAGCGGGGTGGGCGATGTTCTGTCGTCGTAAAAACGAACCCTTTTCGAAAGTTAGTACAATTTCAAAACCATTATTTGCCCGCGTCCCGCCTTCAACCTCTCCCTTTTGTTTGAACTTAGAATGGCGCAACCGCCTGGGATGATCGGGGCGCAAGCCCAATTTTTTACGCGCTGTATCTGCTTTTCCTCCTTTCCTTTTAAGTGAATGTGGTGGGATTCGAACCCACAAGCCAAAGCGACTTGCCATTTTTTTTACTTCTCGCGGATCACATTCAACAAACCCCCATTTTCATTTCGTGGAAGGGCGTACGCGGTGACCTTTAGACAGCTTCCCCCCTGTGGCAAACCAACGGTTTCAACGTCGGTGCTGTTTTTTAAAAGTGGCCGTTGTTCGTGAGTTTGCGAGGACGATGCACCGCCCCATCCCTTACCTGTCATACTGCACCACTTCTTTTCTTTTACCTGTGGGTGCCCGGACCAAATTGCCCGGGCCCCTGTTTGTGTCCCGTGGAGTCGTTTTAAAATCGACCCATCTTCCTCATTGGTGGGCCTAGCCCAGGTATATTTTTCGATTTGTGGCCCATGGCCGTGTCTAACACAACTTCACGCCTTTACGGGTTTTGTCATCGCGTACACCTATGGTCCGGGACACCTATCAGCGGGTCTATGCCGTGTGCTGAATACTCCCGTGGAATTTCGAAACGCGATAGACTATTCTTCCTGCGTGCTTTAGGGATTTTAACCCATTGGCCGGGCGCCCATGTCCCCTTCGTCGTCCACAAATCTACTCCTTGTCTACCTTCGCCATCCACTTTGCGGCCCTGGCCTTTCTATATTCCTCTTCAGCTTCTTTCCATTGAGCCACCCACGTGTCGGTTATTTCCTTTTGGCTTTTCCCCATCAGGGATTTAATTGGCATTTCGTGCACGTGGATCAATGCCCCCTGATCCCTGAATTCCCAGTAAAGTTTTAGGTTCGTTGCCTTCCCTTCGCCAATACGCTGTGAACTGAAGGTCATGAAAAGCGCCTGCAATAGACCCAGATCATTTATTTTAAAGCTTTCTGTCATTTTGTTTTTTGTTTTTTGTCAGGCTCCGGGCGCTGCCCCCGGTGCTTCCACTATACCCGTCGGTCCTTCCCCGGATATTTGTAGCCTGTCCCATTTTCCTGGGCTCCTATTTTCCCTACTTCACAAAATTCGTTTCCAACTTCTGTTCAAAAGCATCCAGTTGGGCGTTTTGATCGAAGTAGCTCCACGCCTCTTCAATGATGTCTTCAATGATGGCGGTAAGCTTTTCTACTTCCTGATATTCGCTTTCCCCGTACATGGTGACCTGGGGAGTTTTAAAATGAATCGTTTTTTTAGTGCGTTCCACGTACTTGGTCACCGTCATGATAACGCGGCTTTGCTTCAAGGTCACATCCCCGGAAATCTTTAGTTCGGACACGTTCCAGTTGGTGTAGTTCTTTTTGTCCACAATGTCCATTTCGCAAATCTCCAAGGCGTGTTTACGCAATTTCTTCATACAGTCGAGAAATTGTTTTTGCGGGATGGATCCTGATTCGAATCCGTGTTTGTTCGTGCTCACCGTACTGCCGCCATCTTCTTTACCGGCTTCTGGTGGGTTGGTGGTCATCACCACAAAATCCATCGACACCACATCCGTGATCTTTAGATTTCTTAATTGTCTTTCCTTCATGCTGTTTTTGTTTTTTGGATTTCCTCCCTTAATTGTTCGTTTTCTACTTCCAACTTTTCAACATGGAATCGCATGTATTGCAATTCGTTGTTCACTTCTTTGAACCGGATCAGCAATTTCACGATCGAGCTAACCACGTCCGTAAGAATTATCCCCAGCAAAAGAAGAGCGGCCATACTCCCCAAAAAGATCCAGGGATTTGAAAAGATGAAGCGAAGTAAAGCCATAGTGGGAAGTATTTGATTTTTAAAAGTATCGTTTTTCTATTATAACCCCAAATCAAAAACAGTCAAATGATAGAGAAAAAACGCGTCCGCCTCATTGTCATCGATCACCGATGGCCGAAAGGCCCTGGCCGCGGATAACATTACCTGTTTGTCCGCTTTTCCGTCTCCTGTGGCATACTGTTTTATTTGCGTTGGCATGTAGGCGGTGACGTTTATCTTGTTTTCCTCAGCAAAATGTTTCATCACCCCGATCATTTCCAGTCCCACGATGTTGGGAAACTTCCCATAAACCGCGATTTGCTCGTGGGTTATCAACGTGATCTTTTCCATTTGGCATATCTCGGAAAGTTTGGCCTTCAGACGAATCAGGCGCATGCCGCTGGACTCATTTCGTTTCGGGGCTAAGTCCCATACACCTGAAGCTGTCGCGCAGCAAAAGCCGGTCTTTGTGGCTATATCGAGGGCGAGCAACCCGGGAACGTATTTGAACGGCTGGCCATTGTAAAGGATCACCCGCGGCTTTTCTTTCACGGGCTTTGCCTTTTTTGTTTTGCCTGCTGGCTTTGGATCCACGGGCAGGTCCTTCGGTGTGTCGTAGGCGTCAAAAAGGCTTTTCATTACATTATTTTAATGCTGGCGTCTTCTATGTCAGCGTATGATTTCATTTTGGCAAACACCCGAGCGCAGGTAATTACATCGCGTTGGTTGTATGCTTCGATTTTCTTCAATCCATCCGCACCTTCGGTAAAAAATACCCTGGCCACGTCCTTCCCATCCATTTCCGCCTTTGGTGACGGGACTTTCATGAGATATGCCAAAAGGGCTAAGCTGATATAGTGTTTCCACTGGCTGCCCTTCCACATTTCCATTGTGTCGTCCTGGGCCAGGTCCCACGTTTTCTTTCCAGCGCTGTTTATTATGGCCGGCACGGCGATTCCTTTTATCATGCACCGACGCATTATGAACGGAAAATCAAATTCCTTCGCATAGTGCCCGCAAATTCTAACCGGATTTAATCTCACGATCTGCCGGCCGATGGCCATTAAAATTTCCTCTTCCTCTCCCGATAACGTGATGACATAAAAGATACCATCAGCGGCCAAACGGCCCAGCGTCGCGCAAACGATCTTTCCGAATTCCGCGTGGAGGCCTGCGTTATTTTGCCAAACAATATTTTCCGCCATCACATCAACGTCATGGTTTAATCTTTCCTGTTCTATCTCGCGGCTGAATTTGTGACAAAACAGTGCTTGCAATTCTTCCGGCGCCTGGGAGATGGTTTCAAACTGCGGCACGGTTTCGATGTCGCCAAACATCGTATCGTTCATTGTCATGGCCACGGGGGCTTGCCTTGTGTAACTCATAATTGTTCAGTTTTTTCTGTGATGAAGGTTTGGACTTTGGATAGGAGAATTTGAACATTTGAAAGGATCGCTTTGGCGCCGTCATCTTTCAATTCTGGGAGCGGCAAAAGGGAAATCTGTTCCCGTAGTACAATCAGTTTTTCTTTGTCTGGCGCGCGCTTCAATTTGCGTTCCCTAGCATCCCGCGCTTCCTTTTCGTCGGCTTCCTTTTTTTCTTTTTCTTTCAGCCGCTTCAATTCAGCATCACGTTTTACTTTGGCAGCATCCGATATTTTTTGACGCCGGCCGACTTCCTTTTCGACAATTTCCATGCCCTGGGAAAATTCCTCATCGCTATCGCAATCAATGTTTCCCATGGCAATCACCAGGTCGTCTTTTTCGTATTGCGCGGCTTCCTTATTCCAGGTGAACCCCAAAGGGAGAATCCGATTTATGCGGGCTGTCCTCTTCACTTCCTCCTTGCGCCGCTTTTCGTTTTCTACCATTAGGCGTTCATTTTCGGCCTCGATTTTTTCCCGCTCTTCTTTGGCCGACCGCTCGTTTTCCTCGCGAACCCGTTTTTGTTCAATTTCATTTGCTTCACGGGTTTCTTTGGCAACCCGCTGGCCCATTAAAAAGTTTTCGAAAACACCGTCATGCATTTCTCCAAAGTTTATCGCTTCCAGGCCATCGCCCGGAATTCTATAAGGCTTCAGGGCTTCAATCCGCTTCGCCTGAAGATCCTGGCGCCGTTTGGTGGCTTGCATCTCTACAAACTTTTCTTGTTCAGCCAAATGGGTTTCCATTGGCTCCACGGTGTCTTTGATAATATTAAAACACTTATCGACCAACCGGCCGTATGCCAACGAACTTTCTTTTAAGTCGTCATGAATTTTTTTGGCTCCCGTGCGCACCTTCTGAAGATGAAGGCGGGCCGCCCTGGCCTCTTCTATTTTGTCGGTTTGATTTTCATCAGTGACCACTAGGGCAAAAACTTTTTCTTTCCATTCCGTTGCTGTGTTTTCAAATTCGGCGAAGGCACTGCGCAACACTACCTTTGTTTCAGGTTCTATTTTTGCCTTTTCAATTTCGTCATTTATCGAGCTCATGCGGTTTTGTTTTCTTTACGCTGTCGGGTTAATATCCATTTTGTTGTTGCTGATCCGGCATCCGTTAAAGTGTACTTTCCGGTCTTATTTTTTTTTTAATGTAGAGGTGTACCCAATAGAACGGGAAAACTACTATGAAAATGCATACCCCAATAATGGCGCAGGCTATTACCGGCAAAGCAAAAATCAACGCCTTCTTTATGCACTCGCGTCTGGGCCCACCATCCCAAATTTTGGCCCAATCGTAGGAATCAAAAAATATAGCATACGTGGGCGTTTGCTTGATCTCGCGAAGCGCAAAAGTATTTCAGAATGAAGTAGGCGGGGATTGCCAATAACAAGTCAGCGGCCAACACGATCAAAATGGTGGTGGGGTCTAAGGTTACGTTTATCGTCATGGTTTTTAAAATTTGTAGTCTGAAATTCTGGTGTGAAAAATTATTATGATCCTGCTATAGGTATAAGCGTGAAATTCCGGTTTTTTATGCCTCTTCGAAATCGCCCGCACGTTGCCATCGAATTGCGCGTGGCACCATTTCAACAACATCGCCTTCATGCCCGTGGTGTCTATTGCTTCGCTAAAGGTCGCGCTGTATTCGTAATCCTTTTGCGATTTTGTCACGTGCATTTTTATCGTGCCTCTTTTCATTTTGTTTTTGCGATAACGCGGGTTTGATGCTATCGCCCCCGCGACTCGCTAAAGTAAATTAATGGTCACCTGAACGCCATCCTTCTATATCGGATAAATCATCGCCGGAAGAAATGCGTTTTTTCGTTTCTAATTGCTCTCTCACAAGTGTAGAATGCGATTTTTCCCCATGCCTTTCGGCTAAATGATCGAATACATCCCTATCAGTAATATTTTTTTTGTCTGTCCAATCTAAACAATCACAATATACCGGCGATCCGGTTGTGCATGCCAGCGAAAACGCTAACGATCTACAAATCCGGGATGCCGAATCGTTATATCTATCTTCCCGATCCGTATCGTTTTGATAGTTTTCCTTAGCGTGAATCGTTTTGTAATATGTGGTGTAGACCGTGTTTTCGGTCATGATTACTAATATGTGCATAGCTTTAGCGAGTTTGTTGAATCAAAGTAAGTATTAAGTTTTTAAAAAAGCAATACTTCAAGTATTATATATTTTTTCATTTAGCGACGCCTGCGTTAGCTCCACCCGCACGCGAAACCCTTCCGGGTCGTTTTCTCGCAAAAAAACCAGCCTTTCAGTGCAATTTGAGTGTAACAACCATTCCCCCGATTTGAAGTTCTCCCACTCCCTGTGTGCCTTTTCGCAGGAGTTTACAAAGTTATTTCCGTCCCAAATCAATTCCGCTTTGTGGATGTGTTTGCAGCGCGCCCGGGCAATCGTGTGGTCATTATGCACCGCCCGGCCTCCACACCCGCATTCACAACTAAAGACCGTCTGGCCGGCATGCTTTTCGCGTAGAGCGTGAGAATACCGTCGGTCAATAGACGTTTGCGATACCCTATCACCATTGGAACAATACGATAGGATCATTTCGCAATCCCGTTTTCTTTCATCCATTCTTCTACGTAAATATCCTGAACCTTTGACATTAGGCCATTTTTGTTTGTGAACGTCATTTCAGAACCATCTCGTAGCGCCTTTTCAATCCATGGCAATGCGGCCTGAAACATTGATTCCACTATGTCAGCCGTGCACGCATTTTTCTCACAGCATTCGTTTAATGCCATAAAAATGTCATGTTTCAGATTTGTGCGCCGTGGCGGGGTTTTGTAATCTATTCTCATAGCCATAATTTTTACCCGCTAAAAGCGGCGTCATATTCGTTTTCAAGGTTCATCCACTGAAGGTATGTCAAATCTTCTTTCCTGGGCACGATCACGGCCGGGAATTCTTCTTTGGCCCAATCCAAAAACAGGGTGCACATTCTCGCAAATTCCGCGACGTCTTTATCCGACGACTTTTTGGGGATCTTTATGCTTTTCCCGCTGGGCAATTCCTTCCATTCAAACCATCGGTCCAATCTAAATAGGTTATCCAGTTGATCTTTGTGGTAGCCGGTATGTGTGGAGTATAGGCCCACCACGGCCCAATAAAATTTATTTTGACTGATCGACCGGATAGGCTGATTGGCCTTTATGCTGATCACATAACCATTTTGCTTTACCTCCAATTCCTGAAGGATTTTCCCGATTTTCGAGTGGCTGCGGGCTCGCGCTTCCGGGGTGCTGGTTTCGTATAGCTCGTTTCTCATTTTATTTTTACAAAATGGTGTCCGGGATTGTTCCGGTTAAAAAAGAGTCTCTTTTCCGAAAAATATTTTTGCGTTAGATGACGCACCACATGGGCGCGCCGTTCGTCCTTCAATTCCTCCTGGTTTATCACGCACCTGGCGTAATCCCCCGGCGTCACCTGAAGATAAAATATTTTCCCGGGTTCGATGTCTTTCATCGCGGCTACCGGTATAAGATCTTTCGAATCTATTTCCATTAAAATGGCAAGTCGTCGGCGTTTGCTGAGGTGGTGAATAAATCGGGATTTGGCGGGGTGTTCTGGCCCCTCGTATCCGGGAATTTTTCCGGCGGCCGACTACCATCCAGTGGACACACGCCATTGAAAAAATAGCGCTTTGATTTATTATCGAACCGAACAAACTCATAGCTGCCGCGGCTCACGCCTACAATTTCCGCTTGCCTTTGCTTCAGGTTGTGAAAGTGCACTTTGGGATCGGATGGGTTTAAATGGCGCTCCGGTCTATATATCGAAAACTGCGCGTCCATATTGTTGTCCCAGGCCGCCCCACCAGCAACCATAAATTGGTTGACGACTTTGTAACGGCCGTCTTTCTCCTTTACATCGCTCATGCTCTTAGGGTGGGCGATGAAATTGAAACAGGTATTTGTTTCGAGGGCAAACTTTTTGGTATTAATAAACAAATCGTCCATCATGAAATCGGTCCGCTGATTACCGTCCAGCTTTATCGACTTGAAAGGGTCAATGAGCCACCCGTCAATACCATACTTTTCATAGAGAAATTTGAATTCGTCCATAATGTTATTATAGGTCCGGTCCTGGGGATTGATTATGAAAAAGTGTTTACTGACCCACGCGGCCGCCTCATGGTATTCGTCCAGGCTTATTTTTTCCAGGTAGTGTTTTTTGGCGTAATGGCCATATGGCGTTTTGCCCGTGTAAGCCCAGATCAGGTTGTTAAATATCGAGCTCGCTGTAATTCGTATAGCCTTCTTTCCATCGTCCAGGGTGTATTTAAAACTACTCATGTCTTCCTGTTTCATCATGCCCCATTTCCACCCGTCAAATTTGGATTTCATGACCGACATAAAATCGAAAAACGTTCCCTTACCGTCGTTGGCCCAGCCATACCACCCGTTCACGTGGGTGCGCATCCAGGAAAAAATTTCGTCCAGTTCCGAAACGTAGGACTTTTCCCCGACCGTCGCCCCTTCCGCCCATTCGATCGTCATGGCATTGATGTCCATGGGCACGTATGAAGACTGAAATTTTGGTTTGTGTTTATCCGCGTTCTTTAAATGAGCCATCCCTTTAGTTGTTTTATTCTTCCTTCAATCATGTCCATAACCTCGAAAACGTCTGTTTCCGAATCAAATAAATTTCGGATGGTGCCGTTGAGCAAAATAAGTTCTCGTTTTAGGGCGTATTCCATCAAGATGCGGGCGTGGAAATCCAGATTTGCCGCCAAAGAAACGACCGAAGTCAATTCCGCTATGTAAAGCGCCCCGCCAACCTCTTCAATCTTTCCGTTTTTCCGAAGCTGTTCGACCACGGTTCGCATATCCACCTTTTTAAGGTCCAGGACAGCCCGATAAATCTCCTGGTGTGCCGTGTGGTAAAAGTGTTCCGGCTTCAAATATCCGCGCACCAATTGCAACGCCGGCCCTTCCAGTATAAGCGCCCCTAAAACGGTCCTTTCTAACGCCAGTTCCTTCGGCAATTCCTGCCACATCCCTAACGCGCCTTTGACTTCCTTTTTGTATTCGTTCACCAGAAATTCCACGTTCCGGAATAGGTCGTATTCCTGTCCGATGAAGATTTTTTGGTTTTCGTTCAACGTTAGGCGGCTTTCCATGGCCTCAACTTTCTCCCTTCGCTGTTTCAAAATGAAAGTCAATGTGGCTATTGACTGTTCAATTTTCTTCATGCCGGCATTTCCCGTATGCGTAAATGTTCCGGCCATTCTTCGATCTCACCACCATGCCGATCCTTCAGGCCCATTTCTTTGGAAAGGTAGGTACCCAATTGTTTCACGAAAATCCTGGTAGTGGGCGTCAGGTCCTTTATAAGGCTTTCAAACCATTCAATTTTGCATGGGCGGTATTTGTATTGCCCATTGTCGTTGCCGCTCTCACCACCGATTATGGCCCAATCCAGCCGGCATAAGTCGCCTATGTCGATGTTCATGTCTACCTGTGCCCAAAGCGGTTCAAAGGAAACAAACCGGATGTGCGCGGGCAGCTTCAGCAAATGGTGAATCCTGACCATGCCCCCCGGGCTTCCCACAGACGTGCCCAGCCATACGTTTGGCCAGCCTTCGCCCCAATCGGCCGGCAGGCTGTCGGCGACGCGCTCCGGGCGCTTTGTGAGAATTTGGAAGGTGTGGTGGGGGCATTTCCGAATAATGTCCCAGGCTTCATTGCGATAGTCGTCGATGTCTTCATGGAAAAAGTCCGTGAGCGATGACGTGAAAATTTTGGATGGTTCTTTCAGCTTCAGCGGCATATTGAATACCGTCTTTGTCCTGGTGACTTCCTTCGGCTCGTATCGAGTACCGCCCAGGCTTTCCCGGTACATGTAGCAATATTTACAGTCTTCGTCCACCTTCGTGCATCCGCGGGCAATATTCCATGTCGCGTCTGTCCATTGTATTTTCGATGTTTGGGCCATATCTGTTTGTTTCACATTATGTTCCACGGGGAACGTTTTATTAAAAAATCCCGGCTTTCAGGATTTTGAGCCCGGTGGGCGTTTCCGTAACCCGTTCCAGGGCCCGGAAGATGTTTTGAATTCCTTTGTCCTTGTCGTATGGAATCTGTTCGTCCATCATGCCGTCGATGGCAAATTCCAGCTTTGCAATATCCAGGTCGGGCACTTTCCTAAAAATCGTATCCTTCCACTCTAAAATCTCCACGGAATCCAATTTAAAGGCCCGTAGCTGGTTAAAAAGGTGGAGGCATTCACACACCTTCCTTTCTCGTTCGTTCGGCAGCACGGGCACCATGGCGCCCGCGTGGCGTTGTCTGTTTCTGTCTCGATCAACCGGATATTCCATAGTTTTAGAATAAGTCTTTGTACTTGCTGAACATTCTGGCCGAAGAATTCCGGCCGTGATAATCTTCGGGCTTCTTACCGCCCTGCTGTATCTGTGTCACGATCTCGTTAAACTTTTGGTCCAACGTCTGCAAATCTTTGTCTTTAAACCAATCCGGAAGGTTCACGCAAAATTTCTCAAACAAGGCCACCACCGCTTCGTCTGTGGCCTCATATCCCGCGGCCTGACATACCGTAGTGATTTTTTTGATAATCGATTTGAGGGCCTTCCCTGGCGCTCCACCGAACAACCACCCAGGGTGTATTTTCTTCAGCCAAATATCTACGCATAGAGAATATATCGATGGCTTTGTTGGTTCCTCCTGTTTTAATACCAAAGGCTCTTTTGGGAACTGAATATTGGAAGTCATAAATAGGGCTTTCGTTTTCTTCCCATCTATATCGATTTCCAAGGTTGTGGCTTTAGCCACATCTTTTAATACTTCAGTGGTTAATACTTTGTTATCCCTTTTTGGGGTAAGGGGGGGGGCCTTTTTATGTGGGGGGGTGGTATCCTTTTTTGGGGTATCCTCTAAAGTTACTTTAATAGCCTTTGCCGGCACATAAATGCCCAGGTAATCGGTAGTTACAGAATAAAGATTGCTCCCCTGTTTTTCCATTTCGTTAATCCTGGGCTGCACGATCAAAAGACCTTTTTCTATCAGATCAGTTTTCACTCTTTGTAATTTT
>Ga0137418_10004921_pt1 | contig 12246 bp, 9 predicted proteins | sample CZODoug3_1_2_16f_FD_122242 | JGI IMG/M metagenome (GOLD analysis project Ga0137418, IMG submission 122242) | Vadose zone soil fungal communities from Angelo Coast Range Reserve, California, USA - CZODoug3_1_2_16fungal (Hybrid Assembly) | ecosystem: Environmental > Terrestrial > Soil > Vadose... | reverse complement strand
TGGTCAGTTTCGAACGCCGCGCAGTACTGTTGGACTTGGCGGAAGATCCAGGGATTTGAGGGGGCGGTGCGGCCTATCATTACAGCGTCGCAGCCGGTTTGGGTGACCATGGCGCAGGCATCTTCAGGGGTGCGGATGTCGCCGTTGCCGATTACAGGAATCTTTACGGCGTTTTTGACGGCGGCGATCCACTCCCAACGGGCGTTGCCGCTGTATCCCTGTTCGCGAGTCCGGGCGTGAAGCGCCACGGCGCAGAGGCCGCAGTCCTCAGCCATTCTGGCCAGCTCGACGCAGACGATTTCTTCGTCGTTCCATCCCGCGCGGAATTTCACCGTGAACGGAATCGTCACGGCCGCGCGCACGGCCGCGAAGATCTTTCCAATGGCGGGTAGATCGCGCAGCAGGCCGGAGCCTCCGTTGCACTTCACGACTTTTTTCGCGGGGCAGCCTAGATTCAGATCGATGAGATCGAAGCCCAGATCTTCGACCATGCAGGCGGCGTCTGCCATGACGCGGGGATCGCTACCAAAAAGTTGGGCCGAGATGGGATGCTCGTCTTCGTAGAAGTGCAGATAGCGTTTGGCCTTCTGATCTTTCTTGCGGAGTACACCGTCGGCCGAGGTGAACTCGGTCATGATCAGGCCGCATCCTCCGAGGTTGCGGATGAAGCGGCGGAAGACAGTGTCGGTGACTCCGGCCATGGGGGCGAGGACGATTGCGGGGGAGATGTTGACGGTCCCGATCGAAAGACTTGCGGGGACAGGCTTCAGCCATGGTGCCTCGCGGGCGAGGACGCCCGCGCCCCACGAGTCCGCCGAGTTGTCCCAGAACTTGCGCATGTAAGCCGGGCCCCCTTCAATGCTCGATAGAATTTCGTTCCCGTCGAGAAAGCCAGGTCTTTCCCATCGAGACCCGGGCCATCGGTCGTCGACTGTCTTCAGCCTCACCGGCATGCCCGGATAAGCCTGGCCCTTCCCAATTATGCCGAACTCTATTGTAACGGTGATTCCAAGCAACAGCCCCCGCCAAAGGGGCGAGGGCTGATTTTGGACGATTCCTCTACCTTGAGAGTCAACTCTTTGCGGGCGCAGTCGCAGCGCTGTCTTTCTTGGCGTACTTGCGGCGGAAGCGCTCTACGCGGCCGGCCGTGTCCATCAACTTCTGTTTGCCGGTAAAGAACGGGTGGCACGCGGAGCAGATTTCAACGCTGATGTCGCCGCGATGGGCGGAGCGAGTGACAAAGGCATTGCCGCAGGCGCAATGGACGCGCACTTCGTTATAAGCGGGATGAATAGCTGGTTTCATAATGATATTCAAGCCTCAATACGAACGATTAGATTCTACTGGAAGGCCGCGGGATTCAGCAAACGCCGCCGCCAGCTGCAGCCGGTCAGCGTGAGGGCTGCGGCCGGCCATTGTCGAGGCACGAGACAATCCGCGCACCTTTGTGGTTAATTCTGCAAGGCCTGAGCCGATTTCTACAAGAGCTCGGAGGCCTTTTCGATTTCCCTTTACCGCGACTTCGGGTGTACCTTCACGTTCATTGCGGGCTGGGCGGAGCACCTGGAGCGAGAATCTCATCTCGTCGTTCTGACCAGCATTCCCTTGGTTGTGGTTTCATCCCTGTCCTTTCCCGGCGAGGCTTGTGGATTCCAAATTGCCGAAAATTAAGCACGGAGATTTTCAGAATCCGCTGAAGTAAGGATTTTTTAAAATCGGAATAGATAGGATACCTTCACGAAAAACTGCCGGCTGTCATTCATGTAGCCCTTGGAACTGTGCAGGCCGTAGGTGGGGTCTACGGCCAAATTTCTATTCAGGTTCTGCAGGTCGCCGTTATAGCCGACATAGATCGCGGTGCCGGGATGCACCAGGTAGGTGATTAAAAAGTCGGCATTGAATTGTTTCGACGTGGGCAGATAGGTAGAAGATGCGGCCGCTGCTGCCAGGCACCAGGGCAGCGCGCTGTCGCATGGCGTATTAGCCAGGACTGAGTTGTATTGCAGGATGACGCGCACGGAGAGCTGGGGACTGAACTGCCAGTTCCATTTGCTGCGCAGGATGTGGTTGCTGAAGATTCCGGATCCTGTATTCATGGTTCGCAGGCGTTCGAACAGATACGTATTCTCGATCTTGAGCGGACGAACGGGACGCAGCGAGAGCGTGGCGGTGCCCGTGTCCGACCTCGCCAGCATCGACTGCGGCAACAGAGTTGACGAAGGCACAAAATTCACCCCGTCTCCCCAGCGATAGCTCGCAGCAAGTGTCACTTTAGGGAAGTAGCTGGTCTGGATGGAAGCTGCGCTGCTGTGCTCGTGGTAATCCTGATTCTGCGTGGCCGTAACGCCCAAGGCGGCAAAATCCCGGGGACGGAGCCTCTCCCGCAACTCTTCATAGGGAAATAGAAAAATGAATGTCTGTCCGCGGCCCTGGATCGCCAAATAGGGAGTGTACTCTGTATCCAGCCGCAGCCCGGTGTGATCAAAGACGTAGCGGTTCATGAGGGTCGGACCCCAGTCCACAATCCAGCCTTTTTTCGGACGGAACCGGTAGTCTACCTCCTGGAAGGAATAGCGAATATCCGTACGATTGACGAAGCCAGGGACCGTTACAAAGTTAGGGCTGATGTCGTGGTACATGGCGTCGTAGGTAAAGTGCAGACCGTCGCGCTTGAGTTCGAGCTTGTCAGCCGGACCGGCATAGTAATTGGAGCCGAATTGGCTCGAACTTACCACGGCCTGACCTTCCAAGGTCCAGTTGGGATTGAACTTAAGGCGGGTGTCCACTCCGCCGATGCGGTTGAACTCGCTGGCCGCGGGATATTCCCAGTCCGTATAGATCACGCCCAAGCTCGATTGCCTGAAGATGTCGCGGCTGGCGCGCGCAATCGTGAAGTAGGCGCGCGTTCCCGAGAGCGGATTCTTATCTGGAACACGCAGGCCCGGACTGCGGTCGTCGGTTGACATCAGCCCGACCGAATACGGCCCCTGCTTGCCGGTCAAGCGAATTCCGGCGGACGGATCGCCGATATTGCGCGTGAAAAATAAGTCGAGGGGAGTGCGGAAGTAATCTTCATTCTCCAGAAAAAAAGGCCTCTTCTCCGGAAAATACACGGCAAAGCGCTGGTTGACGGTGATTTGCGGATCTTCCGATTCGACCTGGCTGAAGTCGGGATTCGCCGTCATGTCGACGACGAAGTGGTCGCGGATCACGAACTTGGCATCCATGCCGATTTGTCCCTGGGCGACGGCATGCTGAAAATATGGATGGCTGGGATCGCGGGTATCGAGGGCGCGGAAGCCGCGCATGATTCCGTAAGGAATGACTTCGATGCTGTGGCCGGGCGAAATTCCTTCCAGGCCGTTCAGCGTCGCGGCCTGTCCCAGACGCCCGGCTATTTTGTATGAGATGTGCGGCCAAAATGAATCCTCATTTTTGCGTACGATGCCGCGGTAGAGAATGACGCCCCAAGCTTGCTTTTCTGTCGCCGGGAAACGCAGACTCTTGAATGGAATCGCGATCCACACTATGTAGCCGCGCTCGGTTATCTTCCCCCGTGAGTTCCACACGGTGTCGAAAGAAACGTCGAAATTCCCGTTGATTTCTTCACGGGAGGCCTCGGTCCACATGGCGTCCCACTGCACTCCGAGTGGGGTGGTCTGAAACGCATAGGCGCGTCTGCGGTCGTGAAAAGTATCGAGCATGACTTCGACATTGTCGTCGTCGTAAATGTCCTCGCGGCGAGACTTACGGCCGCGGACGTTCTTGGGATCATCGAAACAGACGAATACAACGTAGAGATTCTTCCGGTCGTATCCCAGATAGGCTTCGGTTGGCTCGGAAGCTTTCTCGCCGTCATGCGGATTGCGCTGCGCGAAGCCGGTCACCTTCGCCATCTGCAGGGCGACCCCTCCCTGTGGTTTCATGGTCAGAAAATCTTCCAAGGCTGGCGCTGTAGCCAGTCGCGGGATAGTCAGCGACGGCGAGGCGAGGTCAGACTTTGGTGCCGGTTGCGTTTCCGGATTCTCGACCTCTGGCTCGGGCTCCTGCGCTGACGGAGATGGATACTGAGTGGTTGGCGCGGGCTTCTGTCCCGGCGGAGCCGGATTCGCCTCGGGAGCCGTGGGGGGATTCAGTGGCGTGGTCGGAGGATTCTGTCCGGGAGCGGGATTTTGCGAAGACCCGGCGCTCTGAGGGGCGGGGGGCTGCGAGGAAGCGTGGTTTTGCTCCCATACCGGATTCAGGACCGCGCCGAAATTCACGACATCGGGGGTGCGCGGCGACCCGACTACTGCCAGTGCTTGATCTGGCGGCGGGGACACGGGCAAAGCGCATACAGGTCCAGCAGGCAGCCCGAGCGCAACCGCCAGCAGAACTTTCAGCCGCGCTTGAAATGACCGACCGAGGTCTCGTACTGAGCGCAAACTATCCTCACGGGTCCCCGCCCCCTCGCTAGGAAACAGCAAGATACACTATCGTCGCTCTCCACGAAACTGGAAAACGATGTCGGGAGGTTTACCGAACGAGGTCGTCATCCATGCCGGCCGTGCGTTCTTGCGGTTACCGGATGCGCAGCGATGAGCTGCAATGCCCCAGAACATTCAGAACAATGAACTCTGGCGGCGGTTCGGCGTGATCCCAAAATGCTCGTATGCCAATTGAGTGGCGACGCGCCCGCGCGGAGTCCGATTCAGAAAGCCGATCTGAATCAAAAAAGGTTCGTAGATCTCCTCGATCGCATCGGGTTCTTCCGCCAACGCCGCGGCCAGCGTGTTTACCCCCACTGGGCCGCCCTGATATTTCTCGATGATGGTGAGCAGCAGGCGCCGGTCGACTTCGTCGAAGCCATAGTGGTCGACTTCCAACATCAGCAACGCGGACTTTGCCGTGGGCTGGTCAATCTTGCCACCGCCGCGCACCTGAGCAAAATCACGCACCCGGCGCAGGAGCCGATTGGCAATTCTCGGCGTTCCTCGGGAGCGGCTTGCAATCTCCATGGCGCCCGGCTTGTCGATCACCACTCCTAGAATTTCCGCTGATCGGTTCACGATCACCAGCAAATCTTCCGGCGTGTAAAACTCCAGCCGGAGCACGATCCCAAAGCGCGACCGCAGCGGCGCCGAAATCAACCCTGCCCGGGTGGTGGCGCCCACGAAGGTGAACGGCTTTACTTCCAACGTGTGCGTGCGCGCCGAGGGCCCCTGCCCAATAATGATGTCGAGCTTGTAATCTTCCAGCGCGGAATAGAGCAGTTCCTCGAGCACCGGCTGTAGGCGGTGGATCTCATCAATGAAGAGGACCTGCTTGTCCTGCATGTTGGTGATGATCGCCGTGAGGTCGCCTTTGATCTGCAGCAATGGAGCGGCCGTCTGCTGAAAATGCACTCCAAGTTCGTTGGCAATGATGTTGGCGAGCGTGGTCTTCCCCAGACCCGGAGGCCCGTAGAGCAGAACGTGATCCATGGCCTCGCCACGTGAGCGGGCCGCCTCAATCGCTACCGCCAGGTTTTCCTTCACTTTGGTCTGGCCGATGAATTCGTTCAGCCTTTGCGGCCGCAGCTTCAACTCAAAGGATGAATCATCCTCTACCGGCGCCGCCGACACCAGCCGATCCGGGCTGTAATTCAGGTTGGGGTTATTTTTAGCGGTAGCCACTCGCCGGATGTTACCACGAACCTTGTGCGGACAGCTGCCTCCGGGGCCCGTCCTGCGGGTCTCGATCTGACTGCTGCACGGCCACGAGCATTCCCCCGTTTGCGCTCCCTTTTCGCGCAACAAGTGTTCCGCGGTGATTTGTCCGCTCCACTAGCCTAGCGGGTTCACAAGGCTCTGGAGCAGGATCGCTTGACAGGGAAGGGGGGTGGAGGTGGCAATACTAGAGAATGCCTATCCGGTGTGTGCCGATCTGGCCCGTGGCCACGGTCATCGCTTTGGCGTCCGTACCCTCGATACCCTGCACGTGGCCGGCGCGCTCTGCCGCTCAAAGCCCAACATTTTTTGACCTTCGACGAACCCCAGGCCAAATTCGCCAACGCCGTCGGGCTGAAGACTTGGTAAACGTTACTCTTCTTCTTCCCTTACCTCGCCCCGTGCCGCTTTTGCTTTCTCAATAATTTTTTCTTGCAGTTGCCCCGGGACCATGTCGTAGTGGTGCATCTCCATGTTGAAGCTGCCGCGGCCTTGCGTCATGGAGGTCAGGTCTGCGCCATAAGTCAGCATCTCGGACATGGGTACTTCGGCCTTCACAATTGTGTTGCCGCCTTTGTTGTCCATGCCCTGGATGCGTCCACGGCGGCTGTTCAAATCGCCCATGATGGAGCCGGCAAAGTCATCCGGCACGGTGATCTCGACGGCCATCACCGGTTCCAGGATTGTGGGCTTAGCCTGCTCCATCGCTTTCTTAAAGGCGATGCGTCCTGCCATCTGGAATGACATGTCGTTCGAATCCACATCATGGTACGACCCGTCATACAAGATCACGCGGAAGTCGACCACGGGAAAGCCGGCGAGATATCCGCGGCCCGCGGCATCCTTGATTCCCTTCTCGATCGCGGGAATGTAGTTCTTAGGGATGGCTCCGCCGAAGATGTCGTTGACGAATTCGAACTGCCCACCGCGCGGCAGAGGCTCAACTTTAATCTTGCAGTCGCCATACTGGCCGTGGCCGCCAGTCTGCTTCTTGTGCCGTCCCTGCACGTCCGCTTTGCCGCGAATCGTCTCGCGATAGGGAACTTTCGGCGCCTTCAAAATTACTTCTGTGTGATAACGCTTCTTGAGTTTGGCGACCACGACTTCAATGTGTTGTTGCCCCGTGCCCGCAATCAGGAATTCCTTGGTCTGGGCATCGCGGAAAAATCGCAGCATGGCGTCTTCTTCCATCAGCTTGTGAATGCCCGGCCCCAGCTTGTCTTCATCGGCGCGACTTTTGGGCTCGATAGCAAATGTAATGGCTGGCTCGGGCAACTTCACTCGCGGATATTGAATGGGCGCCGATTTGTCGCCGAGAGTGTCGCCCGTGAGTGTGTCCTTCAATTTGGCCACGGCGCCAATATCGCCAGCGTGCAATTCGGGCACTGGAATCGCCGTCTTTCCCTGCATGCTGGATATATGTGCGAGCTTTTCCTGCGATCCGCGGCTGAAGTTTTGTAGCGTTGCATCATTCTTCAGCACGCCCGAGAAAACTTTGAAATAGGAAATCCTTCCCGAGAATGCATCCGACAGGGTCTTGAACACATACAACGATACTGGCTCGTTGTCAGTTTCGCGGCGCTTCGGCGCGTCTCCATTTCCCGAGGCCACCGGTTCACCCTGCACCCACTCGTGTTCGGAGGGCGCTGGGGTGTAGTCGACAATGAAATCCATCACCCGGTCGGCGCCCACGTTGCCCAGACCCGAGCTGAAGATCACAGGGAAAAGTTTGTCTTCGCGAATGGCGTTATGCAGCGCCGGGATCAGGTCTTCCTCGGGAATCGTGCCCTTCTCAAAGAACTCTTCCATGAGCTTGTCGTCGCCCTCGGCGATGAGTTCGACCAGTTGCTCATGAGCTTCCTGCACCTGGGCTTTCATATTCGCCGGGATCTCGGTCTCTTTTCCCTTGCCATTGCCCCCCAGTTCATAGGTGTAAGCCTTCATGCGGACCAGGTCGACTACACCGCTCAAATTCTTTTCACTGCCGATGGGGAGCTCGATCGGAATCACGTCCCGGCCAAACCCGTTCCTCAGTGACTCCAACACACGCCCTGCATTGGCACGGTCACGATCCATTCGGTTCACTACGATCAGCCGTGGAGTCTTGTATTCCTCGCAATAATCCCAAACCCGCTGGGTGACGACTTCGACGCCGGCCACGCCGTCGACAACAACGATGGCCGCATCCACTACCGGGAGCACCATCTTGGCCTCGTGAACAAACATGCTGAAACCGGGCGTATCCAGAATATTGATCTTGGTTTTGCCCCATTCCACGCATGCTGCCGCCATCGAAATCGACATCTTGCGCGCAATTTCCTCGTCCTCGAAATCAGTGGTGGCGGAGCCATCGTCCACGCGGCCGAGGCGCGGGCTTGCGCCCGCCGTGTACAGCATGGCGGAGACCAGCGTGGTCTTGCCCGCATGTCCGTGACCCACAATCGCAACGTTGCGGATATTTTCACCTGAATAGACTTTCACGGGTTCCACTCCTTCGGCAGGCTGGGGAAAAGAACTCGGCCCGGAAGAGGATCAGGACAGGAACAGGCCACCCAACATCACCTGCGAAAACCTCAGATGCTATCACGCCGGAAGAGGACACCTCAACCTACCTCGGCTGCATAGGCTGCATATCCGTGGCCAGGGACGGGCATGGGGAGCTGCGAATGATGGGTGGCCAGAGCGTCTGGCAGAGTTGATCCATCGCATACCGATTTCCGAATCGACAAGCAGCTACCAAGCGGTGCCGGGAAACCGGGAAAAAAGGCGCAGGGGAGATTCGCAGCCTGCGCTCGTGGCACTCATCCCAGGGGTCAAGCATTTCGATCTTAGGTAGGCAGTCCGCATGGGAAATACGGCGAGGGAGCTCCCCGGCTGACTCCATCGTTGTCGAGAGTTGAGTTCTGTTGAACGTATGCCCCGTTAACTGTTCTGCGGAAAGAGAAGTGTTTCTGAGGGTGTATGATTCGAGGCGCAATGTTGGGCGATCGCAGCGGCGAGCAGTGGGTCACACAATACGCGACCAGTCACCATCATCCCGTAAACCGCGCTTGCCACACACTGGGTATTCCCACCATTCTTGTTTCGGTCGCGCTTTTTCTGGCGGCCATTTTTGTCCATCGATTGTGGATCTATGCCGCGACTCTGTTTCTCTTTGGATGGGCGCTCCAATTTGTCGGCCACGCCTTCGAAGGCAAGCCGCCGGAATTTGTCCGCGATTGGCGCTTTCTGTTTGTCGGCGTTCGATGGTGGTGGGCCAAGATCCACGGCAAGGCGTAGCCGCGCCCGAGTCTTAAGCGCCTATACCAGTTCCGGAGCACATCAGGGTTTGCTGCAACTGGACGGTGTCCCGCGACATCGAACCAGCTGCGTTATCGTAAGTGGCCTATGTTCCCTCAACTGGCGCGATTCACTGACCTGGGCCTGCTGCTGATGCGCCTCATGGTCGGGGTGGTTTTCGTTGCCAGTGGCTACCACCACCTAAAGGATCCAGGCGCCCGAGGTAAAAGTATCGGAATGGGCAGGGGCTTCACCATTTTCCTGGGTATTGCAGAAGTCGCCGGCGGGTTTGGCGTAGGCTTTGGCGTTCTCACTCAACTCGCCGCGATCGGACTCATTCTCATCATGCTGGGCGCCATCCAGAAAAAAATCTTCGTATGGCACACGGGGTTCTGGGGCGAGAAAGCATCGGGCTGGCACTACGACCTTCTCTTTGTCGTTATGAATCTTGTGATTCTGTTCACCCACGGTGGAGCATACGTGCTATTGAGGTAGCTCACCCCTTGCAGACGCTGAGCTGGCGGATGCCCGTCCGCATATTTGAGCGGCTAGTCGCGATTGTGGCTGATTTTGTTGGTTCGGATTATCCTGGGCCGGAGAAGCGTGGGGCGAATAGCAGAAGAAGAGAAAAAATCCGCGGGCGAACCCACGCAGTGATCCTAAACCGGCCTCGGTTTCCGCTCCAGAATGACGTTTGCGGTGCCACAGCTTCAACTTGGCATAGCGCAGGTGACGACCATGTAAAGCAGTTTCTGTAGAAAGGGCACGCACGGATGTCGGCTTGATGGCCGAGGCAAGAAACAAATCGACCTACTTTCACGACCAGGAGTTAGCGCAGCTCATCGTGTTTCAACCCCTCTCGAACGCGTGTTTGTCCTCCAACTCATCGACCGCCAACCGCATCGCTGCCTCGAACTTCTCGCCCTGCCCATTGAGTCCGGCAGTAGGCTCGGCCGACTCGCCTTCCAAACGGATGAGGCCATCTGCCGCAACCAGCCGACCCGCAAGTTCCAACAGGTGCGGTGTGGTTGTCTCCAGATACTGCGCCTCGGCGGGATCAGCGATCCAGACTGGCGCGGCAGCCGGTCCGCACAATTTCGTCTGCCAATAGATTTTGCGCTCCAGGAAATGCCCAATCACCTCATCCGACGCCTTGCCAAACATCCACTTCTGGCGCTTGAAATCGTAGTGCCGGCTGGAGAACGGGACAGGCAGCAGCTTGCCCGATTTCAAAAACTCGATCTGCCTGCGGTCGACTTCTTTGCGCAACGCGTTGATCACGGGCGCCTCAGCATCCTTCGGCTCAAGCGAGGGCAGCACTTCGCGCACCGTGGCAGAAAGGTTTACTGCCACTCGGGCGTGGAGACCAACGGAGTTTTCCAGTTGAATATCAGCGTGCAACACCCAGAAATCTGCTCCCGACGTTGACTGATGGAAAGGCCACTCCAACCTAAAAGTTAGCGGGAGCCCGGCGAGTGTCATCCAAATCTTCCTTCCACCGGCCGCCTCGTTTTCGCGATTACCCCTTCCTGGTTCCTGCGTCATTCTCGCCTGCTCCTAATTCTGATCTTCGGGGTATATCCTCAATTCAAAAGGAACCCCCTGCGGCACCCGATTCAGCTCCCAAAGTCCAGCTTCAAGGAGTGTCGGAGGTGCAACTGGTCCGCATACTTGTGTTCACAACTTCACGTTTTCGAATTCTCCCGTGAGCTGCTCGTGCCGAGCCCGTGCTGCTTCGACCAGTGCTCGGAAAATTGCGCGCGAAGGCTCATCGTCATCCACGGACCGCTCCGGGTGCCATTGCACAGCCATGACAAAGTGATCCCGAGAGGTTCCCTCCAGGGCCTCGACCATGCCGTCTTCAACACAGCGCGCCACCACTCTTAGGCCGTCTCCGATCACGTCCGCCGATTGATGGTGAGAGGAATTTACTGGAATTACGACGGTTGCGCTCGCGCCCGGGCAAGCCGCTGGCGTCTGGTGGGCCGCATCCTCTCCCCGCGAGAACTGAATCTTAGCGGGAAGGCTGCCCCGTACGATCTCCGCCAGCACCGATTGGGGCTCTATGTCGACTTTGTGGGCGACCTTTACCGTCTTTCCTGCCTCGTGATTTACAGTCGTCCGCAGGTCTTGGGGCAGGAAGTCGGGAATGTGCTGGATGAGAGAACCGCTACGGTAAACGTTCAAACTTTGCAGGCCGTAGCAAATGCCGAGCACGGGCTTGTGCATGTTGTAGGCATCCTGCAGCAGAAGCTCGTCGACGGTATCGCGGCGCGGGTCGGGGGCCGCGGTTTGGGAACAGCGTGCGGCGTTGAACTTGGCGGGATCCACATCCGCCTTACTGCCAGGTAACAGCACACCGTCGCAATGCTCGATAATCTTCATCACTTCGGCAGGCGTCTGATCGAGCGGTACGCGGATGGGTTTTCCCCCCGCCATCATCACCGCGCGCTCGTATTGCGGCAGGGCGCGGTCGGCGTACTCGGGGTCGCCCGAGTGAGGAACGGGAATCGCAATCCGAGGCGGCATCCTCTGATTGTAGCCTGATGCCGATGGCAGGAGAACCCTCGCGGGGGCAGCAGAACCGCGGTTCGGCAACGACTAAGCAGAATTAAGTCTACGGTGCTGACCCCCGCGAAATTGACGCCAGAGCTTTGGCTTGCCGATAATGCTGGATCTCCGTGGCAATAGCCAGTAGGAACACGATCACGCCGGCAATTGCCGCCGTCGGCAAAGCGATGTGACGATAGGCGACAGTCATGTCAGGGCGCGTCCCCTGTAAACGGGAGGCGATGACCGTTCCCACGATACCCAGCAACAGACTCACCGCAAAGACCAGCAGCGTGCCGACAAAAGTGACCAACAAGACCCGCCCCAACCCGCCATACCAGCGTGGCTCTCGGAGCTTGGAATCGGAGGACATGCCCATACTATACGCTGGTTCAAGTACTGTAGAATCAATAGCTTAAAATAGAGCCAAGCATTTCAAGCGATGTCATTCGAAAGGCTTTTCTCACCCTCCTAACTGGTACAGAATCTGGAGCAACTATCCTCGCTTCCGGGGTTCTGACCGCGCGGGCTCACTCGTAGCCTCCGCAGTGTGGACTTGCCGCTAGTGTATAAAAGAAACAAATATGTCACAGGCCGCACCAGCAGTCACCCGAAGTCCCGCCGAAGTGGTCCGGCTGACACCGGTGTCTCAAGCCGGCAATGGAATTTGTTACGCCGTGGCCGGCGAGACTGCTGTGACTTCCATCGATCTGGAGCGCATGATTGCGGC
>Ga0137418_10004920_pt1 | contig 12247 bp, 17 predicted proteins | sample CZODoug3_1_2_16f_FD_122242 | JGI IMG/M metagenome (GOLD analysis project Ga0137418, IMG submission 122242) | Vadose zone soil fungal communities from Angelo Coast Range Reserve, California, USA - CZODoug3_1_2_16fungal (Hybrid Assembly) | ecosystem: Environmental > Terrestrial > Soil > Vadose... | reverse complement strand
GAGACGGCCACTTCGCGGCCTCCTCAGGATGAGGTCTAGCTTGCTGAAACACAACAACCTCATGCTGAGGAGCGAGCAACGCGAGCGTCTCGAAGCATGGGCAGCAAGCGACTCACCGATCTCTCATAGCCGGTACTAGCGATATCCGATGGCAATACCAGTCGCGGCCGGAAGGCGCGTCCACGCGCCAACAAGAGGCGGCGGCATGATGCAGGCGTTGTTCTCAACGGCTTCCTTGCGGAGCCGCTCCGCCATCGTCTCGATCGCGAACTCCGCCGCGGTCGCGACCCCGATCCGCTCGGCCATCGGCAGAAGGCTGCGCAGGGTATCGGCAAGGTAGGCGTAGACAGGGGATTGCGAGCCGCCTTCCACGTGTCCCGCCGCCGTCATCTGTGGCACCGGCAATCCCGCCGCGAGGAACGTCGCGAACAGCTTGCTACCCATATCGATCTGGAAGCCCGCACGCTCGAAAGTTTCCATCATCCATTCACAACACTTGCGAAAGAGCGGCCCGTCGGGAACGCTGCACGTGAGAGGCAGCACCATCTCTTGGAACGCAATCGTGCCGCCAGGACGAACAAGGCCGGACAACCGCCGGAGCGTGGCGGCGGGATCGGGCAGATACGCCAGAATGAGCCTCCCGATAAGGGCGTCGAATTGTTGGTCAGGCGAAAACGCTTCGAGCTCCGACGCCGCGAAACGCACGTGATCCATTCCGGCTGCCGCGGCCCGTTGCCGTGCGAGCGCGACGGCTTGCTCGGAGCGATCGACTCCGAGGACCGTACCCGAAGAGGAGACCATTTCGGCCACAAGCAGCGAAACGTCGCCGACGCCACAACCGATGTCGAGCACCCGCATTCCCGGAGCGATGCCAGCGCGGCGCAAGACATCCGCGGTGAAATCGCGGAGGTACTCGCCCTGGAATTTCAGGCGCCGGAATTCCGCTTCGGAGTAACCGAGTGCGTAGGAGTCTGCGCCGGTCGAGGTGACAATGCGGACATCGAGGCCTTCGCCATTCACCATGCTGTTCATGTTATCTCTCCTCGCCACAATTTCGAAACCGCGACCTATTCCTTGATCCGCACGACCATTGTGCACGGGCCGCAGAGGTATGCGCATTGCACCCGGGAGAATCCGGCATCCTGCATAAGACCGTAGCAGACCGTCGAAAAAGGCTGCCGTTCACAGTTGCAGGTGCACGCTCGCCGCGTTTTTCGCTTGGCTCGCGTCGCGCTTGAGCATTGCACAATTGTGCCAGCCGGCAGGCGTTGACCGGCAGCAGCAGCGCATGAAGAAGCAGCACGGGCGCGAGGTTTTCGAGATAGGCATATGCGATGAACGCCAAATTACTGGCAAGCGCCACCCAACGCAGTGCAGTCATGGAACGCATGCAGAATGTCGCAAGCACGAGCGCGGCGGCGACAAAGCCGATTCCGTCGGTGACCGACAGGTCTCTCATCCGGCTTTCCTTTCGGTTGCGCTGGACTCTGCAAGATGCACGCAGCGGGCTCACACTCTTGGTCGCATCGCTCCCCGTCTCGCTGGCAACTGCCTTGTACTGACTATGTTAGATCTGTGAGTCGCTTGCTGCCCATGCTTCGAGACGCTCGCGTCGCTCGCTCCTCAGCATGAGGTTGTTGTGTTTCAACGAGTTAGACCTCATCCTGAGGAGGTCACGAAGTGGCCGTCTCGAAGGATGGGCCGCAATACCGATTTGTGATTCCAGGTACTAGCGATCTTGGGACGGCCGCTCTAGGACTGGCGCGACAATTGAGTAGGACTGGTGCGGCCCGGCTAACAGATGTGTGCATCACCGCAGAGCGAGGCTCAGTCAGTCACGTGTGCGTTCCGCTCGGAAATCGAAAAACATTCCAAAAATCGGACGCTTGTTCGCTCGCTACGATCCACCTTGGTTGCGAAGAAACCTCCTGGAACCTTGAACCGCTCGCATCGATCGAGCGACAAAACCTCATGCAGGTTCGTTTGGGCAGCCTATGCGCAGATAATGCACAGCAAGGTGGAACTCGGCCATGAGGGGTTCGAGCGGCGTCGCAGGCGTCACCGATGGCGACTGCGTGATCATTCGGTTCTCGACGACGGACTATCCGCCGCACGAGCGTCTTGATGCGTGTCGTGAGATTTACGGCCGAACGCTATCCAGGCGGGACATCGAGCCGCTCTCGACCGAGCAGTTTCATACCGAAGCTACCATCCGGCGCATGCCAGGCCTGGGGCTTGTGAGGGCCCGCCGTTCCGCCGCGATCTATCGCCTCCGACGGGAATTCATCGACAACGACGATGTCGTCATTACCGTGGGATTGACTTCCGGCTATGAGGCGCATCAGTTCGGCCGTCTGCTGAATCTGAGCCGTGGCGAGGCGAGCGTCTTGACCGCGTCGGAGCCCGCCTCCCTGAAGGTACCAACGTACGGCGAATACATTAACGTGCGGGCACCGCTGCGCGCAATATCACCGCTCGTTGCCGGCCTGGACACTGCGTATGGTCGGCCGATTCCCGCCGACAATGCAGCGCTGCGGCTTCTGGTCCAATACGTCGGCATCCTCGAAGACACTGAAGCTCTTATCGCGCCGGACCTGCGACGGCAGGTTATAACGCATATCCATGACCTCATGGCGCTCGCCATCGGTGCAACTCGGGATGCTGCCGAGATCGCCAGGGGTCGAGGGGTGCGAGCGGCGCGGTTGCGTCTCATCAAGGAAGATATCGCTACCCAACTGGACCGAGCCGACCTGTCGGTGGCGACAATTGCGGCACGGCATCGGATCAAGCCACGGTGGATTCAGAGGCTGTTCGAACGCGAGGGCATGACGTTTACCGAGCACGTGCTCGCTCAACGACTCGCCCGCGCCCACAGGCTGCTGGCCGATCCGCGCTATGCCAGCCAAAAGATCAGCACCATTGCGTTCAATGTCGGGTTCGGAGATCTATCGTATTTTAACCGCGCGTTTCGCCGGCGCTATGGCGCGGCACCCTCGGAATTGCGTGCCGCGGCAAGGTGTGGCGATTAACTAGAGCATGATCCGGAAAAGTGGGTACCGGTTTTCCCTCGGGACAAACGCGAAGCGTTTGCCCGGAGATCATGCTCAAACAAAAAGATAGAGCGGGATGACGATTCGAAGAAAAGTCATCCCGCTCTATCGGCGAATTCCGCGTTCGCGGCAGAGGCACGGCGCAGCTTTCCTCAGCGCCCTGCCGCGCACACCTCAATTCGACGCAAGGCAACGCCCCCGGGCAAGCGACCCGCTCAAGATGGGTTGAGCCTTGGACCTAAGTCATTCGCAGAAATGGATTTTTCCAATGATCTGCCGACGGAAGCGGGCATTGATCTGCTGGGGGTCGTTTGATGCTGGCTCATAGCAGCGACTGGCCCGGCGGCCGGGTGCTGGCCCTGTCGGGCCAAGTCTGGTAATCGAGCCCACGCACGCGCTCGTAGCTCAGCTGGATAGAGCATCGGACTTCGAATCCGAGGGTCGGGAGTTCGAATCTCTCCGAGCGCGCCAAGTAAAATCAATAGCTTAGGTCGACTTTCATCGCCCAAATGCTTCCCAGAAAATCGAATTGGGAAGGTCATGGGAAGCCGTAAAAAATATTTTTGAAGCTGGAGGAAAAATGGCCGTCGAGGATCTTGAGCAATTCAAGGAATGGGATGAGGCGGCGAGCAAATTCGCTCTTCGCCAAATGATATTCGATCAGGTGAAGAAGGATCTCCCCAGAACCCACATCCTGTACCGGCACGCGAAGAGTGAGCTCGAAAAAGCTGAAACACACTTAGCTGATATCGAATCAAAGTGGTGAAGAGCGAGCCCGAAGCGATCGGCAGCCTATAGCCTCTGGACCACTCCAGGAAGCCCCGCCGGTGAGTCCGGATCATGGCGAGCTTAAACTACTTCCAGTTTGGTCAGGGCCGCCCGTGAAAGCCTTAGGTGTCGTCGACTACACGCAATGCTTTACGCCGATCTTTTTAACGATAGCATCGCGAACCTGGTGAAATCGCTGGTGAAGCATCGCGGTCGCGTGTTCCGGCGTATAACCTTCAGAAACTTTAGCCGCGAAGAATTCTTCAGCAGCGCGTTGAAGATCTTCGTCTCTCTTTCTTTCGTTGTCCGTCATTTACTCCCTCCAAGATGGCCGGGCGATGTCCTCGGCGGTTAAACGATAATGGCCGAAATACACATCGCGGCATAGGAATGCGAGCTTGGATCACCCATCCGTTCATAAACGCGACATAGGAATTTGATTGCCGCGCGTCATCCACGCGAGGCGGCCCGGGTGCATCTTGCGTTACGCGGCAATTCCCAGCTGGCAGCCGTCCGCCAGAACTATTTTCTGGATCTACCTCAACTACATGTACTTCAATGTCGGCCGTATCCTGTATTTGCAGACGGACAACGTATTTCCCTACATTGTACTCGCACCGACCATTGTAGCCCGCAAGATCACACTTGGTCCGTTGAACCAGATTCTCAACGCTTTCGCCCAGGTTCGATCGTCACTCCAATACCTTGTGAACTCGTGGCCCCGAATTGTAGGACTGATTTCGATCTATAAACGCCTCAGAGCCTTTGAAAGCCGCATCGACGGCGAGCCGGAGATATTGGTCGCAGCATTATGTTATCATTCATCGGCCAGGTCATCTTGACACATTCATGGCGCCATCGGTATGCAAGTCGCGGTCAACTTTGCCGGGATCGGCCTCATGATCGCAACAGCGGCCGTTACGGCAAGATCGAGCGCGGCGACACCCTCATTGAGTGGCCATAGATTCGATTTTCTGAATGGCTTCCGCGCAACCCGCTGACGCTGTCGACTTATTCGAGAGCAGACACGCGGCGATACGACCCTGGCCCGGCAGTATCTTTCCGCACACGCCGCTAATCTCGGCTTTGCAAGCAATCACTGCATCTTTCAGAGCATCCGCCGTTGTTTGCACACTTGTTGCGGCCTCCCCCAGTTCGAACGCACACTTGATGCTAATCTTGTCCTCGTGAGCTTGCATGCAGTAGATCATGCGGCCCTCACCCGGCGTTACCGTTCTGCAATACTTCTTTATGTCCTTGGCACAGGCGCTCTCGAGTTTGGCAACCTTGGCCGTCAGCTTCTCCAGAACCGTCTTTCCGAGATCTGTCTGCGCGGAAACGGAACCAACGGACAAAATGGCTAGCAACGGCAACAATCCAAGCTTGGCCAGTAGTTTCACTGTGATTTTCATCGAACGTCCTCTGATGACTGGCTCCGGACCGGGCAGCTTTGTCGAAGTCGCCGCGGGTCGCGATGGAGGCTGAGGGAGGTTTTTTGCAGTATCCTCATTGGGCCAAGGAAAGCGTGAGACTTGAAACTCCAAGAGACAGGTTGATCCCAACCGACCCCTCGACAGAAAGCGGCTGCAGAGCGATCGAACGTCCTGTTCCGCCGAACAGGAGGTTGGCACCAACGCCGACGCCAACTCCAATTGCACCACTCGCACCCACATAAGTGCCGGCAAGCGCTCCGCGTCTTGGACCTGTGGTGGGGGCAAATACGCCCCACGCCATGAGCCCGCCTGCCGTGATTCCCACATCGAGGCCAATTGTGCCCATCACACCAACATAGGCCTCCGGCGGATTGGGACCATTGGGAGCAAAACGGCAGGCCATCCGTTGCCGGGATCCGAAGATCAATCCGATAGAGGGCGCCATCTTGCACGTCAGCGTACCCACGTTGGTTCCCGACGGCTGCTGGGCAACTGCTGGCGAGACGAACACCGCCGCGAGCGCGACAAGCACCGGCGCAATGAGATGTTTGAACATGACTAAACTTCCCGCTTTCTGGAATTATTAGCTGCGGATCTCAGAACTTATAGCCGATGCGCGCCGTAACCTGATTGTTGCTCAGCTCTTGCTTGAATCCGACGAGCCCGAGATTCAAGATGGGTATCGGATACACAAAGGACTTGGCCTCATACTGCGAGTAGCGGTATTCGACCCCTGCAAACCAGTTATTCGTGAAGGCGTAGTCGAGACCAGCTCCAACCGTCCAACCCACGCGCGTGTCATCGCCGCCGATTGAGATCCCCGTAAAAGGAATCGACGTCTCGTTCGAGACGAACGCGGCGCCACCGGCCACATAGAGCAGAGCACGATCGGCAGCGTAGCCGAGCCGCCCGCGGATCGTGCCGCCCCACTTGCTGTGCGCCGTGAGAAAATCACCGGTAACCGCGGTGTACCGTATCTCGCCAACCGTCCAGCCCTGGAAGTCGGCTTCGACGCCGACCACCAGCTGACCCACCTGGTAATTATAGCCAGCCATAATTCCGTAGGTCAGGCCATTCTTGTCAGAGCCGGACGTGACAATGAAAGGCGCTCCCAGCAGCAAGGCGCCGGTGGTGTACTTGGGGTCCGTTTGTATCCAGCCCAGCTCACCCCCAAGATAGAAGCCCGTCCACGAAAACGCAGGTACGTGGGCGACCGGAGCAACTGGCTCCATCCGCGGCAGAAGATCGGCGGCCAACGCGGCCAGGCCGAAGCTGCACTGGGTTGTCGCAAGTAGCAGGACGTGCGCAAAACGACCCATGATGCCTCGCAATTTAGAGAGATGGCATTTCGCTAATGCCAGACTTGGCTGTCCCCACGCGATCGTGCGAGGCGCTGCGGCGGCACCGGTGGGTTAGGGAACGCCGACCAAGCGTTTCCGAAGGACTTTCACCAAATGTTTGCCGGTACTCAACGGAAAAGCGCCCAAGCTCAACGAAGCCAAATGAGGTCGCGATTTCGGTGACGGTCACAAAACGACCGCGGGCCGACAGCAGCGCCCGCCTTGCTCCCGATAATCTCAACATCCGCAGGCGTCGACAGGGCGGTAGGCCCCGGATCTTCTGAAAGGCTTTGCGCAGGGTTCGCTCGCTGACGGCCAGCGCTCGACAGAGTGTTTGAATATCGAGCGGGGTTTGAAAGTTGGCCAGGGCTAATCCCTCAGCCTGCTCGACCAGTTCGTGGTTTGGCTTACCCACCCGCTTGCCAGGCGTGAGGACCACGGATGGACTGCCGTTACAATTGAACATTTGCAGCAGCCCCAATTGCGAACGCGCCATTAACGGCTCACAGCGGAAACACTGCGTTGACAAATGTCAGATTGATATTGGCCTTTGGGGCAACACGGGCACTGGATTGGAATGACCCGCTCGCCGACGCGCCTGCTGCGAAGGCTGTTCGGCGAACCACCGATGCTCGAACTTCCCCTTGGGCGTCTTTTCAGACGAGCTTACGTGCATGCGCAGCACGAAAGTGGGAATCTTTCGGGTAGCGACTCGGTGGCGATTCCCGGCAAATAAAGGGCCGCCAGTCCAATGTATCTCGATGGCCGGCCGACTGTGACGACGAGCTGCGAACTCACGACAATCATGGAGATTGAAATAGGCATCTCGGCACTGCTCCTCTTCTCGTCCGCCATATGGAGCGGATGCCTGCAACGGTCTCTACCCGGCGCTGCGCGAGCCGCCGACCGCTCTGTCGATAGCTTCAAACAGGGCCTGTTGCTGCAATGGTTTCCTGAGGCTGGCAACTAGCCCTCTGTGATCGAGCAACGCAACGTCGCCATGCGCAGTGATCAGGATTGTCGGAATTTTTATGCCGTTGCTTACGAGATGCTGCTGAAGCTCCAAACCGTTCATTTCCGGCATCTGGAGATCGACAATCAGGCAGTCCGGAAGACCGGCTGGCAACGCCGCGAGAAATTCCTGTCCCGATCCGTATGTCCGGGCATGAAAAGCGTGCGAACGCAACAACCGGCTCAAAGCCTTGAGCACGGCTGGATCATCGTCCACAACAGCAATCCATGGGGAAGCTTCCACCATGAATGATTATTGCGATTGCGCCGCGCGCCCGTCGAGTTGGCCCTTGGGCCAATAGTTACGCTTTCCCTACTTCGAAAGATTGAGCTTCTCGGCCATGCGAACGAGATCGGCGACCATGCGAATGCCCAGTTTCTCCATCATCCGGCTGCGGTGGACCTTGATGGTCTTTTCGACCGTACCCAGATCGCCGGCAATCTGCTTGTTGAGCCGCCCCGCCACGACATGCGTAAGCACTTCGCGTTCGCGCGGTGTCAGGTTGCTGACCTTCGCCTGCATCGATTCCAGCTCGGAATGAAGCCGACGCGACTCGGCGTCCCTGGCTTCCGCACGGGATACGGCTTCGAACAAATCCTTGTCCTTTACGGGTTTGGTCAGGAAATCGATCGCGCCGGCTTTCATGGCGCGCACGCTGGTGGGAATGTCGCCTTTGCCGGTGACGAACACGACAGGACGATGATAGCCGCTGGCTGCGGTCAGCACGCGCTGAATCTCCAAACCATCAAGACCGGGCATCGAAACATCCAATACGACGCAGCCGGGAACAGCCACGTCGTGCTCTTCGAGGAATACCTGCGGCGAAGAATATGGCTTGACGTCATGGCCCTTGGCGCGGAGCAGTCGCGACAGCGCCTTGAGCACTCCGGGGTCATCGTCGACGAGGTAGACTGTGAATTTTTCCGTCATGCATTACCGATTGCCGGCTGCTGGATTGGCAACGAAAACACTGCAATGGCGCCCCCGCCCTCATCGTTGACCAGAGTCAGCCTCCCCTGATGCGCCTGTATAATCGTCGAACAGAGGGTCAGACCTAGGCCAAGACCATGGTCCTTGGTGGTGTAAAACGGCTCGAACACATGGCCGTTTTCCTTTGGACGGATACCGTGTCCCCGATCCTTCACGAGAACGTCTACCATTCCAGTTTGGGCTTCTCGAGTTGAGATGAGGATAAAGCGCTGGGCCATCGGGGTCGAGGCCATGGCATCCATCGCGTTCATGACAAGATTAAGCAGGACTTGCTGCAGCTGCACAGAATCGCCCCGCGCCAAGGACTCGCCGCTTTCCAGATCAAGCCTGACGTTGATATCGCGGCCGATCAGCTCGCTGTTCAGCAGGCTGACGGTTGATCTGACAAGGTCATTGATATTGACGTATTCCGCTTTCCGCTCGCCCTTCTTCAGAAGGCCGCGGAGACGGTGGATAACCTCGCCGGCCCGATTGTCTTCATGAACAATCTCCTCGAGGGCATCGCGAATTTCGACGACATCCGGTGACTCTTGCGCCAGTAGATGAAGGGCCGCTTGCGCATTGGACAGGATCGCAGTGAGCGGCTGGTTGATTTCGTGCGCAATCGATCCGGAAAGCTCGCCGAGCACGGACACGCGCATCAGATGCTCTACTTCCAGACGTTGCAGTGCGACCTCGGCCTCGGCCGACTTCTGTTCGGTGATGTCGATGAATATGCCGCCAAGATGATCCAATCGGCCGCCGCTCTCTGAACGGGAGCGGGCGCGCATGCGAACCCAACGCACCTCCTCGCCCGGCAGGACAATTCGGACGTCGCCGATGGCAGGTTGCTCTGTCGCCAATGACCTTCGAAGCGATTGGGTTGCAGTTTGCAGATCGTCGGGGTGAACGGCCGAAAGGAACGCGTCGCGGGTCAATGGCGCATCGCGCGCAATTCCAAACATCGCCCTGCTATGCTCCGTCGCCCAAAGCTCATTTCGATGCCGGTCAAATTGCCAAAGCCCAATATTGGCGGCAGCGGCGGCGAACGTCATCCGCTCTTCGCTTTCCTTGAGCAGATTTTCGGCGCGCAACCTCCTCTGCCGCTGAACCAGCAGTGCGCCAACGATCAACGATTGCAAGGCAACAATCAGGATAGCCGCATTGACGGGGCCTCGATATTCGGTCCAGATCGTCGGTTCTTTGAACAAGACGGCAGTATCGGTAGGAAGTTTGCTCGCCTGGAGCTTCCACCGCACCATCGCCCTGTGATCCACTCGATAGGCCTGTCCCGGATTTGTTTGCGGTGCGATCGTGGCAGGGTCTTTCCCGGCGAGGATTTGAAGTGCCATGTCTGCCGCGCGAACACCAACCGACTCAAATGTCTCGACGAAGCCGCCGACGATGCCATTGCCAATATAGGTGTCATAGGGGGCGTAGAGCGGTGCCGATGAGACCGCGGACAGAGAACCTGCCACGTGAGCTGGGACAAAGGCGTTGCCTTCGCTGTCGGCAAATACCGTCAGGAGCAGCACAATCGAATCACGGGGAAGCTTCGACACTTCTTCAACCAGATTCGCATAGGAACGTTCGAACAGGTAGGTCACTTCGAATTTTCGTTTACGATCCTCGATGGTTTTTCGAGCAGCCGATTGCCAGCGCCGATCCACCTCCCCGCTTCCAGCAATGACGAATAGGCGGCTAGCTTCCGGCTGCAGTCGCTCCGCGAGCGCAAGCGTCTTGTCCAGGTCAAACTCGGAAATTATTCCGGTGACGTCCGCCGGCAGCCGCAACGCACTATAGTTTTGTGGGGATACGGATGTGAATACGACAGGCGCTTTTGGGGCGATGTCGTCGCGGTACCTGAGGATGAAAGGCAGAGCTAAGCTGCCCAACGTTATCACCATGTCAGGGGGGCGTTTCTCGTACTTGGCCCGCAGAAACATCGCTATCCGAGATTGGTATTCGGCATCCGTGTTTCGCGCCAGGTCAAGAAAGTCTGCATCGATTTCGAGTGGTTGTGGCGAGCGTTCCAGCAAGCGCCTTCGAGCGCCGTCCGCGATCAGTGTGGTAGAGGGGAATGCGTAATTGAAAGCATGCAGCATCAGCACGCGTCGAGGCTCAGCGGCGCGAGATTCCGCGCCGAACAGAAAAAGGAGCACCAAGCTCCGCCAAACTATGCGCGTCCTTGTCATTCCGGAAAAGGCCGCCACGCCAAAAATACATCAGTACAAATTTCAAAAGAACTGTCGCCTGGAGGTAGGGCCATTCGGATGGTCGAATGCAACCTTACCACGCTTTGGCAGCGCGCGCCTCCTTTCGCGACAGCCAATTTATAAGCAAAATCAATGGGAAACGTTTTTGCCTGAGCGGCCCGCTCGATCTGGTCGGCCTCGCATGTGGGATGGTGGCCGCCCCGCAAAATTGTAGCCAATCGCCGCTGCCAGACGATCGCCTGCTCAATGCGTCACGATTTAGAGCGGACGAAGACAACCTCGAACTTCTGCTTGACGACGACTTGATCGTAGATGCCCGTTAGCAAATCATTCGCCGCATCATAGCTGAGCGTATAGGTAGAACCGTTGTAGCCGGCAGCGCGTAGCTCAAAGAAAAGTTTGAGGCTGTTGCCATCGCTGCTAGCTACGGCCGTATGAAAAGGCAGCGGCCTTGGGTTGGCATAACTGGCATCAAGCCGACCATCGGCGTCTACCGAATTGATCGTGATCACATAACCTCCCTGCACCCTGACCCAGCGACCAGGCAGAACACCAAACGCAGCCCTGGCTGCGGATTCCTTCGCGGGAGGCACCGAAATTGCCGGCGAAAGCTGCGTCTGCGCCAATGCCGGGGTCATGAACAACGAAAGGCCAAGGATGACAAATGGCATTGGGTTCATGGCTTTTCTCCGATCAAGTGTTTAGTGGGACTCTTGGCTTACATGTTCGGGCCCTACTTCTGCGCAAGGCGCCAGGAGCCGTCCCAATCCCCGCCGGGCGGACGCAGAGTCAATTCATCAAGGCGATTGATGAAGGTTGTCGATGGACCATCATTGGGGACGATCGCGAGCGCCGCCTCAAACGCGCGGCGGGACTCATCCCATTGCCGGCGCCGGTAGCAGGCCAATCCTTCCGAGAAACGATCACGCAGCTCAAGCTGCGCCGGCGAGAGCTCACCCTTGCGCCCCATGATCTCAAATACTGCTTGAGGCCGACTTTGGCCCAGCACGGCAACTCGATCGATCTCGCGCGCCTCCACCGCGTCGGAGGCGCCGGCGACGGTTGCCTCCGACACCAGAATGCGGCCGCCATATTCCTTGTTGGCCCCCTCCAGACGGGAAGCAAGATTAACGGTGTCACCCATCACGGTGTAGTTCATCATCAGCTCGGAGCCGATGCTGCCAACGAGTACGTCACCGGTGGCTATGCCTATCCGCAAATCGAATGAATTGGGGAGACTGCGAACGCCGAGCAGTTCGGGAAGCTCGGTTCTCAGCTGCGGAACAAGCTCGAGCATTTTCAGGGCAGCCAGGCTGGCGAGCCGCGCTTGCGCAGCGTCGTCCGTAAAGGGCGGGCCCCAATACGCCATGATGGCATCGCCGATATATTTGTCGATGATCCCCTCATGATCGCGGATTGGCCCAGACATCGTCGAGAAGTAGCGATTCATGACCTTCAC
>Ga0137418_10004919_pt1 | contig 12247 bp, 8 predicted proteins | sample CZODoug3_1_2_16f_FD_122242 | JGI IMG/M metagenome (GOLD analysis project Ga0137418, IMG submission 122242) | Vadose zone soil fungal communities from Angelo Coast Range Reserve, California, USA - CZODoug3_1_2_16fungal (Hybrid Assembly) | ecosystem: Environmental > Terrestrial > Soil > Vadose... | reverse complement strand
CGTGATGCGCGACATGGAATCATCACAGCCCATGGACCGCTTGTTGTGCGGCGACGTGGGCTACGGCAAGACAGAAGTCGCCATGCGCGCCGCATTCAAAGCCGTCAGCGACAATAAGCAAGTCGCGGTACTCGCACCCACCACCGTGCTCGCATTCCAGCACTACGAGACATTCAAGCAGCGTTTCGCGCCCTTCCCTGTCAGCATTGAAATGATCAGTCGTTTCCGCACGCCCAAGCAGCAAAAAGAAATTCTGCCAAAAGTGGAAGCCGGCAAAGTCGATATCCTGATCGGCACCCACCGCCTGCTCTCCAAAGACATAAAGTTCGCCGACCTCGGACTGCTGGTCGTGGACGAGGAGCAACGCTTCGGAGTGCGCCACAAAGAGCGCATCAAGCAAATGCGCAAGCAAGTCGACGTGCTCACCATGTCGGCCACGCCCATTCCGCGCACTCTGCACATGTCGCTGGTAGGCTTGCGCGATATGACCGTGATCGAAACTCCCCCCAAAGACCGCATGGCGATCCAAACCGTGGTTGCCAGTTGGGACGAGAAATTGATCCAGTCCGCCCTCGAGCAGGAATTAGAGCGCGGCGGCCAGGTCTATTTCGTGCACAACCGCGTCGAGAGCATCTGGGAGATCGCCGCCAAACTGCAGGCGCTGCTGCCCAAGGCGCGAGTCATCGTCGGCCACGGACAAATGTCAGAAGGGGAACTCGAAAAAGTGATGCTGAAGTTCATGCATCACGAAGCCGACATTCTTGTCTCGACCACGATCATCGAAAACGGTCTCGACATCCCGTTGTGCAACACAATTCTGATCAACCGCGCCGACCGCCTCGGTCTATCCGAGCTTTATCAACTCCGCGGTCGCGTCGGACGATCCAACCGCCGAGCCTACGCTTATCTACTGCTTCCCCCGGAGATTGAGCTCACGCCGATTGCCCGGCGCCGCCTGGCCGCCCTCAAAGAATTCTCCGATCTCGGCGCGGGATTCAAGATCGCCGCGCTCGATCTCGAGCTCCGCGGCGCGGGCAATCTGTTGGGCGGCGAGCAAAGCGGTCATATCGAAGCCATCGGCTTCGAACTCTACACCCAGATGCTCGAGCGAGCCGTCCGCGAAATGAAAGGCGAAGTCGCGCCCGACGAAGCCGAGACTCAACTCAACCTCGGACTCAACATTCGTATTCCCGCCGAGTATATTCCCGAAGAAAATCAACGCCTGCGGATGTACAAGCGCGTCGCTGGCGTGGAAACGGATAGTCAGTTGAGCGATGTCGCCGCAGAACTTGAAGATCGTTACGGACCGCCTCCGCCCGCGGTCCGCAACTTGTTGGAGTATGCCTCGCTCAAGCTCCTGTGCATGCGCGTAGGCGTGAACGCCATCGAACGCAAGCGCGATATCGTAAATTTTAAATTCCGGCAGAACGCGAGCGTCGAGCCGGAGCGCCTGGCGCAGTTTGTTGCCTCCCATCGCGGAGCGCAGTTCACCCCCGACGGAACGTTAAAGTTCGTTCTGAAAGCTACTGCGGCCGGAGAGGTGGTGCAGCGCCTGCATGAAATACTAGAGCAACTGGCGAGCGCGGAAGCGGCATCTGAAGTCGGTTCCACAGGCAATCCTAAAACGTAGACTGGCAGGATACAATCAGCAGGTGTTTTTTCGGCAATTGATCACACGACGAACGACGCCAACCACCGCATGACCATGAAAATCCGCAAAGCCATTTTCCCCGCCGCGGGATTGGGCACTCGTTTTCTGCCAGCGACCAAGGCACAGCCCAAAGAAATGCTCCCGCTCGTCGACAAGCCCATCATCCAATATGGCGTCGAAGAGGCCATGGCCTCGGGCTGCGATCAGATCATCATCATCACCGGCCGCGGCAAACAGGCCATCGAAGACCACTTCGATGTCAGCTACGAGCTGGAAAAAATGCTCGAAGAGCGCAAGAAAACCGACCTGCTGCAAATCGTTCGTTCAATATCCGACATGATCCACGTAGCCTACGTTCGTCAGAAAGAAGCGCTCGGCCTGGGCCACGCCGTTCTCATGGCGAAAGAACTGGTTGGCAACGAGCCCTTCGCGGTGCTGCTGGCCGACGACGTGATCGATGCCGAAGTTCCCGTTCTCAAACAGATGGTGCAGGTTTTCGACCAGACGCAGTGCTCAGTGCTGGCGACGCAGATTGTCGAGGGAAAGGCAATCTCTTTGTACGGAGTTCTCGACGTTAAACCTGTCAGCGGCCAATTCGCCAACCGCCTGTTCGAGATCAAGAACATGGTGGAAAAGCCCAGACCCGAGGATGCTCCCTCGAAACAAGCGATTATCGGTCGCTACATTCTTACACCGGCAATTTTCGAATGCTTGTCGGAAACCGCTGCCGGCGCGGGTGGAGAGCTGCAACTTACCGATGGCATGCGCCTGTTGCTGCAAAAAGAAAAGATGTACGCCTACGTATACGAAGGCCGCCGCCATGACACCGGAGACAAGCTCGGTTTCCTGAAAGCCACCGTCGAGTTCGCCCTGAAGCGCGCCGATCTCGGCGGACCGTTCCGCGAATACTTAAAGGGATTGAAGCTTTGAGGCAGCTGCCGAAAAACTGCTTTCCATCCTCCTAAAAGCCATTAGCGCGCGACAGATTGTACCCAGCTTGCAAATGCGTGCCAAGCCTCCGTCTTGCCAATGGGTAGCCTGATCTCGTGGACGAAGACCAGGAAAGCGCTTGCCCAGGCCGTAGCGCGATGAATCTTCCGCGTGGACCACAGGTCATAGGCCATCAGCATCATTAGGAAGATGTAGGAGGCCAGCGCCGCGGCAGGCGCTTTTCTGTGGATCACCCCGATTGGCCAGCGAGCGAGGGCGGCGGTCATCAACGCGACTGTGGCGACCAGGATCAGGCGCTTGTGCGCTGACGGATTGGAACGGGCGCGCAAGGCGAAGAAAATCAGGGTTGCAAAAATCAGCATGTCGCTCAGCGGGATGATGTAGAAAAACTTCGCATCCCGGTCCGGCGGACCCGCTTGCCGAACCAGCCCATCCGAGGCCGCCAGGACACCCGCCACCACCATGACACAGGCCAAGATGAACCCTGCCATACCGAGTCGCCGATGCACGTCCACTCGTCCCGCCGAGACCAGCGAAGTTTGCGTGACCAGCAAAAGGATCCAGCAGGAAAACAGTGCGCCGTGCACGTGAATGATGGGACTGGGTAATGGTGCGCGGAACAAACCGGCAAGATAGTAGCTGGGCGCAAAACCCACAAAAACCGTGACCAGCATGAGCAAAGCCATGGCCGAAAAAAAGAGGTGGTCGAAACGCCGGCCTGGCAGGCCTGTCGCCACCGGTGGGCAAGGGCTGGGATGTGCTGCGGCAGCGGCCATCACGCCTCCATTGTTTAGATTTGAGGGGAAATTTCCTGAAATGTTGTAAAACGGGGATTCTACTACACGTCGGCGCATTTCGCCGCCGACAACAAGGCGGCTACAATGCTCCCTTCACCGACCTTGGGTTGTAGGCAAACGTAATCGCAGAATTGTCATTGCTTCGACAGGGCCTTCAGCTTCTTGGACTTCTCCTCAACTCCCCGAGCCAGCTTCTCCTTGTGAGCCAGCAACTTCTTCGCAATCGAGGCATCAGCGAGCCCAATCATCTGCGCGGCCAGAATGCCGGCGTTCGTAGCGCCTGGCTTGCCAATCGCGACGGTTGCCACCGGAATGCCAGCCGGCATCTGTACAGTCGCGAGAAGAGAATCCATACCCTGAAGAGAGGTGGAAGGAATAGGAACACCGATGACGGGAACGGTGGTGTGAGCGGCAATCACTCCGGCCAGATGCGCTGCACCACCAGCTCCAGCGATGATGACGCGAATGCCCCGGTCGATGGCCTGGCGCGCGAAATCGGCAGTGCGGTCAGGCGAACGGTGCGCCGAGGTGACGTCGATTTCGTAAGCAATGCCGAATTCCTCCAGCGCCTTGCCCGCCTCGCGCATAATCTCAAGGTCGGAATCACTGCCCATCACGATGGAAACCAGCGGTTTGCTCATGAATATTGGTTCCTCGAAACAGCGTTACTTGGTTCTGATCTGTCCGATCTTCGTCACGTCACCCACAATTGTCGTTGTGAGCGAAGCGTAGAACCTCTGTACCCTTTGGGGCGGCAAGGTTGCACACCGTTTGGGAGCAATAGCCGGAACAGGGCATTCGCACTACTTGTGCAACGCTCTAGCCGCAATATCTTTGCGGTAGTGGGCCCCGTCGAAGCTGATTTTCGCGCATGCGTCATACGCGCGCCGCACCGCAATCTCCAACTCCGGCGCCCGTGCACTCACCCCCAACACGCGTCCCCCCGACGTATAGTAAGCACCATCGCGCTTCGTCGTCCCCGCGTGGAAGACCTTCACGCCATGGATCTTGGCTGCCTCCCCCACGCCGGAAATTTTCTTTCCCGCATCGAACGTGCCCGGATATCCCCCCGACGACATCACAACACACACCGAAGCATCCGACGACCATTTGAAGTCCCCGTCGCTGACGCGACCTTCGATGGAAGCTTCGAGCGCCTCGACTAGATCGCTCTCCAGCCGCATCAAAATCGGCTGCGTCTCCGGATCGCCAAAGCGGCAGTTGAACTCCAGCACCATGGGACCGCGCGCCGTCATCATAAGGCCGCAGTACAGCAAGCCTTTGTATTCCGCCCCCTCGGCCTTCATGCCCTCGACCACGGGGCGCGCAATATGGTTGACCAGCCAGTCGCGCATTTTGTCGTCGATGATCGCGGCTGTGGAGTAGGCCCCCATTCCGCCCGTGTTGGGGCCGGTATCGCCATCGTCAACCCGCTTGTGGTCCTGTGCGGCAACGAGCGGAGCAACGCGTTCGCCGTCGCTCAGCACGAGGAACGAAAGTTCGTCGCCTTTGAGACATTCCTCGAGCACAACGCGTGAACCTGCTTCCCCCACCATCTTGCCACTGAGCATTTCGGCGGCAACGCCCACAGCTTCCTCTTTGCTCGGGGCGATCACAACCCCCTTGCCCGCCGCCAATCCGTCGGCCTTTACGACCACCGGCGGATGAAAATGGGGCAACGCGGCTCGCACCTCATCGACCGAATCGCATATCGCATAGTGGGCGGTGGGAATGTGGTGGCGCTGCAAGAATTCCTTGGCGAAGCTTTTGCTCGATTCCAGTTGCGCCGCTGTTTTGGTGGGACCGAAAACCGGCCAGCCCCGACGGGTGAATTCATCGACCACGCCCAGCGTCAGCGGCAATTCGGGGCCAACAACCGTGAGGTCAGGACGGAGCTGACGGGCCACCGCGACCAGCGAATCGAGACTTTTCGAATCGGCAGCAACGCACTCGGCATCGTCGGCAATGCCGCCATTTCCTGGGGCACAGTAAACCTTGGTCGCGCGCGGCGATTGCCGCAGCTTCCACACCAGCGCGTGCTCGCGTCCGCCGCTGCCTAGAACCAGAATCCTCATAGCCAGAGTAAGTTAGGTTAGGGGCAGAGCGGGAATGATGTCAAACCCGATGCTGTTTCGACCGCGGTAGCACCATCGCATGGAGACTGCCCGTTCACCTGACCTTTTTCCCATCAACCATCAACAGTGAACCATCATTAATCCTACGCCGTATAATCAGCCGCAGATGATCACCGTCTCCAAAGAAGACTATCTCAAGTCCATCCTGGCAGCCGAGAGCGAAGGTGAAACGGTGATCTCTGCGCGTCTGGCCGACTTGCTGAAGGTTTCTCCGCCTGCTGTGACCATGGCTCTGCGCCGGTTGAAGAAAGATGAACTGGTGCGCATGCAGGGCGATGGCCAAATCCGATTGACGGCAGCAGGACGCAAGATCGCCCGGAAGCTCACGCTGCGTCATCATCTGATTGAACGCATGCTGGCTGAACTTTTCGGCATGGAGTGGTGGAAGGTGCACGACGAAGCTGAGCGCCTGGAACATGCGGTCTCTCCCGACTTCGAAGCGAAGCTGCTCGCCAAGTTGGGCCGCGGGGGTGCCTGCCCGCACGGCAATCTCAGCGAGATGGAAAGCCGGAAAAGCCGGCAGCGGCGCGGACTGGTACTGCTCTCCGAGGCCGAGCCCGGGAACCATTACCGCGTGAGTAGCGTCTACGAACGCGATCGCCATCTGCTCGAATTCCTGAATGCCCGCGGCATCCGGCCCGGAGTCAAGCTCGACGTGGTCGAGCGCAATTACGACAAGACGCTCTCGATTCGTACCCCGGCAGGCACAGTGGTCCTGGGCCGTCCGGCAGCAGAGCGCGTTTGGGTGTCCCCGGCTCCTACATCCGCCCTCTAGAACCCGCCTCTTTACCCCAAAGTTAACCGTAGTTAATCTTCATGGGTGTATATTACTTAAGTATGAAGCTGTCTTGTGCGTCGATGCACTCTCTGCTGCGGGGGCGCCGCGGATGACAAGGACCGGCGAACCAAGAGGCATCGAGCCGCCAGGCTCCCCGCAAACCGGCGCCAACGCTGAAATCCGCAGCCACTTATCTTTAGACAACGTTCACAGCACCGTGGAGGTGCCGCACCATCGCGCCGGCTTCTGGGAGCACTGGCGCGCTTTCGTCGGCCCCGCAATTCTAGTCAGTGTCGGCTACATGGATCCCGGCAACTGGGGGACAGATCTGCAAGCCGGCGCACAGTTCAAATACGGCCTGCTATGGGTCGTTGGTCTGGCCAGTCTGATGGCCATCTTCATGCAGATCGTCTCTGCGCGGTTGGGCGTCGTGACCGGGAAGGATCTCGCCCAATGCTGCCGCGACTGGTACCCGAGCTGGACGCGCTGGCCCAACTGGCTGATGAGCGAAGTAGCCATTGGTGCCTGCGACTTGGCCGAGGTCCTGGGCAGCGCCGTCGCCCTCAATTTGATGTTTCACATCCCGTTGCTCTGGGCGGTCATCATCACCGGCCTGGACGTGTTGCTGCTCCTGACCCTGCAGAGTTTCGGGATGCGCGCCATCGAGGCCGTCGTTCTGCTGCTCATCGCAACCATTGCCGTCTGTTACTTCATTGAGATCTTTGTCCTCCCGCAGACGCAGCCTGGTTCTTTGGAAATGGCACGGGCGCTGCTGTCCCCCCATCTTCGTCAATCCGGCATGGCCTACGTTGCCATCGGAATCATCGGCGCCACCGTGATGCCCCACAACCTTTACCTGCACTCCGCCTTGGTGCAAAGCCGGAAATTTCAGAAGGACGCTCCATCCATTCGACGCGCCATTCAATTCAATACTCTCGACTCAATTGTCGCTCTAACCGTGGCGTTCTTCGTCAATGCGGCCATTCTGGTGCTGGCGGCGACCGTGTTCTTCGGCAAAGCCAGCGTAACCGTGCCGGGAGGTCAGGTCATCCGGTTTGCCGCTGGCAGTGACTGGATTCGAGTCGCCTATTTGACGCTGGCTCCCTTGCTCGGAACGGCGGCTGCGAGCACGCTATTTGCGGTGGCTCTCCTCGCCAGTGGGCAGAGCAGCACGATCACCGGCACGTTGGCCGGACAAGTCGTGATGGAAGGCTTCATGCACTGGCGAATTAAACCATGGGTGCGTCGGCTCATCACGCGTACCCTGGCCGTCCTGCCCGCAGTGTTCATCATCGGAGTGCGCGGCAACAGCAGCATCACCGATCTGCTCACTCTCAGCCAAGTCGTGCTGGCACTGCAGCTTCCCTTCGCCATGTTCCCCCTGCTGCACTTCACCAGCTCCGGCAAGCGGATGGGGAATTGGAAGAATGGGCCGCTTCTGCTCGCTGCGGGATCGGCCAGTGCTATTCTGATTACCTCCATGGACGTCTACGGCCTGCCTGACTCGATCAAAGCCGCGTGGCATGTCATCACCGGCGGATGATTCGTATCAGGGCAGCGCTTCCAGCGATGCCGTAAACGCCGCCGCGGAATCAGGCCGGCTTGAGCCGCTGCGGGCCAGAGATCACATCATGTATGACACCATCCTGGTAACGCTGGACGGCACTCCATCGGACCGCGCGATCATCGAACACGTCAAGCAACTGGCCAAGCTAGCCCACAGCCGGCTGGTGCTGCTCCACGTCGCCGACGGATGGGCCGCCAGAACCTACGGCCCGGATGCGGTCAGCCCCGAAATCACCGAAGACGCAACCTATCTGGAAAACGTCCGGGAAGAGTTCCAGTCCTCCGGCATTCCCACCGAGGCGGAGTTGGCGTACGGTGATCCGGTTAAGGAAATCATCAAATGGGTCGAGCAGAAAGGCTGCGACCTGGTAGCCATGAGCACCCACGGGCACCGCTTCCTTGCCGATTTGTTTCTCGGGGCTACCGCCACCCGGGTCCAGCACAGCATCAGTATTCCCGTCCTCCTCCTTCGCGCCAAGTGAGGCCTTTCCTGCACTCGAGCTCTCAGGCTCGAAGGATCCTCAATTTTTCATCCTGAGGAAGCCGAGTCGCAGGCTTGCGGGCGACTGCCAACCAGGGACTCATGCGTTTCGTGGGAAGCGCCTGACCATTTCACAGCTAACGACGTTTCCCGGTTGCGGCGCCACTCCCGTTCCCAAGCGTTCTGCCAGGTTAAAGCTCGTTCAGTCCGGTAACTCGGACTACGCAATCCTGCCGCAACGAATTAAACTATTAGCTTCGGGATGGCTTTGAGTCTCGCGTGTGCAGGCAGCGTCCCGAGGAAGGCCATCATGTCTTTGAACAGTTTCAACAGCCGCTCCGCTCTCAAAGTCGGCAAGAAGGAATACGACATCTACCGGCTCGACGCGCTCGACAAGCAAGGCATTTCGACGAAGCATCTCCCTTTCTCGCTCCGCATTCTGCTGGAGAACTTGCTGCGCACCGAAGACGGCCGCAATGTGAAGAAGGAAGACGTACGTTCGCTCGCCGCCTGGAACAGCAAATTGAAGCCTGAAAAAGAGATCGCCTTCACCCCCAGCCGTGTGCTCCTCCAGGATTTTACCGGTGTCCCCTGCGTGGTGGATCTTGGAGCCATGCGCGACGCCATGAAGCAACTCGGCGGCGACCCCAAGCTGATCAATCCCCTGCAACCGGTTGAGTTGGTGATTGACCACTCGGTGCAGGTGGACGAGTTCGGCAATTCGAAAGCCTTCGACGTGAACGCGCTGCTCGAGTTCCAGCGCAACAAAGAGCGCTACGCTTTCCTTCGCTGGGGACAGACCGGATTCCGCAACCTCGCCATTGTCCCCCCCGACACCGGCATCGTCCACCAGGTCAATCTCGAATACCTCGCCCGCGTCGTCTTCGTCCAGGAAACCAACGGCCAGCGCTCTGCCTACCCAGACACATTAGTAGGCACCGACAGTCACACGACGATGATAAACGGCTTGGGAGTGCTGGGTTGGGGGGTGGGGGGGATTGAGGCGGAGGCGGCGATGTTGGGGCAGCCGGTTTCGATGTTGATTCCCCCGGTGGTGGGCGTGAAACTCACGGGCCGCTTGCGGGAGGGAGCTTCGGCTACTGATTTGGTTTTGACCATCACGGAGATGTTGCGCAAGCACGGAGTCGTCGGAAAGTTTGTGGAATATTTTGGGCCGGGGCTGCGGGAGCTTCCGCTGGCGGATCGGGCGACGATTGCGAATATGTCTCCGGAGTATGGAGCGACTTGCGGGATTTTTCCTATCGACAATGAAACTTTGCGCTATCTGCGCCTCACAGGGCGTAGCGATGAGCAGATTGCGCTGGTCGAGGCGTACAGCCGCGAGCAAGGACTGTTCCACGACGAGAAAACTCCGGAGGCGGAATACTCGGAGTTGCTCACGCTTGATCTCGCAACGGTGGAACCGAGCCTGGCGGGGCCGAAGCGTCCGCAGGATCGCGTGTCGCTATCGCAGGCCGGCGAATCGTTTCAGAAAGCTCTGCCATCGCTGATCAAACCAAGAGCTGTCGCAGCCGCTGTCGCGAAGGCAGCCACCGGCGTTCCGTCCGCGCCGATTCCTCCGAATACCACCGCCTCGCAATGGGAGCAGGAGGGCGGCAGCCCGGCTGCCGTTGGAGTTGAGGATCCCAAAGTGCATGAGCACGTCCCGCCGCACGTAAAGGATTCTCTGCGACATGGCAGCGTTGTGATCGCGGCCATCACTTCCTGCACGAACACGTCAAATCCTTCGGTCATGATGGCCGCTGGTTTGCTGGCAAAGAAAGCGGTCGAGAAAGGAATGACAGTGCCGGCGTGGGTGAAGACCTCGTTGGCGCCGGGATCGAAAGTGGTGCGCGACTATCTGGAGAAGGCTGAGTTGATGCCGTATCTGGAGAAGCTGAAGTTTCATGTTGTGGGCTACGGATGCACGACTTGCATCGGCAACTCCGGGCCGCTGCCAGAGGAAGTTTCGCAGGCCATTGAAGAAAAAGAACTGGTGGTTGCTTCCGTGCTTTCCGGCAATCGCAACTTTGAAGGTCGAATCAACTCAGAGGTTCGCGCCAACTATCTGATGTCGCCGCCTCTGGTGGTGGCGTTCGCGCTGGCAGGGCGCATCGACGTTGACCTGCGCAAGGACTCTGTGGGCAGAGATAAAGAAGGCAAGCCGGTTTATCTTTCCGACATCTGGCCTTCGCAAAAGGAAGTAGAAGACACAATTCAACAAGCTGTCACCTCCGACATGTTTACAAAAAGCTACGCTCACGTGTTCGAGGGCGACGAGCGCTGGCGCGGACTTCCGCTCCCCCAAGGCGAGACTTATGCCTGGGAGAAAGATTCCACCTATATCCGCCGCGCTCCTTATTTCGATGACATGGCGCTGAAGCCGTCTCCAGTGGAAGAGATCAAGAGAGCGCGCGTGCTGGCAGTGCTCGGCGACAGCGTCACCACCGACCACATTTCTCCTGCGGGATCGATCAAGAAAGACAGTCCTGCGGGCAAGTATCTGCAAGAGCATGGCGTCAAGCCCGCGGACTTCAACTCTTACGGATCGCGCCGCGGCAATCACGAAGTGATGGTGCGCGGAACCTTCGCCAACGTGCGCCTGCGCAACAAGCTGGTTAGCGCGGAAGGCGGATTCACGCGTCACTTGCCGAGCGGGGAGCAGATGACGATCTTCGAAGCTTCCCGGAAGTACCTCGCGGAGGGCACGCCGCTGGTCATTCTGGCGGGCAAAGAATACGGCTCAGGTTCGTCCCGGGATTGGGCAGCCAAGGGCCCGCGCCTTCTCGGAGTGCGCGCGGCAATTGCCGAAAGTTACGAGCGCATTCACCGTTCGAATCTGGTCGGCATGGGAGTACTCCCGCTGCAATTTCTGGCGGGACAGAATGCGGACTCGCTCAAGCTCACCGGAGAAGAAGTGTTTGAGATCAGCGGCATCCGTGACGGGGTCGAGCATTTCGCCGCAGGGCGCCAAGTGAGAGTTCGGGCCACCGCCAATGGCAAGGCGACAGAGTTTTCGGCAATCGTGCGCATTGATACACCTCAGGAAGTGCTCTACTACGCTAACGGCGGCATCTTGCAATATGTGCTGCGGCAGTTGCTGGCTGCGAAGCCTAATGCGCAGCCCGTGGGCGTATAAAGCTTGCACTACGAATACAGTTGCCCACACCAGAGCGAAGGACCTTATCGGTGGCCTGCTGAAGGAAATCGTCGACGAAACGCAGGGCGCTCATTTTTGCTAACGTGGACAAGGCGAAGGCAGTCTCTCTCAAGTCTGGAGATTTTAAGTCCGCTGCGTCTGCCAATAACTGTTTGTAAATACAATAGTTAATATGTGATAGGTGTGAAAGTGTGTAATAAACTGTGTATGTTAACGAAAGATTCCCGGCAGCCGGACATCAACATAGTGGCGATTCCCCCCGTCCGTGTATGGTTGGAACAGCAAGAGAAGAACCCAGCCGTCAACGTCCGCTCTTCTGACTGACCCCTTAAACGCGCCTAGAATGCATGACTCCGCTGGCGACTGAGGAGTCATGCCCTGAGTAGAACACCTAACTTCCCACATGCCGATCTCTGGCTCGAAATAACTTCCGGTTAAGCCCGTCACTCGGGCGGGATATTGAGAGATGCCCACCAAGTTACCCAATGTGGTTGTCAGTCCGGGCCAGTCGCTACTGAGCCCACAGGATTTGCGGCACAATCGCCAGCACTCCTCCCAAGGCTGCCGCATGAGTGAACGCATGATCCCCGCGGCCATTGCGCACTACCAGATCGTCGAACAACTCGGCGAAGGCGGAATGGGCGTCGTCTGGAAAGCACGTGATACCCACCTTGATCGCTTCGTCGCCATCAAGGTACTTCCTCCGGAGGTGGTCGGCCTTGCCGGTC
>Ga0137418_10004917_pt1 | contig 12247 bp, 10 predicted proteins | sample CZODoug3_1_2_16f_FD_122242 | JGI IMG/M metagenome (GOLD analysis project Ga0137418, IMG submission 122242) | Vadose zone soil fungal communities from Angelo Coast Range Reserve, California, USA - CZODoug3_1_2_16fungal (Hybrid Assembly) | ecosystem: Environmental > Terrestrial > Soil > Vadose... | reverse complement strand
AGCGCCATGATTAGCCCAAGGTCATTGGCATCTAATTTCGCGCCGGCGTAGCGCTGATACGCGGACTCCTGGTGCGCGAGAAAGAGATAGACAGTGTCGATTGCCGAGACAAATGTGCCAAGAACATAGGCTCGCATGAGGTGCATCTGCTTTTGCAGATCGGGAGCCAATTCCCAAATGAGCCAGACCATCGCCAATAGTTGTACGTACGAGAAAGCTTCGATCAACGTTTCTTCTGGAGACAGACTCCACAGGAAACTCAATCCGGCCATCATGACAAAAAGAATCATGATCACGTGTCCCAGCGCCGGTTGCCGGATCTTTCCTCTTTCCAGAACGGTAAGGACGCCGAGGGCAAAAGCGACCATCCCGACGAGCCGTACGCTTGTGCCGAACCCTGGAATGGTAAACGCGTCTTCCCACGGCATGGCGAAAACCATCAGCGACAGGGATGCAAATGCGAGGCTGCCGAAGCGCGAAGATTTGTCCGTTTCGGCGAGCACGCGAATTGGCTCACGACTCTTAGAGCGCGGCAATTTAGCCGGGGTTTTCGCGCTTGGCGTGGATGAACCGCTGTACCACGGCCAAGCGTGTTGCATCACGCGCCGCAGCATAGCATTACGCTCCTGCCAGAAAGGATAGACGTATTGTCTTTCAGTCATGATTTGGTCAAGCGCTCTCGCCAGCGGTGACTGGCGTAGAGAAATGCTTCCGTGTTTCGACTATCAACACGATCGCGCTTGTGACGAGTTGTACCAGCGCAGCGATTAACATCGAGAGAATCACGCCAAACAGGCCGTGGTGCGCAATCAGCCAGTTACAAGTGGCGACCAGACTGATGGTCGCCAGAATATTCGGCAGCACCTGCGCGTAGTAGTAGCCGGCGGCAGTCAGGCCAAACCCCACGAATTGCGCCATGAACAAAATGGCGCCAGCGGCCATAATCCAGGGCAGCAAATCGGCTCGCTCGGCGTACTCGGGGCGGAAAATCATGGTGAGGATCTCGCGGCCAGCGAACTGCGAGACGATCATGCCAACGGCCCCGATGGCCGCACCGGCCAGCAAAAGCTTGCCCAACAGCGCATCGAACTCACCGGCGTTACGGTGGAAATACGATCGCGCCAAGCGTGTGAAAGCAGCTTGGCCGAGCGACACCACAGCCATGTTGCCGACAGATATCGTCAAGCTGATTACCGAAAAAATTCCCAAGTCGCGTTCGGTGAGGCCGTGCTTGATGAAGAAATTCGGAAGGCTCGAACTTAGAGTCGTCAAGAGCACAACAATGCCCAACGGCAACCCGTGCCGCAACAATCCGAGTTGCTCTTTCGAGTCAAAACAGGGCACGAGAACCTTATTTGAAAATCGTCCCGAGTTCCCTGCCAGATTTTGGGTGCGCTGAGAAATATCGTAGCCGAGTAAAACGACGCATCGCGCAATCACGACAGCCAGAATTCCCCACAGAAGGCTTCCACTCAAATAGACGGCGACGCCCATTCCCAGGACCGAGAGCAGCGCCCTAATCATCATGGACTTTGCGATTTCAGCCATGCGGTCATGAAGTTGCAGACGCGCGTAAAACACATCGCTGATCGTTTCGATACCGTATGCACAGCCAACCATCAGGACTACTTCCGTCAGCTCCCGGCCATAGTGCAAAACCTGCGTAACGACAAAAGCGATTGCGAGGGCCAGAGTCGTCATCAAGAGGCGAAGACTTAGAAAGTTTCCGAAATCCGCTCTTTGGACGCCGGCGGAATTCATCACAGAGCGGAGTTGCATATTTGTAAGCATCATCAGCGGGTAGATCAGGGCGAGGCCTAACGCGTACTGTCCGACAAATTCGGGCCGCAGCAGCTTCGTCAAAAGCGTCAGCATCGCGAATTGGCCGGCCGCGTAAACGACGTTGCCGACGAACGTCCAGCTGAAATCGGCGGACAGCGAAGACCGTTCGCTCTGCTGCATCGCAAACACATTCGGCGCTTCCGTGCTCATGACCGGCACCCGAAATTGTTTTTTGTTTCCGTCATTGGAGTTCCGATCGCTCGACAACGGTGCGGCGCATTATCGCCGTGCCGCCAGCGTCTCGCGGCTCTGCACTCTTTCAGGAAGATCCTTAGCCAGCGCCGATGTAAAAAGAACCGCGCCATCGGAATTCAAATGCATTCCGTCGCGCTGGTAATATTTTGCGGACAGCGTTGCCGGATCGATCGGCACCGAAATCTCCACCCCCGCGGAGCGGCCGGCGTCAACCATTTCACCGACTGCTTTTTCAGACGAGAGCGTCGGCGGCAAAAGCACAATTAATTTCGCGCCATGCTGTTCGCAAAGGTCTCGCAGCCTTCGCAATCTTGGAATGGAGGCTGCGGTGAACTCGGAGCCCTCCGGAATCGAGGGCGGTTGATTCACGACCGAGAAAAGATCTTCAAGATGAGGAATCATCCGCTCCATTATCTGCATCCGAATCGGGCTGCGCGTATCCCAAAAAACACTTTCATGTGCTAGAAAAAGATTGCTCGTCGCGGTGCGATCCAAATGAAGATCGGATGCAGCCGCGAACGTATCGTGTGCATTGAAGAAAAGCATCGGAGCATAGTCCTGGCGCACGCCATTCTCGAGGAAGTAGTTCACGCCAACTCCGACCACGACTACCTGCGGCCTGGCCCCCTGCCGGAACAATCCCTGCAACGCATAGAGCCAGTCGTAGTAGCCGGTCGCTTCGAGAAAAATGGGGTAAACGCGCATTCGGGAGGACGTCAGCGCGTTCAAGCGATCCAATTCAATGCCGTGCAAGAGCAGCGAATTGCCGACCATCAGGACGCTTGGCGGTTCACTTGGGCCGCTCGGGCGTACGGAGAGGGCTTCGTTGTATTGCCTGGAAATTCGTGCATACGTTCCGGAACGATGTTTCAACACATAGATCGATGACAGCTCGAACACGATGATGAGCAGCGCGCAAACTGCCACAAGCGTCTTCGCGTAAGTAATCGCCTTGGACTTAGAATCGAAAATAGACGAATGCATTGAGGCTGCTCCCGGAAAATAGGGCCAGGACCACAAACGCAGCGGTTGCGAGGGCGGTCCGAAATGCGTACGAAGTGTTGGCAAACGGGTATTCCTGGTTGCCGGATTCCATCAGTAGATCCACGGCGAACAACGGAATGGCGAAGAGGCTGAGCATGAGAAACGCGGTCGCATATTCACTTCGCCACGAGAGATCAGAAAGCCCCGACAAAAATTGAGTGGCTGCGTGTAGCGACGTCGCGCGGAAAAAAGCCAGGCTGAGGCAGAAGAGGTTAAACGTCAGAATGCGTTGTCCCCAGATCGACAAGAAACCTGCAAACCGCTTCGGCTGGGCTGCAGCGATTGCGCCTTTTTTGGACGGAAGGATCAAGCGCTCGATTGAAAGCACGCCGCCGTGAATCGCGCCGAAGATAACGAAAGTCCAGTTCGCGCCATGCCAAAGGCCCGCGAGAATCATGGTCGTGATCAGGTTTAAGGAAGTTCTCCACTGGCTGCCCGCGCTGCCGCCAAGCGGAATATACAAATAATCGCGAAGCCACGAGCTCAAGCTGATGTGCCAGCGCCGCCAGAATTCCTGCAAGCGCGCCGAAAGATACGGCTGGCGGAAGTTGACCATGAAGTGGAAACCCATCAACTGTGCGCTGCCGCGTGCGATATCGCTATAACCGCTGAAGTCTCCATAAACTTGCCAGGCGAAGGCGTACGTCCCGAGAAGAACGATCCAGAGGTTGGGCTTTCCAAACTGGCCGCCAAACGCCGCGTTCGCCAGCAACGCGCAATTGTCAGCAACCACGCATTTGCGAATGAGCCCCGAGAAAATCAGCATGAGGCCGTCAAAAAAGCGGTCCGGGTTGAAACTGCGATCCTGCTGAACTTGCGGAAGAAGATGCCCGGGCCGCTGAATTGGGCCGGCGATCAAATGAGGAAACAAGCTGACGAACAATCCGTATTCGACAAACGATTTCGCCGGCGCGAGCCTGCCTTTGTAGACGTCCACAATGTAGGCGACTTCCTGAAACGTATAGAACGAGATGCCGGGTGGAAGAAGGATACGGATCAGCGGCAGGGGAATATTGTGAACACCGAACGTGCCGAGCATCGTGGAAAAAGAATCCACAAAGAAATTGAAATACTTGAACGTTCCGAGAATGGAGAAATTCACGATCAGCGAAAAAACGAGCCATTTCCAGCGGTTGACGTTTCCAGACTCCGGAGTGATTCGCTGCGCGATCAGAAAATCGATCAGCGTGCTGCAAATCATGAGGGCGAGGAAGCGCCAGTCCCACCATCCGTAGAAGAAGTAGCTGGCGCACAGCAAAAAGATGTTCTGCTCGCGGCGGCCCAGGCGCCAATAGATGAACACGACGGGAATCAGAAAGACAAAATAGATCGGCGAATCAAAGAGCATGGCGATGGGAGAGTTTTGTCATTTTGTCGACGGCATAGGAAATGGCCAACATTTTCGTTTAACGTCAAATACACGCCGCTATGCGTGCGTAGCGGTGTGGTAGCTCGAGTAGCCGCCGTATCCAGTCGTGCTGCTCTTGGGATCCCAACTATTCAGAATGGTGCCCAGCACGCGAGTTCCATCCTCGGCGAAGCGTTGCCGGGCGAAAAGCGCGCTCTCCGTCGTGGTCTGACCCGCGCGGATTATAAGAATTACGCCATCTGCAAGATGACCCAACACGCGTGCGTCGGCGAGATGGATCATCGGCGGCGCGTCGATCAAGATCATGTCGAATTCCTCGCGGACCCGCCGCAAGAACGTGGACATCCGTGGAGAGTAAAAAAGATTTGAGGGAGTTACACCGCAGCTGCCGCCCGGAAGTACATACAAGCCGGCGACATCGGTTGGGTGGACCAAATGCGAGATGGGGACTGATTCGAGCGAGCCATCACCGCGCAAAACGTCGCTCAGGCCCCAGTGGTTTTGCGAACCGAAAACCTTGTGAAGCCGCGGACGCCTCAGGTCGCCGTCAACCAACAACACTTTGCGACCGATCTCCGCCACGGCAATGCCGAGGTTGCAGGCGATAGTTGTTTTGCCGTCGCCGGGGCACGGACTGGTGATCACAATGACGTGCGGTTCATCGTTGTTGTCGCCCGGTAAGAGAATCGAACTCAACGCCGTGCGGACACATTCCGCGACCAACGATGGCTTGCGCTTCCATGTCGCAAGCTCCGGCCAATCCGCCTTCGAGCGAGGAGGTCCCGCCTGGAGGCGCCCCGCATTCAATCCGTTGCCGATTTGTCGCGGCATGGCTGCTTCGTCCAGGGGAATCACGCCCAGTTCGGGCAAGTCCAAATAGACTTGCGTGTCACCCGGAGCGCTGATTCTGCGGTCAACACGTTCACGGAGAAGGATGAATCCCAGTCCAAACATTGCTCCGGCGCACAAACCAATTGCGGAGTTCATCGGAATGCTGGGCCGATACGGACGCAACGGCGCGCGGGCGCGGTCGACAACCATCACGTTGCTATCGCGCATCGCGGCCGCCAAGCTGGCTTCCTTGACGCGCTGCAACATCATTTCGTAGATATGCCGGTTGGAATCCACATCGCGCTTCAGCGTATCGTAGTGGATGGCTTTGTCGGACTGATCGGCGACCACTTTTTGTTGGTCCGTGCGCGCCTTCGATAAGAGAGCTTCCCGGCGCAGCGCGGCGGTATATTCGTTGCCAACGCGGCGCAACAGGTTGCCGCGCTCTTTGTTCATTTCGGCTTTTAATGCGTCGATTTGCGCCTGCACGCGCTGCACCTTGTAATGCTGGGGCGTCAGCGTTGCGCTGAGTTGCGCGTATTCAGTTTGTAGCGCGGTCAGTTTCTGACGGTAATCGCGCATGCTCGAGTCGTCGAACACTTCCGGCAACGAATCGACGGCCTTGTTCCTCGCTCCCTCGAATTTCGCCTGGCTTGCGATGCGATCGGCCTGGGCCTTGGATAGTTCGTCTTGCAATTCTTTTAAGCGCGCCTCGGCAAGGTTGTCTTTTTCGGACGTGACCGTGAGGCCGGCCGCGCGGGCATAATCCTGCAGCTCAGCTTCGGACTGCTCCAACTGCCCCTTCATTTTGTCGAGGTGGCTCGTCAACCATTCCGCGGTTCCCTGCGCTGACCGCCATCGTTCTTCCTGGCTGAGGTCAATGAATTCGCTGACGAGCGTATTGGCAAAATTCGCGGCTCCTTGTGCGTCGGATGATTCGTAGGTGATTTCCAGCAACCTCGTATTGCCTGAAGTGCGGATCGTCAAATTTCGTTGTATTTCCTGGATCAGTTTTTCGCGTTCGGAAAGATTGGAACGCTTGGAAGACCGAAAAGTGTTCCGAATACGCGACATGAAGCCACCCCAACCCGTGGTTGGCTCGGTCGTTTGTAGTTTCAGCTTGTCAATAACGTGCTCGATCAGCGTTTCGCTCTGGAGCAGTTTTGCCTGCGTTTCAACGTAAGATTCAGCCGACGTATAGCTCTCTACGCCCTCGTTGGCGCCCTTTTGTTCGCCAAAGCCCGAACTTTGAATCTGCAGCGAAGTTCGCACGCGGTAAATCGGCGTCTGGACCAGACTGATGAGAATCGCGCCGACTAACCCGACGCCGACGAATCTCAGCAGAGTCATTCTGTGGCGGAACAGGATGTGCCAGTATTCGAGGAGGCTGTCATAGCCGCGCGAATCCGGCGCATCGTAGATAGACGGCTCATAGCGCTGGTACGGACTAATCCGCTGCGGTCCGCGCGCGTCGAGTTCGGCATGCCGCCCGTTAGTTTTTTTCAATGGAAATTCGGAATCGCTCATTTTTTTTCCCCGATCAAACGAATCAAGGTATACGCCAGATGGCCAGTCCGGTTCCGGTTTGAATCACAGCTTCGAGAGCACGCAGCCCTGCCTTTTTCCCGGTACTCCCTGGAATAAATAGAATGTCTTCACCCTGCAACGGAACATCCGGCTTCTTTCCGTTCAGCGCATCTTTCACGTCTACCGGCATTTCGATGCGCTGATCGGCATCGGATTTCAGCCGCAGAATCTTGGCGTGCCGCGCATCCGCCCCGGTGCCCAGCCCCTCCGCCAGCGACAGTGCCTGCAACACGGACATGGATTGATGCTCACCGAGAACGAATCCGCCGGAGCGATGGACCTCGCCGATCACGTAAACCATTTCCGCCTTCGGCACGGAAATCACGTCGTGTGGAAAAATTTGGATATTTTCTTCCGGCGTTTTGGCATCCATGATTTTTTTCAAATTGAGTTCGGCAATCGTGAACTGGCCGGTGGGATCAAGGTGCGCGCCGGGCAGAGGAATGCAGCCCCACGCCAATTCACGAGTGATGCGCACGCTGTAGCCCGCGTCCTGTCGTATGCCTCCGGCGAGCGCCAATGTTTCGAGCAGGGTCTTGCGCCCCTGCACTTGATGCACACCTGGCGTATTCACCGCGCCCAGAACCGAAACCGGCTGGCTGTGCACTTCTGAAACTTCCACGATGACCTGGGGGTGACGAATGTAGGTGCTGAGCGCCTTGTTGAGCTCTTGCTGGCCTTGCTGCGCAGTGAGCCCACCGACGTGAACGCGGCCGGCGAGCGGGACATCGACACTGCCGTCTCCGTCGACACGCACGGGCTTATTGGCGAGTTCCGTCAATTCCGGGTCGGAAATCTGAAGCTGGTCGCCAGGGCCAAGCAAGTACGTGGAATGATTCTGGTCGCCGCATTTGGCCTTCATTTCGTCGGTCATGGCCGGCGTCGGAACCTGAGCGGTGGCATTCGTAAGAAGCAGGAATGTTGCCGCAACAGCAGCGACGAGTAGTTTTTTCATAATTCTCCAACTGTCGCGAAACCGGCTGACATCCTCAGCGACAAATGAGGCGGTGGCGTAAAAGTCATTCGACGTCTGGTTTTGTGACAGGCTCACCATTTTTTCTTGTGTGTTCCTCAAGGATTTTGCCGACTAAACACTATGGAGCTCCGCTCTGGCTTAGCCCGAGCTGCGAGCGGGAATAGATTGCGGCAGGCCGGAAGGCATAACGGCGGCGGCAGGTTCGCGCGAAGGCTTCTGTTGCGAAGCTTTCTTTGCGTCTTCGATCCAGGTTTTCTGCATCTTTTCGACGCAGGTCGCGACCGCGGCGGAGAATCCGGTTGTTGTGAAAACGTCCAAATCCATCCACAGAGGAGAAACCGCGTTCTTGCGATACAAAGTGAAGCCGCCCAGCCGTTTCCCGTTTCCTTTTGAGAGGCGAATGGTCAGGCTCCAATTCGTATCGGAAGACGCCGGCAGGGATTTCCAAAAATATTGAATCTTGGTCCGGTTGACCGCGACGAGCGGATCAAATTCGACGCCGAACGGCAACCCGGCGGAAAAGTAAAGCCCGAAGCCATCGAATCCTATTCGCTCCAGGCATCCACGCAGAACCTTGCAGAACTGTGCAAGATTCGTGCAAGTTTCGAGCGCGTCGGTCGCTCTTCGGATGCTGACGCCGTTCGCGATCGCATGACGCTGATTCAACGTGAGGTTGGCAACGCGACCGAGTTCCACAAATTCGTGATAGCGAAGCTGCTGCACACCGATCAACACGCCGGCCGCGACGATCGACAGGACGATTGCCAATACCGAGCCTCCCGGATTCAGCAGAAGCAGGCTGCCCAAACAGAAGCACGCGCTGACGCCATACAGCACCAGGACGGTTTGTTTGTGCGGAAGGCCACGGCCCAGCAGTTTGTGGTGAATATGCTCGCGGTCTGGCGAAAACAGACGACGGCAGCTCAGGAAGCGCCGGAAGACAGCGACGGCAACCTCCAAAATTGGCAGACCGAGCGACACGATGGGGATCGCTACGGCGACCATCGTCGGTGATTTATGCGACCCGGCGATCGCGATGGCGCTGATCAGGAATCCGATGAGCAGGCTGCCGCAGTCGCCGAGAAAGATGGAAGCTGGATTGAAGTTGTATCGAAGAAACCCGGCGATAGCGCCCGCCAATGCCAGCGTGAGAATCAGTACGACCTGATTGTGTCCTAGCAACGCGACAACACAAGTCACGAGGCAAGAAAACAGCGCTGAACCTGCCGCGAGTCCATCCAGACCGTCAATCAAATTGAACGCGTTGGTGATCCAGAGGACCCAAAGAATTGTCAGAGGCAGTCCCACGAGCCAGCCCAAGTGAGGATGACCGGCGAGGATTGAGATCCGCGAGATCCCGATTCCATTGAAGAACAACAGAACGGCTGCACCGGCTTGTACGGCAAATTTGACGTAAGCGCTGACACCGAAGATGTCGTCAGCCAATCCGAGAAAGAAAATGATGGTCGCTGGCCCGAGAATCTTTAGTGCGAGGTGCGAGAAAGGAAACTCCGCAGTGCCAAAATGCTCCGGCAGCCACATGGCCAGGAGCGCGATGCACCACAGCGTCAGGAAGATGGCAACTCCGCCTAGCCGTGGGACCGGACGGGAATGTACGTGACGATCCGAAGTGGGTAAGGACACCCAGCCGTGCTTAACCGAAACATCGCGGACCAACCGCGTGAAAACGGTGGCCGCCAGGAGTGCTGCCAGGAAAACCACAATTTGCATAGCCACCTCTTCGTCGGCTGGAATATTCTGGAAGTTGGCGGTCGGTGTGACGGAGGCGCCGCCGTGAAACTGAACAAATGTTTTCAGCTGTTCCCGCGGGAATCCTGGATCGCAGACTTCAGACTTTGTGGTTGGCCCAAGTCCGCAAAATCAAACGTCGAACGAACTCGTGCGGAGTTGCCGGGCCGGTGCTCGCCGGCGTTGCAGGGACTGATCCAGTTGCGATCGATTTCGACCGCGATTGATCGTTGCAGCAACTCTATGGACAACACGAGTTTCAGCGCCGATTTAATTTTGACCACGATCCCGGTCACGCCCCGGAGCGGGCCTTCTTCGATTTTGGCGGTATTTCCGACGCGCAAGTACGGCCATGGCGTCGCCGAAAGGCCGCTTTTTTCAATTTGCCTGACCGCCGCGATCTCGTGCTCTTCGACAGGAATCGGCATCTTGCCGATTCCGGCGATCTGAATGACTCCTGGTGTCGTCAGTACCGGCAAGCGGTCGTTCGGATTCATACGGCAGAATAGATAGCCGGGGAACAACGGCACTTCAATCTCCTTCGTGCGATCCGACCATTTTCGAGTGGATTTGCCGATGGGTAGGAAGCATTCAAATCCGGAATTTTCCAACAGCATGGTCGCGTACTTTTCTCTGCCTGACCTCGCCAGTATTGCAAACCAAGGCCACTGCCGATAGGTCATGCCCATAACTGTCCCCCAGATGCGCTACCGCCATTGGAGTCCCAAATTCCTGAACCCCACTTTCGGTTGTGGACATTTTTTCTTGCGTCTCGTGAGGCCGGGCATACGGTTCACACGATGCGCGGAAATCTGTCCACGCATGCACGATATTCGAGTCGAGACATGTCTCCAATCCGGTGCATACCCTAATGCTCGATGAGGTCAACCCCTTAAGGGCAGCGCCTTTGCGCAACTCAGCGCAAGGCCCACGAAATCAGCGAGTTACACGCGATCTATCGCAGACGTTAATTTTCTAGTTGACGCTACGCAATAATAATTATGAACGCCATGTTTCGCGGAGAAGAAACACGCCGGAGTAGGGATCACGCCGAGAGGATTAAAATTGTTGCACAAATTCGAGGCGGAACTTACGAGGGACTGCGGGAAGACTCCCGTTCCACTAGAATTCTCATAAAACTGATATTTTGGAGGCGCGGGTGAGAATCGAACTCACGCATAAAGGTTTTGCAGACCTCTCCCTTACCACTTGGGTACCGCGCCATCCATCTGAAATTATAGCCAAATTGCGCAAGACTGTCAGCCAAGCGCGTGTTTTGCCGCTTACTGCTTCGCTGCAGAGGCGATTTTTGCTTCCCGCAAAAATCTTGCCGCCTCTTCCGGAGGAGTCGGATTGATGTAAAAACCCGTGCCCCACTCGAAGCCGGCCACTTTCGTCAGCTTTGGAATAATCTCGACATGCCAATGATAGTGGTCGTTGATTTCTTCGCCGATCGGCGAAGTGTGAATCATGAAGTTGAACGCCGGCTTATCCAGCACCGCATCCAGCCGCATCAGCGCATCCTTCAACATTTTCGCCAAACTCGAATAAATCGAGCTCTGATTGTTCTCGTACGCCGACCCGTGCGCTTTCGGCAGCAGCCACATCTCAAACGGGAACCGTGAAGCGTATGGCGCGATCGTAATAAAATGTTCGTTCTCCCCGATCACGCGTTCGCCGGTATCCCGTTCCTGCCGGATAATGTCGCAAAAAATGCACCGCTCTTTCTCATCGTAGTAGTGCCAGCAGTTATCCACTTCCTCTCGCACGCGCCGCGGCACAATCGGCAGCGCAATCAACTGCGAATGTGGGTGTTCGATCGATGCGCCAGCCCCTTCGCCATGATTCTTGAAAATCAAAACGTACCGAAATCTCTTATCGTTCTTCAGATCCAGCATCCGGTCCCGGTAAGCCCACAACACATCCTCAACGGCTCGCTCTGGCAGCATCGCTAGCGACGACGAGTGCTCCGGCGTCTCCACAATCACCTCATGCGCTCCAACGCCGTTCATCTTATCGAACAAACCTTCGCCTTCGCGGTCCAGTTCACCCTCAATCCCCAGCGCCGGAAACCGATTCGGCACCACGCGAATGCTCCACCCCGACGTGTTCGCGCCGCCTCCGTTGCGCCCATACACCAATATTTCCGGCGGCGTCTTCCCTTCACTCCCAGGACAAAACGGACAATTCTTCTGCCCCAGCGGCACGACGGTCTCGCGTAGAAAATCCATGGGCCGTCTTCCACGCTCGGTCGAAATAATCACCCATCGACCGGTTATCGGATCTTTTCGCAGCTCCGGCACAGCCATCCTCCCAAAACGTGCTCGGGGACAAGCCTAAAGGTAAGAGCACCCTTACTTGGAATTGTACCGCGTCTAACCAGTTGCTCGGGTATCTCACCCACGGTTTCTAAGAGCATGTTCTTCCAGAAGCAATATCACAATGCATTCGCTCTTAAGACGGTTTCCAGAACCAGCGCCATCACAAATGCTTGAGGGTGCCCCACCCTTGGTTTGTAAGGGTCGGTCTTAGTAAGGTTATGAGACGACGGTCGAAACACCGGCTCGGTTCAAAATACTCGCCCTCACTCCCTACCCATCTGCGGACTAAACGCATCCTTATGCAATCGCACCTCCGGCGCCATCCCCGGATGA
>Ga0137418_10004915_pt1 | contig 12250 bp, 4 predicted proteins | sample CZODoug3_1_2_16f_FD_122242 | JGI IMG/M metagenome (GOLD analysis project Ga0137418, IMG submission 122242) | Vadose zone soil fungal communities from Angelo Coast Range Reserve, California, USA - CZODoug3_1_2_16fungal (Hybrid Assembly) | ecosystem: Environmental > Terrestrial > Soil > Vadose... | reverse complement strand
TAACCCTAACCTAACCCTAACCTAACCTAACCCTTCCTTTGACCTCTCTGCCTATAATCATTTACTTCTATCTCAATTTTCACAACAACAATCTCTCTCATCATCACCTACCGTCACTCCCACACCTACACTCACATACTCTACTTCTAACCCCAATATTCCCAATACTTCTTTTCCTCATTCATCACTCTGCCATTCAACCTAATCCCAACCCATCATAATCACTTTCCATACTCTCTACTCAATCTCCAATTCTCACTTACCTCATCTGATATTCCCTCATTCATCTCAATTCTTTGTACCAATGGTCCAAGTTCAACACAACATTCGGTCCACTCCAACCACCCTCCTTATATACTAACCGAAACCTTGTTTAATTTTAGAACACACCTCTTAATATTTCCTTTTTATTTAATGTAACTACAATTACAATCTTATATAAGCCTTTCCTCCCTATCGTGTCTCCATTTTTCTTTTATTTCTCCACTCATCTTCACCCTTATATAATCTGGCTTTTCTAGCTTACATAAGCCCATCGTGTGTCCCACCATTGTTATCATTATATAAGCAAGTCACCCCTGCTTACTTCTGCAAAATAATCATTTTACTTGTCGTCAAGTCTGAGCTCGAGTTGCTTGTACTGAGCTCAAAAGTGAGTAATTCTATTTGAAATTCCTAGTGAACAGGGCCAGAGGCCTTGCCACTAACATCACATACTTGTATAAGCAAGTAATCTTTGCTGACAGTACCAAAATAAATGTTTTACTAATCGCTAACCCTTAGCTTGGGTTGCTCATACTACACTTGGGAGCAGACCACTCTACATGAAACTGAAAGGATATATGCACACACACACAGCGTGCTTATCACTGGTATGGAGTAAGCATTGATTATTAGCAGGCTGTCAAAGATGCCCAGTCTGAAGTTGTTCTTCCTGCACTGATCTGAAGAGGGCACTATTGTACAATTCTGTTCTCATTCTGGTTCCAGCCACTATCAATACTATTAACAATTCTGTTCTCTAAGCAGCATGTCCCTATCCACAGATCCCATACTTCAGGAACTCATTCTCCAGTGGTCTGCACTTCTCTCTGTCCTGCAAGCTCAACTCCCTGTCAATGATCTCCACCCTGAGCATCATCATCTCAAACCCATATGTCTCTTGCTCCACCAACACGTTCCATGCCCTATCCTCCAGCCTCCTCTGTTCCAATACCAAGTTCTCCATGCTCCAGCCATTCATCTGCTCATGTTGTCCTCGCCTTGATACTGCAAATGATCCCACCTCTTGGCAATGGTGGATCATCATCAGGTACCGCTGCATCAGCAGCCAGTCTTTTTCTGTCATCTTCATATATGTCATATCTTCTTCAAGATGCTCCAGGTCCCTTGCCATGAGCCATTCATCCACAGAGTCATACAGATCAAGCAGTGATCGGCCTGTCCTTTGCGGTGCCAATAACCCTTTGAAGAGTGTCGCATTCAATAACAGCTTTCAATCTGCCTTAACGTCACGTAGATCGGGTGTTTCTATAATGAACTCCAGCTGCTCATCAATGTGGTGTTCTACACCACACTTGAGCACCCAGGACAGTAGGGTCAACAACATTGCTAGGTGTGCAGAGAGGCGTAACATACTGGAATCAAATGAGACATTGGGTAGATGAAGAGCTGGCTGTGGTTAGACAGGAGATTGAGCTCAAGGGTTTATGTCGTTAATAGATGGGGTGGCACTGATTCAGATGGGTGATTAATCGTGAAAGAAGAGATGCATCCACAGGGCTTTTATACTAAGCTAGAGGTGCCCACACAAATGCGCACTTGCACAAAGATATGTACACATGTCCATGGCCAGCCCAAGTGGGGTATGCTTATATTGGCAGGGATATCTAGCTTATATAACCACTATTTTACTTTTATTCTTGCATTCCTGCATGCAAGGGTGTGCTTATATAAGCTGGGTTTTCTTTCTTATATAAGCACTATTGTACCATTATTCTTCCATTGCTGCACACAAGTCCATGTTCACATAGCCAAGATTATCTCATTTGTAACATCCTCTGCAGTGCAGTCCAAGCATGTGTGCATTGTCATATAGGTAGGTGAGCCGTCATCAGTGAGCCCGTAGTTTCAATTGAGGTACAAAGTAAGAGTGAGTAGAGGTCATCCCTAGCATTCATATCCCCAGAATACATCTGTCCCATTGAAAATGTAGTCTGGGCCAGTGGGGTCACAGAGAGCGAGATCTGCTGCTATAAACTCATCACAATCATTTTTTCTGTGCCCTAACTCCTTACAATGATAGCACCGCACATGGGCAACCAGCTCTGGGCAGTTGTATTTCAGATGACTTGTTGACCCACACTCATAGCATGCTTTGACCTTGTGCAGACTGCTGCTGCTTGCTGCTGATCCCTGACCATTGCTGGTCATTGGTGCTGTGGGCCTCTGCATGTGTGTCAGTTATACAAAATACTGATGATATCACATGTAGTTCCCTTGCCTTGTCCTTTTGATTCACCATTTTTTTGCCCTTCTTGGCACCCTTCCTTTTGGTGGCATTCTCCCCATCCTTAGCTGTCACAACCTGACAAAGTCAATTTGCTGTTAGTTAGCACATATCTCTCCAGATGTACTGTATAATATCCACTTACAGAGCCCTTGGTACTGTGCACAGAAGACATCCCAAACTTAAGGTGATTGGTTGTGAAAGAAGAGATGCATCCACAGGGCTTTTATACTAAGCTAGAGGTGCCCACACAAGTGCACACTTGCACAAAGATATGTACACATGTCCATGGCCAGCCCCAGTGGGGCATGCTTATGTCAGCAGGGACATCTAGCTTATATAACCACCATTTTACTTTTATTCTTGCATTCCTGCACAGAAGGGTGTCCTTATATCAGCTCGGTTGTCTAGCTTATATAACCACTATTCTACCACTATTCTTCCATTGTTGCACCCAAGTCCATCCTCACATAACCAAGGTTCCCTCACTCGTAACATCCTCTGCAGTGGGGTCCCAGGATGTGTGCATGGTGTGTGGTTTCACAAGTGAAAAGCTGAGTGAAAATTATTACTGAGCCTACCCTGGGCCTTTCCACATTTCCCTGAGATTTTCTCCCTACTCCCTCTGGCATGTCTCATAACCCTGAACATCTTAATGAGCATCTTTCTCTTCATAACCCTAATACTACCCTACAATAATCCCATCACCACAAGCTACATCCTCCATCAAACTACAAATCCCAGCCATCCCTTCCACCTTCCTCTTTATAGCCTCTACCGACTCCACCACCATCAAATACCTATACTTTTCAACTTCAACAACCATCTCCCATGCTTTTCCACATGTAATCACCAATTCCTTATACCACTCTTCTGTCACTTCCCCTAATTCTCCTTCATCACTTTGATCACATATCCAACCCTCCATCTCTTCACACCGTCCGATCACCACCAGAATCCGTCTTCGAACTTCACAGCATGACATCACCACCAACCTGTACCCCACCTCCCTCCCACACCGCAAAACATGCTCCCCAACCTTTCCCTCCCCAACCCCTGAATATATCCCAGCCAGTCCATCACTTATTTCATCATCTGGTATCAATCCCAAAAACATTTCCTCCTGAACAAGTATGTCTTTGTCTTCTTCAATCAGCCTTTCCATCTTCTCCCCACTAAACTCCAGTCTCATCACATGTCTTGTGAAAAATCCTCTCCACAACTATATCCCACACACAATTTATCCAGTTAGCCTTTATTAATATCCAATACCTTCAACTCACATGTCTTGTTCCAGCCATCTTCCTAATTCAACTTTATCAGTCTCTTCAAATCAGACCTCTTGATCCTTTGACCAGTTAGATCCTTTGTCAACCAAGTCTTCCATCCACAGCCCTTTTATACTATCCTACACCTGCATGTAACAAGTGCACACTTTCACAAATATATATAAACATGTCCATCCCCAGCCCACAGTGCAGCATGCTTATATCAGCAGGGTTTTCCACCTTATATAAGCATTATTCTCCCATTATTCTTTTATTGCTTCACACAAGCCCATGCTTATATCAGCAGGCTTTTCTACCTTATATAAGCACTCTTCTGCTTTTATTCTTGCATTCCTGCACATACAGGCGTGCTTATATAAGATGGGTTTTCTGCCTTATATAAGCACTATTCTACCATTATTCTTGTAACATCCTCTGCAGTGTGGTCCAACCATGTGTGCATTTTCATTACTGAATAATCAGCTGATAAATTTCTCCTGGCTGGACTGGTTAGGGGACAGGACAGGCAATATAACTGAGTCACCATTTCTCACTGACAAACATGCAGTGAAAGCCAGGTGAAAGTCCACATTATTCAGCAGGAAATCCTCCCTCAGTCGGCCCCCTCTGCACTAGGGTCCCAGCGTGTGTCCATGGTGTGTGCTTTCACAAGTGAAAAAGCCAGGTGAAATATTTCTCCATTTCCAGTAGGGGGGCCTACTACCCCAGTCATATGGATTAGGTGTCTCTGATACTGTACGTCTGTTTGGCAATGATGCAGTTTACGCTGATCTTTCTTATCTCACTGTTTTGCACTGTGTGACATCTTTGATTACCAGCACTACACATACTGCTACGCTTCTGATGTCATAGATCTCCGTATTCGGTACTGTACATTTCATTCTTAATAGAAACCATACAAGGGTCTAATTTATGTTGCCCTTACAAAGCTGAGTTGCAACTTTCTAAGCGCAAAAACAACTTGCATCACAGAGGTAAAGAGTCGAGGTCGAGCAAGGCCTAGGGCAGCCCTCAGAGGCCTCCAGTTTTGGCCATGAAGCTTTCCATCAATGAGCACTCATTCCCTTCGTTTGCTTACCTTTCTATACGCTCTTGCTATGGTGCACGCAGGCTCAACTCTGGCCTGCTCCGACATCTCATACACATACATATTGTTACAGCTGCCCCACTAGTATACAGTCATGTAGGTATGACGATCTGTGAATGAATTTACATAGAAGGTGGTACAGTCCTGTAAGATAGTGTTCGAACTCCAACTTCTTGGTGCGACTGGTCCGAATCTCGGAATCAAATGAACACTCCACTGAATGTTTGCCACTGGGATAATACTTGAGAGGGGTTTGCCGTTATTGTCATATGAGCGTGATACCTTGTACATAAGGCTACAAGGATCTGGCTCAGAACCGAACAGTGTGAACCATTCCACATACGCCAAGTGTTGGGGCTGCTTCACTCCAGGCGGGAAAAGAAATTCCGAAGCTTGATCTGGAAGACAAAAAACCATACAGACTTGAGCAACACAGGACCCTTAGCACAGTGCACAATATCATCAGCTAGCATTGAATGACGACTTTGGAGTACATACCTTCTACACCATTTGACCTGGTTTCAGGCTGGGGGCCATTGATGCTTACTAGTACAGTATCGAATCTCTGGAACGCAAGTCGGCCGCCAGAGCTACAGAAAGATGGTTTGACATGGACTGTATCCAAGGCATCGTCTCGAAGGCCTTGAGCATCATTATTCCAAAATTTGATTTTGAAAAAAATAAAGCTATAATGACATCCAGGGGCTTCCTTCAAAAATTTGTATTTTTTAATATTCAATTTCTTAATAGTTATTATAATGAAATCAGTGTCCCAAAAATTTTTCAAATTAATTTATAGATTAGAGTCTAATCTATATTATTTTAAACAATATTTGAAATAAAAATATTTTTGAAAACATTTCATCTATTAACTTTAAATCATTTAAAGTTAGCGTGTCACATTTTCTTAATTTTTAAAAATCAAAATTTGTATTTTTTTCTTATTAGTAAACAGTTTTTATACTGAGGACAATTTATTTTATCAATTTTAATCACTTCTGTTCAGAGATAATTGCAATTTAACTCAAAACATCTTCCTATACTTTATTATTAATAAGTTCCCTCAACTAAAAATAAGTTCCCTGTCATGGCCGCCGAAATTCAAAATAAGTTCCCTTTCAGTGGAAAATTGAATTGTGACCCCAATTTCCCACCTCAGATCCTAGAATAACTTTTAATTTACTATAAATACAAACCTGCGCATTCATATATGTCCAAAAACAAGTGATTCAGTGACTTTAAAGTCACTGAATCACTTGTTTTTGGACATATATGAATGCGCAGGTTTGTATTTATAGTAAATTAAAAGTTATTCTAGGATCTGAGGTGGGAAATTGGGGTCACAATTCAATTTTCCACTGAAAGGGAACTTATTTTGAATTTCGGCGGCCATGACAGGGAACTTATTTTTAGTTGAGGGAACTTATTAATAATAAAGTATAGGAAGATGTTTTGAGTTAAATTGCAATTATCTCTGAACAGAAGTGATTAAAATTGATAAAATAAATTGTCCTCAGTATAAAAACTGTTTACTAATAAGAAAAAAATACAAATTTTGATTTTTAAAAATTAAGAAAATGTGACACGCTAACTTTAAATGATTTAAAGTTAATAGATGAAATGTTTTCAAAAATATTTTTATTTCAAATATTGTTTAAAATAATATAGATTAGACTCTAATCTATAAATTAATTTGAAAAATTTTTGGGACACTGATTTCATTATAATAACTATTAAGAAATTGAATATTAAAAAATACAAATTTTTGAAGGAAGCCCCTGGATGTCATTATAGCTTTATTTTTTTCAAAATCAAATTTTGGAATAATGATGCTCAAGGCCTTCGAGACGATGCCTTGGATACAGTCCATGTCAAACCATCTTTCTGTAGCTCTGGCGGCCGACTTGCGTTCCAGAGATTCGATACTGTACTAGTAAGCATCAATGGCCCCCAGCCTGAAACCAGGTCAAATGGTGTAGAAGGTATGTACTCCAAAGTCGTCATTCAATGCTAGCTGATGATATTGTGCACTGTGCTAAGGGTCCTGTGTTGCTCAAGTCTGTATGGTTTTTTGTCTTCCAGATCAAGCTTCGGAATTTCTTTTCCCGCCTGGAGTGAAGCAGCCCCAACACTTGGCGTATGTGGAATGGTTCACACTGTTCGGTTCTGAGCCAGATCCTTGTAGCCTTATGTACAAGGTATCACGCTCATATGACAATAACGGCAAACCCCTCTCAAGTATTATCCCAGTGGCAAACATTCAGTGGAGTGTTCATTTGATTCCGAGATTCGGACCAGTCGCACCAAGAAGTTGGAGTTCGAACACTATCTTACAGGACTGTACCACCTTCTATGTAAATTCATTCACAGATCGTCATACCTACATGACTGTATACTAGTGGGGCAGCTGTAACAATATGTATGTGTATGAGATGTCGGAGCAGGCCAGAGTTGAGCCTGCGTGCACCATAGCAAGAGCGTATAGAAAGGTAAGCAAACGAAGGGAATGAGTGCTCATTGATGGAAAGCTTCATGGCCAAAACTGGAGGCCTCTGAGGGCTGCCCTAGGCCTTGCTCGACCTCGACTCTTTACCTCTGTGATGCAAGTTGTTTTTGCGCTTAGAAAGTTGCAACTCAGCTTTGTAAGGGCAACATAAATTAGACCCTTGTATGGTTTCTATTAAGAATGAAATGTACAGTACCGAATACGGAGATCTATGACATCAGAAGCGTAGCAGTATGTGTAGTGCTGGTAATCAAAGATGTCACACAGTGCAAAACAGTGAGATAAGAAAGATCAGCGTAAACTGCATCATTGCCAAACAGACGTACAGTATCAGAGACACCTAATCCATATGACTGGGGTAGTAGGCCCCCCTACTGGAAATGGAGAAATATTTCACCTGGCTTTTTCACTTGTGAAAGCACACACCATGGACACACGCTGGGACCCTAGTGCAGAGGGGGCCGACTGAGGGAGGATTTCCTGCTGAATAATGTGGACTTTCACCTGGCTTTCACTGCATGTTTGTCAGTGAGAAATGGTGACTCAGTTATATTGCCTGTCCTGTCCCCTAACCAGTCCAGCCAGGAGAAATTTATCAGCTGATTATTCAGTAATGAAAATGCACACATGGTTGGACCACACTGCAGAGGATGTTACAAGAATAATGGTAGAATAGTGCTTATATAAGGCAGAAAACCCATCTTATATAAGCACGCCTGTATGTGCAGGAATGCAAGAATAAAAGCAGAAGAGTGCTTATATAAGGTAGAAAAGCCTGCTGATATAAGCATGGGCTTGTGTGAAGCAATAAAAGAATAATGGGAGAATAATGCTTATATAAGGTGGAAAACCCTGCTGATATAAGCATGCTGCACTGTGGGCTGGGGATGGACATGTTTATATATATTTGTGAAAGTGTGCACTTGTTACATGCAGGTGTAGGATAGTATAAAAGGGCTGTGGATGGAAGACTTGGTTGACAAAGGATCTAACTGGTCAAAGGATCAAGAGGTCTGATTTGAAGAGACTGATAAAGTTGAATTAGGAAGATGGCTGGAACAAGACATGTGAGTTGAAGGTATTGGATATTAATAAAGGCTAACTGGATAAATTGTGTGTGGGATATAGTTGTGGAGAGGATTTTTCACAAGACATGTGATGAGACTGGAGTTTAGTGGGGAGAAGATGGAAAGGCTGATTGAAGAAGACAAAGACATACTTGTTCAGGAGGAAATGTTTTTGGGATTGATACCAGATGATGAAATAAGTGATGGACTGGCTGGGATATATTCAGGGGTTGGGGAGGGAAAGGTTGGGGAGCATGTTTTGCGGTGTGGGAGGGAGGTGGGGTACAGGTTGGTGGTGATGTCATGCTGTGAAGTTCGAAGACGGATTCTGGTGGTGATCGGACGGTGTGAAGAGATGGAGGGTTGGATATGTGATCAAAGTGATGAAGGAGAATTAGGGGAAGTGACAGAAGAGTGGTATAAGGAATTGGTGATTACATGTGGAAAAGCATGGGAGATGGTTGTTGAAGTTGAAAAGTATAGGTATTTGATGGTGGTGGAGTCGGTAGAGGCTATAAAGAGGAAGGTGGAAGGGATGGCTGGGATTTGTAGTTTGATGGAGGATGTAGCTTGTGGTGATGGGATTATTGTAGGGTAGTATTAGGGTTATGAAGAGAAAGATGCTCATTAAGATGTTCAGGGTTATGAGACATGCCAGAGGGAGTAGGGAGAAAATCTCAGGGAAATGTGGAAAGGCCCAGGGTAGGCTCAGTAATAATTTTCACTCAGCTTTTCACTTGTGAAACCACACACCATGCACACATCCTGGGACCCCACTGCAGAGGATGTTACGAGTGAGGGAACCTTGGTTATGTGAGGATGGACTTGGGTGCAACAATGGAAGAATAGTGGTAGAATAGTGGTTATATAAGCTAGACAACCGAGCTGATATAAGGACACCCTTCTGTGCAGGAATGCAAGAATAAAAGTAAAATGGTGGTTATATAAGCTAGATGTCCCTGCTGACATAAGCATGCCCCACTGGGGCTGGCCATGGACATGTGTACATATCTTTGTGCAAGTGTGCACTTGTGTGGGCACCTCTAGCTTAGTATAAAAGCCCTGTGGATGCATCTCTTCTTTCACAACCAATCACCTTAAGTTTGGGATGTCTTCTGTGCACAGTACCAAGGGCTCTGTAAGTGGATATTATACAGTACATCTGGAGAGATATGTGCTAACTAACAGCAAATTGACTTTGTCAGGTTGTGACAGCTAAGGATGGGGAGAATGCCACCAAAAGGAAGGGTGCCAAGAAGGGCAAAAAAATGGTGAATCAAAAGGACAAGGCAAGGGAACTACATGTGATATCATCAGTATTTTGTATAACTGACACACATGCAGAGGCCCACAGCACCAATGACCAGCAATGGTCAGGGATCAGCAGCAAGCAGCAGCAGTCTGCACAAGGTCAAAGCATGCTATGAGTGTGGGTCAACAAGTCATCTGAAATACAACTGCCCAGAGCTGGTTGCCCATGTGCGGTGCTATCATTGTAAGGAGTTAGGGCACAGAAAAAATGATTGTGATGAGTTTATAGCAGCAGATCTCGCTCTCTGTGACCCCACTGGCCCAGACTACATTTTCAATGGGACAGATGTATTCTGGGGATATGAATGCTAGGGATGACCTCTACTCACTCTTACTTTGTACCTCAATTGAAACTACGGGCTCACTGATGACGGCTCACCTACCTATATGACAATGCACACATGCTTGGACTGCACTGCAGAGGATGTTACAAATGAGATAATCTTGGCTATGTGAACATGGACTTGTGTGCAGCAATGGAAGAATAATGGTACAATAGTGCTTATATAAGAAAGAAAACCCAGCTTATATAAGCACACCCTTGCATGCAGGAATGCAAGAATAAAAGTAAAATAGTGGTTATATAAGCTAGATATCCCTGCCAATATAAGCATACCCCACTTGGGCTGGCCATGGACATGTGTACATATCTTTGTGCAAGTGCGCATTTGTGTGGGCACCTCTAGCTTAGTATAAAAGCCCTGTGGATGCATCTCTTCTTTCACGATTAATCACCCATCTGAATCAGTGCCACCCCATCTATTAACGACATAAACCCTTGAGCTCAATCTCCTGTCTAACCACAGCCAGCTCTTCATCTACCCAATGTCTCATTTGATTCCAGTATGTTACGCCTCTCTGCACACCTAGCAATGTTGTTGACCCTACTGTCCTGGGTGCTCAAGTGTGGTGTAGAACACCACATTGATGAGCAGCTGGAGTTCATTATAGAAACACCCGATCTACGTGACGTTAAGGCAGATTGAAAGCTGTTATTGAATGCGACACTCTTCAAAGGGTTATTGGCACCGCAAAGGACAGGCCGATCACTGCTTGATCTGTATGACTCTGTGGATGAATGGCTCATGGCAAGGGACCTGGAGCATCTTGAAGAAGATATGACATATATGAAGATGACAGAAAAAGACTGGCTGCTGATGCAGCGGTACCTGATGATGATCCACCATTGCCAAGAGGTGGGATCATTTGCAGTATCAAGGCGAGGACAACATGAGCAGATGAATGGCTGGAGCATGGAGAACTTGGTATTGGAACAGAGGAGGCTGGAGGATAGGGCATGGAACGTGTTGGTGGAGCAAGAGACATATGGGTTTGAGATGATGATGCTCAGGGTGGAGATCATTGACAGGGAGTTGAGCTTGCAGGACAGAGAGAAGTGCAGACCACTGGAGAATGAGTTCCTGAAGTATGGGATCTGTGGATAGGGACATGCTGCTTAGAGAACAGAATTGTTAATAGTATTGATAGTGGCTGGAACCAGAATGAGAACAGAATTGTACAATAGTGCCCTCTTCAGATCAGTGCAGGAAGAACAACTTCAGACTGGGCATCTTTGACAGCCTGCTAATAATCAATGCTTACTCCATACCAGTGATAAGCACGCTGTGTGTGTGTGCATATATCCTTTCAGTTTCATGTAGAGTGGTCTGCTCCCAAGTGTAGTATGAGCAACCCAAGCTAAGGGTTAGCGATTAGTAAAACATTTATTTTGGTACTGTCAGCAAAGATTACTTGCTTATACAAGTATGTGATGTTAGTGGCAAGGCCTCTGGCCCTGTTCACTAGGAATTTCAAATAGAATTACTCACTTTTGAGCTCAGTACAAGCAACTCGAGCTCAGACTTGACGACAAGTAAAATGATTATTTTGCAGAAGTAAGCAGGGGTGACTTGCTTATATAATGATAACAATGGTGGGACACACGATGGGCTTATGTAAGCTAGAAAAGCCAGATTATATAAGGGTGAAGATGAGTGGAGAAATAAAAGAAAAATGGAGACACGATAGGGAGGAAAGGCTTATATAAGATTGTAATTGTAGTTACATTAAATAAAAAGGAAATATTAAGAGGTGTGTTCTAAAATTAAACAAGGTTTCGGTTAGTATATAAGGAGGGTGGTTGGAGTGGACCGAATGTTGTGTTGAACTTGGACCATTGGTACAAAGAATTGAGATGAATGAGGGAATATCAGATGAGGTAAGTGAGAATTGGAGATTGAGTAGAGAGTATGGAAAGTGATTATGATGGGTTGGGATTAGGTTGAATGGCAGAGTGATGAATGAGGAAAAGAAGTATTGGGAATATTGGGGTTAGAAGTAGAGTATGTGAGTGTAGGTGTGGGAGTGACGGTAGGTGATGATGAGAGAGATTGTTGTTGTGAAAATTGAGATAGAAGTAAATGATTATAGGCAGAGAGGTCAAAGGAAGGGTTAGGTTAGGTTAGGGTTAGGTTAGGGTTA
>Ga0137418_10004914_pt1 | contig 12253 bp, 8 predicted proteins | sample CZODoug3_1_2_16f_FD_122242 | JGI IMG/M metagenome (GOLD analysis project Ga0137418, IMG submission 122242) | Vadose zone soil fungal communities from Angelo Coast Range Reserve, California, USA - CZODoug3_1_2_16fungal (Hybrid Assembly) | ecosystem: Environmental > Terrestrial > Soil > Vadose... | reverse complement strand
AATGATGCAGCTATCAAATTGCTTGATTCCAAATGCTAACCTACTCAGTTTTGCATGTACTTTTTAGCCATGAATACCCCTTGTTTCAAAAGAAATTATTTGGCCTGGTTGATTTTGGCTTTAAACACAAATAACCATGATGTATTGGAATTTCCAAATTTGGCAATTTTCCACCAATACCAGAACACTTGTCTGGTCCTCTAGTTTATGTCTACAACTTGAATGAAGTCATTTAATGCAGATTTGACCAATATATAATAAAAAGGCAGCCCTGCACTTTTTGGCCACCACTGTATGTCCAAAACATGTCCCAAAAGAGTTTGTTCCCCCTCAGTCAGTATTGCTTCTGTTACAGGCATAATAATGATGAATCCAGATTTACCCTTTCCATCACCCATTTCTGGGGAATAGACAGGCTAATACTGTCATGCAATGTGGTGAACACATTGCATGAGATGCACATAGAATGGTGCAGAAAAGTTTACTTGAAAATTCCAAGTATTTATTGATGCAGATACAACAATGTACCTCAGATGTTGCATCAAATGCCCTCAAACATTTAGCTAAAAATGCCAAAAAAATGTGCAATCAACTCCTGTTTCAAAGCTGAAGATGATCGCACAAACATTAGACAAATTCCATGAGCCATTCAGCAGATATATGACCTTTAAAGTCACATTTACGTCTAATGAAATTCTGATAATGTAGGAATAGCACCTTTAGGACTATACAGAGAGACTTGCTGGAAGATGGCTGATGCTTTGCACAGCAGAAATTAATCCTCAGTACTGATTAAGCCATATGGACTTGCATGGGAGAAAAACCCCTATTTAGTGCCATTTATGATTTATGTCTATATATTGCCAGGTACACTCCTTCAGATTTGGATGACTGACACTTCCACATTTACCCTCCTGTAAAATTATTTACAGGTAAATATAATAATAATAATAATAATAGATATGTTGAAAAGAATTGCACTGTGCACAATACAAATTAGTGATGTTATCTCTTTGTACCAATTAGGAACTGTAGATTTAAAATGACAGAGTCAAACAATTACACCCCTGAAAAGTGAAATGAAGCTAGACTACAATGAAGATGAAGAGCAGAACACAGGGGATAAACAGTGCATGGATGTCATGCAATAATAAGTTGATAATACTGTACCATTTCGACCACAAGTTCAGTCATGGGTCACAAGCAACCCTATTTGCAAAATCATCACAGTCACAGGTGGCCCATGAACATGCCATCAAACAAGGCACCTATTTATTATTATTAAATGTAATATTAATATTAATATTTTTGCCTTCTGCGGTGGCCTGTTATTGTATGTTGTGCTCTCAGATGCAATTTTCACGGTATGTCCATGAGCAAATAGTACTTCAACACACCCTTATAAGCCACTTTGTCACCATTTTTAGGGCCATGAACTTGTGTCATGAACTTGAAAATTTTCCATCACAGATCACACCAGCCTATGAACCCATGAACTTAGGTGTTCAAGCTGTCATGGGTCACACCCCATGAACTTGCGGTTAAAATGGTACAGTACAGTATGTGCACCTTTTTATTCAAATGGTCAATATGACATGTATAGGAAGTTCAGCCTGGGTATACACAAGACTTGAAACACTGATGTGAAGTCATTGCTATTGGAGAGGTCCTGGGGACCCTCAGAGAACCTGAGAGAGTGGGAGGCAAGAGTCCGGAATGGCACTGTATGGCAAGACAAACACTAAAAACCAAGAGGGGGTCACCAGAAGAAGCCAAGACACTGGGTGGGGGGTGGTCTGAGAATCCTTAATGAAAATTTTGGAAGTGCAAAAATTTAAAGATTTTGAGGCCTTCCAGTGGTTTATCTATGAGTAAAATGTGGTTTAAAGTGCCCCAAGAGGGCTTTGCTGTGATGTAAGAGCTGTCAGTCACTCAACTGGTCATCAAAAGCTTTGTCATCAGAGCCACTCAATACAAATTTGGTTTATATCACACAAAAAATGCAAATGCAACCCACAGCCACACTCATTGTATCAAGCACATGCTAAAGTATCTATAAATACATACAGTAGATATCCTTTTATCCTTCAATCTGATGGATAGACTAGGGAAGGCTGAAATATAGTCAGAAGTGGGAAATCTGCAGACATGTTTATCAATTCACAGGAGCATCATCAGTAGTGTCAGCATCACAGGCATCCATGGCAGGATTAGACTGAATAAAAGTCTGGGCATAGACTAGGTGTGCATGGCCATTTGCATTTGCCAAATTTCAGAATCTCTTTAAATGGTGTAAGGTATCAATGTGATGGATGACATACAGTGACTCAAAAAACTGTTTCAATGTTTGACAAGTTTGATTTGTTGTTTAAATAATTAACCAACAGAAAATGTTAAAATCTTGAAAATATTAGGAATAATACTCCTACATATTAGGTTTAATTTGAACCTTTACTGACCAAATTTTATTTGGTATTGGCAGAGATTTGTATTATTTATTTTAGACTATGCATTGAAACAGTTTTTTGGCTGACACATTAAATATCCAAATGGCCAATTGTTTGACTTGAATATACAACTTATTACATTATGATTCATTTCAAATGTGGTATATACATCATGTGATTGTTCAACAATGCCAAACAAGTCATAACAACAACTTGAACCATCCCATCATCACAATGAAACCAGTCTCTGCTGCTCAATGTAATCACATCCTTTCTCTACTTGATTCTGGCCATTCTGGATATGACATATCCTCTCAGACTGGAGTTTCTGTTGCTTCTATCTCTAGACTATGCTCCAGACATTGTCCTCATATCAAAAAAGCTTCTGGTGGTTGCCCTTCTAAGCTTTCTGAGCAGGATATATGCTATGCTATTCAACTAATTGGCACTGGCAGAGCTGAAAATGCTGTCCAAGTGACTAAAGCACTTCAGGATAGCACCAACCAACCTCTCTCTGCCCAAACTGTATGAAATAGCATAAAGGAAGTGGGTATGAAGGCTGTGGTAAAGAAGAAAAGACCACTTCTTACCAAGAGGCATAGGAGGGAAAGCTTAGACTTTTCTCTCAGTCATAAGGATTGGACCATAGATGATTGGAAGAGGGTATTTTGGTCAGATGAGACTAAAATTAATTGTTTGGGGTCAGATGGAAGGCAATGGGTGTGGGGAAAAAATGGGAAAGGCTTAAGTGATAGGTTGGTGGAGGGGACAAAGAGGTTTGGAGTGTATCCTTGATGATGTGGGGATGCATGACATGGGAGGGGGTTGGATATGCATGAAAGATGGATGGGAAGATGGATGGGGACCTTTATGTGCAGATCCTGGATGAAGAACTTCAAGAAAGCATCAAGTTTTACAACAAAACCAAGGATGACATTATCTTTCAACAAGATAATGACCCCAAGCACACTTTCAAAAGGCCAAACAATGGTTTCAAGACCATGAATATCAAATTATGGACTGGCTTCCACAATCTCCAGATATTAGCCCCATTGGACACCTTTGGCATCATTTGAAAAGGAAGCTTGCAGAGTATGAAATTCCTCCCAAGGGAATTTTGGAGCTTTGGGATAGGGTGGAGGAGGAATGGAACAAGATACCATCAGAAGTGTGTCAAAACCTCATAGAGAGTATGCCTAGATGCATTGAAGCTGTTCTAAAGGCAAAGGGAGGCTATACCAAGTATTAATGTATATACTAATAGGTCAGCAAAAAAACTGTTTCAATGCATAATCCAAAAGAAATAATACATATCTCTGCCAATACCTAATGTTTGGTCAATGAAGGTTCAAATTAAAGTAATATGTAGGAGTATCATGTCTAATATTTTCAAGATTTTATCACTTTCTATTAATTGGTTATTTAAGCAACAAATCAAACTTATCAAACATTGAAACAGTTTTTTGAGTCACTGTACCCTCCATGCTGAGAACAGTGCTATCAGCTTGACACAGAAAATTAATAATGCCTTGCTCACTGCAACTGCTGCTGATTCTGCCATATGAGTGTCAATAGCACTGATTTCTTGCACTATTAGGGTTACAGTGATGAGACAAACTTATCCAAAAATTAATATCCTAGAGTGGCAGGCCAGAAATGGAATTTTCCCAAGTAAATCATGGGAATTGTATACCTGATTTGAGGGTGGGTCCCCCATACTGCCTTAACAAAGTTTTCCAACCCTACACAAGGCAGGCCACATCCACATACAACTCAATCACATGCCAATCAAAAAAATACACCTTTTGGCTAAGAAGAAGGTTTTTGCAAATTCTGTCCACAAGGACCTTTAGATATTTGTCTGAGACATCTGCTAATATATTTAAAATAATTTATTTTGCAAAATGGAAAGAGTTATAAGTTTTTTGTTCCCTTCCAGAAGAGTAGCGATGTAATCTTCAGCATCACATCATGAAAAAGCTAATGACTATCTCAATATCAAAGGAGAAATTTTGGATTTTTATTTTTGGATAGCTTTGATAGTTAGCTAGGGATCCTTGTGGATGGAATTTGCAAAAATGTTCTTCTTGTCATTGCTCCAGGCAAAAGGTGGATTTTTGTGATTGGCATGTGATCAAGTCATATGTGGATGCAGCCTACCTTAGAGGATTCTGGCCCTGACCCCCTCTTGCTACCAACAGCAGGATGACAATGATATACCAGTAAAGGACCCCACAGGACCTCTGGCACCCCTGGAGGGACAGAAGCCCCTACTGCACTATGCTGTGATATTTATATAAATTATGAATTGTATAAAATACAAACCATACACAACTTCAATACTCAACAAAGTGAGCCTCCCACTGAGGCCACTATATGCACTCAATTGTTGTTTGATGGTTGTTTCAATCCAAAGGATACTGTATTCTTAAAGTGGGCAATTCTGCACAGAAAATAGCCTATACAGTAATTGGAAATAAGTTTGTTCAGATGTTAGGGTGGCAATGCACAAATTTTCACAGACAGCACCAAACCACTCATATAATAAAATGATGGCATGTACAAGTCAGCCTTGGTCAATTTTTCAATTTTAAAACATAAGAACTTGTACATAGTGGGCTGTGTGCAATGTTACATCTGGGACATAACAGCATATTTCATTCCAGAATTAAAATACCACTATGAAAAATAAAATAAAATCACTTTGGCTACTGGACATAAATAAAGTTCCATTTTGAATTAAAATCAACTCTGGGGAGTGGGCCATTGCTTTGAATGGCATGTACGAATCAGCCTTGGTCTTTATTTCAATTTTAAAACAGAAGAACTTGTACATAGTGGGCTGTGTGAAATGTGACATCTAGGAGATAACAGCATATTTTCTTCTGCCAGAATTAAAATACCACTATGAAAAATAAAACCTTTGGCTACAAAAGATAACTAAAGTGAGAATTAGATTCCAAAATATGGCTTTTTCTTTGTCTACCTGAAATATATTTTCCAAAATCTAATTCTCACTTGTGTTATTTCCAGTAGCTAAGAGTGCAGCAATATTCTATTTATTTTTCACAGTAATATTCTCATTCTGTCAGCAGGAAATATCCTTTTATGTCCCAGGTGATAGCTTATTCTTTTGTTTGTCTTGAATAAATAATTCTGGAATCTAATTCTCACTTTAGTTATCTTTTGTAGCCAAGGCTGATTCGTACATGCCATTCAAAGCAATGGCCCACTCCACAGAATTGATTTTAATTCAAAATGGAAGAAAGAAATTGATGTTTTCACAAGGATGTCATTTGTGGACAGTAGCTGATATCCCTACTGAAACATTAGATTTTATGCATTATTTTCAATTTTCAACCAGAGGATTTGCACACATTATTTAATAACACTCTAAAATATATACAAAAATAATTCCCCTCCTCTCCCTCCACACTTACTTGCTTGCTTGCATTTCCCCCTTACAACATGTGACATGTTTTCCGCCTTCAAATTATTCAAAGTCCAAAAACAAAATGTTTATATTATTATTATTGCAAATGGATATACTACAAAACAACATTTAGAAGTGAGCCAAAGTAGCTATGTAATTAGGGGAAGAAAGAAGAAGCTTCGTGTTTGCAAATGCGAGGTGGGAGGGGGGCTGGGGGCCAAATCTGACGAAACCAAGTGCGATGGCTTGGTTTCAGGCACGCCACATGAAACGGTGGTGGAGGGCGAGGGGGGGCTGGGGCCAAATCCAATGAAACTGAGCATGATGGCTTGGTTTCAGGCATGCCATGTGCAACAGCAGTGGAGGGCAATGGGGGGAGGTGGTGGGACGAGGTGGATAAGGTGGTGGTGGTCATGGGACTGCGTGTTCGCAAACAGGAGGCAGGAGGGGCTGGGGGCCAAAATCACAAAACCAAGCCATATTGGCTCAGTTTCGGGCTGCTTTTGAGCAGTAGGTTGTAGAGTGGGGTGCTGTGGGGTTGTAGCCCCCCCTCTCATAGTAACCTGGACTGTGGGGGTTGGGAGTGAGGTGATGTGGTGAGTGGGGGTGGTTGTACTCACCTAGCTACCCCTACACCCTATCCTACCTCTCTATCTCCTCCCTACTCATTTCCTAACATCCTCTCATTGCTCCTGTACCCTCCTTGAGACCCATGAGTGGGTCAGGTAATGGCCCAATGGCCTCATGTTTGGTGTTGATCGAGTGGGAGGCGACACGAAGGCCAACGCATCAGCTTGTCGTGTTTGGTGGAGTTTCAAACTCCAACCATTTTTGATCATGATTTCGATTTGCATTGTAGCATATTCTATAACACTCCTAAAATCATGATAATAATAACATATATTTCATACATACATAGGAAGTATCTACCATTTATATTTGAGCAATTCTAAGCCATGGGTTCGGTTATATGGTCATTTCGTTTCAGAATTATAACATTTCCATTTATATCGAAATTCTGTTCCACATCAGTTTTGAATCTCAGTTAATGAAGACTACAAAATTCATTCACACGGTATACGACACAAATCTTAGGCGTTAGGTTTTCACTTAGAACTTTGGGTTAAAAGAACGAGTCTTAAATTAGCATTTAAGGACTTGTAACTAAGGACTCATAACATGTGACCTTGCAGCACCACATTTAATCACTTATTTTGAGTTCAACTTTCAAAGTGTTATTTCTGAGCAGGTTTTACAGCTACTAACTTAAAAATTTTAATGTAAGGTCATATATACATCTTTTAAATGTTGACTACAAGAATATAGAGCTACTCAAAAATCCAATTTTTGGAAGCTAAAATCTGTGTGATTGCAAAGCCTATAATTGTCATGCACCTACTCATTGGTTATTATTTAGAGGCTCAAAATTTATTAGGCACTTAAAAATAATACACAATAATAGGTGTGTGCACAATTATAGGCAACTCTATAAAATATCTCACTTGCTAGAACTGTTGGACCTTGAGATCACACAGATTCTGGCAGCCAAAAATTGCATTTGTAGGTAGCTTTATATTCTAAATAATTGTGTTGCCAACATTTAGAACATATATATAGGGCTTTGCTCAAAATGATGGTGACTCAATGTCAAGATCATGCCATGCAAAGGACAATGGCACAAACTTTCAGTGCTCCAGTGACATGCCAGATCAGAAATAGTAAATATAATTCTTGTGTGTGCTTGTGTACCACTTTTCCAAAAGGCCTCTAATGGCTCAACCAATCAAAATGTGTGCCTCTCAATCACTGATACACTTGACACAATGGTTTGGTTATCCTGTATGTGGGTTAAATAAAGTATTTCTGAGAAATTGCCAATCAGAATACCTTGCATAAACCTTCCTCATTTTGTGTGATTGTTTGGCATAAGGGTAAGTGATGAATATTTTTCAGCATTACAGCAATCTGCTGGTTTGGGGCTTTGAGTTTAAGTCTGTTGGAAATCAAAAAAAAATATCCAGGTGTATTTCCAATGTGCAGTTCCAGAAATTTTATTTATTTGCCCCTACACATAGTAGATGTTACAAAGGTATGTGGAGACATAAAATGAGCTAAATTTCTGAATTCCTAATCCAAGTTTCAGATTGTTCTGAAAATTTTGAATCAATTATTATGCAATAAAAGTCTCTGGATATCCCAAACTTTTAGAATAGTGTCTTTGAGCATCACAGCCTCTTTAGAGCATTTAATATTCTACTTGCTCATTTACACATTCAAACATGACCTTGGTCAAAGTAAAAATTATTCATAGAACACTCTGACACCAAATAGTATTGTTATTTTGTCTTTCTGATTTTTTTTCAGGAGCCATGTGTGCAGGACAGCTCAAATCCAGTTAGAGAATGATTCAATCCACCATGTATTGTTAAATGTGTGATTAATATGTAATCTAGTACAATAAAAAATATACAGACACTCCCAGAAGGTGTACACTATCTATAATATACTGTCATAATTTTTGGTACTATGAATGATGGCTTGAGCCCATATCCCAGAGCATCCATGTGTCTGTGGCACAAGGCAGCTGTTATCTCAATTTGGACATGCCTGCCATTTTGAGATAGCAGCTGCTACCCAAGACATCCTAATCAAGCTGATGCCAACACAATAGAGCCTGCCCATTGGATTTCTAGACATCGGTGAAACCTCCAAGTTCCGATAGAGGTTTTGTAATGCCTTTGTATATGTTATAATATCAGGAAATACTGAAATTTTTGTGAGGAATCTTATAAAACATTACATGTCATATAAAGGTTCAATTTTTTTCTAAAGTCCACAAGGTTTCTGCAAGTTCCCAAAACATGACAAATTTGTACCTTCTGCCAAATACATTATATTGCATTATCACAATAGTACTACAAATACAACATATTCCAGATCATATATCTTGAACCAAACTTAATGTTGACAATGCAGTTATGGATAAAACAATATATTATGCTGTCTAGCCAAGAAAGACACATAGCATATGCAGTAGCTACCTAAAATCTAGTCCCAATCCAAGGGTGAACCTTGACCAACCACTGCAGCATCACCTGGAAAGGGTATCAGTGTCCAATAGGATGAGCACAAAGGGCCCTGTAGATGACAGAACACAAGTCCAGCATCAAAAGAATGATAGCAAAATTGAAAACTTACAAATGGTGTGATCATATGCATGCAAGGTAGATATTGGCATTGGCTGGAGCTAAAATAAAGAGGGTGAGGGAGGAGTGACCACAGGTGGCCATGAAAGCACCTCAGGGGCACTGCCATCAACACAGTGGACTTCTGTAGCTCTACATGTATCAGAGGTGTGCGAACAATGCACCAGTGCAATCACAAGCACTGCCACAACAATGTGGACTTAACAAGCTGGCAAGAATGAGAAGAAAGGGTGTTGAAGCATGGAGATCATAGTGGTGGGGGAAGGGACTGATGTGCAATTAAAAGGGAACGATGAAGTTTTGAACATTGAACCAACACGTGATGTGTGTGATTGCAAGGCACACATGGGTGGATTCTGATTGGCTCTTGAACTTAAGACAAAATCCTTCAGGTTTAACACAGATTGCCAGATCTTAGTTCCAGCTCTCATCAACTTCTCATACTGCTTTCTGACTTCATCTTTGATATTAAACATTATCAGGGACCTGCAGTGATATTGTAGACTCTGAAAATAAAGTCCCATATTATTCAACAGTCATGATAACGAGGCCAAAAAAAATTCAAGTCCCTTGTAATACAATTGTAAAGATCTTGCCAATATTTTACCCACTCCAGAAGTGACAACTTATTTTGGCCCTCTTCTAAACTGTTCCCAAACCATGTTGGCACTTTACAGCACCTTCATAAGACCTTATATCTACCAGAAAGATGCCAGCACTATTTGCCAAAGTGCCAAAGCATAGCAGGAAACAGAGGTTTCGCTGATGGAGGCATTCTGCAGAGACTTGCTGGCTGCACAAGTGCAACCTTTCAAATCAAAGCTAAATTATTTTCACAGTAAGAAAATTGAACTCCCAGGGTACTCAATTTTTACAATGTGGGAACTTTGTGCCATTTAGATTAAAGATGAAGCTGATTAGGCTAAAACTCAATATTTACATTTTTGACCCTAAAATATTTGGCCAACCACTAAACAATTAGTTAGAAATACCGAAAAATGCTCAATTGATTCCTTTTTCAAAGCTGAAGAAGGACCCTTGAATATAGGTGAGCAACCCTGATGGTAATTCAGAAAGATTTGGCAGAAATTTTGGGGCTATCCCTGATATAGTCTGGACAAAAATTGCAAGATTTTTAAAACTCCCTGATGTGTAGTCTGGACACATCTAAGAGATATTTCGACATCTTGATGGGTGGTCCAGACACATGTGGCTTAGGTGTGGGGTTGTACTATGTTGTACAACTTGTAGTTGCTATGGCAGATCATGTGTTGTATGCTTCAGTTGTTTAATGGTTTGATCTGTGGGGCAGTCTATTTTTTATTTACCTGTCTTTAATACCATTTCCCAATGATATCAATGCTCAATAATGTGTCTGAAAATGTTGAATGATATGGCTGCACCCCCATGATTGAAGAATAGTGTAAAGTTCTACTCCAGAGGCAATTTTGGGTAATTGAACCTCAGCAGCATAAATAAACTCTTACATCCATCTTGGCTTCTCTCATCTTACTTTGTCATGTCTTGCAGCTCACCCATCAATGTTGACAGTATTCAAGACCAATGAGATTATCACATGGATCAATGCTGAAAAAAAAGGCAGTGACTTGGAGGAAAAAAGGAGTAAAGAACATAGTCACAAATGAGAGTGATGGCAGAGGCTCTGGAGATGTTTAGAATAATAACTAAATGCCAGTTTACAGTCATTCCCGAACCTTGAACAGCTTCCTAACTGCCATTCCAGATGGCCCTGACAGCCCTGGGTGGTTTTTCAAATCCTGATGTGCTAATCTGGACAATTTTTAGCAAATTTTGAACCCTGGTGTACAATTTGGACAAAATGAGGAAAACTTTTGGATTTTGTGTGCTGACATAAAGGGCCAAATTTCCAAAAATCCCATCAGGGTTGCTCACTTATATTCAGGGGTCCTGCTGAAGATGATCCCACAAAAAATGGACATTTTCCATGAGCTGTTTGGCCACAATAAAAGTGGTGGGCTTTGGTTGTCTGCAACTGCCATATGATATTGATGTGCCTCTGAAAATATTGGTAGTTAAAATTGAAATGTCTGGAATTATGATATGCTTGCAAGTGAGTGAGATAATCAAATAGTATGTTGATAATGTGTACCATTGGTTATATGATGTATACGGATGGCTGTGAATAGTGATGTGCTGGGCCAGACCCAAAGCCCATCCAAGCCCAGCCCAGCCCACCTACCAGGCTTGAATGGGGTTGGGCTGGGCTCAAGCCCAGGCTTTAAGAATATAATTAAGCCAATAATACCTGTATGCAAAATAATATACAAACAATGCATACCTAGTTTATATTTGCCATTACCATAATTACATAAAAATAATAAGGACAATATTATATTTGTCATTGATTTGTTAGTGAAGTCACAGTACAGAGAGTGTGAATGCACCCACATTATTCAATATACTTGGATCAATGGCAGCAACTGAAACTCTATATGTGCAGTCTGCAAGACAGACAGGATGTAGGCCCTATAATTCTATAATACTTAACTGCAGAGACATATTCTCCAGGTATGTAAAGCTGATATCCATTTTAGGTAACACTTCAAATTAACTAGTATTGGCTGCATCTGTGAGAGTATCTGCTAAGGTTTGCCTACCAGTGACAGGATCAAGCTTCCAGGATATAAAATGTTTATATTCAATCCTGCCTGTTCCATGGTGGATGAGGCAGTTTCAGTTGAACATGTCCCTGCATTGTGCGTGGACCATTTGCTAATGATAAAGACTAATATAAAAATTATTTTAGCAACACTACTGTTAAAAAATGCCCATAGCAGCTTGTTACAAGGTTATTGGCAGCGTGACTCTGCACATACAAAGCTGTATGGTCACCCCTCTAGGACACACTTTTAGTTCTCGCATACTCGTCCATAAGGGACACTTTATTGTAATCCGCAATCGTGACAGAGGTCCGATATCTGAGTTTCACAGACATTCGTTAATGCAGACGAATGTAATTAATATATTCCTGACTATCTAGAAATTCATGTTACGCACCTGTGTTTGGGGGTGAGTCGCTGCTGAGGAGGAGAATCCAATAATCATTCCGAGTGCTGAGAAGATCATTGGTACTATCGACGAGTCCATATCGGACTTGTGCTGCACATTTAACTATCACTGATTCG
>Ga0137418_10004912_pt1 | contig 12254 bp, 10 predicted proteins | sample CZODoug3_1_2_16f_FD_122242 | JGI IMG/M metagenome (GOLD analysis project Ga0137418, IMG submission 122242) | Vadose zone soil fungal communities from Angelo Coast Range Reserve, California, USA - CZODoug3_1_2_16fungal (Hybrid Assembly) | ecosystem: Environmental > Terrestrial > Soil > Vadose... | reverse complement strand
CACACATTCATGTCCATTCGCTCCCATGTTGAATAAGGAAGGCTCAACAAGGAAAAACCTAGAAGGTAGCCTCCGAGCAGCAACCATTCATTCCGGCCAAAGCGGAGCTTCTTGAATAGGCCAAAAACGAGCATCACCGCCGAGAACAGGGCACCAAATGGGAGGAATAAGAGCCCGAGGAGAAAGAAGCTGGGGTCACCGTGCATCAAAGCGAACCCAACCATCTGAGGCCCATTCCAGCAGGTCAGAATCGTGGATTCGTACACGATGCGGGCGACAAATAAAGATTGGACGGCCAAGATTACCCAGCCGCTGACGCGTAGCCAATCGGGCAGCAAACCGGGTCTTGGTTTCGCAGAATCGTTCATCTTTAGAAGGCGGCGAAAATCGCGCTAGAACGAATTTTAAGAGACAACCCGGTTCCACTTGTGGGTTGATTCCGAGTTCTCCAATTCGCTTCCTCCACGACGGAAGTCTCGAATCGTACCATCGAGCGTCAGTTTGTGCAGCATCGGCATCTGTCGCGGCACCCCACTTGCTGACCATGATCGGCAGCGTCTTCAAATGGAGCCGTTAAGGCTATGTCGTGCGTCGGGTCAATAAGTCCCGATAAGTCGGCAAACCGGAGAAGTCAAGTTCTAGAACTTCATATGGACGATTTCGGCGTTTACCAGGCACTAGCACCATCATTTCACCTGAAAGTCATTCCGTCGCATTCGTTTGCAGGTATTCACCCCAATAATTGTGCAAGGCGCGCGGTACGATCTTCTGGTCTTCAAAATCAAGCTCGACCAATTTAGGAAGCGCCGCGAGAAATCGTGCGATGGCTGTCTTCTGTACAGGGTTGAGGAGAGAATAGCGATGCATGTGATACTCCCAGCCACTATCTTTCTTGGGATAAAGACCTGTGAGCGTTCCGATGACCCGCATTCTCGACGATTCGTAGTGGTCGAGCACACTCAGCATCAGGGCTGGGATGTAGTAGCGAAATCCAAGCGCATCGAGGTGCGCTATGGACTCGCTTTCCAATTCGTCCAGAGGCACCCGAGACCAATCGTCGGTAATTTCTCCGTGCGCAGGTGAGGCGGAATTTGCATTCCGGGCGGCATCTCGGGAACCGTCGGCGAACTGGGCTTTCCTGAGGATAATTCCTTGACCTAGCGTGACGCCGCGAAATGCCATCCGAATTTCGTTCTCGACGGTACGACGAATTTGAAGTGGCATCTCCATGACTAACACTAGCATTAGTCTCTAAGTCCCGGTAAGTCGCCTTATCGTACATGTGGTTTTGGCACGATTCCACTTGTCCGGTTTGCGCGTTTGGCACTGACCGCTTAGCCTAATGAGATTGCTGCTGGTCGCGCCCTCAAACTATTTCCCTTTCGTTGTTAACAAGTAGCCATTTGAGGGCGTCCATGCTTGAAGGGGACGAATACGATGATGCGTACAGTTGCGATTTTTGTAGGCGCGGCATTTTTGTGTTGCATCGGTGTCCCACCGACTCGTTTACCCGCAGGGGGCCTTCAGAGTAGCGCCCAGACTGTCGAGGAGCGTCCCGCTAGTTGTCCGGTTACAAAGCCGTCGCGTCCGCCATTCCTGCCGCCAGCGCCCTATCCGTCTGACGGTCCTGTTTGGATCGGCTCGCCGAAATTATGGACCGATATACCCAGAAGCGGAACTTGGCGGGGCTTACCGCACTACACTCCAGAGGACACCCGATTTCGCCAGAAGCTCTTCTGGTGGAGCAAGGGTTACGATTGGCGCAGTGAAAACCCACCGGAACTCATGCTTACTGGAAAACGACTGGACGGATCAGCGCCTCCATTGTCCACTGACCCCCACGCAAATGCCGGATGGACCAATGACCGCGACCATGCCTTTATGGTTGCCGGGGTTTTTATTCCGACCCTCGGTTGCTGGAAAATCACCGGACGTTACAAGGGTGAAGAGCTGAGTTACGTGGTATGGGTTTCCAAGTGAATTCGTTTACAGGCAACGTTGTGACCGAAATATTTCCCTCAGGGGCTCTGCTGCGTTTCACAATTTGAAGGGAACGATAGTAGCAACAGGACAGCAAACAAGACCCCCGCTCATGTGAAGTATTGCGTGTTAATCAGGCACTGAGCTAAGAACTCGCGTCATTCTATGCCAGAATGTGGAGCATGGGCCGATTGGGACTTGTGAATTGGTTGATTGTGGCAATCGTTCTTAGTTCATGGGCACAGCAACCTAGCGCAAACGCCGTTGGTGAGCCCAAAGAAGGTCTAATCGACGGGGTTGTCACCTACCAAGACCGAAGACCTGTTAAAGGTGCAACAGTTTACGCGGAGCCACTTGGGCGAGGAATGGGTGCGATGATTCCTCACGCCGACACCGATGAATCCGGACATTTCGTTATTCACATCCCCCGTTCTTGGTTTGGGAAATTTGCCGTCGCCGCGAAGAAGGAAGACGAGGACTATCCCGACATGAGCAAGCAGTTCTACAGCGACGGTAAATTCGAGACGGTAACATTGACCTCCAGACATCCCAACAGGACCGTAACACTTCGCCTAGGGCCGAAGGCAGGAGTTTTGCTTGGCACGGTGGCTGACGCAGTGTCAGACGCTCCTCTGAGTCCATGTGTTGAGTTTAGAAGAGTAGCGGAACCGAGCAATTTTTTGAGCGCCAGCGGATGGGTCAAACCGCGTTACAAACTACTGATTCCTCCTGACGCAGAAATCATGGTGAAGATTTCACTCGACGGCTACAAGACATGGTATTACCCCGGAACCGTCGACCAAACAGCAGCAAAGTCTGTGCGACTTGCGCCGGGAGAGAAAAAAACTGTAGATATTCGGCTAGAACCTGATGCTGAGGTCAAAACTGGTTGCCCCACGCCGCTCAACTCCTGGTAAGTCGCCTTACCGGAGAAGTCAAACCACTTGTACGATTTCGGCGTTATCAGGACATGGCAGGATTTCTCTTCGTTATTTCAGCGGTTAAACGTGATTTCGCCGTCACCTCTTGTAGCACGTTAGGATGGCCGCGCTGGAGGTCACTTGTCTCAGCGTGCCAGCTTCAGCACCAGGCCTGTCACGTCCTTGTCCTCAATCGCGATCGGCTGCTCGGCACGCAGTAGAACGAATCCCATGCTCGACCGCTGGTCCTCCAATCGCGCGAACAGCTTCAGCGTGTATTGTCCCGGCGCTACATTGCTGATCTGAAATGAACCGTCGCTTGCGATCTTCACCTCTCGTTGGCGTACTTCCTCCACTCCCTCCTGCTCGAGTCTCGCGTTTACAAACGTGACGTTCGCCGCGCCGTCCGGCTGCACCGCTCGCCCCTGCACAGAATGCAACCTCGACAAGGGCACGATCAGCCCGACGTTCTGCCGCTCGCCTCCGTTCACTGAAATAAGCCTAGCGCCGTCTCTCCGCTCTACACCCGGCGCATAAATGTCGATCGATTGGTGGAACGGCCATCCGCCCAGCATGAATGCTCCGAGCCCACGCGCTCGGTCGCTTCCGTTGTCGCCCACCGGGAGCGCAGTGCGCACCAGATAATCTCCCGCCGGGAGCCCGCTGATTCGATACTGCCCGCGGTCATCCGTGAAACCGTCCGTGCCATGATAGGATTCCGCTCGCTGCTGGTTGAGTGAAATCACCACCGGATAATCCTTGCCGTCGCGGGCCACGATTGCTTCAATGGAAAGGTTCGCGGCTGGGCTCCCGTCTTCATACTTCACGTCGCCCTCGATCGTTGCGCCTCGCTTGAGCCGCAGTTCGACCTGATTCTGCCCTGCGTCTGTGACGTTTATGCGCTGGATCACCTGTTTCGCGGCCTCGATCGTGTTTGGCGTGGGGTGCTCGATCTCATCGCGCGAAAATTTGCTGACAGCCGAAACGTACCCGGGCGCTTCCGCGAGAACATAATATTCCTCCGCCTTCACATGTTCGAAGACTGCGATGCCGTCGAAGCCCGTCAGCTTTTGTAAGTCCGGAAAGAGCGCGGATTCGTTCATATTCGTGACGAGCGGAAAGAGACCCACCTGCACTGATCTCGCCGGCCGCGGCCCCTTGTCGAGCGCCACACGTACCGTCACGCGGTTTCCGCCGGTGACCAAGTCCTGTTTGGCGATTTCCGCGCAGCTTGCCACATCCTTCGCCTGCCAGCCCTTGTGGGCGGTTAGGGTGCCCACATCGATATTTCTGCCCGCCATTTCCAAGTCCAGTTTCACGTCGGCGTAGTTGCAGCGGTGGTCCTTCACCACGAGATTTGCCGGGAATCCTCCCAGATGTCTACGCGAGGAGTCTCCCGCGCGTACGACCAATTCGTATTTGCCGTCGCGAACGTGTTCAAGGCGGAACGAACCGTCTGGTTGGATATCGGCCATTTGAGATTCGCCCGAATCTCCGTGCCGCGTCAGAAACAAGATGTCCCCATTCGTCGCGTGTCCATCCTCGTCGCTCACTACCCGGCCCGAAACCTCATGCATGGCACCTGGGTCAACCCGAATGTCGGCCTCCTCGGCCTCGCCTCCTGAGAGCTCGAAGACTCTTGCATTCGCTCCGTCATCGGCGCCGCTGTAGTATTCCTCTCGAGGCAAGCCCACCGTGGAACTGAATCCATTCCCTCCGGTGACAAGCCCGCTCAGGTACGCGTATTCCTGCTGCGTTCGAGCTCGCACCATGTAACGTCCCGGCGGTAAACCTGCGAATCGGTAGCGCCCTTCATCATCGGCGCGCGTATCTTCGGGCCCACTAAACGAACTACCCATCGGGTTGAATTGAGTCGGATGTCTACCTGGTTCCACGCGCAGCAGGTCAATATTCATCCCCACGGCAGGTCCGCCATCAGGGAATCTCACCTTTCCGCTTAAGGTCGCTCCCCGCTTTAGGCGGATTTCGATCATCTTCGTTCCGCCGTCGATCGTGACATGCAGTATCTGCTTTTCTGCCGCCTCCGCCGCTGCATCGTCCCCCCGTTCCAACGCCCGCTGATATTCGAACGAATTCGCAACGTACCCGGGAAATAGCGATGTGACTCGGTACGTTCCCGCCGCAAGTTCCGTCCTCATGAACCAACCGCCCAAATCCGTTTCTTCGCCGGGATCCACGGTTACGGAGCCACTTATAGCGCCGCCCGCGCCGCGCGGTAGACCTCGACCGACGCGGTCCAGCTCCCTGCGAGTCTCGACGGGGTGATTCAGGCCAGCTCCTGCAGCACCTGCGCGGTGAAGCTGCTCCACCTGGACGCTGCCACGAAGTTCAATCTCGGCGGACAACAGGTCTCGCTGCATGACATGGCGGTGTATTGCAGTGGTGTACGCGGCAAGTCCCTGACGATCCACTATCGCCTGAGCGATTCTGTCGTCAGCCTCGTTTCGGTGCTCGGGCGCTAACGCGCCGGCGACGCTCTACGGAGAACCAGTATGCGATTCACGACACGCGGACTCATTGCGACGATCACAGGGGCGCTGCTGATCGTCCTCGCCGGCGCACCTGCCTTCGCCGATGACACGGAGATCTTCTTCAATCAGAAAAACAGCGGCGCATCCGCCAACATCATGATGATCCTGGATACCTCCGGCAGCATGAACGACGACGGCAAGATCCAAAGCGCCCGCGAAGGCGCCAAACAGCTAGTAAGTCTCCTCTCCGACGGAGACCACCTCTCTCTGCTGCCTTTCAACCACACTGTGACATGGGCGAAGCAGGACGTTTCAATCAAAACCGGCAAGGATGAACTCCTGCAAACCGTCGATTCGCTCTTCGCCCAAGGCGGTACCGCGCTCTACGACTCCATCGACACCGCCAACCAGTACCTGTCGTCGCAACCACACGAAGGCGACAGCATCCTCTCTATCGTCGTACTAACCGACGGCGAAGACACCGAAAGCAAACTTCACCTCAACGAACTCATGGACCACATCCGTTTCGACGGTGAAACCCACAAGATTCACATCTTCACCATCGCCTACGGCAAAGACGCCAGAAAAGACATCCTCGCCCAAATCGCCACAGCCACGCAGGCCAAGAGCTACGAAGGCACGCCGCAGAATATCGTCGGCGTATTCAAAGACATCTCAACATTCTTTTGATCCCTTAATGACTAAGCGCCCAAACCCATGGCAGACATGACCAGCACATCCGACGGCCCCAAGCTCACCGGCTTAGGCAAAGCCTTCATCTTCCTTTTTATAGTGGCCTGCATCGGTGGCGCCTACTTCCTCTTCGCCGGCAAAAAGGCCCAGGAAGCCACCACCAGCCGAATGACCTCGCTCCTGGGTGGAGGCCCGCCTGTCGAAATCGGCATCGCCTACGGCACCGAAAAACAGCGCTGGCTGGAATGGGCAGTGACAAAATTCGCCGACACTTCCGAGGGCAAACGCATCAAGGTCAACCTCATCCCCATGGGCTCCCTCGAAGGCGCGCACGCCCTCCTCAGCGGTGACCAGCGCATCAACGTCTGGTCCCCCGCCAGCGCCGCCTACAAAGACATCTTCGTACAAGAGTGGCAAGTCAAATACAACGACAACCCCATCATCCGCGAAGAACCCATCGCCCTCACCCCCATGGTCTTCGTAGTTTGGGACGAGCGTTACCAGGCCTTCATCCAAAAGTACAAGACGATGTCCCTCCAGACGGTGGACCAGGCCTTGCAGGCGAAGGGCGGATGGGACGAGATCGCGCACCACCCCGATTGGGGACTCTTCAAGTTCGGCCACACCCACCCCAACCAATCTAACTCCGGCCTGATGACCATCATCCTCGCCGCTTACAGCTACCACCACAAAACCAAAGACCTCGCCCTCAAAGACGTCCTCGACGTAGGTTTCCAAAAGTGGCTCGAAGAACTCGAACGCGGCGCCAGCGGCATGTCCAACAGCACCGGCAACATGATGCGCGAAATGGTCCTCAAAGGCCCTTCCTCCTATGACGCTCTGTTCGTCTACGAGAGCGTCGCCATCGACTACCTGAAAAACGCCGAAGGCCGCTGGGGCGCCCTGCGCGTCGTCTACCCCGAATACAACGCCTGGAACGAGAACCCGTATTACATCGTGAATGCCACCTGGAGCACCCCAGACCAGCGCAAAGCAGCCGACACGTTCCTGAACTTTCTGCTGACCGAACCCATCCAGAAAGAATCCCTGAACCACGGCTTCCGCCCCGCCAACCCCAGCGTCCCAGTAAAATTCGCCGACAGTCCCTTCGTCCTCTACGCCACAAATGGCGTCCAGGTCGACCTGCAAAAGATTTGCGAACCACCCAAAGCCGAAGTAGTCAACAACCTCTTAGCCAGCTGGCAACGCACCCAAGGCAACCGATAGGAGAAATATGATTGCCTACGCGATTACCAGGTTGTCATCTCCAACACAATCCCACGTGACTGCCATCTCAAAAAACCATCTCCAAGAACTGTTGCTTCGCGAAGCGAAGCAACTGCGGAGTGGAGGGACCTGCTGTTGCCTTTGCCAATGCGAATGGCTTTGGGCGGCTCAGGGCTTCAGCACTGCGATAAAGGTGCCGCATAGGAGTGGCTTTAGGCGCTGCGGTAAGGGGTAAGCTTCGTATCAGGGCACGGCTTCAGCCGTGCCGCACCAGCCGCGATATATACTAGCGCCTTTAGGCGCTGACAAAACGCCCAGGGAGCCACTAATGTTCCAACGCTTCTCCAACCTGATCCGCGGCTTCTTCAGCCTCTTCATCTCTGGCCTAGAGCGCCAAAACCCGGAAGCCCTGCTCGAAGTCGAGCAGGAAAACCTCCGCAAGCAAATCGGCCAGTACAACACAGGCCTGGCCACGCACGCGGGCCTCTGCGAGCGCCTCATCTCGCAAGTCAGGCAACTGGAAAACGAACAACGCGATCTGCGCGCCAAAGCCACAGCCAACCTGCGCGCAGGCAACCGCGACGCCGCCGCACAGTATGCCCTGCGCCTGCAAACCGTAGACCGCGAACTCGACGAAAACCGCGGTCAGCTAGAACAAGCCGAAAAGACCTACAAAGACCTCGTGAAAGCCCGCGACCTGGCTATTTCCACCGCCCGCACCAAGATCGAGTCTCTGAAATCCGGCATCAACGATCTAAAAATGAAACGCGCCATGGCCGAACTCACCGAGATGGCCTCCGGCATGATCACCAGCATCGGCAGCTCCGGTGAGACATTAGACCGCCTCTCCACCATCGTCGAAGAGGAACGCTCCAAAGCCGCCGGCCGCGCCCGCGTAGCCCGCGACAGCATGGACACGTCGGGCATCCAGATCAAGGAATCCGAGCAGAAAGCCCTGGCCGACCAAGCCCTGGCTGACTTCGCCGCCAAAGAAGGCATCGCCCTTGATCCCGCTCCCTCCACCGCGACACCCGAAGCGGCCGGAACCAAATCCATGGGCCCCGCCAGCCCAGGGATGGAAAAAGCCTGAGTCGGCGCCGACCGTTTGGCCGACATCGGATGGTCATTGGCAGAATAAATTACACTGTCATTCCGAGCAGAGGTTCGTCATCCGCATTGCGGATAACGAACTGCAGCCGAGGAACCTGCTTTCCCGCAAAGCTGGCAGTCTCATCACCCGGATTTCTATAACAGCGTGTGGCGCTATCTCAAGTCCGCGTTCTTAGTCAGCATCGATGTCCCAGGCCTCGGCCGCATCCCGGTCAACGCGCTGGGCGCAGCTGCCTTTGGCATCCTGGGTTTCGCCCAACCAGCCTTCTGGCTCGTCGGCTTGGCAATCGAAGCCACAGTCTTGCCATCTCTAGCCTTCAACCCCCGCTTCCAAAAGGTCGTCGAAGCGCAATCCATGCAACTCACCCAGGGCGACGCCGCCCAGAAGCGCCTAGTCTTAATCAAGGTCCTCGAACCGTCCGCCCGCCAAAAACTCTCCGCCTTGATCGACAAGTGCAACCAGGTCCTGGAGGTCTACCGCAGCCAGCAAGCCGAAGAGTACGTCCTCGAGAGTAACAATCAAGCCCTGCAAAGCCTGCAATGGGTCTATCTCAAGCTGCTAGTAGCGCGCCATCACCTGCAGAATCCCGTCAACAGCGATACCGAACAAAGCCTGAACAGGAAGATTACAGAGATTAACGCCGACCTCCGCGACGGCGAAGAAACCGAAACTCTCCGCCAATCCAAGACCGCCACCCTCGCCATCCTGAAAAAACGCCTCGCTAACATCATCCGCAAAGGCCAAACCCTGGCCGAGATCGAAAGCGACCTCACTCGCATTGATAACCAAATCGATCTAATCCTGGAAAACGCCACCATGCAAGGCAAGCCCCAAACCATCTCCGCCGACATCGAACTGGCCAGCGACCTGCTAGGCGGCTCCGTCTTCGGAGAAGACGAATCCGCGATCACCGATCTGGAACAAACCTACGGAGGCGTCAAGCCGAAGCCCTCGCAAAAGGAAACCGCGTGACGACTTCCGGAACCCCGGCCACGACACTCCCGCCGCCAACAAAACTCCCGCAGTGGGCCCTAGATGCCATCCAACTCTACGAAGCCAGCGCCGCCAACCAGTTCGTAATCTTCGGCAACGTTAACGATCCACTCCTCATCCCCTCGCCTACACCGCATCTCGGCGGCCTCACAGATTTTCTCCTGCAAGTCATGCTCCCCCGCTTCGACGTGGTCCTCAGCTACGACATCGGCAACGGCATCCGCGTAGAAAAAGGCGGCGAAATCTTCTCGCGCTGGCCGCGTCTCCAGCAAGATCCGAACCTCCCGAAGGCCCCCCGCGCCTCGGTTGAAACGCTAACCCAATATTTCCGCTACACGGCCAACCTCGCCCGCCTCAACCGCGAGCGCGTCCAAGTAGGCTGCATCCTCAAAAGTGCGGACTTGCTAGCCCCAGCTGTACAGGGAGGATTCGACTACGATCTCAACGCCCTTGCCAGTCTGATCCGCGACTGGTCGAGCGAAAGCCTCCTCGCCGGCCACTCTCTCGCTACGTTTCTAATTACAGAAAACCTAAACGACCTCCACCCGCTCATCGTCAACAACCCGCTAGCCGCTCGCATCAAAATCGCCCTTCCTTCCCCCAACGACCTAGCCCAAGCGTTCCAATTCCTGGCTCCAAGCTACCCCTGCGCCCTAAAAGAATATTCCAGCCAACTCCCCAACGTAGCCCAGCAACTAGCTGGCTCCACACTAGGCGCGATCGAAACGCTGCTCAAAACCCGCGAGCACTCCCGCGAATGCCTGGCCCCAGACGACCTTGTAAAGCTAAAGAAGCAGCTGGTAGAAAAAGACTGCAACGGCCTTATCGAATTCCTCGAATCCACCCGTACATTAGACGACATCTCCGGCCAGGAAAAAGTCAAAGCCTGGCTCCGTCAAGACATCGCCCTCTGGCAAAAGAACGCCATTGCCGCGCTCCCAAAGGGCTATCTTCTCTGCGGCCCCGTCGGCACCGGCAAAACCTTCATGGTCGAGTGCCTCGCCGGAGAAGCCCGCGTTCCGGTAGTAAAACTTAAGAACTTTCGCGACAAGTGGGTCGGCAGCACGGAAGGCAATCTGGAACGCATCTTCCGCCTGCTCCAGGCCCTGGGCCGCTGCTACGTCTTCGTCGACGAAGCGGACCAGGCAATCGGCCGCCGCGATTCCAGCAGCGGCGATTCCGGCATTTCCGGCCGCATCTACTCCATGCTTGCCGAAGAAATGGGCAGCAGCACCAGCCGCGGCAAACTCATCTGGATCTTAGCCTCCAGTCGCCCAGACTTAATCGAAGTCGACCTTAAACGCCCAGGCCGCGTCGACGTAAAAATCCCCCTCTTCCCCACCACCACCGCCCAGGAGAGCTTCAACCTGATCCGCATGCTCTGCCAAAAGCGTGCAGTCCTCCTCCAAGACACAGACTTCGCCGCTATCCAACCCCAAATCCCGCTCCTCCTCACACCCGGCGCCGCCGAAACCCTAGCCGTAAAGATTTATCGCCAAGTCCGCACGGAACAAACCACCCCCCTCGACGCCGTCCGCGCGTGCCTCACCGACTACCAAAACCCGGTTCCCCTCGAGACCCTCGAGTTCCAAATCCGCCTTGCCGTAACGGAAGCCAGCGATCTGGAGTTCGTTCCCCAATCTTTCCGGACACGCGTCGCCTCCATCATCAAGTAGCTAGTCGCAAAAATGGTTAGGGACCGGCAAGCCGAGTCGGCCGAGCGTAAGACTTAGGAGGTGAAGGGTTGTGACCACGAAGAAAGGAAAGGCAGAAGGGAAAAATGGTGGGCGCGGAAGGAATCGAATCCGCCACTCAATGTAGTTTCAACACTTTAGCACGCGGCAGAGGGCGTCTATCGCGGCTATTTCGGTGGGTTTCCGCGCTAACGGCACGGGAACGGCACGGACCGGTTTTTGCCGTGCAGCACGCTCACCGCAGCATGTGGACCGTCAATGTTGGTTTTGTCCTCGCTATGATGCAGGTGTGACAGCGATACTGAATCGAAATTTGGAAATTCCCGGTAAGCGACGGCGGAATGATGTCCAGTCCAACTCGTTTGTAAGCCATTTGCGCGAGTAGATTCGACAGGAAGAGATATCGGGACGTATCCGCAAGGCCGGGTAGTTTACTGAACCCTTCAGGCTCTTTGGCAAATTTGCATCCACCGCAGATTTGCAAATTGATCTCCGTTTGAACGGCATCTACATCAGTTGCATTCAGCATGAAGAAATCAACATGAACGCTCCCATCTGGACTTAGCCCCAGCGCTTTTTCCCTCAGTGGAATTATCGGTTGGCCTAGCGGCGGATTCGGGAGCGGATCGAAAGAGAGGTCGAGTTCGGCCTTAGGACCGGGAGCTAGCGCTCTCTGGGTCTTCTGCAAATCCGCTTGGACGCCTGCCAGCTCTGATTGCAGTTTTTCCGTGGCTACCTGCGTTTGCAGGTCCCCAACCTCTTTGGAGAGCTTTTCAAAGGCACCAAGGAATTGCTTCGTGTTCCCTTCCTGATTGCTGTTCGCTGTCTGGACTGCGATCTTCAGACCCGTAATTTCGCTCTCGTCATGGGCATGCTGCTCGGCGGCTCTGCGACTTGTGTAGTGGATTTTGATGGCACCACTAATCCCCAAGGCAACGATCAATGCGATAACCGAGCCCCGACGCCAGTGGGATTCATGTGCCTTCCAGTCCTTGGCAAGCGAAAGCAGTGCCAAGAATGCTGTGGCAATAAGGAAAACGTAGTTCCACATTCACGTAGGTTAGCACTTGCGCAGCCCGGCGCGGAGCAAGGGTAGTGCCACTCCCCGGAAAACTGCCTGACGGTTCTTCCTGTGTATTTTTCA
>Ga0137418_10004910_pt1 | contig 12255 bp, 13 predicted proteins | sample CZODoug3_1_2_16f_FD_122242 | JGI IMG/M metagenome (GOLD analysis project Ga0137418, IMG submission 122242) | Vadose zone soil fungal communities from Angelo Coast Range Reserve, California, USA - CZODoug3_1_2_16fungal (Hybrid Assembly) | ecosystem: Environmental > Terrestrial > Soil > Vadose... | reverse complement strand
GTGCTGAATCTCTCCTCGCAGAAACAAGAGAGCCCGGCTGCCGGGAAGGAAGACCAGGTGGCGAGCCCCACGACTCAGGGTCAGGGTTGGCACGGGACGGTCGGCGGCTGCTTCGGCAGGTTTTGTGGTAGCGGCTTTGATGGGAAACCGGGTGCCGACATCGGGTCCCGTATAGACAACGAAGCTACCGTCGGCAGCCCACACGGGATCGGTGGAGTACTCCTGGACCAAACCCGCAGGCGCGTGGCCGTCGGTCGGTATGCGGTAGAGGCGCGGGACGCCGTGATCGTCCACGGCTGAGGTAAGAGATTGGCCATCGGGCGCCCAGGCCGGAGCACCTTGCAGGTCGAGGGCTTCGGTCACGATGCGCGCGTTCGTGCCGTCGGCTTGCATCAAGTACAAGAGCGTCCGGTCCTGCTGCCGGACCGAGAATGCGATTGACTGTCCATTGGGGGCGATGGCTGGGCCCCCGAAAACATTCGCTCCCGCGCCACTCCATAGCTCGGTAGAGGTTCCGTTGTGGAGCTTCCAGATGCTCTCGCTCGTTCCATTTGAAGAGGTGTAGAGGAGGTAACCCTGACCCAGCCGCGGGGAGGATGCCGTACTGGTCGTAAGCGGAATGCGGGCAGTCGCAGGAACCTCTGCTGGCGCTTCACCGATCGGCACCCGCCAGAGTGTTCGCTTCGGATTTGCGCGTGTGACCACCAGTCGGCGCCCGTCCGCACTAGCCGATAACGAGGTGTAACGGTCCAGGCCAAAAGTGAGCCTGTGGGGAACGCGGCGCTCGACGTCGATGCTATAGAGCCACGGTCCGGAGCCATCTGAAGCGCTGGCCAGATACATCAAAGTCCGCTGATCCAAGAAGACCGGATGGCTGACTCGGCTGGTGTGCGAGGTGATTCGTTCCTTGGCGCCGCCGACGGGCTTGATGCGCCAGATGTCCAGTTTGTCGGGGAGTGTGCCCTGAACGAAGTAGATGAAGGCCGCGTCTGGCCCCCACAGCGGAAAGTGGCTGTGCAGCCCGGCCGGCGCGGTAAAGATGGGTGGACTCTTCGAAAGCAGCCCATCGTCGGAGACGAATAGCGGATCTCCGGGTCCTGGAGTGTGGTACACGAGTCTGGAACCGTCGCGCGACCAATCGAACTCGGCCGCACCTTCCAAATAGGGCCTCGGTTGTCCACCCAGGGTAGGAACCGCCCAGACGCCGATATCGCTGCCGCTGTTGGAGGCATTCTGCCGGCGAAACCAATATGTTACCAGGGAACCATCGGGCGAAAACCCCAGTGTACGGATCAATGGATTGATGAGGTCGGTGACCTGGCCATGAGTCAAGTTGTGGAACTCTCCCGAACCGACCTGAGTGACCCAGACGTCCATATGCCCGTCGCGGTCCGACAGGAAGGCCACGAAATGGCCATCGCGGGAGATGGTCGCGGCCTGTTCCACGCCGTCGAAGTCCGTGACGGTTTGGAAGCGGGCGTCCGCGATGGGGCTGCGCCAGAAGTACTCCGCTCGCTGAAGCAAAAGGGCTACGCCGATTACCAACGCGAAGACGACTGCCAGCAGAGGCAGAGCGATCTTCCACCGGGTCCGAGACTCTGATGTCGAGGGGTGCGGCGGTTGGGAAGCTGGAGTGGGAAACTCGTTATCGCCGGGTGGCTCAACGGCTGGATTCCGAGTTCGGCTCCAGGTGTCCAACTCGGCGCGGGAGGCGAAGACCGAGCCCACCTTATCGTGCAGGTGCCGGTGGACGGGCATTCCCTCCCGCTTCTCCCAGCGCTGGGCGGTGGTCACATCCCGGTTGAGGTAGGCGGCGATTTCCTTCCACGAATCCAGACGGTCCCCGGGTAGCTGTGTGGGTGGCAGTGTGGGAGGTACTGGTTCGCCCAAGGCGCGCTCCTGACTGGTTCGAGGTTACCGTGAAGCCCGGGGAACCGATTGTAGCGTGCCCCAACGGGGACAGCAAAGGACGGTATTCCACGGCAAGATGAGGAAATACGGCCATCCTGCGCTTCACAGCTTGAACCGACCCTTCCAGGTGTCGGAATGTGTGCGAGCGTCTTCCGCCGGACGGCGAAAAGACCAAGGAGATCGGATATGCGTCAAAAATTGACAGGATTAGCTTTGTGCGGCGCTGTGATCATGGTTATGGCGCTTTTCCAGACGGGAAGGGTTTCGGCTACAACACCGAGCGGGTTCGTGGGGACAACGATCGCCAAGGGCACATTGGCGGCGTTCGATGTTTCTAACCGTATTATTCTGCCGAGCACGACTGGGGGGGAGAAAGAAGACGCCAAAGCGTGGGTGTCGAGGCAGAAGACAAATGGACCCTCCGACCTGTATGTGCAGAGCAACGTCTGGCAGCCGGGAGGAACGACGGGTTGGCATTCCCACCCTGGCCACAGCCTGGTCATCGTGACTGCGGGAGCGATTACCAATTACGAGAGTGACGACCCGACGTGTTCGCCGCAGGTGTATACGCAAGGAATGTCATTCGTGGATGCTGGCGGCAGTCACTCCCATCTCGTTCGGAATGAAGGAACAGAGGTAGCGCAGGGCATCGCGGTGCAACTGATACCGGCCGGGGCGGTGCGGCGCATCGATGTAGCCACGGTCCCGGCGAATTGCCCCAGTACCCTTGAGTGAGCGTTAGCTACCAACAACTCTGCAAGGCTAGGGCCTGGAGACTGAAGGCGGAAGAATCCCGGTCGGGGGGCTGGGGTTCTTCCGCTTTTTGGTTTTCCGGGAGTTTGATTTTGGCGGAAAGTTGGTGAATCCGGATCGTTCCAAAAATGTAATCGAGAGAGTTGCGCATCGAACCGCTTCAGCGCCTGAAAGGCGCGATCGGAATGCGCTAACTGCGGCACCGCTGAAGCGGTGCCCTGATACGAATCCTTGCTACGAGTTCCGGAGACCAAATTCCTCAGACTAAGTTCCTGAGACCAGGTGTCTAAGACTAAACTCCCAGCAAAAAACCATAAGGAGCTACGCTCCTCGGGCGGCCGGGGGCGCCGTCCCCGCGTGGTCATCGCTGGAGTATGGGGATCCATTCTCCGGCGGCGTGGTGTTCGCGGTCGGGGGCGATCACGATGAAGCAGTTGGCGCGGGCGGCGGAGGCTAAGTCGCCGGAACCTTGCCAGGCGGTCAGTTCCACTTCCGCATTTTCGAATGCGCCTGAGAGTGTTGCCGGGAGGAAGCGTCTGAGGCCGGGTTTGCGGGTTATGGGGGTTTTCAGTTTGGCGTGGAGGAAGCGCAGCGGGCGCGGCGTGGCTCCGCTCAGGGCTTCGAGGATGGGGCGGGCGAAGAGTTCGAAGGTCACCATGGTTGAGACGGGGTTTCCGGGCAGGCCGAAGAAATAGGTCTTGCCGATCCGGCCAAAGACCACTGGTCGTCCGGGTTGGATGAGTGCGCCGGTGAAGAAGAATTCCGCGCCTAAGTCTTCGAGCACCTGTTCCACGAAGTCATAGCGGCCCACGGAAACGCCGCCGCTGAGCAGCAGCAGGTCGTTTTGGAGGCCGTCTTCGATCAGCGCACGCAAACGAGTCTTTTCGTCGGGGGCGATGGGGAGGATGGCAGGTTCTCCGCCGGCCTTGCGGACCTGGGCCGCCAGAGAGTGGGAATTGGAATTGCGGATGTGATTCGGGCCGGGAGTCTCGTTGAGGCTCACTAATTCGTCGCCAGTGGAGAGGATAGCGATCCGGGGGCGGGCGTAGACCCGTAAGCGAACCTTGCCGACTGAAGCTGCCACCGCGATCACGGCCTCGTCAACGTGGGTTCCTGGAGCCAGCAACGAGTCTCCGCGATGAGCTTCGGCTCCGGTGGGGACGATGTTGTCTCCGGAGACGATGCTTCTGGCGATCTCCACAATGTCCCCGTTACTTGTTGTGTGTTCCACCATTACAACGGCATCCGCGCCAGCGGGAGCGGGGGCGCCGGTCATGATGCTGGCGGCTTGGCCGGGTTGCAGATGAAAGGCGGAGGGGTCGCCTCCGGCTTTGATTTCGCCGAGGATTTTCAGGCGTGTGGGGAGGGTGGCTAGATCAGCGGCGCGAACGGCGTAGCCGTCGCGCATGGCGCGGGGGAAGGGAGGGACGTCGCGGTCGGCGGTGATGGGTTCGGCGAGGATGCGAGATAGGGTGGCGTCGAGCTGGACGGTCTCCACGGCGGGTCGGGGGATGGTGGCGGCGTGTTGCTCAACGGCGCTCCGTGCCTCTTCGAAGGTGAGGACGCGTTCTTTCGGCTGCATGGACGGGATGATACGTGATTCGGGGAAGATGAGGAGCATTGCTAAGTCAGGGCCTAAGGATTCATGGCGGGACTTAAAGCAGGACCACGCGGACAGGAGTGTCCGCGCCACACGACCTTTTACCTTCCCGAGGCGCCGCTGGCTAGGGAGAGTTCCTCGCGGAGGCGCGCTGGGTTGGTGGCGTGGAGTAATGCGGTGTCGAGTTCGACTTCGCCGTTGCGGACCAGATTTGCGATTGCGTCGTCGAGGAAGTGGGTGTGTTCGTTCGGGCCGGCTTGCATGGCTTCTGCCAGCGTCCGTCCTGCGTTGACGCCGAGCTCGACCCACTCGCGGGTGAGGGGAGTGGAGCGGACGATTTCGACGGCTAAGGCCCGGCCTTCGCCGTTGCGGCGCGGGAGCAGTTTTTGGCAGACGATGTAGCGGAACAGGCGCGCCAGGCGGCTGCGGACGGCTGCTTGTTCGTTTTGAGAAAACGAGGCCATCAGGCGGTCGATCGTTTCCTCGGCGCTGTTGGCGTGCAGACTGGATAACACGAGATGGCCGGTTTCAGCCGCTTCGAGAACCGTGACGACGGTTTCGCGGTCGCGGATGTCGCCGACGAGGATCACTTTTGGCGATTGGCGCAGCGCGGCTTTCAAAGCGAGCGAAAAACTGGGCGTGTCGCTGTGCAGCTCGCGCTGATGGATGGTGCATTTCTTGTGGTTGTGCAGGAATTCGATCGGATCCTCGACCGTGACTACGTGGTAGCTCTGCGTTTCGTTGATGCGGTCGAGCATGGCGGCGAGGGTGGAGGATTTTCCTGAGCCGGAGGGTCCGGCGACCAGGACGATGCCATCGCGGAGATTGGCGATTTCGGCGAGGTGCGCGGGCAGGTGCAGGGCCGCGAAATCCGGAATTGTGGTCGGAATGACGCGCATGACTACTGCGCAACTGCCGCGCTGGATGAAGACGTTGACGCGGAAGCGAGCGATGCCGGTGAGTCCGTAGGAGGTGTCACAGGAGCCGTGCTCGCGCAGGGCGGACACTGCGTTCTGGTTGCTGCCCAAGAGCTCGCTGGCGATGCGGCGGGTTTCATCCGAGGAGAGAGCGCCTGCGGTGTAGCCGGCGCACGGGAGAAGCTGCCCGCGTACTTCGACCTGCGGGGGGCGTCCCGGGGAGAAGATTAGATCGCTGACATTCGGCGAGGTCTGCAACATGGCGTGCAGCAGCGCCTCCAGGGAGCCCCTGGGGTTGCGCGCAGCCGTCCCCGAAGTCGCAGGGGCTGTTTTGCCGATACCGTTGCCTAGAGCTGGCAAGGTTCTCTCCGATACGTTCAGAATTTGGGGAAGGGAATGGGCGCTGGTTTCCGCGTCTGCTCTTAACTCTAGCGGGGTTTGTGGGGCGGGGCTAGAACTGCAAGGTCAGGGTCCGAAGTAATGGCGATTCGGTGCTTCCGTCCTGTCCTTGCGAAATGCTCAGGACGGGGGCATGTGAAGACTGAGACCTCAAGTGCAAGGCCACGCGGACAGGAGTGTCCGCGCCACCCGGGCTTACTTTTTGGTGCCTTTCTTTTGCTTGCCGAACGTGGTTTCCACCGTGCTCCCGATATACGCGAGCAGCCCCTTCGCGCCTTCGGCATTCGGGCCGTCCGGAGTGAGTTCCAAATACTTCTGGAGGGCTTCCTCGGTTCCGGGAACCGGCACGACTTTGCCGTTCTTGTCGGTGGTAGCCTTATTCACCAAGGTAACGCCGATTTGATAGTACGATTCCGCTTTGGTCGGATCGGCGGCTACTGAAGCCTGGAAAGCCTTGAGCGCGTCGTCAGGTCGATTCGCGTTCGTATACACGGCGCCGATATTGAACTGATATCCGGCTGTCCCGGTAGGATCGAGGGCGGCGGCTTCGGTGTAGGCCTTGACCGCTCCATCCACGTCGCCGGCCTTGGCGTACGCATCCGCCAGGTTATTGTAATAAGCGCCCTGCGGCTTGATGGCGATGGCCTTCTGGTAAGCTTCCGCGGCTTTCGCGTAGCCTTCCTTGGAGCCGGCGCGGTCGGTTTTTTCTTTGCTCTTGGCTTGTCCGCGGAGTGCTTCGCCCATGGTGAACCAGATGAGATCGCGGTTGGGATCGATTTGCGTGGCCTCGGTCATGGTGGCCACGGCCTGATCGAAGTTGCCGGCGGTGATGGCGGCGCGGGAGGCCGCGAGTTTGTCATTGAGAGCTTTGACGTCCATGCTCTCTTTCTTCTGCTTCGCCTCTTGCTCGGCAAGTTTCTTTTTGTCCTCTTCGGACATTCCGGCCGGTCCGGCTGCTTGTTCCTTCTTTAGATCGAAGTCGTTGACATTTTCATCGGAAGTGATCGGTACTTTGTTGAAGCGGAAAATTTCCTTGCCGTCCTGGGAAAGGACGATGTTGTACGATCCCGGCGTCACGCCAAGGGAAAAGTATTCCCCTTTGTTATTGGTCTTCAGGGTGTATTTGCGGCCCGACTCGAGACCGGTGAATTCGACGGTGGCGCCGGCGAGGGGCTTGCCATCCAGGCCCTTGCAAGTTCCTTTGACGGTGCCTGTCTGCGCGGACAGTTGCGGCACGAAAAACGCGGTGGCCAATACGGCCAAGATTAGAACGGAGCAACGTTGCTTCGGCTTCATGGTGGGGCCTCCAGGCTCCTGTAAGTTCGACCGGCTGAAGTTACGACTCATAAGACTGCGGAAAGGATGCTTTCATAGCTCGGCGCGGGGCGCAACCCCCTTTGTTTCATATGGGATCGGATCGGTTGCTCCGGCTTCGCGGAAAGCCCGCAGGCGAAGCACACAACTATCGCAAGTGCCGCATGCTTTGTCTTCCCGGCTGTAGCAGGACCACGTTAAATCCAACGGTGCTTTGAGTTCAAGGCCCTGCCGGATGATCTGGCTTTTCTTGAGGGCGATGAGCGGGGTGACGATGTGAATTTTGCCTTCTTTGGTGCCGGTGCGGATGACTTCGTTGTAGGCGTTGTAATAGGCGGGGCGGCAGTCGGGGTAGCCGGAGCTGTCCTGCTCGACGGCGCCGATGTAGATCTGTTCCGCTCCCAGCACCTCGGCCCAGCTTACGGCGACGGCCAGGAAGTGGGCGTTGCGGAATGGGACATAGGTGATGGGGATCTGTTGGGTGTGCGAGGCTAGCTCGGGAGGGGCGTCTGGGACGGCGATACTGGGATCAGTGAGGGCGGAGCCGCCGATGGCACGGAGAGCTTCGTTGCGGATCACAAGCTGATTGTGGATTCCGAGGTGTGCACCGATGGCGAGAAAAGCATCGCGTTCGCGGGCCTCGGTGCGCTGGCCATAGCTGATGTGTAAGGCGGCGGCTTCGGTGTCGCGCACGGCTAGGGCGGCACAGACGCAGGAATCCATGCCACCGGAAAGCAGGACTACGGATTTGGGTTTCGAGGTCATGCTCAGGGTTCGCTCCCAGCGTAAATGATAACGACAAAATTCCGGATGTTGTTCGCGCTTTGTGTCTCGGGTGAAGCGGGGATCCGTCGTTTGTGCCTAAGGAAACGCAGATTCAGTCGTTCGCAAATTCAAAGCAGGTCCCTCCACTTCGCGGGATCGCCGGAACCCGGCGATTCCGCTACGGTCGGGATGACAAGTTTTTTTGAAAAGGTGCACAACCTCGGCAGCCGCCGTCAGACCCCCTTCACCGCCGGGTCCCAGATGAACTTGTGCAACTGTAAGCCGAGGCGGGCATTGACGCTGTCCGCCAGCATCCATTCTGCGAGTTCTTGCGGGTTGAGGAGGCAATGCGCGGCATCACGGCGGCCTGAAGCATCTTTGCGAAAGGCTGGGGAGAAGAGAACGGCGTTCGCTCGGCTGGATAGATTGTGCTTGGCGGCGAAGTCGCGGGCAAATTCGTAGTCGGTGCGGGTGCTGAGGACGAATTTGATTTCATCGTGCGGCTGTAGGGTTTCCAAGTTCTCGATGCGGAATGTATCGGGCTCGCCAGAGTCCGGGCATTTTACATCGACAATCTTCATGACGGCGGCCGGAACTTTGTCGAGCGGGCGTTCGCCGCTGGTCTCGAGCAGGACGGCGTAGCTGGCCTGCAACAGCTTTTGCATGAGCGGGACTACTTCGCGCTCCTGCAACATGGGCTCGCCGCCTGTGATTTCGACTAGACCGCCGTTGGGGCTGAGCCCTTCCACTTCGGTCAGCACTTCCTCCGGAGTCATCTTATGGCCGCCGGTGAATGTGTATTCGCTGTCACACCAGGAGCAGCGCAGATTGCAGCCCGTAAGGCGGACGAACACGCATGGCAAACCTGCATGCGTGGATTCTCCCTGGAGCGATTTATAGATTTCAGTTATCTGCATGGAAGCCGCACCTATTCGAAGTAGGTGGCCGTGGTTTCGTCAGTCTCGAAGATTTTCACAGTCTTCACAAAGACTCGTCCGTTGGTTTGGGTCTTCATGCGGGCGTTGGTCTCGTCATAAAAATACTTCGCCAGATTTTCCGCCGAGGGATTCAACGTCGTGAAAGGCTCGAGTTCATTGATCATTTGGTGGTCGAGCCGGTCGATCACGGGCTTCATGACCTCGCGCAGGTTCTTGAAATCGAGCAGCAGGCCCGCCTGATCCAGCTCCTTGCCGGCCAGCGTCACGCGGACGCGATAGTTATGGCCGTGCGGATTCTCGCACTTGCCCTTGTAGTTGCGCAGGTAGTGTCCTGCGGCGAAAGTGTCTTCCACGGTGACTTCGAACATGATGTTGATTTTACAAGGGAACGGCTCCGGGGGCAGAAAACACTTGCCTTTCCCCGATGCTATATAGCATGATATATAGCAAGGAAGCAAGGATGGCAAAAATCTCCAAAGCGCGCGTTTTTATGAGCGGCAGAAGCCAGGCAGTCCGCATTCCGGCGGAGTATCGCTTTACAGCGGAAGAGGTCTACGTCCGCCGCGATCCTCAAAGTGGGGACCTGATTCTCTCGCAAGCTCCGGGCGGATGGGATGAAATCTTTGCGGCTTTGGACGCGGCTGGCATTCCAGAAGACTTCCTTGCGGATCGTAAGCAAGGGCCACCGCAGGAGCGGCCCGATTTGTGATTCTCTACCTGATCGATACGAACATTGTCAGCTACATGTTGACGGGGAAATCGCGGGCGGCCAGGGCGAAGCTGAAGAGCCTGCGAGACAACGAAGTGGCCTGCGTTTCGACGGTTACAGAAGGCGAACTGCGGTATGGCTTGGCCAAAAACCCGCATTCTCGAACTCGTACCGTGTTAGACGATTTCCTGAACCGGCTGCGTGTCCTTCCCTGGGGACGGGACGAGGCCGTCGTATACGGAGAGTTGCGAGCACAGATGGAGCGCACGGGTAAAACGCTGGGCAACATGGACCTGATGATTGCGGCGCATGCGATCAGCCAGGACGCCGTGCTGGTAACGAACGATCGATCATTTGCCCAGGTGCAGGACTTGCACGCCACGGTCAACTGGGCGAGTGACTTGTAGTCATCCCGCGCGCCGGGCCTGACATCGGATTCCCCGCAACCTTCAGTAAGAGCTCTTCCGCCAAAATGGTCGAGGCTGCGTACTCAATGTGCAGAACTCGCCTCCGAGCCGCAACCTGCGACTTCGAGGAGGCATGTACTAGCAACGGCCTCATCGCCAAGACCCCGCCGCGCGGAACGAGACAGTCGACGGGCGGCACTTGCTCAGCTAGCAGGTGCATCGCATCGTCGTTGAGAACGCCAAATTTGTGAGTTGCTGGTAAGACGCGGAGAGGCCCATTGTCGGACGTTGAATCGTCGAGATGGACTCGCAGTGCGAGTACTTGTGAGAGCGCCTCGGCGGGTGCGTGCGCGTAAATTACCCCTTCCTTGACTGACCAGGGGCCCCAACCTGGTGTCTCGTGCCGTTCTTGAATTGGTAGTGCGGTGTCCTGGTGCCAAACAACGAGCCAGTTGGCGGCAGAGGATTTATCGAAAAGGGTTGCGCGAAACGGAAATGCGTCATCGGACAGAGTCTCTTGCGCAATCTTCAGGAGTTCGGCGTGGAGCGAAAGTTGCGCGATGCCCGTGCTGTTTAAGGCATGGCGTACACCAGCCCGGCTGCGCCGCAATGTAGAGTCCTGGAGATCGCCAAGAATTCCGGCGATTTCTCTAGAGGATACGACATCGGAAATGATTGCGAATCCGTTCTGCTCCACTGCTTCGTGGGAATACATGTCGGATTGATTCTCTCACTCGACGGGCGAGGTGTGATCGTGGACGATGCGCCAGCCATCAGGGAAACGTCGAATCACTAGTGTGAAAATTCCATGCGGCGTTTTGCCGCTGGTTAGAGTCAGATAATATTCCCCGCGGGCAAACGCGGCGTCGCTGCCGAGCATTTCGATGCGGAGGTTGCGAAATTCCAGTTTGCCCATTTCAGCGCCGGCGCTTTGGTAGTGCTGGCGGTAGCGGTCGAGCGTTGGTTGCCAGCCCCTGGTCACGCTGCCGCCGGAGAAAAATGTCAGATCGTCGGACTTCCAGTAGCCCGCCAGGAAGCGTTCGAGGTCGCGACGGTTCCAGGCGTCTTGCTGGTACTGAAGGAGGGCACTAACGTCGGTTTCCGGGTCCGGCAGTGCGGACGAAAGCGTCGCGCCGAGAACGAAACCCAACGAAAGGAACAGCTGAGTTGCTGTCAAAATGGGCCTCCGGGGCGGCTGGTTGCAAATGGAAGACCAACGGGAAGGCCGCCCGAAAATCAGGCGGCCAGTATAAGCGGATTCAGGGCGTTCGGAACTCTATGCGCGTTTGCCTTTACTCGGCGCGGCTGCAACGGCAGCGGCTTCCCACGGACGCTTCGGGCGTTCTGGCTGCGCTTTGTCGCGGTCCACTACGCGGTCGTATTGATATGAAGTGCTCGTCGTACCCAGAGATTCGTTGTAGAGGCTGGGCAGGCCCAAAGCCTCTTTCAGTTCTTCGGAAAACTGGTGGAGCGCCTTGAGCGCGTCCGCGGTTGCAGGGGTTTCCGTCTTCGAGGTCTTAAAAAATTGCTGGTATCCCTTATTGATGAGCTTGGCGATTTCGCCGCTGACCAAATAGCCGGGGTGGGCAAAAATCTTGACGCCGTCGGCGCCGTTTTTTTCGATGGCGCAGGAAACGCCCAGTTTTTTCAAAAATATGCGGCTCTGTGTGCCTGGGGCTTCGAGCAGATCAAACCCGTGATCGCGCAGCCAGTTCAGCGCTTCTTCCCATGTTTTACTTTCGTCTATTTTCTTCGCCATATGATTCCAATTTCTTCTTTACCCTAAACGTTAGATGCCGGTTCGCTTCGTAGAGATACGTATAGCAGACGCCCAACACATGTCTGCGGGAATCTGTTGGGCATTACCTCAACAAATCGCATTAGGAACCCTATGAGCGTGAGAAAGCAAATTACTTTAGTCAGGGGCTCTTGGCAAGCGGCGGGTTCTTGAGGGCAGTGGTGGTTGCCAGGACGGCTCGGGGCGGCCGTCCCCACGCAAGGAATTGCGACGCGGGCTGATACCATGAGGCCGTGAGTGCGCCGTTGCTGGATGTGCGTAATCTTTCCGTGCAGTTTCCAGGGCCGGGTCGCGTCGGCGTTGGTGAGGCCGCACTGACTGCGGTGCGGGAAGTTAGCTTTTCTATTGCGCCGGGCGAAGTGCTGGGGCTGGTTGGGGAATCTGGCTCGGGGAAGTCGGTGACCTCGCTGGCGCTGATGGGCTTGCTCCCGCCGCAAGCGCAGACCTCTGGCCGGGCGGAATTTGCGGTTGCGGAAAATTCCTCCGTGGATCTGCTTTCCTCTTCGAACGAGCAACTGCGCGCCATGCGCGGCTCGCGCATGGCTATGATTTTTCAGGAGCCGATGACGGCTTTGAATCCGGTGATGCGCGTGGGCGATCAGGTCGCGGAAGCGGTGGTGGCCCACTATCCCCAAACTTCCAGAAAAGAGGCAGGGCGGAGAGCGGTCGAGGCGCTCCGCGAAGTGGCGCTGCCGGAACCGGAAAAAAGCGCGCGCGACTATCCCCATCAGCTTTCGGGCGGGA
>Ga0137418_10004909_pt1 | contig 12255 bp, 14 predicted proteins | sample CZODoug3_1_2_16f_FD_122242 | JGI IMG/M metagenome (GOLD analysis project Ga0137418, IMG submission 122242) | Vadose zone soil fungal communities from Angelo Coast Range Reserve, California, USA - CZODoug3_1_2_16fungal (Hybrid Assembly) | ecosystem: Environmental > Terrestrial > Soil > Vadose... | reverse complement strand
TGTTCCAGGAAATCGGCTGAACATTGAGACGCCGGCTCAACTCCGCAAAAATCTTGCGGGTCATCCGCTGCATTCCGGTGTTTTGCGGAGAACGGCACGCGCTCGTGACGTCGATGAAAAGTTTCATTCGGCGGGGACCTGCCAGCAGATGAACTGGGCACGCGCCAGTTGCACTTGAACATTGGGATAAAGTTCCTTCACAACCGGAAAATCGCGAACGACACACGCGCCGATGACCGGCGGCTTCGGCGGGTTGGCTCGAATTTCCTCCGTGGTGAGCTTCGTCACCGGAAATCGGAGGTTGCCATGAAAAAGATAAAATGAATCCCACAATAAATCGTTTCCGGCATTGATCGCTTTGACCAACACCATCTCTGTTCCCGTCTGTTGCAGCTCCCCCAGCTTTTCCGCGATCACCTTTTCGTTGGCGACATCTTTTCGCCAGACAACGATGCGAATTTCCGAGTGAATCAATCCCGTTGTCAAAAAGAGCGCCAACGCCACCATCGCCAGACGGCGAATCCGCCCACCGCGTTGCAAAAACCAATAAAAAATGACGGCGAGAAGAAAGCAGAGCGAGGGAATAATCGGAATGACATAGCGGACGTGCCGAAAATTTGTGACAATCGTCAGGACAATGAAGCTCAGAGCTACCCAGGCGATTTCACGGACGGCGCGCGACGATCGTTCCCGTTTTGAAAATAAAATCACGAACAGCGCAATTAACGAGAGAAAGCCAGAAAGGCCGCCGGCCAGACCGTCCATGTGGTTGAGCGCCCCGCCCAGATAGTCCCAGGCCGCCGCGCGCCCGGGCTCGACCTCGACCCCGCGCTGTAACTGTTCGGTTCCTCGCGCCAGATGCCGCGGCGCGTGAGGACGATACCGAGGTTGAACAGCGCTTCGACGTTGTTCGGGTCGGCACGGAGCAGCCGTTGCAAGTCGCGCTGCGCGGCGGCATAGCGCACCGTGGCGCCGAGGATCGCGGCGCGATTCAGCAGCAACGCGGGATTGTCGGGCTCGCTTTCCAGCGCCCGATCCAGCTCCGCCAGCGCGCCGTCGCGATCGCCACGCGCGTCGAGGATCAGCGCCAGGTTGTTGCGCGCTTTCACATGCTTCGGATCACGCGCCAGCAGATCCCGATACGACGCCGCGGCCCGTTCCGGCTCACCTCGCTCACTCGCCTCCCGCGCCGCCACGTAGAGCGGGTCGTCCGCAATGGGGCTGGGAGGTTCTGCCGCCGTGGGTGGAGCCGGTGGCGGTGCCGGAGGAGGTGGGGGTTCTGAGGGCGCGCCGTCGTCCAGCTTCGCCTTGATGTCCGTAGGTCCGGGAGTCACCGCATGTTGCGCGATGCGGAGCGGGGGTGGCTGCTGGTCCCGCGCGACGTCGTTCGGCGAGGCGATCGCCCCGGTCTGGGTGAGCGATTCCGCCTCCTCGATCAACTCCGCCGCGACCCGTGCCCGCTCCTGGGAGGTCTGCCAGCGGCGCTCGCGCTTGGGGCCTTGGCCCTGGGGTGCTGGAGGGCCGCCACGGTTCATATGCGCACCTGCACGTCTGAGGTCATGGGGGATGTTAACCTAGGAAACCGCACAACGGGCGGCAATAGGTGCATGGGCGCCATGGGCGGCAAAGGCGGCACGGCCCTGCCGCCCCTGCCGCCATTGCCGCGCACCTCTGAGAGTTGACCGGAACACTGGTGCTTAGCTAGCCTCCGGGTCTATGCCTGGCGATTCGTTGATCGTCCGCGGCGCACGCGAACACAATCTCAAGAACATCGATGTCGAACTACCCCGGAACGCCCTCGTGGTGTTCACGGGGCTGTCCGGCTCGGGGAAGTCGTCGCTTGCGTTCGACACGATCTACGCCGAAGGGCAGCGCCGCTACGTTGAATCGCTCTCCGCCTACGCCCGGCAATTCCTCGGCCTCATGGATAAGCCCGACGTCGATGCGATCGAAGGACTGTCGCCGGCGATTTCCATCGAGCAAAAAACGGCTGGCGCCAATCCGCGGTCGACCGTTGGTACGATCACCGAGATCTACGATTATCTCCGCCTGCTGTGGGCCCGCACCGGGACGCCCCATTGTCCGAACGATGGCTCCCCGGTCGAGCGGCAGTCCGCGTCGCAGATCACCGACCTGGTGATCGAGTGGCCGGAAGGCACCAAGATCGAAGTGCTCGCGCCATTGGTGCGCGGGCGTAAAGGCGAGTTCCGCGACGTGTTCGAGGCGATGCGCAAGCAGGGTTTCGTCCGCGTCCGCATCGACGGCGAGACGTACGATCTGGCGGATGTTCCCAAGCTGAACAAGCGCCAAAACCACGACATCGCGGTGGTCGTCGATCGTTTGGTCGTGCGCTCCGCGGACCGCGGCCGGCTCGCCGATTCGATCGAGACCGCCCTGAAGGCGGCGGAAGGCGTCGTTGAAGTGGTCCGCCAGACCGGCAGCCCGCGGAGCCGCCTCTTTTCCGAACGCTATGCCTGCCCGAAATGTGGGTTATCGCTGCCGGAGCTCGAGCCGAGACAGTTCTCGTTCAATTCCCCATACGGGGCCTGTCCCCAGTGCTCGGGGTTGGGCACGCGACGCGAGGTGAACGCCGATCTCGTGCTCGGCGATCACAGTCTATCGATTCTCGAGGGTGTCGTGCTGCCGTGGGGCGAGCCGAGCGGATATCTAAGGAAGGTGGTGCTGCCGGCACTCGCCAAGACCTACAAGTTCGACCTCAACACAGCGTGGCGCGATCTGTCGCCCGCGGTGCAGAAGATCCTGCTCAAGGGTGCGCCCGGAAAGACGATCACGTATCAGTACGACAGCGAGCGGTGGCATGGCTCGTACGAGTCGGGCTGGAAGGGCGTGCTCGATCACGTCGAGAAGCGCTACCGCGAGACGGCGTCCGATGCGGTGCGCGAACAGCTCGATCAGTACATGGTCGAACAACCGTGCCCCACCTGCGGTGGTCGCCGTCTCAAGCCGGAGAGCCTGTCGGTCCTCGTGGCCGGCAAGAATATCGGCGAGATCGTGGCGCTCCCGGTGCGGGAGACGCTCGACTTCTTTGCGAAAGTCCCGGTGCGCGGCAATGGCCGCGCCGGGCTCGATCCGGAGATCTCGCAGCCAATCCTGAAAGAGGTGACGGACCGGCTGCGCTTCCTCGTCGACGTCGGCCTCGACTATCTCACGCTCGAACGCTCGGCCGTGACGCTCTCGGGCGGAGAAGCGCAGCGGATCCGCCTCGCGACACAGATCGGGAGTCGCCTCGTCGGCGTCTTGTACATCCTCGACGAACCGTCGATCGGCCTGCATCAGCGCGACAATGCACGCTTGCTCGCGACCCTCAAAGAGCTGCGCGACCTCGGCAACACGGTACTGGTCGTGGAGCATGATGAGGAAACGATCCGCGCTGCGGACTATGTCGTAGATCTGGGACCGCGCGCCGGCCGTCACGGCGGCGAGGTTGTAGCGGCGGGTCCGCTCGAGGAGGTGTTGCGCCATCGCGACTCACTGACGGCGCGGTATCTGCGCGGCGAGCTGCGGATTCCCGTTCCACCCCGCCGCCGCATCGCCGGCGCCGATCGAGTGCTGCGGGTGCGGGGCGCAAAGCACCATAACCTCAAGGATGTCACAGTCGAATTCCCGCTCGGCCTGTTCGTCGCAGTGACGGGCGTGTCGGGGTCGGGGAAGTCGACGCTGGTCACCGATATCCTGTACCAGTCGTTGGCGCGCCACTTCTACCGCGCCAAGGTCGTGCCCGGGGCGCACGAGCGGATCGAGGGACTCGACCACATCGACAAGGTGATCGACATCGATCAGAGCCCGATTGGGCGGACGCCGCGCTCGAACCCCGCGACCTACACGGGCCTCTTCACGCCGATCCGCGAGCTGTTCACCTATCTCCCCGAGTCCAAGCTGCGCGGCTACGGGCCGGGCCGGTTCTCTTTCAACGTCAAGGGCGGCCGCTGCGAGGCGTGTCAGGGCGACGGGCTCGTGAAGGTCGAGATGCATTTTCTGCCCGACGTCTACGTTCCGTGTGAAGTCTGCAAGGGCCGGCGTTACAACCGGGAAACATTGGAGGTCCGTTATAAAGGAAAGTCGATCGCCGACGTGCTGGACCTGACGGTCGCCGATGCGCTCGACTTTTTCGAGCACCAACCGCGTATCAGGACGAAACTCGAGTTGCTCAACGACGTAGGTCTCGGATACATCCACCTCGGACAGTCGGCGACGACCCTCTCGGGCGGCGAAGCCCAGCGCGTGAAGCTCGCGACTGAGCTCGCCAAACGCGACACGGGCCGAACCCTGTACATCCTGGACGAGCCGACGACCGGATTGCACTTCGAGGACGTACGATTGCTGCTGGAAGTGCTGCACCGGCTGGTGGACAAAGGCAACACGGTCATCGTCATCGAGCACAACCTCGACGTCGTGAAGACCGCCGATTGGGTGATCGACCTGGGACCCGAGGGTGGCGAGCTGGGTGGTCGCGTCGTGGCGGAGGGGCCGCCCGAGAGCATCGCGCAGTCCAAGAGCTCCCATACGGGCGAATTCCTGCGCAAGGTGTTGCAGGCGGGAGACTAAGCCGTAGGTTGGACGAGGGAAGGGGGACGCGTGTTCCACGGTCCGGAAGTTCCCATGAGCATCCTGTTTCTCTGTGCCGCTGCGGTGTTCGTCCTGCGGGGGCCGTTCGGCCGCGCCCTCGCCGATCGGATTGCGGGCCGCGCGCGTACCGGTGCCGAAGACCAGGACGTGCAGGAGCTCAGGGGCGAGGTCGACGACCTCCGCCATCAGCTCGGGGAAGTGCAGGAGCGTCTGGATTTCGCGGAGCGCTTGCTTGCGCGTCAGGATGAACGCGCGGGCGCCGCGCTCCCCAAACGCGGGAACGGGTGATGGGCAACGAGGACGTCGTCGGTCTCGCAGCGGTCATTCTGTTGTTTGGCGGGGGTACTCTGTTTCTGCTGTCGATTTCCCCGATCGGGAAGGCATTCGCCGCCCGCATCCTAGGCAAAAGGGGCCCCGTCGCGGACGACGGGGAGACGGCCGAAGAGGTCAAGGAGTTGCGACGCGAGGTCGAGGAGATGCGGCACCTTCCTGAGCAGTTGAGCGAACTCGGGGAGCGCGTGGACTTCCTCGAGCGCCTGGTGGCGAAACAGCGGGAAGCCGAGCGGCTTCCGCCGGTGAGGTGACGGATGGAGCCTGAGGTCGTCTTCCTCTCGACGTTGGCTCTCGTCGGGTCTGCGCTCCTGCTCTTCCCATTGGCGCGAGCGCTCGCCGAACGCGTCCGCCCCCGGGGCGTTGAAGCAGGTGTCCGCGAAGAGCTGCAGCTCCTCCGAGAGGACATCCTCGCCGAGATTCAACAGGCGCGGCGGGAGATCGGCGATCTGAGCGAGCGCGTCGACTTTACGGAGCGGTTACTGGCGAAGAAGATCGAGCGATGAGTGGGCCCGAAGCCATCGCGGCGTTCATGTTCTTCGGCGGGACATTCTGGGTCCTGCGACCGGTGGCCGCCGCCGTCGCGAAGCGCATCGCGGGCGAGCATCGCAAGCCGGGCATGGAGCCCGCCGAGCGTGACGAGATCTTGAATGAGCTGCAGCAGGTGCGGCAGGAAGTCGCGGAGCTGGCGGAGCGCATGGATTTCGCGGAACGGCTGCTGTCGAAGCAGAGCGAGGTCAAACGATGAATCCGGGGATGATCGGCGTGTTCATCCCGATTATCGCCGTGGGTGGTTTCTTCGCCTGGATGATCTCGCTGTCCCCGCTCGGAAGAGCCCTCGCGGAGCGCCTGCGGCACGGCCCGGTGCCCCCCGGGGGAACCGGCGAAGATCAGGCGGAGTTGGTCGAAAGCGTCGCGGAGTTGCGCCGGGAGGTGGCGGAACTGGCGGAGCGAGTAGATTTTACCGAGCGGCTGCTTGGCCAGCGGAAGGCCATGGAGCAAGTCGGGAAGCCACAGTCGTGATGTTGCCTACTGAAACGGGAACCAAAAGAGCGGCGTAGGAGTGCGGGCGCTCATTGCCAGGAGCCTAGATGGGGATCATCGATCGTCTGTCCACGCTGATCCGGTCGAACATCAACGACTTGATCTCGCGCGCCGAGAACCCGCAAAAGGTCCTCGAGCAGCTCATCGTCGACATGCGCAACCAGCTGGCAAAGGCCAAGCAGCAGGTCGCTGCGGCCATCGCCGATGAGAAGCGCCTCTCCGCGCAGGCCGAGCAGGAGAAGAAGCTCTCAGAAGATTGGGAGAAGCGGGCGGTGCTCGCCGTACAGGAAGGCCGCGACGATCTCGCCAAGCAGGCGCTGCTCCGCTACAACGAACATGTCCAGGGCGCCGTGCAGCTGCAGGAGACGTGGGTCAAGCATCGCGAGGAGACCGACCGGCTCAAGGCGTCGCTGCGCCAGCTCAACGACAAGATCGAGGAGGCGAAGCGCAAGAAGAACATCCTGATCGCGCGCCAGAAACGGGCCGAGGCGCACAAGCGGATTCAGGAAACGATGGGTGCGATCTCCGACAAGAGCGCATTCGAGACGTTCGAGCGGATGGCCGAGCAGATCGAGCATGAGGAGCGCAAGCTGATCGCGGCGGCCGAGGTGAACGAGGATCTCTCGGGCGATTCGCTCATCAAACAGTTCCAGGGCATCGAGGTGAAGGCCAACGCGGACGAGCAGCTGCTCGCGCTCAAGCGTAAGATGGGGCTGCTGCCCGGCGGCACGCAGGAGCAGGCTCGCGCATTGGGCAAGGGCGCGAAGGATGCCGAGCTGCTCGAGGATGACGACGCGGAGCAGAAGAGCTGAACGGTTCCGAGGCTCCTTCCTCTAATAGGCTGTCGAGCGCCACGTTCGTGGCGCTCTTTGTTGCGGCCCTCGTCGTCTTGTTCATTCTCAAAGTCATCGATGTTCTCCTGCTCGTCTTTCTCGCGATCCTGCTCGCCGTCTATCTCTCGGCGGTCACCGACTGGCTGGAGCGCCGCTTCGGGATGCGGCGCTGGCTCGGGCTGACACTGACGGTCGTGGCGACCATCGCGGGTGTCGCGAGCGTCGCGGCTCTGCTGGCCCCGCCCGTAGTCGAACAAACGCGCGCGCTGATCGGCGGCCTGCCGCAAACGCTCACGAACATTCAGAACGTGCTGGCGCGCTGGGCCAGCCAATATCCCGTGCTCGACCAGACCGAGTTGGCGAATCCGTCGTCGGGAGTCGTGTCAGGGCTCGTCAGCGATGCCACGAGATTCCTGAGTGGCTCGATATTCGGCTACGTGCGCGGCGGCGGCATGCTGTTCATCGAGGGCGCGAGCGTCGTCGTCATGGCGCTGTATCTGGCCCGCCAGCCGACGCTGTATCGCGACGGCCTGATCTCGCTGTTTGCGCCCCGCCACCGCAGCATCGCCGTCCACGTGTTCGATGATGCGGCGGCAACCCTGCGGGCCTGGGTCGTCGGGCAGCTCATCGCGATGGCCGTGCTCGCCGCCCTGACCGCGATCGGACTGTTTTTCCTGGGCGTGCCCTACTGGCTCGCATTTGGCATCTTCACCGGCCTGGTGGCGATCGTGCCGTTCTTCGGCACGCTCATCTCCACGCTCCTGCCCGCGCTGTTTATGGTCGCTTCAGGCGACTGGTTGACGGTCCTGCTCGTCCTGTTGCTCGGTGTGCTCGTGCACGTGTTCGAGGCGAACGTGGTCGTGCCACGCATTATGCAGCGCAAAGTTGATCTGCCCCCCGTGCTGACGATCTCGAGCGTGCTGATCATGGGCACACTGCTGGGGGCGATCGGCCTGATCGTCGCCGTGCCCGTCCTGTGCGTCACGATGGTCCTGATCCGGCACATCCTGCACGGGGAGATCTACGATGAGCCGGGCCGCTTCAAACCCGCCGTCCTCCGCACCAGCAACGCGTGGTCGGGAGTAGAGCGCCGGCAAGTCGCAGTCAAGAAATGACGACGCCGCAGCATCGTTTCCTGATCATCGCGGATGGTGAGTTCGGCCCCCTCACGTCGAAGACGGCGAACTCCTGCATCCGCTATTTCCCCGAGCGCATCGTGGCGGTGCTCGACCGCAAGCAGGCGGGGAAGACGGCGCAGGAGGTGCTCGGATTCGGCGGCAAGATTCCCGTCGTCGGCGACTTCGAGCGTGGCATCGCGCAGGGCCAGGGCGCGACCGCCGTGCTCATCGGCATCGCCCCCCTCGGTGGGCGCCTCCCCGACGAATGGAAGGCGTGGCTCCGCACCGCGATCGAGCGCAAGCTCGAGATCTGGAGCGGCCTGCACACCTTCATCGGCGACGATCCGGAATTAGGTCCGCTCGCGAAGGCGCGCGGCGTTCGCATCCTCGACGCACGCCGGCCGCCACCCAATCTGCCGATCGCCGACGGCCGCGCGGCCGAAGTCGACGCGCTCGTCGTGCTCGCCGTGGGATCCGATTGTAACGTCGGCAAGATGACCGCGCAGCTCCAGCTACGAGACGCGCTCGTAAGGCGCGGGCACCGGACGAGCTTCGTCGCGACGGGGCAGACGGGGATCTTCATCGAAGGCTGGGGGATCGCGGTGGACGCGGTGGTCGCCGACTTCATCGCGGGCGCCGCCGAGCAGCTTGTGCTGCAGGGTGCGAAAGACAACGACATCGTGTTGGTGGAAGGGCAGGGCAGCCTGATTCATCCCGGGTATTCTGGCGTCACGCTCGGACTCTTGCACGGCTCCTGTCCCGATGCGCTGATTCTCTGCCATCAGGTGACGCGCGACTACATCGGCGATTATCACGGGCGCGAGCCGTGGGTAAAGATCCCCTCCCTTGTCGCGATGATCGACATCCACGAGAGTGCGGCGCAACCGGTGCATCCGACGAAGGTGATCGGGATCTGTCTCAATACGTACGACATGGATGAGGCGGCGGCACGCGAAGCGGTCGCAAAGGCTGCAGAGGAAACCGGCCTGCCCGCTACGGACCCAGTGCGGTTTGATTCGACACCGTTGGTTGATGCGATAGTGAAAGAAGCAACAGTCGCGCGGTAGACGCGCAGTGTAGGGGCGCAGCATGCTGCGCCCCTGCGATTCGCGATGTTTTGATTCTGGCGGCGGCGATTGGATACCCATTCGCCGCCGTTCCTTTCCTATCGTGCCGCCATGCGATTCCTGCGCTGCGTGCACGCGGAATTCCTGCTCGTGTTTCCGAGACTTAGCCGGACCAGGCTGGGCATTTCGCTGCTGGCCCTCGGCACAACCCTCGTCTGGCTCAGCGCGCATGCCTTCGACCCACTCACCGTCACGCTACAAGCCGGCGCGCTCGGAGCGATCCTCGGCGCTGCCGCGATCGGTGGCGATGAGACCGACCGTGCGGCGCTGACCACCGCGCTGACCCATCCCACCACGCCACTCGCCATCGCGACGGGTCGCTGGCTGGCGATCGTGCTCCCGGCTGCAGCACTGGTCATGGTGTGCGCGACGGCGATTGGTTGGCGGACAGATGGGGTTGTCGCGGGGGTGATCGCCACGGCCGCGGTCGGCAGCTTTGCGTTGGCCGTGGTGCTCCCGCTAGGCCGCGGCGCGGCGCTCGCGCTCTTCCTCTTTATGGCGGTGGCCGGGACGATCCCGCCTGAGCGCCTGGTCGACCTCGCACGGCCGGGTATCGTGCGGCTGACCGCAGCGAGCGCGATGGAGCTCGGACCGGCGCTCTGGCACTACCGCGATATCGCCGATGCCGACCGGGGTGCGATCCTCCACGCTCTCGCTTGGACCGGTCTCGGTATTCTGCTCGCTGCCGCCCTCATCGGTCGACGTCATCGATGACCGACTATGCTCTGACGCTGGCCGACATCACCAGCCGCGGGCTCGGCCCAGCCTCGCTCGCGCTGCTGCCGGGCGAGATCGCGGGTCTGGTGGGGCCGGCTGGGGCGGGGAAGACCAGGCTGCTCCGCGTAGCGGCGGGCGCGGTAAGGCCGATGACCGGCGAGGTGCGCGTGTGGGGGATGCGCGTCACGGACCCCACGGCACGCCAGCTCATCGGATACGCAGGGGACAGCCCGACATTTCCGCGCGCGCTCACCGTGCAGGAAGTGCTGATGTACTACGCGCGCCTGCACTGCGCGGCGGGTCGTGAGCGCGCGCCCCGAGGGCTGGTCCGCGAGGGTCTAGAGATCGCCGGGTTGGCTGCGGCGGCAGACCTGCGCCTGGACTCGTTGGGGCGAGCGGATCTGCACCGGCTGGCCTTCGCGCAGGCCGCGTTGGGTGGGCGCCGGGTACTGTTGCTCGACGAGACCCTATCCGGACTCGACGCCTTTGCGCGTCGAGATCTGCGGGGCCGGATCGCGCGGCTCGCAGCGGAGGGCGTCGCCGTGCTGATCACTTCCCGCGATCCCGCTGCGCTGGAACGGCTGGCGGCGCGCGTGCTGGTGCTGCGCGACGGACGCATCGTGCGCGCCGGTCCGCTGGCCACCCTGCTCGGCGAGCGCATCCTCGAGGTGATTCTGGATGCCCCACCCACCGAGCCGCCTCCGGGATTCCGTATCACCGCCGCCGGCCTAGAGGCGCCGCTGACGGGGCGGACCGTGGAAGCGGCGTTGGCCCTGTGCCGGGCCCATCGCTTGCCGGTAAGAGCGTCGAGGGTTCGCGTCAAGTCACTCGAGGAGATCGTGCTGGAAAGCCACGACGTGCAGTGAAAGACCTGACGAGTCCAAACTTTCCGTGTACGTTTCGCCGCAATGTCCGCAACCCAGGTGTCCCTCTTCAACACGCTTACCCGTCGCGTCGAGCCGCTGCAGCCGCTCGCGCCGCCGCGCGTCACGCTGTACACCTGCGGGCCGACCGTCTGGAACTACGCGCACATCGGCAATTTCCGCACGTTCCTGTTCGAGGATTTGCTGCGCCGCTGGCTGGAACACTCGGGCTACGACGTCTTCCAGATCATGAATCTCACCGACGTGGACGACCGCACGATCAAGGCGGCGCGAGCGGCCGGCAAGCGCCTCACGGAGCACACGGCGCCGTTCACGCAGGCCTTCTTCGAGGATCGCGATTACCTGCGCATCAAGCCGGCACACGTCTATCCCGCGGCCACGAAGTACATGCCGCAGATGATCGCCCTGGTCTCGCGGCTGCTCGAGCGCGGCGTCGCATACAAAGGAGAGGACGGCTCGGTCTACTTCGCGATCGCGAAGTTTCCGACCTACGGCCGGTTGTCGCAGCTCGACAAGCGCGAGATCAAAGTCGGTGCGCGGGTGGCGAGCGACGAGTACGCGAAGGGCGACCCGAGCGATTTCGCGTTATGGAAAAAGGCCGACGCCGAAGACGAATCCGTCGGCGCCGCCTGGGATGCGCCGTTTGGCCGCGGCCGGCCCGGGTGGCACCTCGAGTGCTCCGCGATGTCGCTCGAAGAAATCGGCAAGCACTTCGGCGTGCAGACGCTCGACATCCACGCCGGTGGGATCGATCTGATTTTCCCGCATCACGAAAACGAAATCGCGCAGTCTGAGGGCGCGACGGGCCAGCCGTTCGCGCGCCACTGGGTGCACGGCGAATTCCTCAACGTGCGCGGCACGAAGATGTCGAAGCGCCACGGAAACTTTCTCACCGCGCGCGATCTGCGCGAGCAGGGCGTGGATGCCGCGGCGGTGCGGCTGCTGTTTTTTCAGACGCACTATCGCCAACCAGTCGACTTCACGGACGACGCGCTCGAGGCCGCGAAGGAGGGCGTCCGCCGGCTGGGAGAGTTTCATGAGCGACTGGAAAAGGGGAGAGGGGAGAAGGGAGATGGACTCGCCGGTCTCGCGGAGAAACTCGAGGCCGATGTCGCAACCGCTTTGAACGACGATCTCAACGCGCCACGTGCCGTCGCCGCGCTGTTCGACTTCGTCCGGGCCGCCAATCGCGAGCTCGACAAACCGGTCGCTCCGGCCGGAACGGCGCGTGCGCTCGCTGCGTTCGAGCGCGTGACCGGCGTCCTGGACGTGTTGCCGACCGCTCGAGCCGCGGATCCGGCGCTCGCGCGCTGGGTCGAGGAGCGCATTGCCGCGCGGGCCCAGGCCCGTAAGTCCAAGAATTTCAACGCCGCCGACGCGATCCGGGCCGAGCTCGGTGCCAAGGGCGTGGAGATCGAAGACACGCCGCAAGGCACCAAATGGCGACTCGGCTGACGAGGTCTAAGTCGTTCGAAGTCCATCCCTTGCAATAGTTGCGAACCCCGTCTAAGATACGAGTCTGTCGGATTCAGCCTTGACCAGCTGACGTAGCTCAACTGGTAGAGCAGCTGATTTGTAATCAGCAGGTTAAGGGTTCGAGTCCCTTCGTCAGCTC
>Ga0137418_10004908_pt1 | contig 12256 bp, 12 predicted proteins | sample CZODoug3_1_2_16f_FD_122242 | JGI IMG/M metagenome (GOLD analysis project Ga0137418, IMG submission 122242) | Vadose zone soil fungal communities from Angelo Coast Range Reserve, California, USA - CZODoug3_1_2_16fungal (Hybrid Assembly) | ecosystem: Environmental > Terrestrial > Soil > Vadose... | reverse complement strand
AGTACTACATGTCACGCCATTGGGGCGTGCGCTTCGACGTGATGAATGTCTGGAGCTACAACTCCTTCAAGAGCGACTTTGTTTCGGTCGATACCAGCGGTTTGTACGGCACCCCGGGCGCAATCGTGCCCGTCGCCGGAACCCTCAAATTCGACGGCAACTACTCGCAGTTGCTCACCTCGGCTGGAATGTTCTTCAGCTTCGGCCAAGGTGGAACCTGGACCGCGAAAGATCCGCTACAACCGGGTTCAGGCGCGCACGCCGGACGGTGGGAACTTTCTTTCCAGACTGGCGGCGTGATCGGCGGAAACGTGGGCCGCCTGGACCTTGGCTCTTGTAAATCCACCGCTGCCGCGGCGGACGGTTGCAATGTAAATCAGCCTCTGAACCGGCCGAGCAGTTCTTCCTCGTTTCTGCAAGGTGTTTATCCGGGAAAGTTGGGCCCCCTGCGCAATTTCCAGCGTGATGGTGGCGTGCAACCAGGGAATGGCGGGCTCTACGGGATCCGCCTGGGCTATAACGTAACGCCTCGTTGGCAGATCGAATTCGTATGGAACCACCTCCACACCAATACCGCATTCACCAACCAGGACGTGGTCAGCGATTCGGTGGATGCGTTCAACATTCCGCGTTTCTCTGGAAGCCTGATCGGACAACGCTTGGCTAATTACCTTGGCAACGCAGATGCAACCCCGCAGGGCGATCAAAATCAGTGGCTGGTCAACTTGAACCGCAACTTCAACGTCAGCGGACGCGTGGTCCCTTATGTCGGCTTCGGCATTGGGGCTGAGAATTGGTTCGGCGGGCCTTCATTGAATCTGTGGGAAAACAATCCGGAAGTTCCCCACACAGCCCAGTTCACCAAATTCACGAAGGGCGCGACCGGATTCGCGTTCAACCTTCAGACCGGCGCGAAGATCTACATCACCAACAACTTCGGGCTGCGCGCTGACTTCTCCAACGTGATGAGCTTCCAGGATCTGGAACATCGTTTCCAGAGCATCGACATCAGTGGTGTACGCGGGCTCGGACCCGGAGCACTGGTTCCGATCTCAGGCAGCACCACTCAGTCGGGTCGGTTCAATCAAGCGCAGTTCACAGCCGGCATGTTCTGGTCGATCGGTGGCCGCATGGACAGCAAGGGTTATAGCGAGCCCTCGGGTGACCGTGAGAGCCTAAACGATCACTGGGAACTCTCATTCAATTTTGGCGGAGTGAAAGGTTCCAGCTGGGGAAATGCAGACGCCAAGTGCACGGAGGCCGTGGCTGGCGGATGCGACGTCTCTCAGCGTCTGAGTCATCGCACGAATCCTCCCATCAGCGTCTTCCCTGGCCGCCTGGTCGGGACCTTGCCCTCATTCATGGCGTCCGGCGGAGTCAAGCCTGGCGACGGTTGGATGACTGGGTCGCTGGTCCCGTGTCCGCCAGCAAGTTCGGGGTGAAATGCAAGAGAGTTGACTGGGAGTCAGGGCCGTTGATGAAAGCGGACGCTTGATCGACATGTTGTGATGCTGCTTCTGAAAAATCAGCCGCCTCACAAGGGCGGCTTTTTTGTTGAACATCTCTTGTTATCTAGTTGCTCCTGCTCTTGCGCCAGCGTGCGCCACGCTTCTTCCATGCGCTTCAATGCACGCTTGATCTCTCCATCTCCGACGCACTCGGCGAGAAAGGCACAGTCCTCAGCATTATGACGAAAAATATTAGACAAATGCATGGTGGCTAGATGGCCCGGGACGGGTCTGTTTCAACGGGATTTTGCGTGAAATGTTTGTAAGGTTTGGTGGTCAAGCTAGGAGGAAAATAAGGGGGGAGATTTGGCTTGAGCAATTTAGTTCACAACGAACGAATAAATTACGCTTCAACATTTTTCAATAATCTCGCAGTGGCGCATTGGTTTGGATCAAAAAGATGTGTGCAGCCTGTCACACCACCGACTCACTTGACGGATAGACGACATCCGCCAACAGGAGATTCCCATGCGGAAGTCACCATCGCCGAAATTATCGCCGTCTGATTTTGAACCAGAGTTGATTTTGACGATGCGTTCGATTCTCGACGCCGCTGTAGACCAGATTCATGTCGGCAACCGGACACCCGCGACGAAAGCGAAAATGGCGCAACGAATCCTACTCGCAGCATCGGACGGTGTTACCGACCCCGAGCAACTGAAAGCCCTCGCTATTGAGGATGGGATGCAGCCAGCGGATTAGTCGAAGCGAGGCTTGCGCCCGGGGGCTTTTTCATCTCAGATCGATTTCCTTCCGATCAACCTTGCGCCGGAGGATTTGCAGCATGGATCGGAGATAATCGGCTTGCCGCACGTACCCACCACCCATCTGGTTCCCTACAGTGGGTGCGAAGCCCGTCACGCATTGCATGATCGGAAACTCCCGATTTCTACAGCCGGTTGTCGGAGATCGCGGCAGATAACGCGACCACTTCGGCCACGCAGTGCAGATCGAACCCGGTCTCTGGCCGCAGTCTCCCAAAAACGGGAGTTTTTCAAATATCTGCCGGAGACTATCGGCTATTTCGCTCCGAGAATGGCCAATATCGGAGCCCAGAAACTCGTGGCTAATTCGCAAAAGCCCGCCATTGGCGGGCCTTTCTCCGAGCGACGGGGACATTTTCTCCGGGCGCCAGACTGGCTGGCTGGAGTGAGAGGATTCGAACTCACGCATTCCCGATCGAACCCGGTCTCTATTTGCCCTTCTGTTAATTTGGGAATATGGGCCAGCCGGACCACGCGGCAGATCTCCTTCAAGAATATTGCATTGCACTGTCTGCCAGAAAGCTCGGGTCCCAGCGGAGTTCGCGCTCTATTTGGGAGGTTCAGGCGCCTGGCCGTTATCCCGGAGAGTGCGCCTCCACACTGGAGAAAAATGTTGCCTCAAAGGAACCCCTTTTCAGCCAAAATGTTCTCGGTGACGGCAATATCGCCGACTTTTTATTCGAGGAACGAACATGATCTCCAAGTTAGCTTGCGCGGCCGTGATCGCCGTCTTGACGATAGCTACAGTACCGGCGTCCGCGAAATCAAAAATGATGGGTTGCTCCGACGCCAGTATGGCAAAGGCCGACGACATGATGATGAAGATGCCAGACGGTGAAAATAAAACGATGGCTATGCAGGAAATGACTTCCGCCAAATCATCGATGTCGCAGAAAGACATGGCCGGATGTTCTATGCACATGAACAAGGCCATGAAGATGGGAATGATGAAGTCCAAGAAAATGTAAAACTAAAAGGGCCGGCAGCTGAGCCGGCCCTTTTATTTCGTACCGTTTTGAGGAATCATAATGTCACGTCACAATGAAATGCCGCCGGTGCCGCCGGCCAATCATAGCGACAAAGGAACTGGCGATCACGCCGGGATCAACAAGGATACTTCCAAAGGTCACAGCGATATCCAGAATTCTGCAGAGCAAGGTGCTACGGCGAACATAGAACAGAACACTACCAACGCTGGCTTCTATAAGGGACGGCGCGAAAAATAATCACCCTCGGCGGGGCTTGGTGCGGCCGCGACCGCAAGGCCGTATCGCCGTCACGTCATCAACACGGATAGAGTTTTCGCTACACACAGGTTTGTGCTTGCACCTTGTCAGGCAAGTTTCGGGTAGGTCGCCTTGTAGAAGAAACTCGCACCGGCCACATATTTGCGCCCGGGCGACAGGTCAGGTTTTTCTTCGCCCTCGCCGCCTGACTCGAAAGTCAATTCGAGCTGAACACCGCTCGGATCGTAGACGAACAATTGCCACAGCGAGGTTCCGGGCACGACGAACTCGCGCCAGTCGAGTCCGGCCGCCGTGAAGCGGGAAACGTAGGAGCAATAGCCCGAACACGAGAGCGAGACATGATCGATCGCAGCGGTCCCCGCCGGCGCCTTGCCCTCAGGGCCCAGCGCCGGACCGCCGGCATAGACGTGGATGATGGCAAGACCACCCGGTTGGGTGCAACCGAGCCAGGCTCCCGGATAGCCGAAGTCCGGCCGGGGGAATTCCTTCAGTCCAATGATGTCGGTCCAGAATCTCCGGGTCGCGGCCAGATTGTCTGTCTTGATAGCGATATGAAAAAGCCCGTGGACCATGGCGAGCGGCAATGTGGCTTCGGCGGCTGCAGTCATATGTTCTTCTCCTTACGCTGTGCTTCCATCCACTGACATTCCAACGTCTAAAGCGCCTTCAATCGGGTCCGGAATGGTTCTTCGTTCTTGTGATTTGTCCAGCGCCAAACCGTCCAAGATCAACTAACTTGACGGCGCCGCGTGCTTTAAGGCGCAAAAACATAGAACGAGTGAACCACGCCGACCGCGAGGGCGGTGTACCAGCCGACGACGGCTAATAGCATTGCGCCGCAGGCGACCTGCGCGCCGAAACCCATATGCGGCGCCTCGACAAACGTGCGCTGGGGATAGGCTCCGAATCCACGGGCTTCCATCGACATCACCATAGTGGACGCACGCCGCAGCGCCCCGACGAGGAGCGGCATGGCATAGCGCTTGGCTTCGCGGATGCGTCCAGTCATCCCCCGCTGCCGCACCACGCCACGCACCGCCTGGGCCGAGCGGATGATCTTGATCTCCTCCTCGATCGTCGGAATGATCCGCAGCGCGATGAAGAAGGCATAGGCGATCCGGTAGGGGATCTTCATCTGCGTCACGAGAGCGATGGCGAGTTCGCGCGGATCGGTGCTGCGCACGAAGACGAGCGACGCCAGGATGATGGTGTAGATGCGCAAGGCCGATGCCAACGCATAGTCCGCGCTCTCGACATAGATTGGCTTGCCGAGAATGCGGAATATCTCGGTCGTCCCGGGCAAGGTCAGCGTCTGGATCACAAAGAAGCTGGTGCAGGCGAACAGGAAGGGCCAGGTGCCTTGCAGGATTTCCCGCACGGTGATCCGCGCCAATATCAGCGCCGTCGCGAGCACCATCACCGTGATCGCGATCTGGATCCAGGCGATGTAGGCGCCGAAGGCCAGCAGCGAGACCGTCAGCATCCACGCGAATTTCGTCAGCGGATCGGCGCGGTGGAAGATGGAATCCCGGGCCCGGAACTGAAAAACGGTCGAACGTGACATGGTTGCCTCTCAGGCGATCATCGATCGGATCAGGTCGGGGATCGACAAGGTCGGCCCCGCTATGCGATCCGGATGGGTTTTCGCCAACGCCTTGCTGACCTCGAAGATCGGCGGCGGCAGCAGCGCGCTCTCCTTCAGGAGATCGGCTTGCGCAAACAGCGCCTCGGGCTTGCCGTCGAAGGCGATCCCGCCGCCGCGCAGCGCGATGGCCCGGTCGGCCCATTCCGCAACGAGGCGCACGTCGTGGGTGATCATCAGGATTGTCGTGCCGTAGCGCTCCCGAAGTCGATCCATCAGCCGCATGAGGTGCTGGGCGCGTTCATGATCCTGTCCGATGGTCGGCTCGTCGAGCACCAGAAGGCGCGGCTCGAGCACGAGCATGGTGGCCACGCTCAGCCGGCGGCGCTCGCCCAGGCTCAGGTTGAACGGAGACCGGTGTCGGTAACGCGCGAGATCGACGATATCGAGAACCTCGTCGACCCGCCGCGCGATGAAGTCCTCGGCATAGCCCCGCACCTTCAGCCCGTAGGCGACTTCTTCGTCGATCTGGTCGGTGACGAACTGGTGGTCGGGGTTCTGAAACACATAGCCGATCTCGGCCGAGATCTCGCGCGGGCCGAGGTCCGAAATGTCCCTGTCGCCGAGATACACCGTACCCCGCTCCACCGGGTTGATGCCAATCAGCGCGCGGGCCAATGTCGTCTTGCCGGACCCGTTCTGTCCGAGCAGGGCGACGATGCTCCTGGTCTCGAGTTCGAGCGAGACGTTCTTCAGTATCGGCCGTTCACGCGTATAGCCGAAGGTGAGGTCGCGGATCGAAAGCAGTTTCTCCCCCGGCGCCGCGCTCTCCGGCGCGGCCGGTTTCGCGGTCGACTGCACGAGACCCCGCGCCATCACCCCTTCCGCGAAGGCGACGGCCTCGGTCACGTTGAGAGGCATGACGTCCGGCGCCACCGCGATGCCGGCGGCCGTGGCGAGTTCGAGCGCAAACTCGCTGACCTGCGGGAACCAGGCGCTGGTGGCGATCGTCTCCGCCTCCTCGGAATGCCCCTCGCGGCGCCGGGCGAAGGCGGCCCGCGGCTTGCCGTCGAACACCACCTCGCCGCGATCCATCATGATCACGCGGGTGACGCGGTCGGCCAATTCGTCGACCCGATGTTCGACCATGATAATGGTCGTGCCGAACTCGCGGTTCAGGCGGTGCAGCACGGCGAAGACTTCCGCCATGCCGGCGGGATCGAGATTGGCCGTCGGCTCGTCCAGCACCAGAAGGCGCGGGCGGGCGGCGAGGACCGCGGCGATGCTGACCCGCTGCTTCTGCCCGCCCGACATGTCGAAGATCGACAGGTCGCCGGCGTCCGGGAGGCCGACATAAGCGAGCGCCTCGGCCTGTCGTGCCATGATTTCGTCGGCAGGCCGACAGAGGTTTTCCAGCCCGAAACAGACCTCGTCGCGCACGCGGGTGTTGATGATCTGGGCTTCGGGGTCCTGGAACACCATGCCTACCTCGGTCGCGAAGTTCGTGACCTTGGTGTCCGGTACCGATTTTCCGCACACGACGGCATGGCCGCCCAGTTCACCGCGCAGCGTGTGGGGAATGGTGCCGTTGAGAACGTTGAGCAGGGTGCTCTTGCCGCACCCGCTCGGTCCGAGGATCAGCACGAACTCGCCCGGCTCGACGCGCAGCGAAACCCCGTTGATGACGGGCGAGGTCTCGCCCTCATAGGTGTAGGTGATGTCCGTGAGATCGACGATGGCCGACGACGTGCCGCCGGGATCGCTGTGCGGCCCTAACACTGCGTCCTCGGCATTTCCAGTGAACGGGACGGCGCGGCCCAGCGCGCCGTCCTCCAGGATCTCGGACATCAGGCCACTTGGCCGTGAAGTCTGGCCTTGCCTTCTTCCGCCGCCACCGCCGTGCCGCGCACGACGCCGGCGCGGGCGAGGCCGCGGGCGATCGGACGGACGAGGACGACGGCATAGACGGCGCCACTGACCATGCGGATCGCAAGCGCGACAAGATTGTAGCCGAGGCCCATGTCGCCGACGCCGAAGAAGTAGACCTCCGGAATCTGCTGCAGCAACGGAGCCAGCGCTCCGGACAGAGCGACGACCGGGAGCGTCCAGTTCTTGTAGCCGTAGAACGCGAACGCCATGTCGGACATGAAGCCCTGCAGGAAGCCCGCGCCGAGCACCATGACGCCGTTGGGGTTGCCGGAGAGAACCTGGGCGACGCCGTTCATGGTCTCCGCGATGGTGGCCGCACCCGGCTTGCGGATGATATACGCCGCCAGCGGACCGGAGATGTAGAAGAAGCCGCAGATGGCTGCGAAGGCCAGGAAGCCATAGCTTCCCGAGAAGGTCATGAACAGGCGACCGAGCATGGCGTTCGGGGTGCCGAGCACACCGTTGATGACGCCGATCACGGCCATGATGACGATCTCCATCAGCGTGAAGCCGATGATGATTCCGCCAATATTATTGCGGTTGCGAAAATAGGCGATCAGGGCAAGCACAATCCCGATCGCGGCGACGATGAGATAGAGTCCAGTTACGTTCATGATACCGCTCCCAGCACGAGGTCCGCAGCTCTGGCCCGCCGTCGGGCCACCAGCCGTCGCGACCTAACTGCATCAAGCGTGCCAATGCTTTTGCGGTACTCAGGCTTCCCTGCCGGCGGTCAGTGACAGATGCGCGCGCAGCACCTCCGCCTTGGAGGGCAGGTGCAGACGGAGGATCTGACTGAGCCGCCGACCGTCGCGATTGAGCAGCGCGACCATGATACGGTTATGGTCCGCGACAGATTTTCTCCAGCTTTCCAGGCGGTTATTGACCGCGAAGCGGTACGGCCGAACCCATGCGTTGAGCCGCTCGAGTTCCTGCAGCAGGACCGCGTTGTCCGCGGCTTCCCAGATCGCCCGATGGATCAGCTGATTGCAGTGGTAATAGGTGGTCTGATCATTGGCCTGGAACGCCGCGACCATGCGCTGATGGGCCTCCTCGATCCGCCTCAGCTGCGGCTCCGAAATGCGCTCCGCGGCGAGTTCTCCCGCCATCGCTTCCAGCGTCCCGATGACGCTGAAAGTCTGAAGAATCTCTTCGGCTTGCGCGCGCCGGACCTGAACGCCACGGTTGCCCGCCGGCTCGATAAGACCCTCGGCCGTGAGGATGCGGATCGCCTCCCGGACAGGACTGCGCGAGCGCAGGAAAGCGCGGCACAGATCCATCTCGACAAGGCGTGTCCCCGGCGCCAGCTTGCCGCTGACGATGAGGTCGCGCAGCACATCCGGGACGGGACGGCGCTCTTCGGAACTGCAGGGAGTGTGAGGAATCACGATCAAGGCGCCCGAAAAAATGTCGGATGCATCTCTTACGAGAAATTCGTCCCAAACTCTAGCACGACACGGTATACCGATCGGACGCTCTATTTGAATTTCCGGGAGCTACTTTGTATGCAATTGCCTAGCAATAATGATGAAATTTTCAGCATTCGAGCGGGTCCCTTCCGGCCCATTGCGCCCATTGAGGTCTGACCTCATAGGCGCTAGTCTCGCCCAAAGAGGTTCGACCTCTCCAGGCGGGGCAATGAGCGATGATCTGGTCGGAAATGGCAGTGCGGCTTCGGGCCCCCGGTCAAGGGACCGATATGGTTCACCGGATCGTCGAGACGCTGCGCGACGAGATCAGCGCGGGGTCGCTGCGCGGCGGCAGCCGCATCACCGGGGAAAAGCAACTCGCCGCGATCCTGCGGGTAAGCCGATCCACGCTGCGCGAGGCGCTCCGAATTCTCGTCCATGAGGGGCTTCTCGTAAGCCGCTGGGGGGTCGGCACTTTCGTGACCGATCAGCTGCCGAGCATCGTCAAGGGCCGCACCACCGACGTGAACGTCCCGTTGCCGCTGCAATGGATCGAGCCGCATTGGACCCTGCTGACGGATGAGGAAAAGGCGGTCGCGGCCGACGATGTGGTCGCCGCGGCGCTCGACATCGCGCCGGGCGAAAACGTCTCCCGCCGCAGGCGAACCTACGGCATATCGGGGCGGATCCTGGCGTTCGCCGACGAGACGGCAGCCGGAGGCGGAAGCCGTCCGGCGGGCCGTTGTGCAGTGGCGATCGACGTCGTCACCGACCGCTCCGCAGACTGGGCAGCGTTTTTCCGCAAGGATGAGCCGCTGCTGCGGATCCACCAGACCCTGTATGACAAGGACCAACGGCCGCAGCGCCTGAACATCGTCATCCGCAGCACGCAGAACGTCCATTCCGGCCCCCTCCGGCTCCAGGAGTGATGCCGCGCGACCGCGCCAGCGCCGGAAAATTCTGGTTCCTTCCTGTAAGGTAAAGTCTGGCCCGTTTCCTGCAAAACGTCTTCCTTCAAAACGGGTCCCGACGAGGGTCGTGCGCGGAAGAAGGTAGCCATGAAATTGGATTTCACCGATCAGGTCGTCATTGTCACCGGGGCCGGAAGCGGCATCGGAAAAGCTGCGGCCATGGATTTTGCCAAAGCCGGAGCGATCGTCGCAGTACTCGATGTGGTCGGCGCGACGCGGTGCGCGGACGAGATCGTCTCGATGGGCCTGCGCGCCGAGGGGCACGTGATGGACGTTCGCGACGCTGCCGCGTGGTCCGCGCTGATCAACGCCCTGGTCTCCGCTCACGGCAAGGTCGACGTCCTGGTAAACAATGCCGGCGTGGCGGTGCCCGGCGACACCGCGATCGATGTCTCGGAAGAGACGTGGGACAAGATGATGGATGTGAACGCCAAGGGCGTCTGGCTCGGCATGCGCGCGGTTCTGCCCGGCATGGTCGAGCGGCGGGCGGGCAAGATCTGCAACGTCGCCTCGACCGCCGCCCATATCGGCCTCCGCAACGCGGCCGCCTATTGCGCCTCGAAAGGCGCGGTTCTCGCGCTCACCCGGCAGGCCGGCGTGCAATACGCGCCGTTCAATGTACAGATCAATTCCATCTCGCCCGGCACCACGATGACGGGGCTGCAGCGCGATGTGACGGAAGAACAGCGCGCGGTGTTCAAGACGCTCACGCCGATCAATCGTTTCGCCGAATCCGAGGAGCTCTCGGGGGCGATCCTGTTCCTGTGCTCGCACGGCTCGTCCTTCATCACCGCCAGCGATCTCAGCGTCGACGGCGGCATGGTCGCTCTTTGATCCGGCTGCGTTGAAAGGGAGCGGTAGGTGCGTGCAGATGTTCACCGATTTGGCCTGATCGACCCTGGCGACGTGACCGGACTGCGGAACGCGATCGAGCGCGGCAGCATAAACCCTAGGGAGATCGTCGCCGTCATCGGCAAGACCCACGGCAACGGCCTCGTCAACGATTACACGCGCGGCTATCTCATGATGTCGCTGTCGCAGCTCATCGGCGGGCATACCGGGGGAAGCGCGCAGTCCGTCTGCGAGCGGGTGCCGTTCATCTTCTCCGGCGGGGTCGAGGGTGTGCTGTCGCCGCATTACGCGGTCTTCACGGTGTCGCCCGACGAGGGGAAAGCCGACGGCCAATCGCTGGCGGTGGGCGTGGCCTTCACGCCTCCCCTCCTGCCCGAGGATGTCGGGCGGCAGAAGCAGATCGACTTGACCGCCGCGGCCGTGGCGGAGGCCATGTCCAGGGCTGGGATCGCGAGCGCGGCCGACGTCCATTTCGTCCAGGTGAAGGGGCCTGCGTTCACGCTCGCCGATATCGTCGAGGCCGGCGGACGCGGACGTTCCTGCGCGACGGACAATTCCGGCAAGCTGATGGCGTTCGGACGCGCGGCCTCCGCGCTGGGCGTCGCGAAGACGCTGGGGGAAATCGATCCGGCGCGCGCCGACGAAAGCGCGGTGCTGAAGGATTTCGATGCCTATTCCTCCGTGGCCAGCGTCTCGGCGGGCGTCGAGATCAGGACCAACGAGGTCGTCGTCGTCGGCACCAGCGCGTCCTGGACCGGCCCGCTGACCATCGGCCATGCCTCGATGTCCGATCCGCTCGACATTGGCAGCGTGGTGCAGCTCGCCCGCGATCTGGGCTTCACCGCCGAACCTCAGATACCGACCCACCAAGCCGCGCGCGTCCGTGCCGCTTTCGTGAAGTGCGAGGCGCCGCGCGACGGCATGGTACGCGGCAAGGCGCACACCATGCTGAACGACGGCGATATGGATCAGCAGCGCCATATTCGTGGCGCTGTCGGCGCCATTGTCGCGAGCGTGCTGAACGACACTGCCCTGTTCGTCTCGGGCGGCGCCGAGCACCAGGGACCCGACAAAGGCGGGATGATCGCGGTCATCGCCGAAAAGCCCGGCGCGGGCGCGGCGGACACCCGATGAGCGGCACGCGGAAGAAGCGAGTCGTGGTGGTGGGCGCCGGCATCGCCGGAAGCCTCGTCGCCACCGGTCTGATGGACCACCCGAAAATCGATCTCGTTTGCCTGGAACGCGTGGGACAGGACGACCATGCCGAGGCGGGCACCGGCCTCAACATCGGACCAAACGCGCTAAAGTGCCTTCGCGCCTATCTTCCGGAACGCGCGGACACCCTCATAAGCAACAGCCTGCCGTGGCGGCGATGGACGATCGCGCTGACGAACGGCCGTTCGCTGATGGATCTCGCGCTGTCGGATGTGGCCGACAATGACGGCATCCGCATTCGCTGGGCCGAGCTTTACGCGCTGCTTCGCGCTCCATTGGCAAACCGGATCGGCTTCTTCGCCAGGATCGGCGACAGCCCGGTGGACGCGGCGATCTCGCACGCCGCCGCACATTTTGCCGAGCGCCTCGCGGCGCAAGGCTGCGCGGTTCAGGCGATCGACGCCCCGTTTGACGCAGCGCGCTCGGCGGCTGCGTGGGGAACGGTCACCACGATGGGTTTGGCTTGGCACCTTGCATCGAGGCCCGGCTGGGAGGAACGCGCGACGCCCAACACCCGCACGCTGGCGCAGGCGGGCATGGCGCGGCCGACGGGCGATTATCTCGACGCCGTTGCGGCAGCGGCCGTCTGCCGGCGGGAAGCGGCACAAATCTTCGGGGACTGGGATTTCCTGTTGTGCCCCGCGATGGCGGCGCTCGCGTGGCCTGCAGGCGAGGCTTTTCCGACCGAAATCGACGGGCGGGCCGCCGGCCCGCGCGACCACGCCGTCTTCACCGGCTGGATGAATGTTGCCGGCGTCCCCGCTCTCAGCATGCCCCTC
>Ga0137418_10004907_pt1 | contig 12258 bp, 10 predicted proteins | sample CZODoug3_1_2_16f_FD_122242 | JGI IMG/M metagenome (GOLD analysis project Ga0137418, IMG submission 122242) | Vadose zone soil fungal communities from Angelo Coast Range Reserve, California, USA - CZODoug3_1_2_16fungal (Hybrid Assembly) | ecosystem: Environmental > Terrestrial > Soil > Vadose... | reverse complement strand
CGAGCGCTTCCAGTGCCGTGCTGTCGAGGTCGGGCGATTCCTCGAGACTCAAGACCACGAGTCGCGTGTCCGGTGCTCTGAGCACCCGCCGCCGCGCCTGCGCCAGCAGCGGCTCGGCGTTGGCAAAGAACAGCGGCTCCTCGGGCCGCAGCACCAGCATGCCGGGCACCGTCACGGCGTTCGCAAAGCGCTCGAGGCCGACGTAATCATGCGCACCGACCCGCCCCAGCACCGACAGGCGCGGACTTGCCAGCGACTTCAGGAGCATGGCGAGGCTGACCGCGATCGCCGCCAGCAACCCGTCCAACACGCCGAAGATCATCACCGCCAGCACCGCGGCCACGACCACCAGACGATCCCGCTGCCAAAGGAAATAGTGCCTGAACACGCTGATGCGCAGGGTTCTGCTCACCGCGTGGATGACGATTGCCGCCAGCACCGGCTGCGGGATGCGCTCGATCCAGCCGAGCAACGACAGCACCGCCACGAGGAGGATCCCCGCCGCGAACAGACCAGCGAAACGCGTCTGCGCCCCGGCAGCCTCGTTTGCTGCAGTGCCGGAGTAGCCCGCGCCCACCGGCGTTCCGTGGAACAGGCCGGACACGATGTTGGCGGCGCCCAGGGCGAGCAGATCGCGGTTCGGCTGCACTTCATCGTCGCGCTTGAGTGCGAAGGTACGGATCGAGCCGTAGGACTCCGCGTACAGGATGAACATCAGGGCGAGCGCGAATTCGCAGAGCGCCAGCCAGCGGGTGCCCGAGGGCAGTGTGAACGCGGGCGTACTCAAGGCGAGCTGAATCGGCCCGGTGAGGGATACGCCGTGCGCCGCGAGCCAGGCGGAGGCGAGAATGCTCGCGACGATCACCACCAGCGCACCGGGCACGCGCACCAGGCGCTCGAGCGCGAACAGCCCCGCGAGTGCCATGAGGCCACACCCAAGGCTCGGCGCCTGCCATGCTGCGTAGCGGCGCACGATCTCGGCGACCAACGGGAAGAAATCGGTCGTTTGGGTGTGCAGGTCCACCAGGTGCGGCCATTGCTTCACTGCGATCACCAGCGCCAGGCCAAAGGCGTAGCCGCGCAGTACCGGGCGGGCGATCAGGTTCGACATCGCGCCCATCCGCAAAAACCCAGCCAGGGCGAACGCCATGCCGGCGCCGACCACCAGGATCGAAGCAAGCGCCGCGCGCTGCGCGAGATCGCTTGCGCCCAGATAGAGCGTGGCGGAGGCCAGCACGGCGGCGGACGAGGAGGTCGCGCTGACGATCGCGAAGCGGCTGCGGCCGATGAGGCCGTAGCAGACGAGTCCTACAAACACGCCGATCACGCCCGCCTGGGGCGGCAGCTGGGCAACTCCCGAGTAGGCCACGGCTTCGGGCAACAGCAGACCCGCGATCGACAGCCCGGCGAGCAGATCCGCGCTGGAAGCCCTTGTTGTCATGTGCCGGATATCTTAACTTGTCGCGATGGATGATCGGCCCTCCCTGGTGCGCGAGCTGGCGCATGAGCTGCGCGACGCGCTCAGTCCCATTCGCGCTGCGATCGACCTGTTACGGCTGCGCAACTTCGACACCGATGTCAGCCGACGCATGGCGGAGAAAGTCGATCGGGGGCTCGACGCCGCGCTGGCCGCGGTCGATGCCTGCGTGGCCGCCGATCAATGCGAAGACGGCACCCTGACGGTCGAGGTGGCGCCGATTTCTCTGGACCAGGTGGTCGAAGGCGCGCGCACTGCACTTGCGCCGCGGCTCGCGGAGCGCTCGCAACGCGTTGAGTTCGCACCCTCGACGCCCGCTGTCGAGGCGCTGGCGGATGCTGCAAAGTCCCGGCGGGTAGTGAGCGCAATGCTGGAGCAGGCGAGCGCGGTTGCGCCACCGCGCTCGGCGATCGCAGTGCGGGCGGCTGCGGGAAATTCGGGTCCTGAGATCCGGGTACGTTTTTCCATCGAGACGCCGGACTCAGTCGGCGAGAGTTGGTTCGAGAGCTACGGCACGCGTGCCCGGGGCAGCCGGATGGCGCTGCGCACGGCGCGCCAGGTCATGGCGCTGCAGCAAGGAAGCCTGGATCTCACCCTGCGCTCGCCTGATGTCGGGGAGCTCGTGGCTGCATTCGCACCCGTCGCCGCCGCGGGCGTGTCCGCGAGTGCCGGCGGCGCGCAGGCGGCGGCGGTGAGCGGGGAAAGTCCCGCCGAGACCGGCCGCGGGCCATCGCCCACCCGCATTCTCATTGTCGAGGACAGCACCGAAGTACGGGTCATCTACCGCGAGGCGCTGGCGGCACTCGGTTACTCGGTGACGGAAGCCGGCAACGCGGAAGAGGCGCTGCGCACGACGTTCGAGGCCGCACCCGATGTGGCGCTGATCGACATCCATCTGCCGGGGATGAATGGCTACCGGCTCGCCCAGGCCTTGAAGGCGCGGAAACGCTCCGGCATGCGCCTCGTGATGCTGAGCGGCATGACGCTCGATGACATCACCCTGCGCCTGTCGCGCAAGGCCGGCTTCGATGATTGCATCGACAAGGCCGCAGGTCCGAAAGCCCTGCACGCGCTGCTGCAGGCGCCGAGCGGGTCGCACGGCTCCGCGGAGTATCGCTACTGAGTTGATCCCTCGGGCGGCAGTGCCGTCGCTACCTTGCGGGCATCGGCCCCGCTCTGTTGACATTCCGCAATAATTCTATAATTCTAGATTCATGGAATCAAATACGGCCGTCGAGGCCCTCGCAGCGCTGGCCCAGGCAAGTCGCTTGCAGGTGTATCGGCTGCTCGTGCAAGCGGGTCCCGAGGGGCTGCCCGCGAGCGAGGTCGCAGAACGGCTCGAGATCCCGGCGAACACGCTGTCTTTTCACTTCAAGACCCTGAGTCACGCGCATCTCGTGCACGCCCGGCAGGCGGGTCGATTCATCTACTACTCGGCGAACTATGAGCAGATGAACGCACTGCTCGGGTTTCTGACCGAGAACTGCTGCGGCGGACAAAGCTGCGCTGCGGCTACGCCCCGCAGGAGGAGAGCTTCATGAAGCGCTTGCATGTCCATGTGTCCGTGAGTGATCTGGCGCAGAGTATCCGCTTCTACTCTGAGTTGTTCGGCACCACACCGAGCGTGCACAAGGCCGACTACGCCAGGTGGATGCTGGAGGACCCGCGGGTGAACTTCGCGATCAGCCAGCGCGGCGCCACTCCCGGCGTTGAGCACCTGGGAATACAGGTGGAAAGTCGCGCCGAGCTCGAGGAAGTCTATGCCCGCTTGCGGCGTGCCGAGCGGCCGGTCCTCGAGGTAGGCGCCACGACCTGCTGCTACGCTCACAGCGAGAAGAGCTGGATCGCTGACCCCCAGGGTGTGCAGTGGGAAACCTTCCTCACGACCGGCGAGAGCACGGTGTACGGTCATGATTCCGTGCGGGCCGACGCGGTCAAAGCTGCAGAGCCGCCGTGCTGCGCCGCGAGTTGCTGCGCCTCCGCGGCAGTCTGAAACTGATGGCGGTCCCCCGGCTGCAGACTGCCACCGCAGAGGACGCGGAGAGCATTCGCATCCTGCTCGAGCGCGCAGGCCTGCCCACGAGCGACCTCACCTCCTCGAAGCCCGAGTTCATCGTCGCTCATGAGGATGGCGAGCTCATAGGCGCCGGCGCCCTGCAGCGTTTTGAGACGATCGCATTGCTGCGCTCGGTGGCGGTCACCTCCGGCCGGCGCGGTGGCGGCCTCGGTCGCCTCATCGTTGAGGAGCTGGAGCGGCGCGCCCGTGCCGCACACGTCACGCAGCTGGTGCTGCTCACACAGACGGCGCAGCGATTCTTCGAGCACCAGGGCTACGGTGCGATCGAGCGCCAGAGCGTCCCGCAAGCCGTGCAGGCAAGCGAGGAGTTCCGATCGCTGTGTCCGACGTCCGCCACCTGCATGTCAAAGACGCTCGCGAAGTCGATGACGGACCGCCCTTACAACGTGCTGTTTCTGTGCACCGGAAATTCTGCGCGCAGCATCCTGGCGGAGAGCCTGACCAGCCACTGGGGACGGGGGCGCTTTCGTGGGCTGAGCGCCGGCAGTCATCCCAGAGGCGCCGTGCACCCGATCGCCCTCGAGCTGCTCACGCAGATGAGACTTCCGACGGCTGGCCTGCGCAGCAAGAGCTGGGATGAGTTCGCGGCCCCCGGCGCCCCGCCGCTCGATTTCGTCTTCACCGTGTGCGACCAGGCCGGCGGGGAAGTCTGTCCCTACTGGCCCGGGCAGCCGATGACGGCCCATTGGGGCGTCCCGGACCCTGCGGCGATCGAGGGGTCGCAGACACAGAAGTGGCTGGCGTTTCGCACCGCGTTCAAGGCACTGGAGAACCGCATCAAGATCTTCACGAGCCTCCCCATCGCCTCGATTGACCGCCTGAAGCTCCAGCAGCACCTGGATGCCATCGGCAGGACGCCCGCGCCGGATGAGCCGGGGTGAGCCTGCGACGGCGACTGGCGGCTGAGGGGCTGGGGTCGTTGCTGCTGGCGGTGGCCGTGATCGGCTCGGGGATAATGGTCGAGCGATTGGCATCAGGTAACGCGGCCGTGGCACTGCTCGCCAACACGGGCGCGACGGTCGCTGTGCTCGCCGTGCTCGCCGTGCTCGCCGTGCTCATCGCGCTTCTGGGACCGTTGAGCGGCGCTCATTTCAACCCGGCCGTTACCATGATCCAAGCATTGCGCCGGACGCTGACTGGTCGGACGCGGGCGCTTACGCGACGGTCGGGCGGCTCGACCACGCAACCCGGTCGCCGATGAAGTCCGCCGGTATCGCAAGTTTTGCGCGCAGCGCCTGGCTCGAGGCCTCTAGTCGCTCGCCGTGCGCCGGCCGGTGCCGAAGTGCAGCCTCAACGTACGGGCGATGTGCTCGCGTTGCTTCGCAAGCACACCGGCCTCATTGGCGTAGCGCCGCCAATTCTCGACAGCGCCGATGACCTTGGCCAGAATTTCCTCATCGCGTGCACGCTTGAGCCCTGCGACTTGCGCGCAAGCGCGGAAATCCGCCAGGGTGAAGCCGTCCGCCTTGCCGTTGATGGTCATCTGATGGCGCGCGGTCCACAGGCCTGTCGGGTTGTACGCGTAGGTCACATCGAAGGCCGGCGAGAGCGACCAGGCGCCGCCCTTGTCCATCAGGAAGGCGATGTTTTTCACGTGATCGTCCTGGTTGCGCGCGACCACGTTGAAGAGCATGCGGCGAAATTGTTGCTCGAGGGAGCGCATCGGCAGCTCGAGTCTCTTCATCACATCGAAGGCCTGCTCGTAGGCGTATACCCCGGCCGTGTTGAAATCAAAATGGGCCAGCGCGGCGAGTGACTGCATGTGGAGCTTGCCGCCATCGCTTTCCCGATCGAAGCGCCGCGTCATGAAGTGGCTTCGGCCGCCCTCCTCGAGGAGCCTGCAGTCGCTCATGTCGATGCCCGCATCCTTGGCCATGAGTGCGTAGGCATACTCGATCAGCGTGTAGCCCTTCGGGTCCTCGAGCTCCTTGTCCTTGTTGGCGCTGACCCCATCGAACTTGAGCAGCCAGTAACCAAACCCGTGCGGGGCCTTCACCTGGCCGGAACGCACCTCGTTCGTCTGCGGGTTCCAGGCAATGATGGCCTTGGCACGCGCCCCGCCGGCCGAGGTGCCCACGCGCAGAAGCTCCTCGAGCCCCTCATGGCGTTGCTCGGGCGCAAAGGAGACCTGGAGTGAGTTGCGATGGGTGAGCACTTCGGAGGCGAGAGCCACGAGCGCATCCACCTTGACGGTGGCCGAGCGCCGCAGCGGCGGGCCGATCACCGGCGCGAACTCGAGCGCGCCCATGCCGCGCACGCCGACGTAACAGAGCCGCTCGATGGCGTTGAAACTCTCGGGCCTTCGGCCCTGGGTTGCGAGCCACGCATCGATCAGCACGTTTCCGAACCGGTCCGGAAGCGAATCCGCGAGCAGTCCTGGTAAGCCGCGGAACGACACTTCAGGAAGCGACGCAAACTCGTACACCTGCGCGGCTAGCGGCATTACCACCGGCGAGAGCTGAATCCCGCTCGCGACAAAGGCAGGGTCATACTGAAACGCGGCGATCCGCGCTCCATCTTCCAGGGAAACAGCCCCGATCGACCTGCCCCAGAGCCGCACTTCCGCAACGGTGGCCATCGTCTATTCGCCCCACTTCCAGGGGGCGGACGCCTTACGCGCCTGGGCGCGATCAGGCTCCCCGCGCCGATGACCCACGCGCTTGCGCTCGCGCCCTCTGTGCTTCAGGAGGGCGATCGGACTTTGCGTCCGATCCGGGATCAGGCTCTCCAGGCCGTGGATCAGCTTCAACGCGCGCAGAACGCGAACGAGCATGACGAGGTCAGCGCTGTGTCCGGCCTCGATGCGTTCTACAGTGCGCTTGGAAACCCCCGCTTCCTCGGCCAGCTGCGCCTGTGTGAGATTGGCATCGATGCGCCGGCGATGCAGGCGCGCGCCGAGCTCCTGTAGAACTGCCGCATCAGTCATCTCGGTGGTGAGTTTCATAACTCGTCCCTAACGGCGAGTAAAAGTAAAAATCTTACAGCTTTTCGCCTCTATAGGCGAATTATATCACAAAATAGTTATGTAGTTTACTCGCCGTAATGGACGATTTATAGATGTTTTAGGCGTCTATTCGCCCAGAAGGGCGAGAAGACCAGGGGGCCCACTACTCGACGGTGACGCTCTTCGCGAGGTTGCGCGGCCGATCAACGTCGGTGCCCCTGAGGATCGCCGCGTGGTAGGCGAGCAGTTGCAGCGGGATGGTGTACACCACCGGGGCCTGCACGTACGTGACGTGCCGTGGCATCTCGATCACGGTGACGCCGTCGCTCGGGCGAATGCCCGACTCGGGATCGGCGAACACGAACAGCTCCCCGCCGCGCGCGCGCACCTCCATGAGATTCGATTTGAGCTTCTCCAGCAGATCATTGTTGGGCGCGACCGCCACGACCGGCATGTCGGAGTCCACCAGCGCCAGCGGCCCGTGCTTGAGCTCCCCTGCGGGATAGCCTTCGGCGTGAATGTAGGAGATCTCCTTGAGCTTCAGCGCACCTTCCAGGGCGATGGGATACAGCGCACCGCGCCCCAGGAACAGTGCGTGGTGCTTGTCGGCGAAGCGCTGCGCCAGGCGCGCGATGACGGCATCCAGCTCGAGTGTCTTCTCCACCAGCCCCGGCAGCTCGATCAGGCGTGTGATGAGGCCGCGCTCACGCTCGGCATCCGCGCCACTGTGCCGGGCGAGTGCGATCACGAGCATGCCGAGCGCGGCGAGCTGGGTCGTGAACGCCTTGGTGGAGGCCACGCCGATCTCAGGTCCGGCGCGCGTCAGCATCACGAGCTCAGATTCGCGCACCAGTGAGCTCTCGGGGACGTTGCAGATGGCGAGCGTGGACAGGTAGCCGGACTGGCGCGCGAGGCGCAGCGCGGCGAGCGTGTCCGCGGTCTCCCCGGATTGCGAGATGGTGACGAACAGCGAGTTCACCGGCACCAGGGGGTTGCGATAGCGGTACTCGCTGGCGATATCGACCGCGCAGGGAATCTTGCAGATCTGCTCGATGAAGTAGCGGGCGCAGGATGCGGCGTGAAAGCTGGTGCCGCAGGCCACGATGTGCACGTTCTGGGTACGCTGCAACACCTCGGTCGCCGCCGGGCCGAAGGCTGCTTCCAGCAGACGCCCGTTCGCGACCCGCTCCTGGAGCGTGTTGGCGATCGCGCGCGGCTGCTCGTGGATTTCCTTCAGCATGAAGTGCTGGTACGGCCCGCGCTCGGCGGCTTCCGCCGAGAGCTCACTCTCGCGCACCGGGCGTTCCGTGGTGCTGCCGACGCGATTGATGATGCGCACGCTCTGGCGCCGCACTTCGGCGACGTCGCCCTCCTCGAGGAAAATGAAGCGTCGTGTGACAGGCAGCAGCGCCGCCACGTCCGAGGCCACGAAATTCTCATCGGCGCCCAGCCCGATCACGACCGGGCAACCCTCGCGAGCGAGGATCAGCCGTTCGGGCTCGTGCTCGCTGACCACCACCAGGGCGTAGGCGCCCTCGAGCTCCGCCACCGTGGCACGCACCGCCTCGAAGAGGTCCGGCGCGCTCTGCAGGTGATGGTGGATGCGGTGCGCGATGACCTCGGTGTCCGTCTCGGAGGAGAAGCGGTAGCCGCGGCGCTCGAGATCCGCGCGCAGCTCATCGTGGTTCTCGATGATGCCGTTGTGCACGATGGCGAGCCCATCGCGCGAGATGTGCGGGTGGGCGTTGCGCTCGCTCGGTACCCCGTGCGTGGCCCAGCGCGTGTGGGCGATGCCGATCCTGCCGGAGGTGGGCGTCTGGGCGAGCGCCTCATCCAGCATCTGCACCTTCCCGACCGTGCGCAGGCGCGTCAGGTGCTTCGAGCCATTGAGGACGGCAAGACCCGCCGAATCGTAGCCGCGATATTCCAGCCGCCGCAGGCCCTCCATCAGGATGGGGACGACGTCGCGCCCGGCGATCGCTCCGACGATTCCACACATGGCTTCGTGCCTCGATTTGGAGGCGCCCACCCCTGGGCGCCGGCAGTCTCCAGGCGCAAGTTTGCCTGAAACGGACGGAAAACGCTGATTTCACTCGCGAAAGCCGTGATCAAGCTCACGTCCGGCGCAGGACGGGAGGCGCTACTTTTTGTTCTTCACCGGCCGGTGCCAGCCCTCGATGGTCGCCTGGCGCGCGCGCGCTACCGTGAGCTTGCCCGCCGGCACCGCGTGGGTCACGGTGGAGCCCGCGGCGATGGTGGCGCCCGCGCCGACCGTGATGGGGGCGACCAGCACGCTGTTGGAACCGGTGTGCACGTCGTCTTCGATGCGCGTGGTGTGCTTGTTGGCGCCGTCGTAGTTGGCCACGATGGTGCCGGCGCCGATGTTGACGCGCTCGCCCACCTGCGCATCGCCGACGTAGGCGAGGTGGTTCGCTTTCGAGCCTGCACCGAGGCGCGAGTTCTTCACCTCGACGAAGTTGCCGATGTGCACCTCGCTCCCCAGGGTGGCGGAGGGCCGCACGCGCGCGAACGGCCCGATGTTGCAGCCGGGACCGATGAGCGCGCCGTCGATCACGCAATGCGGGAACACCTGGGTGTCCGCGCCGATCTCGCTGTCGCGGATCACGCAGCCGGCACCGACGCGCACCCGGTCACCGAGCCTGACCTTGCCCTCGAGCACCACGTTGACGTCGATGAATACGTCGGTGCCGTGGGCGAGCTCGCCGCGCACGTCGAGGCGCGCGGGATCGGCGAGCGTCACGCCCTCGAGCAGCAGCGCGCGCGCGCACCGTGCCCGCCATACCGCTTCCAGCTGCGCGAGTTGCGCCTTGTCGTTCACCCCCAGCACTTCGCCGACCTGCGGCGCGATGAGTGGCCGGACCGCGATCTTCTGCCCCACCGCCAGGGCGATGACGTCGGTGAGATAGTACTCGCCGGCCGAGTTGTCCGGTTTCACGCGCCCGAGCCAGCCTCGCAGCAGCTGCGCCGGACAGGCGAGCACGCCGGTGTTGCATTCGTGGATCGCGAGCTGCGCTCGCGTCGCGTCGGGCTCCTCGACGATCCGTTGCACGAGCCCCTTGGCGCTGCGCACGATACGGCCGTAGCCGGCCGGATCCTCCACCCTCATGGTGAGCAGACTCAGGCGCCGCGGTCCCGCGAGCCCCACCAGCTCGGCGAGCTGGGCACGACCGATGAGCGGCACGTCTCCGTAGAGCACCAGCACCAGGTGTCCGTCGGGGATGTGTTGCATCGCCTGCAGCACGGCGTGCCCGGTCCCTAAGCGCTCGGCCTGCAGGGTCCAGGAGACCGGCTCGTCCTCGAGTACCGCGCGCACCTGCTCGCCCCCGTGTCCGTACACCACCTGGATGGCGGCGGGCCCGAGCGCGCGCGCGGTGTCGATCACGTGCTTCAGCAGCGGGCGGCCGGCGAGGGGCTGCAGCACCTTGGGGAGCGGGGATTTCATGCGCTTGCCCTCGCCGGCCGCCAGGATCACGACGGACAGCGGGGCCGGGGAGGCTGCGCGCGCCACGACACCGCCGCGTGCTGCGGCGCTGCGGCGCGCATCGCGCGTGCGGCGTTTCGAGGGTCGGGTGGTGCGCATGGTCGGGATTGTACTCATCGTATTACGGTAAATGAGCGCTGCGCGTGCTCCGGCCGCCTCAGCGGCAAGTCGGCGAGTTTGCGGCGCATGAGCGGTCCCACGTACAGCTGGGGGTTGGAGTGCGCCTGGTGCTCGCCGTCCTCGCGTCGCGCCACCAGCGCGGCGGCCTTGTGGAACGCCTCCTCGAGCGAGGGGCTGCTGGTAAGGGAGTCCTTGAGGAAGGCCTCGCCGAACCAGGTGAGGTCACGGTCGTCCTCGCAGCCGAAGGAGGTGTGCGTGGCATCGGCTGCGGTGATGATCGCCGTGGTGTCGCTCTTGAGCTCCTCCAGAAAGACGCCCGCGTAGCAGGCCGACACCACCACCACGCGCCAGCGGATCTCGGCATCATCGAGCGCCTGGCGCAGATCCGCGGGCGCCAGCTGCGAGAGCGGCAGCGAGCCGTTCTCGACCGCAAGGCCCTGCTGCGAGCCGTGCGAGGTGAGGAACAGCACCAGCACATCATCATCCGGATGCATGCGCGAGGCGAGCGCCTTGAGCGTCTGGGCGAGCCCCGAGACGCTCGCCAGCGGATACGAATCGCGGTCCTCCGCGTCGTTCACCAGCAGCACCGAGCGCTCGCCTGAGCCGAAGCGCTCGGCGAACACCTGGCTGGCATAGAGCGTCTCGCGCTTGAACACCGCCTGCTCGCCATCACCGGCGAAGCCGACGAAGTAGACGCCCGTCCTGCCCGCTGGCGCGCTCTGCACGCGCGCGACGGCGGCCGCGATCTGCCCCGGCTGGTCGTAGAACAGGGCTTCCGCCTGATCGGCATCATCGGGGTCCTGGGACTGCTGCTCCGGCTCCTCTGCCACCCACAGACGCGTGTCGAAGTTCAAAAACCCCATCACCCAGGGCGAGGCGAGCACCAGCACGAGCGCGATCACCGTCGCGCGTGTGCGCACCACACCGTAGGCGGCGCCCAGCACGCGCACGCACAGCAACGCCATATAGATGAGTGTCACCAGCAGTGCCGTGACCGGCCGCGCCTGCACCAGCGCGCGGTCGCTCGCCAGCCAGAAGAGAATGAGCACGAACGGTGAGACGGACAGCGCCGGCACGAGCAGTGCGCGGGTATCGGCCGCGCGGCTGCGCGCGCGCGCCACCACTGCGCAGGCCCCCAGTGCCAGCAGCAGATAGCAGCCCCAGCCGAAGAGGCCATCCAGAGCGAGCGGCGCATGCGCCTCGGCGTGCAGGGCGTCGAGCCCGACCCAGACGGCCAGGTCGAGGATCAGGAGCGCGAGCACCTGGTCGAAGTTGACGACGAAGCGCGGCGGCCAGCGGCGCCGCAACGCCAGCAGCGCGAGCCCGCCGCGGAGGTTGCGCGCCAGGCCCGCGAGCAGCCCGGGCGGCGCCGCGGCGGGCGCTGCCGGGGAAGGGACCGGAAGCTCCGGTGACAGTTCCAGCGCTCAACCCCGCAATTTGCGCAGGCGCTCGAGGAGTTTCAGCTGCGCCGCGGCCCGCGCGAGCTCGGCCAGCGCCTCGGCCTGCGTGATGTGCCCGGCCTTGTCCCTGAGCGCCTCCTCGGCGCGCTGCTTGGCGGCGAGCGCCGCCGCCTCGTCGATGTCCTTGGCCCGCAGCGCGGTATCGGCGAGCACCGTGACCTTGGTGGGTTGCACCTCCAGGGCCCCGCCGCCGACGAAGAAGTGCTGCTCCTCGCCATCGGGCGTCTGCACTCGTACCTCGCCCGCCTTCAACAGCGTGAGGAGCGGTGCGTGGCGCGGGTAGATGCCGAGGTCTCCCTGGGACGCCGGCGCAAACACCACGGTGGCGGGACCGGAGAACAGCTCCCCCTCGGCGCTCACGATGTCGACCTGGATGGTGTGTGCTTCCGCCATGGCTCGCCTGGTGCTGGTGCCTTGCCCTTACTGCAGCGTCTTCGCCTTCGCGACTGCCTCATCGATCGAGCCGACCATGTAGAAGGCCTGCTCGGGCAGCGCATCGAACTCCCCGCCGATGATGCCCTTGAAGCCGCGGATGGTGTCCTTCAGCGACACGATCTTGCCGTCCTGGCCGGTGAATACCTTGGCGACGTTGAAGGGCTGTGACAGGAAACGCTGCACCTTGCGCGCGCGGTACACGGTGAGCTTGTCCTCCTCCGACAGCTCGTCCATCCCCAGGAT
>Ga0137418_10004906_pt1 | contig 12260 bp, 9 predicted proteins | sample CZODoug3_1_2_16f_FD_122242 | JGI IMG/M metagenome (GOLD analysis project Ga0137418, IMG submission 122242) | Vadose zone soil fungal communities from Angelo Coast Range Reserve, California, USA - CZODoug3_1_2_16fungal (Hybrid Assembly) | ecosystem: Environmental > Terrestrial > Soil > Vadose... | reverse complement strand
GGGGCGATGAACGAACACCGGGGGCCGCACGATGACGACGCGATGGTACGGATAGGCGAAGTGCGGTCTGCCGTAGTGGCCGTGTCCGCGGAAATATCCGTCGTGCGCCAGCGCAGGCGCGCCGGCTGACAAGGTGGACAGCGCAAGGGCCGCTACGCTCAAAAACCGGAGAGTCCTGGTCTTCATGGTTCGCTCCTTTTGCAGGTGACGATCCTAGAACGATCCGCTCGGGGAGACTGTTGACCCCAAGACCTGTAACGGCTTGTAAGCCCTGTTTCGGCGGTTACACGCAGGAAGTCACGCACGGGCGTTCGCTCTTCGAAGAGGCCTGAAAGGAGTTAATATTCACGCCATTCCATCCGCGAACGCGCACGTTGCGGGTATGGAAGTCGCGAAAAAGGGGAGCTGTTATTCGATAGATGCTGACCATGGTGACCATCACGATCAGCGGAGCCGAGAAGAGTGGCGCACTGGCGCGGATAGCCGCGTTCCTCGTTCGAAAAGGCTATCCCCTCAAAGGACAGCAAATCGCGGAGTCGGCCTCCGGCGCGAAGCTCGTTACAGTCAGCCTCGACATAAGCCACCTCGACAAAGCCAAATTCGCAGCTGAAATGAAAAGCCTCAGCCCGGACTTCAAAGTGGTCAGTGTGGAAGGCGCGCAATCCGCGGCGCCTTCGATCAAGGACATGGCCGATCGATTTCCCGACATTGCTTCTCTGGTGCGAGCGTACGGCGAATCGTTCGGATCGGAATCCCGCGACCGGGAACTGCTCGAGGCGGGGAAAAAAATAGGCGCTTTCCAGTACGAAAAGGAATGGTCGTTCGGCAGCCCGCTCAAGATGCCGGTTGCCTTGCGGCGAACCCTGGTTCCCGCCCTGAAGACCCTCGGCAAGGTGGACGCAAGCGACACCGACGTCACTTTGTCCGACAGCCCGTTTTGCGGTACGGGCAAGATCGTTTGTTGTGAATTCCTGACCGGATTCATGCAGGGTTTCCTGGATGCGGGCCCGCTGACGCAGAACACCCGCGTTCACAAAGCCGAGTGCAGGGCGAAGGGAGATTCGCGGTGCACGTATACCTTCGGCTATGATCTATAATTCCCGGTGTGACCCGCTTGATGCGCCCGTAATTCCTCATCACGGACGGGAGACATCGATATGAACAACATTCAGTACGAGCCGCTTCTGGTCGGGCTGTCGTATCTGATCTCGGTATTCGGTTCATACACGGCGTTGCAGCTCGCCATCGCGATCCCGCAGGCCCGGACCTGGGCGGCGGTGATCGGTTCGGTCACCGGCGCATCGGTGGCGCTCGGCGGCGGCGCGATCTGGTCCATGCACTTCATCGGAATGAACGCGGCCGACATGGGTGTGCCGGTGGCCTACGACCCGTTCCTTACCTTCGTCTCGTTGATTCTCTCGGTTGTCGCGCCCGCGATCGGCTTGTTCATCGTGGGACGCAGCGACGGCGGGCCGTGGAACCTCCCCTTGGGCGGAGTCCTGACCGGGCTCGGTGTCGCGTTGATGCACTACACGGGAATGGCGGCGATGATCATACCGGCCAAGATCACCTATGACACCACCTTGTTCGCCGCCTCCCTCGTGATCGCGGTCGTGGCTGCGACGGTGGCGTTGTGGCTCGCGTTCAACCTGCGCGGCAACTTGCAGCGCTTCGGCAGCGCAATCGTCATGGGGATCGCGGTGTGCGGCATGCACTACACCGGGATGTATGCCGTGCGGATGGAGCACACGAAGGAACCCGTCTCGGCAGCCGCCGCCATATCCCTGTCCCCGTCTGACCTGGCTTACTCGGTGTTCGCAATCACGGCGGTACTCCTTACCCTTCTGTTGATCTACGGCGCATGGAAGGCGCACCGCACCCTCCGGGTCGACGTATAGAGAGGCACGGAAGCGATAGGAACCCTATCGCGAAGGCGCTTTAGGCGGGTTTCTGTGCCGGCCCCTTGGGTATGAATCGCAGCGCCACGCCGTTGTTGCAGTAGCGCAGGCCGGTCGGCTCGGGCCCATCGTCGAAGATGTGGCCGTGATGCCCGCCGCAGCGCACGCAGTGGTATTCGGTGCGCTCCATGAAGAGCTTGCGGTCGGTCGTGGTCCCGAATACGCCGGGTATCGAAGTGAAAAAACTCGGCCATCCGGTGCCGCTGTCGAATTTCATCGCCGAGGTGAAAAGCGGGAGGCTGCAGCCCGCGCAGACGAACACCCCCGGGCGCTTTTCACGGTCGAGCGGGCTCGTCCCGGCCCGTTCGGTGCCTTCATGGCGCAGCACGTCGTAGGCCGCGGGCACCAGCCGCTTCTTCCATTCGGCGTCCGGGAGCTTGAGCGGCTCGGCGCTCGTGGCGACGTCCGCCCCTTCGGCCAACAGGGCTTTCCAGTTCTTTTGCAGGTCTTCCACTTTCACGGCTCCTTTTTTCGCGGGCTTCTGTCCCCATGCTGCGGCACCGAAACCCGCCAGAGACAGTGCCGTCAAGCCTCTCAACCAGTTGCGACGATCCATTTTCATCACCTCCGTAAGGCCGCAGTATAGACCGCCTTCCGGGCGGGGAATTCCCGCCGGCGCCTGCATGAGTCGTAAGAACCGGGCCGGCCTTACAATGAGGCATCATGAACGCTCACGACATCTGGCTCGCGGCCGGCCTGCGCACGCCGTTCGCCCGCGTGGACGGCCCGCTCGCGCGCCTCGATGCGGTCGAGCTTTCGCTGCCTGTCGTCCGGGCAATGACCGGATCGCAGTCGGCCGCGAAGCCGGACCTCGTCGTCTGGGGAACGGTGATTCCCAACCTCGGCTACTCGAACATCGCGCGCGAGGTGCAGATCGAGGCGGGCCTGGATCAAACCATTCCGGCGTTTTCCACGGTGCTCGCCTGCTCGACGAGCATGGTCGCGGCTTTCGAGGCGGCGGGAATGCTCGGGCACGGCGGCAAGGAGCTCGCCCTCGTCGGGGGCGTAGAGAGCATGAGCCGCGTGCAGATCGGGCTTTCGCAGAATTTCTCCGACTGGCTGAGGCGCCTCTCGCAGGCGCGCTCGATAGCGCAGCGCCTTGCGCTGTTCAAGAACCTCCGGCCGCGCGACATCCGCCTGCACATTCTTGCCGTGGCCAACCGCGCCACCGGCAAGAGCATGGGCGAGCACTGCGAGGAAATGGCCAGGACCTGGAGCATTGCGCGCGATTCCCAGGACAAGATCGCGCTGGCCAGCCACCAGAAGGCGCTCGCTGGTCAGAAATCCGGATTTTTCGACGACCTGATCGTTCCTGTCGAAGGCATGTCGCGCGACGGTTTTCCGCGCGCTGACACGAGCCTCGAGCGCCTGGCCAAGCTGCAGCCGGCCTTCGACAGAAAGAGCGGCAGGGGCACGATCACCGCGGGAAACGCCTCGCCGCTCACCGACGGCGCGGCGGGCCTGTGGGTGGCCACCGGCGCGGGACTCAAGCGCCTGCCCGCTTCCGTACCGCGCGCGCGCCTCGTCGATTGGGAGATCGCGGCAGTCAACGTTTTCACCGAGGGATTGCTCATGGCGCCCGCGTATGCGATCCCGCGCATGCTTGCGCGAAACGGCCTCGCCTACGGCGACATCGCGCTGTGGGAGATCCACGAGGCGTTCGCAGCGCAAGTGCTTTGCAACGTCGCCGCGCTGGAGAGCGCCGGCTTTCGGCGCGACAAGGCGCGCGTGGAAGCGGAACTCGGCGCGTTTCCCTGGGAGCGGCTCAATCCCCACGGCGGCTCGGTGGCGCTCGGCCACCCGTTCGGCGCGACCGGCGCGCGCATCCTTTCGCAGGCGGTGAAGGAGCTCGCCGCCATGCCCGGAGGAAGCCGCGCGGTGGTGAGCATCTGCGCGGACGGAGGACTGGGCACCGTGGCGCTGCTCCAGGCACAATGACGGCAGAAATGAAATCCGCCACTGAAAATCTCGTCGAGATTTCCGGCGTCGAATTCTCTTACGGCGCCAGGAAGCTCCTGAAGGGCCTGAGCCTCAGGATCCCGCGCGGCAAGCTCGTCGCGATCCTCGGCGCAAGCGGCTCGGGGAAATCGACTCTGCTCCGCCTGATCGGCGGCCAGGCGACGCCGGACCGCGGCACGGTCAAGGTCGCCGGCCAGGTGGTTCATGAGCTCGACACGCACGCCCTGTACGAGCTGCGCCGCAAGATGGGGATGATGTTCCAGGCAGGAGGGCTTTTCACCGACATGTCGGTGTTCGAGAACATCGCATTCCCGATGCGCGAGCACACCGAGCTCCCCGAGAGCGTGCTGCGCAGGATCGTGCTGATGAAGCTGCACGCGGTCGGACTGCGCGGCACGCAGGCGCTGACGCCGAGCGAGCTCTCCGGGGGGATGGCGCGGCGCGTGGCGCTCGCGCGTGCGATCGCGATGGATCCGATGCTCGCGATGTACGACGAGCCCTTCGGCGGGCTCGATCCCATTTCGATCAACGTGATCGCGAACCTCATCCGGCAGCTGAACGATTCGCTGGGCGCGACGTCCATCGTGGTGAGCTACGACGTGAGCGAGGCGGTGAAGCTCGTCGACTACGTGTACGTGATCGCCGACGGCGTGGTCGCGGGCGAGGGAACGCCCGAGGAGATGCTCGCTTCCAAGGACCCCTACGTTCACCAGTTCATGCACGCGCAACCCGACGGGCCGATCCCCTTCCATTATCCCGGGCGGCCGATCGGCGAGGATCTCGGATTGCGAGGCGCGGCCCGATAATTCAATGCGGGCCTGCGGCGTCAGTCGGCCCGGATGTTCTTCTCGCGGATGATCCTGCCCCACTTCACCGTCTCGGACTTGATCAGCTCTCCGAACTGCTCCGGTGTGCTCGCGACGATCTCGGCGCTTTGCGTGTCGAACCTCGATTTCACGTCGGGCGAAGACAGGACTTTCGCGAGCGCGCCGTTGAGTTTTTCGATGACCGCGCGCGGCGTGCCCGAGGGGGCGATGGCTCCCACCCAGGACGTCGTCTCGAACCCGGGGTAGAAGTCGGCGATCGTCGGCAGGTCGGGGAATTGCGGCGAGCGCTCGCGTCCGCTGGTGGCGAGGCCGACGAGCTTTCCGGACTTTACGTTCTGCCCGATCGCGCCGCCCGCCTGGATCAGCATCACCTGCACCGTGCCCGAGACGAGGTCGTTGATCGCCGGCCCGCCGCCCTTGTAGTGCACCGCCTCCACCTGGATCCCCGCGGCGTCCTTGAACAGCTCGAAGGCGAGGCGGCTCGAGGACGCGGGGCCGGCCGAGCCGTAATTCAGCCTCGCGGCGTTCGCCCTGGCGTAGGCGACGAACTCGGGAACGGTCCTCACCCTGAGGCTGGGGTGCACGACCAGGATCTGCGGATAGCGCACCATCAGCATGATCGGCGCGAAGTCCTTCACCACGTCGTAGGGCAGCTCCTTGTAGAGATGCGGGTTGGAAGCGAAGGTGTCGAAAGTCATCATGATCGTGTAGCCGTCTGCGGGCGCTTTCGCGAGCTGCGCTGTGCCCACGATGCCGCCCGAGGCGACGCGGTTCTCCACCACGAACGGCTGGCCGAGGGTCTCGGCGAGCTTGGGGCTTACCAGCCGCGCCGCGATGTCGGAGGCACCGCCCGGGCTCGACGGGACGTAGACGTGAACGGGCTTCGAGGGGTAGTCCTGCGCCGTGCCCTGGAACGCGAGCAAGGCGGCGAGCAGGGCAAGTGCAACTCTCGGCATTCGTGACCTCCGGTGAATCGCAATTTTATATAAAAAGTCGTCTGCGGTAAGATCGAAAGCCATCCAGGGGATTCCAATTTGGCGAAATCCACTAAAGCCATTGTTCGGCGTGCTTCGCTGATCGGTGTGCTGCTCGCGTGTGCCGGGTGCTCGGCCACCTACACCGTGGGCGGCACCGTCTCGGGCCTGACCGGCGCGGGCCTGGTGCTTCAGAACAACGGCCGCAACGACCTCAGCATCGTCGCGAACGGCCCCTTCACGTTTACCACCAGAGCCGTCGAGAGCGCCCCCTACGGCGTCACGGTGCTCGCTCAGCCCTCCGGGCAAACCTGCTCGGTCACGAACGGCAACGGCCGGGTCCCCGGGTCGAACGTGACCGACGTCTCGGTGAATTGCAGCAATGCCGTTCATGCCCTCTATGCCTTCGTCGCCAATTTCAGCGACAACAGCGTCTCGAGCTACGCTTCAGATATCTCGACCGGACGGCTCAAGTATCTGGGTAAAGCGGCCGCGGGGACGAATCCCCAGTTCGTGACCGTCGATCCCGCGGGCAGGTACGTCTACGTCGCGAACAATGCGGGCGGCAACGTCTCGCAGTACACGATAGGGGCGAACGGCGCACTCGTTGCCATGCCCGTTCCCACGGTCGCGACGGGGCTGTTTCCCTTCTCGGTCACCGTCGACCCTTCCGGCAGGTATGCCTACGTGGCGAACGGCGGCGGCAACAACCTCTCGCAGTACACGATCGGCGCGGATGGTTCGCTGACGCCCCTGGCCGCCCCCACCGTCGTTGCGGGAACGAATCCTCAGTCCGTCGCCATCGACGCCTCCGGCAAGTATGTCTACGTCGCGAACGATGGCGGAACCGTATCGCAGTACACCGTAGGCGCGGACGGTTCACTCACTCCCTTGTCCACGCCCAGCGTCGTGGCGGGGACGAACCCGAAATCCGCCGCTGTCGATCCCTCGGGCAGGTATGTGTACGTTGCGAATAGCGGCAGCAACACGGTCTCTCAGTACACGATCGGGGCGGACGGCTCGCTCGCGCCCATGTCCAGCGCCACGGTCGCGGCGGGATCAAGTCCCCAATCCGTCACCGTCGAGCCTTCCGGCAGGTACGTCTATGCGGCGAACATCAGCGGCGACAATGTTTCCCAGTACACAATCGGTTCGAATGGTTCGCTCACGCCCATGGCGATCGCCATGGTCGCAGCGGGGACGAATCCCCAGTCCATCACCGCCGACCCGTCGGGAAAATATGTCTACGTGGCGAACCGCGGCAGCAGCACCCTCTCGCAGTACACGATTGGTGCGAGCGGTGCGCTCACGGCCAATGCGCCGTCCTCCGTTCCCGGCCAGAGCGTCCCCCAGTCGATCGCGATGGCCAAGGGCATGACACCCGTCGTGCTGGTTCCGCGGCACGTGTACGTGGCAAATGAAAGCGACAACGACGTCTCGCAGTACGCGATCGGGGCCGATGGCTCGCTCGCGCCCCTGTCCACCGCTACGGTCGCGGCGGGATCGGGCCCTCGGTCCCTGACGGCCGACCCCTCAGGCAAATTCGCTTACGTGGCGAACTTCACCGGCAACGACGTCTCGCAATACACGATCGGCGCCGACGGTTCGCTTACGCCCATGGCCGCCGTCCCTGCGGGAACGAACCCCGCTTCCTTCACCACCGACCTCTTGGGCAAATATGCCTATGCAGCGAACTTCGGCGGCGGCGCTTCGCAATACACGATCGGCACGGATGGTTCGCTCACGCCCATGGCCGTCCCTACCGTCACGGCAGGAACGAACCCTCAGTGTGTCGCCGTCGACCCGTCGGGTAGGTACGTCTACATCGCGAATAGCGGGGGCGGTAACGTCTCGCAGTACACGATAGGGACGAACGGGGCGCTCACGCCCATGGCCGTCGCCACCGTCTCGACCGGGACCAGTCCGGTCTCTTTCGCCGCTCATCCTTCGGGCAGGTACGCCTACGTGGCGAATTCGGGCAGCAACGACGTCTCGCAGTACACGATAGGCGCGGACGGCTCGCTTACACCCATGGCTCTCGCAGTGGTCCCGGCGGGGATGAATCCCCGGTCTGTCGCCGTCGATCCCTCGGGCAGGTATGCCTATGTAGCAAACGGCGCCAGCAACGACGTCTCCCAGTACGCGATCGGGGTCGACGGGTCACTCGTGCTCATGGCCTCTGCTAGCGTCGCGGCGGGGACGAATCCCAATGCCATTACCGTCGATCCTTCGGGAATTTTCGTCTACGTCGTGAATCTGGGTAGCGCCAACGTCTCCCAATATGCCATCGGCCCCGACGGGACCTTGACACCCATGACACCCCCCGCCGCGGCGGCTGGAGTGAGCCCCAGGTCCGTCATTGCCGTCGGTCGGTATCAATAGACAATGTGGGCGACAATATTCGCCCCTCGTTCGGAGAGGCGCTCGTGAAAAAAGCGATTCGTGTCCTTGCGGCACTGTGGATTTTCGCGATTGCATCCGCATTCGCGGCCGACCCCGCCGAGACGATATTCGTGAACGGCAGGATCGTGACGGTCGACGACGGTTTCACGATCGCGGAAGGGGTCGCGATCAGAGGGCAGCGCATCGTCGCGGTCGGGAAGAACGCGGATGTGCTCGAGCTGCAAAGCCGCGGCACCAAGGTGATCGATCTCAAGAAGCGGACCGTGATCCCCGGGCTGATTGACAATCACGCGCACTTCATCCGTGCGCCAGAGCACGAAGAGATGCGCCTGGACGGCGTCACCTCGCGCACGCGGGCGCTGGCGATGCTCGCCGGGCGCGTGGGCACTGCGAAACCCGGTGAATGGATCGTGACGCTCGGTGGTTGGTCGGAGGAGCAGTTTACCGACGACCCGCGCGGGTTTTCACTCGAGGATCTCGACCGCATCGCGCCCGCCAACCCGGTGGTGTTGCAAGCCGTCTACAACCAGAGCTATCTCAATACCGCTGCGCTCAAGGCGGCCGCCATAGACGCGGGTACGCCCGATCCGCGCGGCGGTACGATCGAGAAGGACGCAAGCGGCTCGCCGACCGGGGTCGTGCGCGGCGCGGGCGGCGTCGCCTTTGTCGCGGCGAAGATTCCGTTGCCGGACAGGCAGCAGTGGCTCGCGAACGTTCGAAAGTTCGTCTCCGAGTTGAACGCGATGGGCATCACCGCCTGGTACGACGCCGGCGGGCGCGGAGTGAGCGAGAAGCACTACGAGGCCTACAAGACCCTCGCCGATCGCGGCGAGCTGAACGCGCGCGCGTTCTGGACCACGATCCGCCAGCCCACGACGCCGGAGCAGGTCAACCAGGTGCTCACCGAGATCCAGCAGCACACGCCGTTCCAAGGCAGCGACACGTTCGACAACATCGGGTGGGGCGAGTCCCTCTATCAGCCCGCGACGACCAACCTGCTGCGCAACGATTTCGTTGTCAGGCCCGAGGACATGCGCGAAGTGCGCCGCATCGCCCAGGCGATCGCCGAAGGCGGAATGTTCCTGAACGCCCACGTCGAGATGGAAAGCGCGATCGACGCCTATCTCGACGTGTACGAGGCGATCCACAAGGTCGAGCCGATCAAGGGCCTGCGCTGGGCATTCTCGCACCTCGACCAGGTGACCGAAACGCAGCTTGCGCGCATGAAGCGGCTCGGCATGTACGCGGGGTTGCACAGCCGGCCGCTCATCCAGGGCGCGCTCATGCACAAGGTGCACGGCGAGCGCGCGTGGGACATGCCCCCTTTCAGGCGCGTGCAGGACAGCGGCATCGTCTGGGGACTCGGGTCTGACGCGACCGCCGTGACGACTTCCAACCCTTTCTACACCCTCTGGTTCGCCGTGACCGGGCGCATGGTCGGAGGGCGAAAGGTCAATCGCCAGACGATCACGCGCGAAGAGGCGCTGATCGCGCACACGCGCAGCAACGCGCGCTTTATCTTCCAGGAAAGCAATCTCGGTTCGATCCAGCCTGGCAAATACGCGGACCTGGTAGTGCTCGACCGCGACTATTTCGTGGTGCCCGCCCAGCAGATCAAGGACATCAAGCCCCTCATTACCGTGGTCGGCGGGAAAATAGTGTATCGGGCCGGCGGAACCTAGCCCAACGTGAACGCAGGAATCGGAACGCCGGTCCTCCGGAAGGAGGACCGGCGCCTCCTCACCGGCACCGGCCGCTTCAGCGACGACCTCAACCTTCCCGGCCAGGCCTATGCCGTCATGGTGCGCTCGCCGCACGCGCATGCGCGCATTGCGGGGATAGACTCGGGACAGGCGTTGGCGGCGCCCGGCGTCCTCGCCGTGCTGACCGGCGCCGATTTCCTGCGCGAAGGACTGAAGTCCATTCCGCACCGGCCGTTTTCGCTGAGCCCGCCCGACATCCGTCTCGCGAATCGCGACGGCTCGGAGATCTTCATCTCGCCGCATTTTCCGCTGCCCGCGGACAAGGCGCGTTTTGTCGGCGAGGCGCTCGCCATGGTCGTAGCCGAGTCGGTTCAGGCCGCGCGGGACGCCGCGGAGCTCGTGCGCATCCAATACGAGCAGCTGCCCTCGGTGGCGAACGCCGAAGCTGCTGTGTGCACAGGCTCACCGCTCCTGTGGGAAGACAGAAGATCCAATGTGAGCATCGACGCGGATGTAGGCGATCCGGTCGCGACCGCCGCCGCCTTCGCGCGCGCCGCGCACGTCGTGCGGCTGGGAACATGGGCGCAGCGCGTGACCGGCGTGCCGATGGAACCGCGCGCCGCAGTCGGCGTCTATGATCCGGCAGCGCGGCGTTATACGCTGCACGCTGGCAGCGGCGGCGTCGTGCGCCAGAAGCGCGAGCTCGCGTGGATTCTCGGCGTCGACGAGGATGCGGTCCGGGTGGTCGCGCACGACACCGGCGGCAACTTCGGTACGCGCAACAGTTTTTTTCCGGAGTTCGCGCTGGTGGCCTGGGCGGCGAAGCGCGTCGGACGCCCGGTGAAATGGACGTGCGAGCGCCAGGAGGCCTTCCTTTCCGACTATCAGGGGCGCGACCTGACGGTAGCCGCAGAGCTCGCACTCGACGCCCAGGGGAATTTTCTCGCTCTGCGCTCCTCGAACCTGAGCAACGCCGGCGCGCATTCGGCATCTCACGTGCCGCTCTCCAAGGGCGCATCGATCATGACGAGCGTGTACCGGATTCCCGCCGCGCATGTACGCGCCCGTGCCGTCCTCTCCAACACGCCGCCCACGACACCCTATCGCAGCGCAGGCAGGCCCGAGGTGATCTTCGTTCTCGAGCGGCTGATCGATCTCGCCGCGCGGCATCACGGTTTCGACAGGGTCGAGCTGCGTCGGCGCAATCTGATCCCGGAATCGGCGATGCCTTTCGCGAATCCGCTCGGACTCACCTACGACAGCGGCGCATACGAAAAAGCGATGTCCGCGGCGCTCGCGCTCGGCGATTGGAACGGTTTTCCTGCGCGGCGCGATGCAGCGCGCAGGCGCGGGCGTTTGCGCGGCATCGGCGTGGCGAACTACGTGGAGGTGACCTCGGGATTTCCGACAGAGCGCGTGCAGATCACGGTGCGGCCGGAAGGCCGCGTCGACGCGGTGATCGGAACGCTCTCGAGCGGCCAGGGTCACGAGACCAGCTTCGCGCAGCTGCTCGTCCAGTGGCTCGGCGTTCCTTTCGACAGCGTGCGCCTGGTCACCGGCGACACGGACGTCGTCTCGGAGGGCGGCGGGTCGCACTCGGGCCGATCGATGCGCCTTGCCAGCATCGTCATAAGCAAGGCCTCGGAAGCCGTCGTCGCAAGGGGAAGGGAGATCGCCGGGCACGTCCTCGAAGCGGCGCAAGCGGACATCGAGTTCCACTCAGGGACTTTCGCCGTGAAGGGAACGGATCGCTCGATCGGGATCTTCGAGGCTGCGGCAGCCGCGCTCGGGAACCGCGTGCCCGAGGACCTGCGCGGCCCGCTTGCCGCTGCGCATACCGAGACCGTTCGCGCGGGCGGGTTTCCCTACGGGTGTCAGGTATGCGAAGTGGAGGTGGATCCCGAAACGGGCGTCGTCGAGATCGTGCGCCTCGCCGCAGTCGACGACGTCGGCCGCGCGATCAATCCGATGATTCTTCACGGACAGACCCACGGCGGCATCGCGCAAGGCATCGGCCAGGCCCTGCTGGAGGAATGCCGTTACGATCCAGAGTCCGGGCAGTTGCTGTCGGCTTCCTTCATGGATTACGCGATGCCGAGGGCCGATTGCTTCCCGGAGTTCGATACCGCGCTGAGCGAAGTGCCCTCGACGACGCATCCCCTGGGTATTCGCGCCGGTGGCGAAGGCGGCACCACGCCCGCGCTAGCGGCGGCCATCAATGCGATCGTGGACGCACTAGCTGAATTGGGCGTAACCCACATCGAGATGCCGGCGACGCCGGAGCGGGTCTGGCGCGCCATCCGCGCGGCACGCGGACGCACAGGCTGAGCGTCAACGACCGAGCCCGCCCCTTACTGTCTCTTCGCCAGCACCGCGCGCCAGCGGGTCATTTCCGATTGCAGGAATTTGCCGAGCTCTTCGGGCGTGCTGTGCTTC
>Ga0137418_10004905_pt1 | contig 12261 bp, 8 predicted proteins | sample CZODoug3_1_2_16f_FD_122242 | JGI IMG/M metagenome (GOLD analysis project Ga0137418, IMG submission 122242) | Vadose zone soil fungal communities from Angelo Coast Range Reserve, California, USA - CZODoug3_1_2_16fungal (Hybrid Assembly) | ecosystem: Environmental > Terrestrial > Soil > Vadose... | reverse complement strand
GGCGAGGATCTCGGCCGCAGTGTCGGCGCCGTACCGGTCGGGCGCGGCGACCGCGGCGGGTGTTGAGGGGGGCGGTGCGGGCGCGGCGTGGGCCGCCGCGGTCCCGGCCAGAAGGGCGAGGGCGGAGGCCGCCAGAGCGCGCGCCTTGCGCCACCCGACCAGTGTCACGATTGTCACCTCACGACCCCGCTGCGCAGTGACCGGTGGGGAGCCTAGCCGGTCTCGTGGCGCGCTGCGCGCCAGCTCACAGCGAATCGGGGCTATGTGCGCTGCCGCACGGACTAGCTCACGCTGGCCGGGAAAGCCTTACCGGGCTGCAGAATCGGCTGCCGCGCTGTCATCGGCGACCAGTACTTCCGCCTTCAGTCGCGTGGCCCCGACCAACAAGTGATGCCGTTCGCAGGTGGAGCTGTAGTCGATATTGCGAGTCGCAAACAGCGGCAGGACCTTCTGCTTGATCTCTCCGATGAGCTCGCAGTCTCCGGCCGCGTCAACCGGATCACGGTCGTCGGGGTCGGCCAGGAGATCGACCATCTTCCAATGCGCCGGCACCGCCTGCCCACCCTGTTTGCCGGCCGGTTGCAGGACGTTCATCTTGATTCTCACACCGGCAAACGGGTCCGGCCCCCGGAGCTGCGTGCAACCCCAGTTGCGCACCTGAATGTCGTGACGCGCTCCCAGTTTGACCAGGACCTTCCTCATCTTGTCCTGCAGTCCGTCGCAGGAGTACTTCGTGGTAAACCCCCGATAAACGAACTCAAGCTCCTTCGGCGCCCATACGGCAGACTCGCGGCCTGAGGCTGCAGACTCATCCGCCTGGGGGTTCGCCCACGCGGATGCGCATGTCAACACGGCCACTGCCGTGAGGGCCGCAAACTGCCCGTGAACGGACCGTTTGCCCGGATTCTTGAAGCGCATGTCTACCTCCGCCGCGGTTGCCGGGCCGCACTAGCCTTTCGACTGTCGAGCGCCACAGGTGTTCCAGAACGGTACGTTCCGGGCGTCTGGAGTCACGCTTGCGTAGGGATCCGCGGCGGCGCGCCGACGCGCGCGTGCAGTTTGCGCTCTACGGGTCGGCGCTGCGCCGCCTGATCAGCCCCGCGATACAACGCTCGGGCTCACCACATCGACGCCCAGCACCATGTAGCGCCGCAGCGTCGCCGGGGGCTGATCCGGGCGCGAAGCTCAGCCGATGCAGGCTCCGCACCGCGCCCCACCTCGTTGCAAATGCGCAACAAGACTTGTTATCGGCAATCGTTCGCATTACAGTTTCCCGAGGTGCCAGGTCCGCGACGAGCATGCGTCTCGCGCTGCCGCAACGAAGACGTAGAGCACAAGCAGCCAGCACCTCCTTACGGCCACTGCAGGTCCGATTCGCTTTATCAACCAGCATCGGGGAGGGGGATCTCCATGAGAGTGAAAAGCAACAAAGCGCTCCGCAGGAGCGCCCGGTTGGCTCGACCAGCGCCCATTGCACCCCTGGTTGCGCTACCCGCGGCTACCTCATTCCCGCCGCGGCCGTGGCTCCGAGTCGGCGCCGCAAACAGCGTTGCCGCCGCTGTGGCCGGGATTCTTTACGGCTCCGGCGGCGCGGCTTACGCGCAGGAGCAGGCGGGAGCGACCGCCGCAGGTGCCGAAGCGCTGCAGGAAGTCGTGGTGACCGCCACGGCGCAGGCCGTGAAGAAACTCGACGCCAGTTACAACATCGTCTCTGTGGACGCCGAGCAGATCAGGCAGGCCAACCCCAAGAGCACGGCCGACATACTCAAGGTATCGCCGGGAATCTGGCCGGAATCCTCCGGCGGTCAGACTGGTGCCAACATCGAAATTGCCGGTGTTCCGGGTGGCGGCGACGCGCCGTTCTTTACCAACATGATTGAGGGCTTGCCGCTGTACGGCATGCCTTCGCTCTCGTTCATGGACTCGAGCTCGTTGTTTCGTCTCGACGACACCACCGAGCGCGTCGAAGTCGTGCAAGGAGGCCCCGGCGCCGTGTTCGGTCCGGGACAGGCGGGCGCAACGGCTAACTTCATCCTCAGGAGGGGCACCGCCCAGCCGACCGGCTCGCTTGGCGTGACGTGGGGCAACGAGAACTTGAGACGAGTCGACGGCTTCTACGGCTTCAAGATCGCCGACGGCTGGTATGGTAGTGCCGGCGGCTTCTACCGCAGATCCCAGGGTGTCCGCTCACCGCAGTTTCCGGCCGACGATGGCGGGCAGTTCACCGCGACCCTGACCCATGACATGGACAACGGCTCGCTGATGTTCTGGGGCCGGGTGCTGGCTGAGAAGAATCAGTTCATCGTGCCGGTGCCACTGATTGAGGACGCCGGCGGAGATTTCTCCGGCTACCCTGGCTTCAGTCCGCTCAAGAGCTCCTACGGCAGCAAGGCCATCCAAAATGTGACTTTGCCCAATCCCGCCGGCGGTTTCGAAGGTGCCGATCTCGCCAATGGGCGCGGCGGTAACCTGTTCTATTTCGGCAGCAAGTGGGAAGCGAAGTTCGGCGACTGGTCGGTGCTCAACAACTTCCTGATCGATGGCGGCGGGCTAGACACCAACGCTTTGTTCTCGAGTCCCAACCCCAGGCCATTGAGCTACTACCTCAACGGTTGCAGCGTCCCGCAAGCGGCAGGCTACTGCAACGCCGGAGGTCCGGTCGACTCCAACAACCTGAGCTTCACGCTTAACCCGCTGGCGCCCCTTCCTCAGGCGTTCGAGGTCTACAGCGCCAACGTAAATGCCCTGGTCACCACGGTAGACCCAAAAACCGGTCGAGTTACTAATACTCACCCGACCCCCAACATCGGCGCGGCTTACGCCGGCAGCGGCCTCGCGGTGAATCCGAACCAAACGGTGATCAAGCAGGGCTGGTGGTTTATCCAGAAGTCACTGCAAACCATCGCCGACGAGTTTCGCGTGAGCAAGCAGATCTTCGAGGGCAACACCGTGACCGGAGGCGTCTATCTGGCCAAGTACACCATGAACGACAACTGGTCGCTCGGTAACCAGATGCTGATGACCAACACGCCCAATGCCACCGCGATCACGTTGCGCACCACCATCAACGGACAGAATTACAACATCAGCAGTCCGCAGGGCTTCGTCGACTTCAACGGCAACTTCAACATCCTCGAGCACGGTGACGCCACGAACATCGCGGGTTACCTGTCGGATTCGTGGAAATTAAACCAGTGGTTGTTCGATGGCTCCGCGCGAGTCGAGCAAATCGATGCCCGTCAGCGCACCTGCAATCACCCCGCCCAGCAAATGGGATCCCAATTCGACCTCTGGGACAATGCCGCGCCGATATGTGACGGCACCTGGGACTATGAGCACTACACCAGAACCATGCCGTCGTTCACCGCCGGTGCAAATTACGAATTCGCGTCCAACATGAGCGCGTACGTACGCGGCAATACCGGGGTGCATTTCGACGACTTCGACAATGGCATACGGGGTGTCGGCGGCAAATTTGCACCGACGCAGACGATCACCAATTTCGAATTCGGGTTCAAATTTCAGAACACCTTTGCATACGTTGACGTCAGCGCCTACCACAAGCAATTCACGGGTCTGCAGTATCAGCAAACCACTCCGGCGGGAGTTCCGATCAGTGGAATATCCACCTACGGCGCGGATTCCAAGGGCATTGATTTCATCGGCACCGTGACGCCGATCGAGCACCTGAACATCAGGGTCGTCGGCGACTACATGGACGGTAAATACTCGCACTTCAATGGCTGCGCACCGTACACCGACATCAACGGAAACAAGCAGTGCGCCCAGATTACGGGTGAGCCGCTGCAGCGTCAGCCGAAATTCCAGATCCGGGTTACGCCCAGCTATACGTTCTTGCCGGGTGCCTGGGGGGATGTGACCGCGTGGGTGACTTATGAGCACGCCGGCCAGCGCTATCAGGATCAGTCGGGTTTGGCGCCCCTGGGATCGTATTACATGCTCGGTGCCGGCATCCTCGCCAACGTTGGCAAGGAGTGGGAGTTTCGCATTCAGGGAACGAACCTGACGAACCAGATCGGTCTCACGGAAGGTAACGCGCGCGTGTTTGGCAAAGCCACGGGCATCGGCGGCGTGATCCTGGCGCGCCCCATCGAGGGGCAGGAGATCAACGTCTCAGCCAAGTACAAGTTCTAGTGAAGTCCCCCTCGCGCCCCTTCGGCGCGAGGGGGTCTCGCCAGGCCGGGTTGTCGAACCGCCGGCGGCTCACCCGCTGCTGCGTGACCTGCCGGACTGGATCAAATGGCTGTGACGACTCCCGCGCTCCTTGACGCCATGCTGCGCATCAATGAGTTGCTGCGGGCCGGCAGTTTTCGCGCCGCGCACGACCAACTCGAGACGATCGTCGACGCCAACCCCGGATTCGTGGAAGGGCTGCGCCTGCTCGCCGGCGCCAAGCAGGCGTTGGGCGATGCGGTGGCGGCGGAACAACTGCTGCGCCGGGCACTCACGCTGGACCCAAACTGGACGCCCACGCTTGCGACTCTGGCCGAGCTGTTGCTCGGCAGCGGCCGCGGCAGTGAAGCCGAGGCGCTGTTACAACGCGCGGCCGGGGGATCGCCGCCCTATCCCCGCGCGGCGCTGGTGCTCGCCCGCTACTACAACGACACGGGCCGCCCGACGCAGGCGCTCGCGGTAGCCGCACCCCTGTGCGTCAGCGGCCAGGCCGACGCAGAATTGGCGGCGCAGCATATCAGCGCGCTCGTCGCATTGGGCCGTCAGGAGGAAGCGGTCGCCGGATACCGAAGTCTCGCGGCGGCGGCGCCGAACAACCTGGCGGCGGCTCACGCGCTGGCGATTGCCCTGAATACGACAGGTCAGCATGAGGAAGCGGAGCGCGTCGCACACCACACGCTGACACGTGGACACAAAACGGCGGCGCTCTACAACACCTACGCCCGCAGCCTGATCGCGCAGGGCGCCCTCGACCGTGGCGAGGCCGCGTTGCGCGACTGCCTGCAGCTCGAGCCTCGTCTGGTCGAGGCGCACAACAGTCTCGCGCAATTGATATGGATGCGTACTGGCGACGTCGCGCAGGCAACCGCAGCGCTCGATCGGGCGCTGCAGACCTTCGCCCACGACGAAGCCCTCTGGGCAACCAAGGCGGCCATCCTGCAGGGTGCCGGGGACGCGCGTGCCGCCTATGCCTGTCTAGCGCAGTGGGCTTCGCGCGCGCAGGCGCCGCCTACGCTGCTGGTTCGCGCCGCCCTCGCGGCGCTGGAATTCGATCCAGCGACCGCGTTGACTCTGGCCGAGCGGGCTTTGCGCCGGGTGCCGGTCAATGCCGCCGCGCGCACCGTGATGGCTGCTGCCCAGCTCGGCATTGGCGACGCCCGCGGCGCTCTGAGCCACTGCGATACGTTATTGGCGAACGCCCCCGACGACCAATATCTCATCGCGCTGCAGACCACCGCCTGGCGCCTGCTCGGCGATGAGCGCTACGCGCAGCTGTGCGACTACCAGAATCTGGTATTGCCGTCACAGCTCGAGGCGCCGCCGCCGTGGCCGGATATGGGCAGTTTTCTTGCCGACCTCAAGGTCAGTCTCAACCGCCTGCACAATCCGCATGGCCATGCGCTGCTGTTTCAATCGCTGCGCCATGGCACGGAAACCACTCAGGACCTGTCGCGCAGTTCCGACCCGGTGATCCAAGCGCTGTTCAGCACTTTTGCCGCGCCGATCGGCCACTACCTCGAACAGGTCGGCCACGGCTCCGATCCGTTGCGCCGTCGCAATAACGGCCGTTGGCGTTTCAACGGCGGTTGGTCGGTACGGCTGCACACGTCGGGTTTCCACACCAACCACGTCCATCCGCGGGGCTGGATTTCCTCGGCTTGCTATATCGAGCTACCCGACGCCATGAGCGATGCGCGAACCGAGGAGGGCGTTCTCACGTTCGGCGAGCCGAGTATGGCAACGACCCCGGCGCTAACTGCCGAGTACTCGGTACGCCCCAGCGTTGGCATGCTGGTGCTGTTTCCGTCGTATTTTTGGCACGGGACGGTGCCATTTTCCAGCAGCCAGACCCGTCTTACCGTCGCGTTCGATGCCGTACCCGAGAGGTAGCGCACCTTCTGATCGAGGCTCAACGCTTCACGGACCGATCGCGGTCCAATGCGTTGAAAGCGATCGTGATGCGTGGCTCGTCGTTGTCGTGGGGTTCAACATAGTGCTCCATCCAGCATGGGAACAGCACGAGCAGGCCGTCGCTCGGCGTGAGGTGGATATCGCTGTGGCCGTTGGGCACGGCTCCCTTGAAGGAACCGTGAATCACCCCCGGGCGCGGATCGCGGAACACGAATTCGCCGGAGCCGGGAGGCACGTTCAGATAAAAGCTGCCCGACAGCAGCGATCCCTCATGCAGATGCAGGAAGTTGAACCCGCCGCGGTCATGCAGGTTGATCCAGGACTGCAGGCGAAATGGTCTGTCGCCCTGACCCATCTCGGCGAGCGCACTGGCGCACGCCACACGAATCGCCTCTCGCAGGGCGGCGAATCCGGGTTGCTCCAGTACAGTCATGTCTTCACTATTCCAGCCTTGACGAACGGTTCGACCTGCCGGCTTGGGAGTGGCCGCACGCATCGCGAGCACGTCTTTCACCCATCGCTCCAGATGCGGGACGAGAGGGTCCAGGTGAGCCTGCCAAATTCGAGTCGGGAAAAGATCGAGGGCCTTTAGCACGGGCACCACCGTGGGTGTCGGTTTCACGGGAACTCGCGTATACGGATGCGGCGGATCGCCAGGGCTCCCGGGTGATCGCCCTGCAGCCCGATCAGGCCCGTCGTCGCCAAGCCATAATCGGGGTATGCCGCAAATTTGCTCGCAGCTACCCGGCTCTTCCAGTCAGCGTTCTTGAGCTCATATTCGACGACTTTGTGGCCATTGAGCCAGTGCTCTACATGAGTGCCCTTTACAACGAGGCGCGTCTTGTTCCAATGATCGAACGGCAGCACCACACCGGCCGGTGCGCCGTAGAGCGCGTAGGCGGCCGCGGCGGCGGTGAGGCGGCGCTTGCCGTCCGGCACATTCGCATCATCGAGGAGCTGATATTCCGGACCGCTCCAGTAGACATGATCGTAGCCGCGTGTGCCGCGGTAAAAGATACCGCTGTTGCCGCCCTTGCCGATCTTCCACTCGAGTTCGAGCTCGAAATTTCCGAAGCTCTGCGTCGTCACCAGATCGTCGACCGGCCCGTCCTTGGAGAGCACCCCGCCGGCAACGTGCCAGCCCGCCGGTAATCCCGCCTCTTTCCAACCGCGCCAGCCGGGCGCGCTGTCGTTTTGCAATAGCGACTGCCAGGGTCCCGGGGCGTCGCTGGCCGGATCTGCCGCAGCGAACAGCGCTACCCCGCAGGAAAGTACCAGCAGGGTGGCGTACAGATGAGGTTTGTTCATGGTTCACACCGCTTTGGGATTGTCTTTTACGTCAGGTTCAGCTTCCTGAGCAGCGCGGGCGGCGGCCCGTCGAAACGCGTCAGCGGCACATTGCCTATGTAACCCAGGTCCTTACGACCAACGGGAGTTGAGTAGAATCCGCCGGCGGTCAAATCGCGGTAGAGCGCGAAGAAGTGAGCCGCCGCACGTCGTTCAGGCAGCGCGCGCAATTCGTCACAGATGTCATCGCAGATGCCGTTTTGTTCAGTGGTGTCGAGCTCCGCAAATCCCTTGGCAAACCGTCGCGCGGCCTCCGCGTCCAACCAGCTGAAACCGTCCAGCACGACCGGCCGATCTCGTTGGTTGACGGGATACGGTGCGCTCACCCACTCATCAATGAAATCGACCACGCCGACGGCCGAGGCGGCGGGCGAGTGGTCGTCGGCCGGAATGATGATGTCCGCGAGTATCCCTGCGAGCCGCCGTTGTGCGACAGTCAAGGTCAGCGGCCACAGCTCGCCGGGGCGGTAAACCGGCAGAAGATCCGGATCCGTCCCGTAGCCTTGCGTCGTCGGCAGCGTGTCGCTTCGAGCGACGCGTGTTCCTAGCATTGGCCAAGTCGCGCTCGCGGCCAGCACCCATTTGATGGTCGTGCGCCGATCCATCACAGCTCCCTGCGCCGCATGCGCTCGAGGATATGGTCCGCCGCGCGCCACGCCAAAGCCATTATCGTGAGGGTCGGATTCTTGTCCGCGTTCGACGCGAACACGGCGCCGTCGGTGACAAAAAGGTTCTGCACGTCCCAGGTTTGGCACCACTGATTGGTCACCGCAGTCTCAGGATCGGACCCCATGATTGCCCCGCCGACCTCGTGGATGATTGAGCCGCCGGGAGCGATGGCTTGGGCACCGTCGGTCTGCACCGCGCCGTGTGTTCGGCCGTCCATTGAGTCAATGATATCCGCGAAGGTCCTTTGCATGTGTGCCGCCTGGCGCAGCTCGTGCTCTGACCAGCGCCAGTGGAAACGAAGCACCGGGATCCCCCACTTGTCTTTGACGCTCGGATCGATCTCGCAATAGGAGTGATCATTGGGGATCATTTCGCCGCGCCCAGCGAAATGGACAAAGGATCCGTAATAGCGGCGCATGTCTTGCTTGAACTTCACCCCGTAGCTGCCGCCGGTCAGCCATTCGATTCCGGCCGCAGTTCCGTAATCCGGCATCCGCTTGCCGCCGCCGAATTCGATGTGGTAGCCGCGAGCGAACCCCAGCTTACCGGCGCGCTGATCCCGGTACAGCCACCAGGGAACATACAGCTGCTGACCATCTGCGGCGTCTTCGTTGAGCGGCGGCAGACTCTCGAGCAGCGGAATCTGCCCGCTCACGCTGCTGCCGACCGTATCCATCAGGTATCGCCCGAGACTTCCGCTCGAGTTGGCCAGTCCATTGGGAAACTGCGGGCTTTTGGAATTGAGCAGAATACGGACCGATTCGCACGCACTCGCCGCCAGTATCACCACCCGTGCGGTCGCGTGCTGCTGCCTCCCGGTCGTGCGGTCAACGAAGCTCACTCCGTTGGCCCGGCCGTCGCGCCCGAGCGTTACCTCGCAGACCATCGCGTCGGTCGTGATATCGAGGTTCCCGCTTGCCAGCGCGGGCGGCAAATGTACCGTGGTCGACTGATAGTTTGCGCGGATGGAGCAGCCGCGGCCGCACGGTGTCGCCCAGAGACAGGCCGCGCGCCTGCGCATGTCCTCAGCGAGGATCTTTTGTGCCATCACGTTACCCGGATGCAGGCGTGCCGGTGAACGTCTGAAATCGAGCGGCCGGGTAAGAACCGCTCGATGGCCCGGTATCGCAGGTATGCCGAGGCGCTTGGCTCGCTGGGCGATCAAGAGGTCACTGACCAGCGGCTTGGGCGGCGGCAGCAGGCAGCCCGGTGAGGAATCCGGTGTGTTCTCCAGGCCCTCGTTGCTACCGTATACGCCAATCAGCAACTCGACCTTGTCGTAATACGGCGCGATGTCCTGGTAGCCGATGGGCCAATCGAACCCCAGCCCATCCCGACTATGCGGCCTGAAGTCGTACGGACCGTAGCGCAGCGAAATTCGCCCCCAGTGATTGGTGCGACCACCCAGCATGCGCGCCCGCCACCATTCGAAGCGACCCGCAGGCTCTTCGCTCGCGCGCACGTAAGGCTCTCCGGGCACCTCCCAGCCGCCGTCCACCGTCGCGTCGTAGAAGCCAAAGGGCTTTTGCGGTGTACCGACAGCCCCAAGCGGCGCCAGGTCCGGCGTCTGGAACATGGGCGTCTCGGTTGCAGGGGAATATCTGCGCCCGGCCTCGAGCATCAGAACCTTCGCACCGTCCATACAGAGCGCATAGGCGGCCTGCCCGCCGGCGGCCCCGGAGCCGACCACGATGACATCGTAGGCGCTCCTCTGGGATTTCGCCGTCACGAAGGGCATGCCGATACCGCTCGATCAGCTCAGGATCGATAGGCTTCGCGGCCGATCCCCTGCACGGCTATCCCCTGGGCGGCGAGCACCTCATGCTGGAGGGCGTACATCGCCGCGGCGGCCTGGTCGATCGCGCGCGTAAAGGCGAGTGACCCAGCCAGAATCGGCGCCAGCCGTGCCTTGTCTTGTACGCGAGCCTTGGGATATTCATGTTCCACGACCAGGAAGGTCTTCTCCGGCTCGATGCTGAGCAGCTCGCGTGCGGCGAGTTGATGGTCCAGCCAATCTACCGATCGATTTTGCAGATACGCGAGCGGATCATGGCGCGCAGTGCCGGGCAGCTCGTGTTCGCAAAAGACAGTTTGCTTTTTCCAGGCATTCTGCTGCTCGGCCGGATCGGCGCTCGGCCGGTCCCCGTGCCAGTCGCCGCGTTGCATCGTCTGGCCACCGTAGCCCCATGCTGAGATACCCCGCGAATCTATGACCTGACCTTTGACATGAAAGCCGGTGATCAGAAAGTTATACCCTGTGTCCTTCAGATACTGAAACACGGAGCGCGAGTCCTGCCCCATCAGGATTGCATGCGAGGGATCATAGTGGATGCGGAATTGATCGCCGACGCCGTGCCGTTCACAGATCCGGTGCAATGCAATCCACGGACCCGGGGCATAGGCAATGTTGTTGTGCCACGCATCGGTAACATTCCACCCTGGCATGGGACACTGCTCGACCCGAAAGGTCAGCCCGCGGGCTTTGGCCTCCTTTAGCAGCGGCACGAACACCTCTTCAAACATCACCAGATTGGCGTCCATTCCCAACAGGGGATTGCGGCCGACAAAGCCCGCGACCGCATCCGTGCCGAGCAGTACGGCGGCGTCAAAGACGCGCAGCATCAGTTCGTGCTTCTTTCGCCGCACTGATTCATCCGCGGCGAGCATGTTGTCGAAGTAGGCCAGATCTGACAGGCCGACGCTCGTGGTTTGCATTGTCCTGCGGACGCGTGTGGCGCGTTCAGCATTGAAGGGCTGGCGCAGATCCAGGGTGTTGGCCACAGGATCAAGAAGTGCCGCGGCCGGCACATCGCTTTCCGTCGGGTGCAGGGCTGCGGAGAGTTCAATATTCGGGCAGCCGATCTGCCTGGCAAACTCCAACCACTCCTCAATGGCCACATCCGGATCGGCGTCTCGCCGCTCACGGGGAGTCAATTCCTGTAACGCCGCCGTAAGTATGCTGAGCCGCATCGCTCTCGGCCTGAACTCTCGGTGTTCGATCAAGATGGCGTGCTCCGAAGTAACCAGGCGCTCAATGGCGGCCGCAAAACATCAGTGCGTATTGGCATACGCGACCCTCTCATTGCGAAACGTCGCCGCGAACAGCACAAACACCACGGCCGCAAACGCGGCTGGATAAGCCCAAATGGACTGCCAGTCATGCACGCCGCCGGCTGAGTACAGGTCGTCAATGAGGCCGGCAGCCCAGAAGCCGACCAGCATGCCGACACCGTAGGTCGCCAGGGTGATCAGGCCTTGGGCGGCGCCTTTGTGCTGTGCGCCCGCCTTGGAGTCGGTGTAAATCTGGCCGGAGACAAAAAAGAAGTCATAGCATGCGCCATGCAGCGCGATACCAATGATCAGCATGAATCCAAGCTCATGTGCATTGCCAAAAGCAAACAATAGATACCTACAGACCCAGGCCAGCATGCCCAGCAGCAGGGTGGTTTTCATGCCGAAGGTCTTAAGGAATACCGGGATTAAAAACATGAACAGCACTTCCGACATCTGACCGATGGTCTGCTTGCCGGTAGCATTGGCAACCTGAATCTCCGTTAGAAACTGATTGGCATTCTGGTAATAGAACGCCAGTGGGATACAGATCAGGATCGACGCTACAAAAAACACGACAAAGTTCTTTTGCCGCAGTAAAACCAGTGCATCAAGACCCAGGAGGCGCCCGAGGCGCGCCCGTCCCCCGGGCTTTGGCAGGGGCGGCGTGCGCGGCAGCGTGAAGCTGTAGATGCCGAGCGCGAATGAGGCGACTGAGCACATCAGAAAGGTGTTGCTGAGCAAACCTTGTGCCATGCCGGTACGCGAATCCCAGGCGAACAGGTAACTGACACCCAGGCCGGCGACGATCCAACCGATCGTGCCCCACACACGAACACTGGAGAAGTGTTTGGCGGGCTCAGCCATCTGCCGAAACGAGATGGTGTTAACCAGCGCCAGGGTCGGCATGTACAGAATCATGTACGCGAGCAGGCATGGATAGAAGCCTTTGAACCCTCGAGTGGTGGACAGCGCGTACAGCAGTACGGCGCCTGCGATGTGAAAGGCGCCTAGCAGGCGCTCGGCATTGAAGTAACGATCCGCGATGAGCCCGACGATGAACGGGGCGATGATGGCACCCCAGGATTG
>Ga0137418_10004904_pt1 | contig 12265 bp, 14 predicted proteins | sample CZODoug3_1_2_16f_FD_122242 | JGI IMG/M metagenome (GOLD analysis project Ga0137418, IMG submission 122242) | Vadose zone soil fungal communities from Angelo Coast Range Reserve, California, USA - CZODoug3_1_2_16fungal (Hybrid Assembly) | ecosystem: Environmental > Terrestrial > Soil > Vadose... | reverse complement strand
ACCGCGGCGTAGCGAGCGGGACCTATCTTGCCTGCTATTTCCTGGGCGGCCTCGTCGGCAGCGCGGTCCTGGGCCAATTGTTCGACCGCTTCGGATGGATCGCCTGCATCATCGGCGTGGCAGCATCGCTTGCCGTGGCCGCACGGCTTACGGCGCGTCTTAGGGCGTGAGTCATTGGGTCAGCAACTGACCAGAAGCGATGTCCGCGCCGAGTCCGTTTTGCCCTCATCAACGGACATGCGTCGGATGGGATGGCACGTCCAAAAAGTGCCATAGGCAGACCTCAAGCTTCTGCATAGGTCGCGAGAGCTCACACGGTCTATCCACGTTTTCCGCGATATTCATTGGTCAGCACGACTGACCGGTGGAATTTCCGGTTAGCCGGACTTGATGACCGGAAGAAATCAGCGCAGGGTCAAATAGTGAGTACTAACGAGCCAATGATCTGGCTAAGGATCGCGTAATATGACTGCTACATCGATAAGCCGAATAGTCGTGCCGTTTGTCGCGCTTGTTGCAGCATGTGGTGCAGCACTTGTCTTCGGCATCACGCACGTACGGCGCGAGCCGCCGGTTGAAACCAGAGCCGCAACCGCCGCGCCGGCGGTTTCGCGGCCTGTACCGGGCTCTCGAGATGAAGGCTCGGCCGCGCTCGCAGCGGCACAAGCTGAAGCAAACGCCGTGGCGGCTGCGCCTGCCATATCGCTCCGCTCACCGGACACCGATGAGTCCGTGCCCGTCTTCGACATTGCCCGCATTGAGCGAACGGGTGACGCGGTCATTGCCGGCAGGGCTGCGCCAGGCGCGATCGTGGAACTGATGCGCAACGGCGAGCGCCATGATCGAGCGGTCGCAGATCAGTCCGGACAATTCGTCATGGTCCCTCCCCGGCTTCCCCCTGGGAACTACGAGCTGACGTTGAGGTCCAGACAGCCGGACGGCAAGCAGGCAACATCCAAACAGAGCGTGGTGGTCGCACTAGCCGAGGTGGAGTCAATCTCCAGCGCGGTCCGATCGCGCGCCGAGCTGCCGTTCAATGTTCCGGAGACGGTGGTGCCAAACCGTTCCGTGCTAGATCAAGCCGTTGGGTCTTCTCAAGCGCACCAGCCCTCCCAGCGCAAGATCACGACTACGGTCGTATCCCGTGGCGACAGCCTTTGGCGCATCAGTCGTGTCACCTACGGCGAGGGCATGCGTTACGCAGTCGTTTACAAAGCGAACCAGGACCAAATCCGAAATCCAAATCGTATTTATCCCGGCCAGATCTTTGTCCTTCCGATGAAAGCACGCTGAAAAGCGGCGGCAATTCCAGCGCCCCGCACGAGGGATGGTTGCGCGTCTTTTTTTCTCCCGGTCGACCATGCGCGGCTCGCCGTTGCCATGCGACGGCGTCGCTAGCCACCGGTCAAAGGCTGACTTTGGCGTTAGCCGTAGACAACGTCTGTTTTCGCCTCCACTCATCCCCCAAGAGCGGGAAGTACAGCAGACATCGCTGGAGGTCCGTTTCGTGCCAACAGCGGAAGTGGCACGCATTACTCGATCACCTCGTCGGCTCTGGCAAGCAGTGTCGGCGGCACAGTAAGGCCGAGCGCCGTAGCGGCCTTGAGGTTAACGACGAGTTCGAACTTGGTCGGCTGCTGCACCGGCATTTCAGCGGGCTGTTCTCCCATGAGCACGCGCGCTGCATAAACGCCCGCCTGCCGATAGATTTCGGGGATGTTGGTGCCGCAACTCATCAGGCCTCCCGCAGTAACGAACTCGCGCGCATAGTGGATGGCGGGCACACGCTTCTGCGCCGCAACGTCGGCGATATGGGTACGGTGAGCGAAATAGAACGTGTCCGTACCTATCACGACCGCCGCTTTGGTCAGCTTTTGGAAGAACGCCAGCGTCTCGTCGTCGTCCTCAGCCGGTCCGAGGGCTTCGACCCGTTGGCGTCCTCGGGCCGTTTCCGGATCCTCTTTCGAGGATTAGCTTCTCGGTCGCACGACCAACTTCGGGAACCTCACGGCTACGGCGGCTACTGGTAGTCGAAGAGTTCCGAAGGTGGGCGCCCTCAGGGAGCGCGTGGACGTCAGGACGATAAGTGGCTGGTCGACAGGTCGAAGAGGTTTTGTCGCATCTTCCGCGGCGCAGTGTGCCGATGGTCTTGCGCGAGATCGAGAAGGGAAAGTCGAAGCCCTTCGCCTTCAGCACCATGCAGCACATCGTTCAGCGCATGCGCGTGAAGCTCGAGCTACCAAAGCACTTCACCTTCGATGCGTGCCGCCACGGCGGGATGACTGAACTAGAAGAAGCTGAGCTCACCGACGGCCAGGGGCGCGCGCTATCAGCGCACCGTACCCAGCAGAGCTACGCCGGCTACGCGAAGCGCACTGAGAAGCGAATGCTGTCGGCGACGCGCAAGCGCCACGCGCACCGGCTGGCGAACGAAATGGCGACATCCATTCAGAACGAGCAGCAGAATGGCGTTCAGAATGAGACTACAAAAAAAGTAGTTTAGATGAGCAAAATCAAATGGCTGGCGACGCAGTGCTGATCGCACCAGTCTCCAAGCGAATTCCCTGGTATCAGGGAATTTTACAGGGAATTTTGCGATTCTGGGGCTTAGAGACACGATTTCGTGCCAAGAAACCGCTGCGCTGCAGCCACTTCTCGAGCAATTCCCTACGCAGATTATCAGCGAAAATATTTTGGAGAACAGCGAATTTTCAAACGGTATCAGGGAATGACAGGCCAAGAATGTCCGCGTGAATTTTTGGGTGCTGCAGGGGCCGGCCCTGCTCCACTAATATCGCGAGGAGAACCAATCACCTCTCTTCATTCTATCACTATTCGGAGCATATCCGGAACGACCAGTTCACCCTTCAGCCCGCGCTGTCGTTACTCACTTCAGGAAATCAGTTGGGGCGTCAGTGCAGCTAAGCCGAAGCAGTCGAGACAAATGGTACGGCCGCCGTGTCAGCCTCGCTTCGAACGCGATTTTTTCTCACCAACAAATTTTCAGGTGGAGAACGAGATGTCGTCAGTTCGCGAGCGGACGGCGAGGCAAAAAGAGGTGGCCAGAAAAGGGATCCTGTCGCAGCCGGCGGGCGTACGGAAGGCCGCACGCTCGCCGACGGCCCTCGCGGAGCTCCGCATGATGGAAGCCGAGCGACTGGCTCAATGAGCCGCGTCGCTCAATTCTTTCGACCGGCGCAGACGCTCCCCGTCCTGGCCGGGCGGCGCGCCAAACAGCCGCCGATACTCTCGGCTGAATTGCGAGGGACTGTCATACCCCACGGCAAAACCGACAGCGGCGACGTCCTGAGACGACAACAAGAGCCGGGAGCGGGCTTCTTGCAAGCGTATCTGCTTCTGAAACTGGAGGGGGCTCAAGGATGTCACCCCCAGAAAATGACGGTGGAAGGATGTGAGGCTCATGCCGGCCATGTTCGCCAGATCCTCGATCCGGACGGTTTCGGCATAGTGGTCCCGAATCCACCGGATGGCCCGGCCGATCTGCGTCATGCGGCTGTCAGCAAGGCCGAGTTGGCGCACCATTGCGCCCTGCGCGCCGTTGATCAGTCGCCAAAGGATTTCGCGCTCGATGGCCGGTGCCAGGACCGCAACGTCCTCCGGCCGATCCAGCAGCCGAAGGAGCCGGACGATCGGATCGAGCAAGTCGTCCGTCAGGTCGCTCACGGCAATGCCTGGCGGCTCGGTCTTGGCCTTTCGCGGCGCGCTCGTTTCCAGCAAGAGCGCGGCGATCACATCGGGTTTTAGCTTCAGGCCGAAGCCGAGAAACGGCTCTGTCGCGCTGGCCTGCACGACGGACCCGCTCAACGGCAGATCGACCGAGAAGATGAGATACTGACCGGCGGCATAATCGAAAACCTGATTGCCCAGCACAACGCGCTTCGCGCCCTGCGCCACGAGCCCGAAAGTTGGTTCAGCCAGCAAGGCCGGCTCAGCCATATACGCGAAAGGCGGCGTCGGCAGATTCGACGCCGCAACCATGATGATGGGGAGGAGCCGGTGTGCTTGCGGGGCCTCCGCATGGCGGGCGATCAGCGCCCTTAATTCCCTCATCAGAGGGGCATCTGATTTCAAGTTTTCCTCGTTCGCACACAATGGGGCGGATACATGATACTGCGCATATTGGAAGGATTATGCAAGAGGCTGGCAGCTTCAATCTACCGCCTGGGGTCTCCGAAATGGTTTGATGAAAGAGAAAGCGGCGGGTTACCGCCCGCCATTCTTCACACCCCAGGAGATCGATATGTCGCTCAATTCCTTCATCACGCTGGGCCGTTCCGGACTGCGCGTGAGCCCACTTTGTCTTGGGAGCATGACGTTTGGCGAAGACCTGGGATGGGGCGCCAGCGTCGCGGACTCGGAAACCATGATTGCCACCTATCTGGAGCGCGGCGGCAATTTCATCGACACCGCCAACGTCTATACCAACGGCCATTCCGAGAAGGTCATCGGCGACTTCTTCGCAAAGAAGGGAAACCGCGATCGCGTCGTGATCGGCACAAAATTCTGTTGCAGCCTGTTCGAGGGCGATCCGAACGGCGGCGGAGCGGGCCGCAAGGCACTGATACAACAATGCGAAGCGTCGCTACGGCGCCTCCAGACCGACTATATCGACATCTACTGGCTGCATATCTGGGATCGCACCGCGCCGATCGAGGAAATCCACGAAAATTCCCTGCTAACAGGAATTTTACAGGGAAAATTGCGGGTTCAGGGCACCTAGGACCTATTTCATGGCAAGAAGCCGCTGTGCCGCAGCGGCTTCTCGCACAATTCCCTACGCAAATTAGCAGGGAAAATATTTCGAAGAACAGGGTATTTGCGAGCAAGAACAGGGAATTTAGCTGCGCAAAGCGGGATGGTAGCGGCTAAGATGGTTGCTGGCACCGATAAAGACGATACCTTCGCGGCCTGCATCCCGTCGATCTGTTCAGTGAGTGCATTGACCACCTCGACGACATAGTCGCGGTGAGAATGGGGTGAGTGCCCGGCGCGGTCGATGCGTACACAGGGCGCGTTTTGCAGATTGGTCGGTCCGTTGGAGCGTTGCAAAGTACGGCATGCGACACCAGAGTTATTTCTTTTCGATTTTTGCGGTCTCGACGATCTCTGCCCAACGCCTCGCATCTGCTTCCTGAAAGGCTCCTAGCTCTTGCGGCGTTAACGGAAATGGCGTCGCGCCGATGGTCGCCAGATAATTTCTCGCCCCGGCGCTGTTGATGAACGCAGTTACAAGATCATTGAGTTTGGTAATGATTTCACGTGATGTCTTCGCCCGAACGAAAACACCGACCCAGGCGGTCAATTCGTACCCTGGCAACCCGCTTTCCGCGATCGTAGGAAGGTCCGGCATTGTCTCAAGTCGCTTCGAACTCGTCACCGCCAACACCCGCAGCGTGCCGTCTTCTACTAGTCCCCCAGCACTCGCTGGATCTGCGAAGACGCAGTCGATCTGCCCGCCGATAACATCAGTCAAAGCCTGTGGCATGCCGCGATAGGGGACATGCTGCATCTCGATTCCCTCGCGAAATCTGAAGAGCTCAGCGGCTCCCCTGCTAGACGTATTGCCACTACCGAAGGACAATGGCTTCTCACGCTTTTTCGCAAGCTCGACGAATTCAGCGACGCTTTTGGCCGGAAAATCTGACTTCACCGTCAGCATCATAGGAATCGTCATGATGCCAGCGACCGGTGCGAAGTCCGCTTTGGGATCATAGGGCAGCGAATTGAACAGGCTGGCGTTCGCAGCCTGGGTCGAATTAGTCGTCACAAATGCCGTGTACCCGTCAGGCTCTGCTTTCAGGACGGTGAGCGCTGCAAGGTTGCCGTCGGCCCCCGGCTTGTTTTCAATCACAACCGTGATGTTCGTTGATGCACGAATGCTTTCAGCCAGATGTCTTGTCACGCTATCCGTCGCACTGCCCGGCGGGAATGGCACGATAAGGGTCATACGCTGGGAGGGATACGGTTCGGCAGATGCACCCGAGAAGGCAGCGGCCAAAAGCATAAGGGTTGCCGGGATGTCCCACATAAAATTGATCCTCAATCTCATCTCCTCGCCAATTGTGGGGATTGGCCGGCACCCGCCAGCAAAATGGCGAAATTTATACTCAACTTCCGCCTTAGAGACTTTCAATCGAATCCAGATCGGCCATGGCCATCGTGATTCGTTCGATCATCGTGAATGTCGTGTCCTCGGGCTGCATATTTGGCAACAGTGGCGAATGACATAGCGTGATCGTCCACATCGCGAGCGCGTGTAATATCTGCTGCCGATAATAAAGAAAACTCCGATCGAAATCCGGCGTAATACCCGTTCGCTGCGCGAATTGGTCGATATAGCGCGCCAACAGATCGCGTTCCCAGTTTCGACGATCGTCCGGCGTCAGGGAAGCCGTCACGGCGTAAGCAAAATCGCGCGACCAGTGGCCTCGCGAAAGGCATTGCCAATCACACAACCCCATTCTGCCCGCGCCTGTCCGATACCAATTCCCGATGTGCACATCGGAGTGAATGAGCCCCTGCGGCTCGCTTTCGTGCACAGCAAGGGCCCGTATCGTTGCCGGCCAGACCTGGTCACGGCGCGAGAGGATCTTGGCGGGAATGACGTGAGCCGCGGTTTCGAATGCCTTGCGGGTGTAATACTCCGTACTCATTTTCTCCGAACCGATGGTGAACCATCTCGAGTAGCTGGCGAGCCATCGGTAGCGCTCGGGGAGCGCGGGATCAGCGTAGAAGCGGCTGTGCACAGACGCCAGAAGATCGATCATGTTGTCAGCCATGGCACGCGAAACGTACGTCTTGTGGCTGCAAAACGCCGCGGACTTCGTAGTGACCATATCCTCCAGCAAGTGGATCGCCGCAAACGTCTGCCGGTCGCACGCGGAATGATAGCACAGGGGCGCCTCGATCTGCAGCAATGGTCGAAGTTGCGTATAGAAGTTGCCCTCGACGCGCGCGGTACCATTGAAGCCGCCGATCATACGCGTGACCACGCTCGGCAACGATTTGGTGAAGATTGAGGTCGGTAAAGCGGCACGTCGGCCTCCCTCGTTGTAGGAGACAATCAGCCGATGGCGTTCATGCGTCCCCGCGCTGGCCGGCTGGACTTCGACGTGCGTAACGATGGCCTCCGGAATCTTGCCACAGAGGACGGCCGTGAGCCATTCCGTCGTAATTGCATAAGGCGAACAGGGCACATCCCCAAGCCGCCAGGCCTTTGGTCGCACCACACGCTCGAAAGCAACGCGCCCTCCGATTTTCAAGGCTGCAAGGGCAGTAGCTGTCGATGCACCCATTTATCCAGCTCCCCCGATCAGCCCAGATGAATACAAGATCGATCAATCCACTCCGATCACAATCCGGCGCTCCGCCGCATCGACAATCCGTACACTATATTACGATATATATATATCTAGTCATATTTATGTTCAAGCGACGAAATGGCCTGACGCCGTCGGTGGCATGCCCGAGCGAGCTGCTGAGCCGGAGAGCATTTGCTCTACAGAGGTAAGCGGCGGCTTCCCTGTCGCGCGCAGCGCAGCACGATCGAAGTCGCAATTCAAAGATCTTGCCGGTTGGCGGGTTGTTCCGCTCGGTCAAACAACCATTATGCTTTCGGTGTGCATGGGCTATTGAACGCCTTTCCTCGTTCGGAAGATCGATTTTTCCGCGCCTACTTCCGCGAGTATGAATTCAGACATTGCACGGACTCGACTGAGCTCGCGCATGTCCAGATGGGTAACGATCCAATAGCTGCGTTCAAACACCGTGCCCGGCAACACGATCTGCAGCTGTTCATCGCGCTGAGCCGCATAGTCGTGCAAAATTCCGATACCAGCACCACCGCGAACTGCTTCGAGCTGACCAACAGCCGTTGAACATTCAAGCCGGCTATACGTTGGGCCATAAAGCTCCGGCATAAAATTGAGTTGATCCGCGAAAATCAGATCCTGCACATACGTCACAAGGCAGTGACGCTGGAGATCTTCCGGCCGTTGAGGAGAGCCGTGCTCCGCGAGATATGTCTTCGCCGCATAAAAATGCAAGGAATAGTCAATCAGTTTGCGCACCGAGAGCCGACCAACTTCAGGTCTCTCAATGGTGATGGCCAGATCGGCTTCGCGCTTCGACAAGGAAAAAGTTCGCGACATCGGTACCAGCTGAACCGTAAGTGATGGATACTTCGCATGGAGATGACCAAGCCGCGAACACAGGAAAAGCGTGGTGAAGCCGTCCGGAGCAGCAATTCTCACTGTGCCCGAAAGCTCGACGTCCGATCGGGAGAGATCGCCCTGGGCGCGCAGCAGTTGGGCTTCGACTTCTTCAGCAGTCTTGTACAATCGATCACCGGCCGCTGTCAGCACGCTTCCGGTAGTTTGCCGATCGAACAGGCGAACACCAAGGGACTTCTCAAGCGCGTTGATCCTGCGGCCGACCGTGCCGTTATCGAGCCGCAACTGCGACGCTGCGGCTGAAAACTGGCCTGCGCGAGCGACGCCCAAGAAAATGCGTATATTGTCCCAGTCCATTTGGAAACCGGCATCCGTAGCCATCAGGCTGGGTAATCATCGCAGGCAACACGATCGAATGCCATAGCGATCGGTTTTATCGACGAGTTGCGGATGTCGTCGATAGGCGCAAACGGTGCTTCGCCGCACCGCAGCAGACCTTTCGCACAATTGCTTCTTGATGATATATGTAGTGTACTATATACTTCTGTACGTATTAGCATGACATTGGTACCGCCTCGAGTATGAGGCGGCATTCGCCGCACATCCCTGGAAGAAGACCGGTCGTTGGCCCACCGGAAATCTTGCCAGGTTCTCGGGTCCTGCAAGAACCGGAAAGATCCACCGAAAATCGCTCGTCCGCTATTTTCATTCTGTTGGACCAAAAGAGGTAGGGGAATATGAAGAACTCAACATTGGTTATGGTATCGGCCATTCTTCTGGGCGCTTGTCAGTTCACTGCCACAGCCGCCGAAAAAAAGTACGGTCCGGGCGTAACGGACACTGAAATCAAGATTGGCCAGACCGTTCCCTATAGCGGCCCAGCCTCAGCATTTTCGAGTTACGGCCGCGTAATGGCAGGCTACTTTCAAATGCTAAACGAGAAAGGCGGTATCAATGGCCGGAAGGTGACTCTGATCTCGCTCGACAATGCATACAGCCCGCCGAAAGCTCTCGAACAAACGCGGAAGCTTGTGGAGGATACCGAAGTCCTTGCCGATGTTGGAACTGTGGGTACCGTCCCCAACATCGCCATTCAAAAATATCTCAATCAGAATAAGGTCCCTCATGTATTTGCCTCAGCGGGGGGCCGGCGCTTCAACGATCCTCAGAATTTTCCATGGACTGTCCCGTCCTATCCGCCATTCCAGATGGAAGGCGCCACTTTCGGCAACTTCATCCTCAAGAACTTGCCGAACGCAAAAATCGCTGTCCTCTACCAGAACGACGACTATGGAAAGGACTTTCTGACCGGTCTCAAGAATGCATTTGGGAACGACGCCAAAACCAAAATCATCGCAGAAGCCACCTACGAACTGACTGACCCAACCATCGATTCTCAGGTGATTCAGTTGAAGGCTTCTGGCGCCGATACCCTGCTCCACTTCACAACCCCGAAATTCGCAGCCCAGGCGCTCAAAAAAGTCTACGAGCTGAATTGGAAGCCAACCCAGTTTCTTGCCAGCCCGATAAACTCGGTGCAGACGGTGCTAACGCCGGCCGGACTTGAAAACGTACAGGGGGTCTTGACGACGCAGTTCACCAAGCAAGCCGGAGATCCGGCGTGGGCGCAAGACCCGGAGGTTATTGAATATATTGCATTCCTGAAAAAATGGGCACCGAACGACAGTCCGAACGATTTCATCGGTTTGACGGGCTACATCAACGCCCAGGCGATCGCGCGAGCTCTTGACCGATGTGGCGATGACCTTACCAGAGATAATCTTCTGCATCAGGCCACGAATTTCAAAAAGGAGCGCGTTGCCATGCTTCTGCCAGGGGTGGAACTCAATAACTCCAAGGCAGATTACGCGCCCTATCGGTCGCTACGCATGGCAAGATTCGAAAATGCGTCGTGGAAGCTTCTGGATTAAACCGCTACGCGCGCGCGTCCGGAGCGCCGCCCAAGCATCAACCGATCACGCGGGCTCGCCGTAACTCGCTGATTGCTTCAGATGATAGGCCCATTTCGCTCAAGACATCGTCGGTATGCTGCCCAAGCATCGGCGGCGGCAATCCTGCATGGCGCTCCGCTCCGTCGATCAGAACCGGGTGACCTACCCCCTTCAGCCGACCTGCGGTTTGGTGCTCGTACTCAACAATAATGCCGCTTGCCTGGGTGTGCGGGTGGTCAAGCAATTGAGCGATCGAATTGATAGGCGCACAGGGAACGCCGACGCCCGAAAGCGCATCGTTCCAGTACGCGACGGCATGCTGCGCTATCGCGGACTGGACATGACTGATGGTTTCGTTGCGGTGCGCGACCCGATCTGCATTCGTCCTAAACTTCGGATCATCGACGATCGTGCCCAACGCCGCGACGGCACAAAACTTGCGCCACAAATTGTCATTCGCGATCCCGATCATAATCGGGCCATCAGCGGCTTCGAAAGCCTGATAGGGGCACAGCGACTCATGGCTTGAACCGCATTTCGGCGGCTGAACGCCGCGTTCCCAATAGGTCTGCAGATTATAGCCTAGCAAGCCAAGCGCTGTTTCAAATAGCGAGACCTGGATGGTGCCCCCCTGCCCAGTTTTTTCGCGCGCATACAGCAACGCCATGACACCGCTGAACGCATGCACGCCGGTCATCTGATCGATCGGAGATATGGGGCTGCGGATATAGCCGCCGTTCTCGTCGCCCGTCATCGACATGATTCCGCAAAACGCCTGCAAAATGACGTCGTAACCTGGCGAGTTTTTCAGCGGTCCCGAGCGGCCAAATCCGGAAATGCTGCAGTGGATTAGGCGGTCGTTCAGGGCGCGCAGCGTTGCGGCATCGATACCCAGGCGCTCGGCGACTCCGGTCCCGAAACTTTCGATCGCGACGTCGGCGGACCTTGACAGCGCATGGACGATGTCACGTCCCTTTTCCGTTTTCATGTCGACAGCGATGCTACGCTTGTTTCGGTTGGCGCTGAGAAAGACGGTGCCGAAGCCGGGCGCCGGAAAGGGCGGCCAGCCGCGTGTTTCGTCACCTTGCCCGACGGTTTCTACCTTGATGATGTCGGCGCCGAGATCACCGAGATATTGGGCGCACAGTGGACCGGCCAGGACTTTCGACAGGTCGAGCACGCGTATGCCAGTCAGGGGTTTTGACACTGCTTTTCCTTCGGTCGGTGATCCGCTCAGTGCGCGGGGGCACAAATCCTAGAAGATGGGTGTTCGTCACGCGTCATGTTGACCCGACGCGAAGACACCGCCCATATAGGCAGGAAAGCCATATTTCTTGACCAGCAGATAATCTGCCGCGCGACGCTCTTCCTCCGAGAGTCGAGCCCGCCATTTGTCCGCGGCGACATACGCCTCCGCAAGCCTTTTGCGCAACGCTACCTTGCCCTCGGTGACCGGTTCCGCCTCTAACCAAAAGGCTGCTTGCGCAATAACGCCATCAAATACCGGTGCCGGGGCTGCCAATCCGCGAAAGCCGGCACGGGCGAAGGCCTTCGCAAGGACGGGATCCCCGTTACCGTCGGCTTGCAACGTCTTCGAGACCGCTGCCACGGCTTGCTCGATGGGCGGAGGGATGCCTCCTGCCTTCCGCAAACGATCGTGATCGAGCCTGCCGAGAAACATTGTCCTGATCATGTTACGCGGCTCACGCCGTTGGATGAGTTTTGCGAATATCTGCATCTCGGTGCGGATCGCGTCATCGAATGGTTGTGCCAATCCGTCGCTAACGCAATCGAGAATTGCCAGCGGCGCCGGATAGTGCCCAAGGGTATCCGCAACAACATCTGCGCGTTTTCGATCGATGATTGCGCTCGTGCGATCTGCATCAGCCGGTCGCCATTCTGGGCGGTCCCAAGGCTGCGACGCTGCGGCATTAGACAACACCCATCGTTCTGCCGCCATCACCTCTTCACCGGGAGAAACTAACTGATCGATCAGGCCGGCTTCGATAGCAGCTTGCCCTGACAGCCGCGCACCTTCGAGCAGGACCGGAAGAGCATTTTCGATCCCGATCAGGCGAGGAAGCCGCTGGGTCCCTCCTGCTCCCGGTAACAGCCCGACCA
>Ga0137418_10004903_pt1 | contig 12265 bp, 9 predicted proteins | sample CZODoug3_1_2_16f_FD_122242 | JGI IMG/M metagenome (GOLD analysis project Ga0137418, IMG submission 122242) | Vadose zone soil fungal communities from Angelo Coast Range Reserve, California, USA - CZODoug3_1_2_16fungal (Hybrid Assembly) | ecosystem: Environmental > Terrestrial > Soil > Vadose... | reverse complement strand
TTTCCACGTATGTGAATGTCACCCTATTTATAAAGATAAGTGTGAGCAATAAGAGTGCTGTGTTCTATGTTAACAACATAATCGCTGTACACTACTATTGTTTTGGTTTGGCTAACTTTTAACAGGTATTTCTCCTAACCAAGGGAGAGGACTAACTGTCCAATATTGGCTCACCATACTTCACGTACAGGTTATTCATTCACCTGAGCTACGTACCCAGTGACAGGAACCTTACTTCGTTGCCTATATAGGGTCTTTCGAGTTCTAAGATACGCTCATAAGTCAACTTCTCTTCTCACTGCCCCGTCATATTTAACTATATAACTATATAACTATATAACTATAAAACTAGCAGGCCGGTTGGATGTCCATTCCTGGTATTAAAACCAGACTCTGCATGACGGGATGAAGGATAAATCTAAATATGAGTTTACTCACCTGGCTCCATTTCTTAGCAATAATGAATGGCTCTACAGGATCGGGATCGAATATATAGGAGGTAAAGTCTAGTGGTTGTTGACAGGGAGCATTTAAAGTATAAGCTTCTGAGGGTCCGTAAGCATAAGGTTATATAGGGTTACTATGGACCTATCCGACCATTGAAATCTTAGTAGAATCATAACCTGTTGATTGGGAGCTAATTTTGTCATCACATCTAAAGATATCCACTACGTTTTTGAGGGATGTTTCAGTAATCAACTCTAAATTCAATTGAAATTTCATATTATGTCAACAAACCGTCGTCAATCTTGGGTTGCAGTAGTACATATTAAAACAGGCGGGGGGGCATTCTACTGAAGGGGGATATCTCATACAGAACCGTTTTTATTCAACATGTATATGGGTACACCTTTAAAATATTGAGAGGGTATCTATTTAATCAACAATTTATCTTTACAGATTATGTTCAAGATCTTTATGGAATTAAATCTAGTGTCCATAAATCAGACCCAATGTATATGATTAGCAAATTATTATTAAATTCTTTGTATGGTAGATTTGGTTTACATGCCGAAACCTTATTAAGTCAAACTCAATTGTTAACGAATGAAGAAATGTACGCTATTAATGACAAAATTAGTGATGTGCTTGCAGTAGGATATGATAAAAAACTTGTAACTTGAATATGTAAAGATGATGATGAAATCGAAATGGATAACTTTAATCAAATGAATATCTCTTTACCCATTGCTGCAGCAGTAACAGCTTATGCAAGAAGGCATATGACTCAATTTATTAATAACCCTCACTATAATCTCTACTATACAGATACGGATTCAATAGTGATTGATAAACCTTTAGATCCAACATTAGTTGATGATAAAAGATTAGGATTGATGAAATTGGAAAATGTTTATAATGAATTTGTAGCTATAGCTCCCAAAGTTTATGGAGGTGAATTTCTAAATGAAGAAAGAAAAAGCAAAGAAATCACTAAAGTGAGTTGGGGCGGTTATAAAGGAACTGTACCATTAGTTACACTTAAATCATTATTAATCACTCACAATAAAAAAATATCACATGTAGAGTTATCTCATCAAAAATTAATCAGAGATTATGAAAAAGGAATCATTAGAATAGAAGATCAAAATTATAATTTAATGCCTACAAATAACAAAAGAGAAATCATTATCAAGGCCCAACTGACGGATTATTAATAGGAACTAAACCTTATAAAATAAATAAGGATAGAGAAATAAGAATAACTCATAATAATATATAAAATAGCCACCAAGTTATTGAAAGCATACAAATGGATGAAGATATTGAATTTATCAAATATAATACTGCGCCCTCTGAACTTCTTAAAGAAATAGACAGAAAAGAGTATAATAAGGGGCAGCTGCAAGCTGCAGCTAAAACAGATTTGGATGGTGTGGTAAGATCTTTATCTGCTAGGGTGACATCTTATGCTTCAAAACATATGATTCCTTTCTGGGATATGATTGATAATCCTTGTTATTATACAGATACAGATAGTTTATTCCTTCAATATCCTTTAGAAGATAAATTTGTGGGGTCAGTTGGGGCCAGTTGGTACATTTCATTTATCCTTTAAAGGTATAGCTCCTCATATAATTGATAATTTGTATACATAAAGCTATAATGTGCTTTGAAAGTGAAGGTTAATAATACAGTCAGTATACTTCCATTGCTATCATTGGCCCCCCGAGGATTAGCTCTCCCCTGCGCTATGCTTTTTTCTGCGCCTGCGTAGCCGGGCCAATGCAACCCGTAAAGGGGGGCCAGCGCATACTAAAAGAGATATTTAAGCTAAGGAACCGTAATTAACTATTTTGCTATTTTCCTAAGACACAAGCGTAATGTATAGAGTCTATAGTACTCCTTATGGCATACATAAGTGTTACATCATCTTCTAGCGTAACAATCGGAACTAGAGTTGGGGCCTGCTGCGCTGGTTCTTATATGTCTGCCCCACCCATAATACTAGCTGCCCCTCACTTGGGCCTAATACGTAGAAAGGTTAGAATAGTTTTAGCAAATAAAGAAGAGGTAGATTCATCGTTAAGTTAAGTAGTATTGTTATAAACAGGCAACGAATAATAGTGGTTAGGATAATTCTGTACAGTAAAATATATTGAAAAGGGCAGGTGATCCGATTGGTAATGGTGGTTCTCTGTAAAAGAATTGGTTTACAAAAAAGGGTAAAAAAAAAAAAGGAGAGGTATATTTATTATTATTGTTAGGGGGAGTTGACCGATTGGTAATGGTGGTTCTCTGTAAAAGAATTGAGTTTCTCTCACTCTGGATTCGATTTCCAGGCTCCTCAATAAAAAAATTATAGGAATTCTATTATTTAATATAAATTATTATTTAGCAATTTCCCTCTCTCCGATCCAGGTCCTGCCGTTTAGATAAGCAGGTTTTCTGCCTATTTATCGTAACAATGCTCTCCTACGGTCCGTAGGAAGAATAGTCGAAGGGGTTCAGCTAATTATCCCCCCACCAAAAAAACTAGAACCTTATACAATACTTAAACTTTTTTGCAGAAATATTTCTTTTTAAGTAAGGATGCAAGACATCTTGTTAAAGTACTTATCCCGCAACCTACAAACTCACTTAACTGTTTTTTATTTTTAAATGTTAAAATATAAACTCTATTAGCATCGAAAAGTGCTACCGGGCTCATGTGGTTTAATGATAACAAACCTCGTGTTTACGCACTAAGCTTCTTACCTCACATATGACTAAGGTCACCTTTTTTATTGAAATTAGGGTGAGCCTCTCCTTTAAGTCTAGGATTATTATCGGGAATAAGTAGTCTCTCTCTCATTTTAGCACGAGTTTCAGATGAATGTTTGAATCCTAAAGAAGAAGTAGCGAATTGTAAAATATTGTAGGGGGGCTTGTTAGGCCCCAATAAAATTATTGATATATTTGTTTTCTAATTCTAAAATTAGAGGTAAAACATTAGGAGAATAAGCATAAATTACAAAAATAAAGTTTTCTCTACCATATTTTTCCATGGCATTTTTAATCTAATATTAGTTTTCACACCTTTAACATGCTGTAGCAGTCTAACGTATAAATTACTAGAGGAACCAATATATTGTTTTCCATTAATTAAGTTAATGACAGAATATATTCCGGATTTACCCTTTAATTCTGTATAAGTTTTGACTTTGTCAATATTATTTAATTTGTCAAATTTAGACAGAAACTTAGGATTTTCTTCGCCCCTTTTTTACTAACTCATTTTTATTATTTTTAAGATCCATATATAAATATTGTTAATAGTTGATAGCGTCTAACATACAAGATAATTTAAAGCCTGTACTCTTTGAGGGTAATATTTAAGTGAGGGTTTTTAGCTAATTATAAATTTTCAGTAATTTACTGAATCTACTTATTACTTAATAAAAGAGAAGATAATTATAGTATTAAGAGTTGACTTGATATGAGTTGAGTAGATAGTTGTTCCTTTACTGCTCAAAAAGACTGTAGCATAATTCGGTTAATGCCCCTCACTCATAATGTGGCTTACAAGGGTTCAAATCCCTTCGGTCTTATAAATTATATATCACTTATAAATAGAATAAAACCAATAGTCTAAAGATTAAAAAAACATCCTATTGGGCTCGAACCAATAATCACTCAATCCGAAGGTAAGCGCTTTACCAATTTAGCTAAAGATGTGTAGTTATAATAAGTATAAAGATATGAAATGCAATAGTTGTAGAGCCAATCGCAGGGGCCCTATATCAATTATATTACTTTTAACTATAATATTCCTTTAACCAACCAGCCCTAAAACTGACATAAAAAAAGGTCTATCGGAGTCCCTTGTTGTGAGCTTAATTTAGTTGGCAACTCGCATGCTGAATAAACTAAAAGTAGGTAGTTATCCCTAGTCTGCTGTTTCCGTCTAATTCATTCAAGGGATGTGATTTCCGCCCTCAAATACCTTCTGTTTATATACTTAATCTGTAATAGTCAGGTACAGGTTATTGATCCCCTCATATTCAAATTATATTCATAATAAAGAGAGTTAGCTAATGGAAGTATTTTAAATATACAATAATTTTATAGGCCTATGGTCTACGAATTGGGCCTAAATATTAAATGAAAGGTTCGAATCCTTTACTCTTTTGATTTTATTTTTTACTCCCAACCTACAGTAGGTCAGGTTAACAGCCACTCATTCACACGCCCCAATAGCGGAAAACAGTAGTCTTCAGAAGTAGCACCAGCTTTACCATAATACAGTTGGTCAAACTTTCATAGAAGCAAAGGGTAGTAGATAGGCCTCCTTTGTTATTGGGCCCAATCTTAATGTTGTGGCTTGCAGTGGCCAATAGCTAACGCAGGTTATAAGTTTTTTATTCCAGGATCGGTGCTAATGCTACTCACCTGATACTTATTAATAACGCCAAGCAAGGGTCAAGAGAAGCCTTTTTTTTAAGCAATAGTTGTTAGACCCCTCCCTTCTGCCATTAGAAGCTGGGTGTTGCCTGCAGGGGCGAATGCCGGGGGCGAAATGCTGCGCGGGGCCCAATATTTGTTGGGGGTAGATACTACTACTATAATCAGTTTATGGGGCAGTTAAAATAAAAGAATTGCATTCGCGTTTAGCGATTTAAGAAAAATCTTAGGATGCCAGCCTGCGCTATTCACCACCGGAGTAGCCAACTAAAGGATGGATTGTAAGGCATTAATGTTGTAATGATATGACCGATAACCGCCTTTTCCAAAGTAGTCTTAGGACACCCTGTTGCTTTCTATTTTTTTAGGGCCGGTTTAGCTCTGCTTACTTATGGGGCAGGAAGAGATGTCTAGTGGTCTAGTGAAAAGAGGTTGTGTCTTCGGAATACAGCATAGGTGTAATTCTTGTTATTCCTAACATTAAAGCGTGATAAATATCACCAGGTATTTTCTTCTCTCCCAGCTTCTTTAGTCCTCGGGGCAGGGCAGCCAACAAACTAGGTAATTTGATTAATCTATATAGCTGCCCCAATTATATCTTCAGGTATTATTCTGGCGTTTTGCATTAGCAAGTAAAGATACATACTAAGCACGTTATGTTGATGTAAGATAAGTATTGCATGTAAATGTAATTTCTGCGTAGCCTTTGTAAGTCTTTAACTTAGCACAAATAGGGTTTAATGGCCTAATGCAAGGTTGCCCTCATGGGCTACTCCCCCTAATTGAGGAACTAGGGTGCAATAGCTGTATAATTAGTCCACACAATAGTTATAGGAGAGATGACACAGTAAATCTAAGACAGAATAAATTAAAACCTAAATTAAAATGTCACAATTATTTTCTATATTTAATGTTATATATAATGATGCACCGCAACCTTGACAAACAGGTTTCCAAGATAGTGCTACACCTGGTTTCAGTGGTATTGTAGAACTACATGATATTATTTTCTTCTATTTAATTATTATTTGTGTAGGAGTATTCTGAGTTTTAGGTAGCGTAATCTTAAACTTTAATAGCTCTAAAACAAGCTTAGTTCATAAATACTTAAATCACGGTAAATTTAATTGCCTATTTACTTTGTTTTTATATATTGAATATAATATTTGAATTTATTTTTAATTATTACTTCTACGTTAACTTGTCGAATTGAAGCTATTTTTTTAAAGATATTATTTGAGATTTACTTAGTAGGCTCAACAAAATGATTCTACGAATAAAGGTTATTTTACAATACATTTGATTCAGCTAGAAAACCATTATACCATTAAAAATAGGTCATACTACAATTGATACTTATGTATTGGCCCCATCTGGAGAGATATTCAAAAACACGTTTAAATTGGGGGCCTGCGATTGGCTCTGCTGCTCGTATTTATATTAAAAAGTAAAATATACAGCTACAAACAGACAAAATAAGGGAGACGTGATGGGGCCAATATATTTATTATAAGATCAAAATATAAAATTCAATACAAAAATAAGCATCCAAAATTCACTATAAGCTAGAAATAACTCAAACATAAGTACTAACAACTACTTTAATTTAAAACAGTAACATTTTTAAGTAAAAAAACTTATCTAAATATATTTATATTTGAAGGGTTAATAATAGACCTATTATAATTAATTATATACAAGTTAAATTAGCTAGGAATATCTAATCGATTCCTTTATCGACTATACGTGAAATTATTTTAATACATAAAAGACATAGTCAGTTCACTTTGAATAAAAAGACAATTTTTTAACGGCACATTTTAGTCATTTTAATCTCTTTTTGAAATCATTCTGCCGGCTACGCAGACGCATACTTTTGTTTTTTTGAGTGGTGGTATCTTTGGGGCCAATATATTTTAAGTTTAAATTTATTAGAGTATTCAATACGAGACAATCAATTGTAATTTTACAAAAAGTGCATGACCCTAATCGAAACAGTATGGACTATCTTACCAGCATTAGTTCTTATTGCTATTGCTTTCCCTTCATTCAGACTTTTATATTTATTGGATGAAGTAATCTCCCCTACAATTACTATCAAAGTATCCGGACATCAGTGATATTGAAGTTACGAATATTCAGACTATGTAACAGATAGCGGGGATGCAATAGAATTTGATTCCTATATGTTGCCTGAATCAGATTTAGAATTAGGACAGTTCAGATTATTAGACGTGGATAATAAAGTAGTTGTTCCTACAGATACACACATCAGATTAATTGTTACAAGTACTGATGTAATCCACTCATTCGCAGTTCCTTCTTTAGGACTTAAATTAGATTGCTGCCCAGGTAGATTAAATCAAGCTTCTGTATTGATTGATAGACAGGGTACATTCTACGGTCAATGTTCCGAAATTTGTGGTGTATGGCATGGTTTTATGCCTATTGGAATAGAAGCTGTTTCTATGCCTGATTATTTAAGTTGGTTAGCAACTAACGGTGAATAATTGTTAGGGCATTAGCAAACCTTCTAACACTCCAGCTCCTTATAGTAATGCCAAAGAAAAGGAAGAATGCTAAACCTATGTTAGGATCGTATAACGTTAGAAAGGGTTGGTCACTTAGCCAATTTATGCTAGCGATGCTTATGAATATAGGTTATTTGTTGGCTACTCCCCGCGTAGCGCCACCAGGCCAGTTTCTTGGATACTCCCCTAACGAATGGCTGGGGCAAGAAATAGTTTTACATTTAATTATTTTAATTTATAACAATAAATATACCTTTAACTTGGACTAGCTTATAATACTACTTGCGTTTGCCAAAGCCCATTTTCCCTAGTCTAAATAACAGAGAGTGCCTTATACAAAGTACTGGCATGTAAAATAACAGATGAATCTGCTCTGCTTATTTGCGATCAGCTGCCCCCCCCCCCTTTCGATTGGGTCTGCAAGGGTTACCTTTGTGTATAACGAACTGAAAAATAGCTAGTTCCTCTTCTTCATTACTTTATTTATGTCAGCAAGGTAATGAGAATAAATATCCTCCTCCCTACTAATTGCCTAGTGTATGCATTAGGCCATAAGCTGTCAGGGCGGCATTATAAATTTATAATTTTTATATAATACATTTAACCCCTTTAACACGTAAAATTTGTTTTCGGTTCCTACCTCTATTAAACATATGATGAAATCATTTACTTATTTCTGATTTAGGTTGGTCTTGTTGTTCCGCTATTATTCTAATTAAAATTTTACCTTGATTTGGGTTTAAGGCTTGAATATAAAAACAAGATACAAGATCCCTTGCAATAGCTTCGCCCCCTTACGGGAGTGCCATTAGCTGGCAGAACAAGCTCACCTCCCTTTTCTCCTTTGATCATTAATTTCATTGGGTATATTCATTGTTGGCTGGGGGACCAATAGTTATAAGGGAATATACGTACCGGGCCACTTGCTTTGCTTTGCTTTGCTTTGCTTTGCTTTGCTTTGCTTTGCTTTATTGTATGATCTGAGTTTGCTAGGCTTAACTACCACTAGAAGCATAGTTGATAATCTATAAAACTGGAAATAGATTTAAATTTACTCGATTAACCTACTGCTACGCACACTTAGACGAATCAGGTGTATAATGACGCTGTCTCATTAAGATAAATAGTGAGAGGGACACAGTTTAATAAGCTCTACATTATTTATGCGCAGCCGGAGGAAGGAAGGAGTAACACTGAGTTTAGATTTTGCTAGGAGTTGGAAATTATCCTACGATTTACTCTTATTAGTATCTATGTGTTAGAATTGTAAAAGTAGTAATAAGTAACTTGTCGAGATATTCTCAAGTATTTATAGCTTTACTGTTATTAGAAGGGCATTATGCCCCACAATTTTAGTACAACATACGAACAAATAAATCATAGCTACTCTACCGAGCCCAAACTTTAGATCTTCACATCCAACAGATGAGAGGTTAAACGATGATAAGGTAGAAGTACATCTTCTTTTTTTTTACCATGTTTACACAATCCACTTTATTTATTAATTCTCCTTTAGAACAGTTTGAAACTACTAGTTTATTAGGTTTCAGTGCTCCTTTATTTGGTTATATTAATTTAACTTTAACAAATTTAGCTTTATATTCTTTATTGGTATTATTTTTAATAGTAGGTTTACATACTGTTGCCAATAATAACTCTAAATTGTTACCATCTAATTGGTCTATATTATTAGAAAGCATTTATGCAAGTATAAATTCAATGGTTAGAGAACAACTAGGAAAAGAAATATACTTACCATTTATATATTCAATCTTTATCTTTATTTTAATTTCTAATTTAGTTGGTAATGTTCCTTATTCATTTGCTGTAACTTCATCAATTGTAGTTTCTATTGGATTATCATTTACTATTGTTTTAGGTGTAACAATCTTAGGATTATCAATACACAAAATTCACTTCTTTTCATTCTTTATTCCAGCAGGTACTCCTTTAGCTTTAGTTCCATTATTAGTTTTAATTGAATTAATAAGTTATATAGCAAGAGCATTCTCATTAGGGATAAGACTTTTCGCTAACATTACAGCTGGACATACATTAATGAAAATTTTATCAACATTCTTGTATCAATTATTTAGTGGTGGATTATTAGTAGCATTAATAACTTTAATTCCATTTGCTTTATTTTTGGCTATCACAGGATTAGAATTGGCGGTCTCATTTATTCAGGCATATGTATTCACATTATTATTATTAAGTTATATTAAAGATGCTATAGATTTACATTAATTATAGTAAATTGCTGTTCTTTTTATATCTCACATTAACCCCTTCTTCTTTCCAGCCACTTCGGTTAGGACTATTAGAAAGAAAGTAAAAAAAAAAGGGAATTAAACGCACATAAATTTGCTAGTAGTTGGGCCCGGCATATTATATTATATTATATTATATTATATTACCCAATGGCCGAATTTAAATTTCTTTGGGCCAACACAAGATACTGCAGCCCCTTAAACCATTTTTATGGAAAATAAAAGAGGAGGGTGAATATTGATTTTACTATTTTATTCAGAATCTGTATAGTTGATTTAAGCTATTTTAATATCATTTTAAGATCATGGCTCCTTTAAGTCCATGTACAATTGAATCTCAGTTTAGTTATAGGATGGTGGAGGTTTTTTTATTATTCATTATTTGTTACCCATTTAACTGTTTAATTCATGATTTGATCTGCAGATCCGTCAAACATTAGAAGTTGAAATACTTCTGACTTATACACAATTAATGCAACGTATGTATAGCATGTGTATATTGATATTAAATTATGAAATGATCTCTTTACCTTACTTATTTATATTGGCCCTGTATTGTTTGCTTATTTAAATAATGAGCATAGTTTACAAGATAATTAAATAGGGCCATTTCTAAGCCTTGCTATGTTGAGTTGACGAAAAGGCAGCCTAAAGGCGAGTTCAGATTTTATCTATTACCTAGGTATTTGTTCTTGTTATGATCATTTTAGGTCGACAGAAGCTTTTATAGCTGATCTTACCCTCAAATTAAAAATAAAATTAAGAACAATGAAAAAAAAAACGCTATTCCAACGAATGTTAATAGGTATTCAAAAAGGTTGAAATACACCAACCTTGCCTGCTAATGTTTTATCATTTGAAAGACAGCCTTTAATGCGAATTTTTAGAGTAATAGGTGGTATAAATGTAGGTATATTATTTTGACAACGATATCACCTGCAAGGGGGTGCACCAACATTTGTTTTATATGTTTCGCTATTTATCGCTTCAATTTTTGGTGTTTATTTAATAGTACTTACTATTATTAGATTTAAACACATGTGAAAAGTACTAAAGAATCATGATTTAGATGTTAAAAACTAACCATTCGACCGATTTGCTACTATGTTTGGTAGAGTCCTCTTCTGTTTAAAAGGGGCTTGTGATATGGCAGGTCCAGAAAACATGCTTCAGTGTTAGGTTTGATGGTCGGTTTCGATTAAATATTCACAGAAACAGGAGCAGTATTTATTCCTGCAGTAGCTAAAGTTTTTAAAGTTATAGTCCCAGGGACCATTTTTGTGCCAAATGTAACTGATAATTTGGGTTTTGTTAAGAATACTATTATTCCACAAATTCAACTAAATATTGCTGATTCTAAAAAAATAGAAGCTACTAAAGCAATTATAGAACGAGACGGTTTAGATTGAGGTTTAACTGATCTTCAAATTGAGGAACTTATCAAAGATTGCGACTTCAAATCATTAGAAGACAACAATAAAATACTACGAGATCAAATGAAGAAATGTTTAACCGATTATGCCGATAGTTTGTTAGATAATGAAACTAAGTCACAAATGCTACGCACTAACAAATTTAAATAATTTACAGATAAAAACCAAGAGTTAGGCCCAATTGACAATTAACCCCCTTTTTTCGACATAAAAATTTAAGAGTATAAGGTTAAACTGTGGTAAACCCTTAAAAAGTTCGATTATTTTTTTAATTTTATGTATACTATGTAACCATTTATTTGAAAACAGACTATAGTTTTTAACTACTTTTTGTTTTTTTTACTTTAATCTTTTAGGATCACTCCGTCACATATCTATTTTTCTCACCCTAAAAACCACGTTGTCTAGTCTCGGATAAATTCCACCGTCAACAATTGGAAGTGATTACGTGTAAAAGTTATGTTCAGTAGCATTTATAGAAATTATATAATGAATTTACGGTGTAGGCCCATATGGGGGGTGCCCCCTTTTAGATACTTCGATCTTACAATACAAGTCTTTTAAATTAATAAATATTTTACGTGTATTTACACTAACAGTTTTTAAATTTCCCGCTAATGTAATAAATCGTTTAAATCATTTGCGTTAAAAAAATCAATTATTTACCTCTTTCGATTTTATGCTTACAATGTAATCCTCCGCAGGGCCATCCAACACAATATGTTTAAGGAGAAATGAATTAATTATAATAGACCTAAAATGAGCGTATACCTAATTGATTACCATCCCATGTATCCTATAAATAATATAAAATAAATAAACTGTCCATATATGTGTAATGCCCCCCCGGATTATCTGTCCTATTTACTAAATGGTTTATTACAATTGAAGGATTACATTATCATTAATAGCTGTTGCGGCCCCCCCTGCGATTAGCTCTGCTGGCTAGGGGTAGATATTTTACCACAATATTTGTCAATGATATTATTTTAGTCTTGTGTTTATTATTGGTTACTCCCCGCGCAGCGCCCCCGCTCTGCTGCAATTGTTGGGGCATTAATCTAGTTCTTTATTTAAGTTGAAGCAATTGTTGGGGCCAACTAAATACACTCCTATTATTTTCAGGTTTGATGACATTGTTTTCGAT
>Ga0137418_10004902_pt1 | contig 12269 bp, 11 predicted proteins | sample CZODoug3_1_2_16f_FD_122242 | JGI IMG/M metagenome (GOLD analysis project Ga0137418, IMG submission 122242) | Vadose zone soil fungal communities from Angelo Coast Range Reserve, California, USA - CZODoug3_1_2_16fungal (Hybrid Assembly) | ecosystem: Environmental > Terrestrial > Soil > Vadose... | reverse complement strand
TGGAGTTCGATCAGCAACCGGCCCAGTCGAATCGCCTCGCCGGTTAGCTCGGCCCGCGTTACCTCCGCTCCCGCCGCGGCCGAATAACCTTCATTAAAGACGAGGTAGACGACCTGAAGCACCGCGCCCAGTCGCGCTGGCAATTCCTGCGGCGTCGGCACCTCGTACGGAATCGGTGTCTCTCGAATCTTTGCCTTTGCGCGCACAATGCGCTGCGCCAGCGTACTCGGAGTGGTGAGGAAGGCCTTTGCTATCTCCTCGGTCGTTAGCCCGCACACCTCACGCAAGGTGAGCGCAACGTGCGCCTCCGGCGCTAGCGATGGATGACAGCAGGTAAAAATCAGGCGCAGCCGATCATCCTCAAGGGAGTCATCCTCAAGGCTGCCCCCTTCCTTGGACCTTTCCGCCGAACTCGATTGCGCTTCGAGATATCGCACGAGCTCGTCTTGAGACGCATCAAATCTTGCCCGTCGACGCAGCGTATCAATGGCTTTGAATCGGGCGGTCGAAATTAACCATGGTCGCGGGTTGCCGGGCACTCCACTCTTTGGCCACAGGTTCAGCGCAGCCGCAAAGGCCTCGTGCATCGCCTCTTCGGCAAGATCAAAATCACCGAGCAAGCGGATCAGAGTTGCCAGGATCCGTCCCGAATCCACGCGATAAAGGGAGTCGAGCAATTCGCGTATCTGCTCGATGGAACGCTCGGACATGACGACGACCTTAGCAAACCAACTACCCCGAATCAATTTGGCAAACGGCGGATCGATGCAAAGTGCCCAGGTCGCGGCTCTGAAATCTAGGCAACAGAACGCTTTCTCGGTTGACTCAAAATCGCCAATGCACTCATTTGAGCTTCGTACAAGCTCAACCCTTCTCCGTTTTGCTCCCGAGTCACGGGCTACTCGGAAGTAATTTCACTTGGACGTATGGTTGGCTTATCGGAAACTGGCCCATTGCCCCGCACCTTCCCTGCTTTCCTTTAGTTTTCTATGTGGGTAAGATTGGGACCAGGAGTAGCAAGCGTATCGTAACGGTACACAGTCTGAACGCGAAAATAACCTGGTTGAAACATTGCCGAAACTTAGGTCACGCGAAACTGACAGCAGCCAGAGGTCAACTGTGAAAACGGTAACGAACGACCCTCTCTTAACCGAAACTTCGCTATTTCGAGTCAGTCTTGCCCAAACGGCTGACCATCTTACCGACTGCCAGCGCCTGCGTTACTCCGTCTTCAATGAGGAACTGGGCGAAGGCCTGTCCACTTCCGAGCGCGACCACCTCGATATCGACCCCTTCGACAATTTCTGCGACCACCTGATGGTTACGGACCTCGAGTCCGGCAGGCTGGTCGGCACCTATCGCCTGCAAACCGGCGAAGTCGCCCGCAAGAATCTCGGCTACTACGGCAACCAGATCTTCGATTTTTCCGTCTATGATCCCATTCGAAAAGAGATGCTCGAACTTGGCCGCGCCTGCGTCCACGTGGACTTCCGCAACATCATGGTGCTGCACGCCCTTTGGAAAGGCATCGCCGTCTACGCCACCCGGCACGAATCCCGCTACCTGATCGGTTGCAGCTCCGTCACCTCGCAGGACGAAAACTACGGCATGGCCATGTACGACGCGCTGAAAGAAAAATATCTCATCGCGCCCCCGCTGCGCACTAATCCCCAACCCGGTCAGTGTTGCCAATCCAGCGGAGATCCCGTTGAATCCACTCGCCCGCCGCGCCTCTTCCGCGCCTATCTCGAAATCTCCGGCCGCATCTGCGGGCCGCCGGCCATCGATCGCGAATTCAAGACCATCGATTTTCTCACCATCGTCGATCTGGCAAAATTGCCCGACCGCGTCCGCAGCCGCTTCTTCTAGAACTCATCTGAGAAATGGTTCTGGGGGGTCGGAGCTTTAGCTCCGACATTTGGAGCCCAAAAAAAACCGGGCTTTAGCCCCTGAGGGCACTCTTCCTTCACCGGAACTTCATTTAGGAGATAATTTCTAGAAAACCCTACGCGCTTTGAAATCACCAGGATTCCGAACTGCGCTCGATTCAAAACATTTCCATCTCATGTAGTATGGAAACATGTGCGCCGAGTTCAATCCTCTCGATTGGCAACTCCTGTACCGCTTTCCCGAACGAATGCACAAAAAATCAAGCTGGACGGAGCACGTGCCCTTCGCCATGGCGCTCACCGAAATGTTGCGTCCCCGCATCATCGTGGAACTCGGCACCCAGCACGGCGTTTCCTATTGCGCCTTCTGCCAGGCCGTCGCTGAACTGAAACTCCCCACCCGCTGCTATGCCGTGGACACGTGGCTCGGCGACGCTCATGCCAACTACTACAAAGAATCCGTCTATCTCGATTTACACAATTACCATCGCCGCTACGAAGCCTTTTCCGCCCTGCTTCGCATGACCTTTGACCAGGCCTTGCCGCATCTCCCCACTGCCTCCATAGACCTGCTGCACATCGATGGTTTGCATTTTTATGACGCGGTCAAGACCGACTACCAAACCTGGTTGCCCAAACTAAGCGATCGCGCCGTCGTCCTCTTCCACGACACCATGGAAACGCAACGCGACTTTGGCGTTCACCAGCTCTGGGCCGAGCTATCTCCAAACTTTCCGAGCTTCAATTTCGAACATGGTCACGGCCTCGGCATCCTTGCGGTGGGCCCGCAACAACCGCCGGCTTTCCTCGATTTTCTTCGCACCGCAAACGCCAAGCCCGCCGCAACCCGCGCGCTCTTTGCCGCATTAGGGCGCAGGGTCCTCCTAGAAACGGAAAAGAGCTGGCTCAACCAGAAATCGCCAGTCCAGCGCGCGCTGACCGTGCTCAAATCAAAATCCCTCTTGCGCTAAACGTTTTCAGGTAGCGCCGGCATCCTGCCGGCAAGCAGTGGTGCCACTCTAATCTGCGAATCTCAGTCGTCCGAAACGAGGCTTTTTGCAAGTTCCAGCGCGGCGGCAGAGGTCCCCGGGTCAGCCAGCTTCGCCCGCACAAAATCCTTGCCGCCGCCCCCCTTTCCGGGATGCGCCGCAAACACACTCTTCAGCACTGCGCCAAGATCCTTCCCGGCCGTGGGATGCTGCGCAAACACCAACTGGCCGGACTCCTGCAAAACCAGAAGCGCCACGGTCCGTTCGTTCTTCGCAATTTCCGTGGCCAGCGGCAACAACAGCTCCGGATGCGCCCCGCGCAAAAGCAACGACGCGACGCGCACACCGTTCGCCGCCGAAGGAGCGGTCGAAGCCAGCTGCACAGCCCACAAAGCCGCCAGTTGCTGCAGCGCGGCGCGTAGACTCTTGAAATGGGCATCGCGCTCTACCCCCAGTCTTTCCACCGCCGAAGGCAATTCCTCCAGCGCGCACCCCAGCAAACCCATCAGCGTCCTCTCTCGTTCGAAATCATCGGTGGCAAATTGCTCGGCACGCCGCCCGCATACAAACTCCACCCGCCAGTCCTGTCGCACCTTGCTGCAACCCCGCACCAGAATCATCCCAATCTGTCCCGTGGACTTCACATGCGTGCCGCCGCAAGGCTGCAAATCCGCGCCTTCAATCTCGATCGCCCGCAGAAGCCCCTCGCGTTCCACTTCTTTCCGCACACCCAGTTGCGCCAGTTGCTCTCGCGTCCCATATCGCACCGTTACTGGGCGATCCTCGAAAATCGCCTTGTTCGCCGCTCGCTGCGCTCCGATCAACTGATCCCTCGAAGGCTCGGCACCGTGAAGATCGATGGTGCAAATCTCTTCGCCCAGGTGAAACGACACTGTCGGCAATCCAAATCGCTCCTGAAACATTGCCGAAAGCAGATGCTGTCCCGTGTGCTGCTGCATGTGGTCAAATCGCCGCGGCCAGTTGACGCAACCCTTCACTTCGCTCGGCGCCACTTCGCGGTCCACAATATGCACGATGTCACCTTCTTCATCGCGCACATCCAGCACCACCGCCTCTCCCAGCAATCCCAGGTCATTCGGCTGCCCTCCCGACGAGGGATAAAACGCAGTCTGGTCCAGCAGCACTTCCCATGCCGGCTGCGTGCCAGAGGGACCCTGCACCGGCTCCGCGGGCGAACAGGCCAACACTCGCGCGTCAAAATTCTGCAAATACGCATCGTCGTAATACAGCCGGTGGGTAGACATGCAAAAAATTCTAACACACGCGTTTTCACGGGCACGGCCACCCGAATCGGCTAAAATAGAGAGATGTCCGTGCAACTCATTGCGCTTGATATTGACGGCACGCTCCTCAGCAGCCGCTTCACGGTTTCCGAGCGCAACCGCGCCGCCATTGCCGAAGCCACCCGGCGCGGCATCGAAGTCGCTCTCGTCACCGGCCGCCGCTACGACTTCGCCATGCCCGTCGCAAAGCAGATCGATTCCCCGCTGACCATGATCGTCAACAACGGCGCGCTCGTCCGCACCAAGGAAGGCGAAACGCTGGTGCGCCACCTTCTGCCCCGGAACACCGCACTCCGCGTCCTACAAGCAACGCAAGCATGGCGCGACGCCGCATCGGTCGTCTTCGACCGTCCCCTCGCCAACCAGGTGATGATGGAAACGATTGACCTCGAAGACGGCATCCGCGGCGCCTACTACAAATGGAACCGTCCGTTCCTCGGCGAGGCCAAACCGCTCGAAACCTGCTTGAGCGAGGACCCCATCCAGGTGATGTTTTCCGGGCCCGTGCAGTCCATGCGAGCAGCCGAACAGGCCCTGCGCAGCGTCCAATTCACGGGCGAATTTGCGCTCGCAGTCACCGCTTACGAGAGCAAGGATTTTTCGATGATCGACGTAATCAACCCGCGAGTTTCGAAAGGCACGGCGCTTGCCGAGTGGGCGGGTTTGCGTGGCATCGCCCGCCACGAAATCCTGGCCATCGGCGACAACCACAACGATGAGGAGATGTTATCTTTCGCCGGAATACCTGTGGTGATGGAAAACGCAGTGCCCGAACTGAAAACGCGCGGCTGGCACGTCACCCACACGAATGACAATGACGGCGTCGCCGCGGCCATCGAACGTTTCGCCCTGCCGGAGCTGCCCGAGTGCGCCTGAACTTTCCCAGAAACGCCGCCGTTGCAGGCCTGTTGCTTCTCGCTTCGTGTGTTCCCGCACGCGCCGATTACGTCGTCCTCCGCAGCGGCGCCCGCCTCAACGTCACCGGCTACGAGATTCTAGGGGATCGCTACCGGCTGCACATCAAGGGTGGTGTTGCGGAAGTTCCCGTCCAGGACATAGTAGCCATCGAGCCGGAAGAAATTTTCCAGCCCAGCACCGAGCCTCTGACCGAAAAGACGCCCTTCCAGAAGCTGATCCACGATGCGGCTGCCCGCTACAATCTCGATCCCACACTCATCCACTCCGTGATTTCCATCGAGTCCAATTTCGATCCCAAGGCCGTCTCTCGCAAAAACGCGCGCGGCTTGATGCAGTTGATGCCGCGTACCGCTGAACTCATGGGAGTCAAGGACTCATTCGACCCCGCGCAAAATATTGATGGTGGATCGCACTATCTGAGCGACTTGCTGAAGAAATACGGAAATGACCTCACGCTCGCCCTCGCCGCCTACAACGCCGGGCCGGATAGCGTGGACAAATACGGCCGCCGCGTGCCGCCGTACCTCGAAACAATGAAGTACGTGCAGCGCATCGCCAAAACCTATGCCAAATTAAAAGCCGATGCCTTAAACCCCGCGACCGGGCTTTCCCTGCCTCAAAATTAGCTGAAGCACTGCTGACCACGCACGCGGACGCGCGTTCGTTTCTTACTGCGGCATTTGTCCCGGCGGCATCTGCCCTGGAGGTGGATTGTTGCCGCTGCCGGTATTCGGATTCCCCGTCGTAGGCGACCCTGCTGGCTGCTGTCCAAATCCGCTGTTTCCCGTGGGGCTGCTGAAAATACCGTTTGATCCATTCTGCGTGCCCGCCGGCGGCACTCCGATCACTCCCGCGGCCGCGCCTCCGTTCACCGGGTCCTTCGACGGATCCCAGACGAACTCAAACTGGCGGTAATTCTTTGCTTTGTCGTACCAGATGATAGAGGCTTTGTTGACCTTGCTCCCCACGCCGATGATATTTCCGCCGATCACGTCCGTCGTGCCGTCGGAGTTGGCAATCGACTGCGGCGTCGACATCGTATCCGTAGACAGCCCGCTCTGCGTTCCCTGCCCCGCATTCTGCCCCTGCGGATTCGCCGCGTTCGAATTGCTGCCATTGTTGAACGACGAATTTCCAAATGACGAACTCCCAAACGACGAGTTTCCGGACGACGAATTGCCAAACGAAGAGCTTCCAAAAGACGAACTACCGAATGATGACCCGTTTGACGTGTTGTTACCACCCGCGGATTGCGTGCCGCCAAACAGCGACCCAAATCCGCCGCCGCTGCCCGAAGAACTCGAGCTCTGCCCGTCTGCTCCGAGAGGCCGACTCTTCAGGCTGCCAATCAACTGCCCGTTCGGTCCCACGTAAATCATCCGCCAGGAGCCGTCCACCGGGTTCACCGGGTCCTTGTAAGCCTGCCGCATGAACCGGATTCCCACTTTGTTCTTGGTAAGATCCTCCATCGACGTCGGAAACCGCGTGGTGCCGCCGTGCATCTGGTAGTAGCGCACATACAGGCGAATTCCGCGGACGTATTGATTCCCGCGCCAGATCATCTCTTCTTCTTTTTCGCGCCGTCCATTGGTGAGGACGTCCGGCGCGGCCGCAACGCTCGCAATCACAATCAACGCAAGCATAAAAATCACCAGTGTCAGGGCGTAGCCTTCCTGCCCTCGCATATTGCGCCGCATTGGAACGCTCCTTCTCATGCCGACGGAGGGACCTCCAGATTCTTCGAACCCCTTTGGCCAGTGGTCGTGTCCTCAAAATCGATCCGGTCATTCCCTATGTGCAGGATGCGGATGTGATTCAGCACCACGTCTCCCTCGCTGACGATGTGCACCTCTTCCCCCGGCGGCTCTTCCTTCAAAAACGCCTGGCGCGCTCCTCCCGCGGGCAACATGCCGTAGCCAAAAAACACCATCGGCAGTTTGGCGGGTTCAGGCGGTGGGGGCGGCTGCGGCAGGTTATAGGCCACGAACGGTTTTTTTGCCGGTACCCGGTTCGCCGCTTCCACCTGCAAGGCGCCCATCACAAATATATTCCGGCCCGCGCTTTTATACTCCGTGCCCTGCGCTTTCGTCAGGTCAACGAATATCCGGCCGTAATCCTGCGCGTTAATCGGCGAATAGTTGTTCGCGGAGAGCCCCGAGCTCGCCGTCGTCGACCGTCCCACATGGAAATACCAAATCGATCCCGCGATCACCACCAGCGCCGCCAGCGCAATCAGCTCTTTTTGTTGTGTCGTCTGCGCCATCACGTCTTCCTGAAATACGAACGCAGGTGTAGCGAAACTTTCACTGTTCCCGGAGGCGCCTGGTTTGCGTTGCTGGGGCCGGTGCCGGTTGCCGAATCCAGCCCCAGCGAGTCAACAACGTAGGTATTCTTCGAGCGCTGCAGCCGGTTCAAAAAACGCACGATCCCCGCGTAATCTCCGGCGAGCAGCGCTTCAACTTCTATTTCGTCCACATTGCGACCGGAAACTTCCTTTTCCTTGAATTTCAGGTCCTGCACTTGCACATGCGTATCGCGCGCAATTTCTCCCACTTCCTGAGAAACCTCGGAATAGCCTTTTCCCGCCGGAGGCAAAGTGGTCTCGAACTGATCGAAATACTTTTGCACTTCGGGAAGGCGCGCCTTGATTTTATTCGCTCGCTCGATGTCAGCTCTCACCAAAGCCACCTTGAGGGACTCGGCCTTCAATCTCGCATCCGGATTTACTTCCTTTACTGAAAGCCGCGAGTTGTGAAACGCCAGGGCTCCGTCCATCGCGAGCAGCAGCGCGAGCAGCGCGAGGATGAAGCGTTTCTTTGTCGTGAAGTCGCCCATGGTCAGGTATTCGAATACTCCGCCACAAATTCGATGGTCAAGGGATCAGCCCCCGGCTGGGTGGCCGCCCTCTCCGACAATAGTGCCACATGCGAAAACGAACTGGAATTCTCAAACGACTTCAGCAGTTTCAACTTCGCTTCCTGATTGGTGGCGCCCACAACGAAGTGAACGGTAACAATCCCCTTCTCGAGTTTCGGCTGGATATGCACAACCCGCACTCCCGGTGGCAAGGTCTTCTCCAGGTCCATGAACATCTGCGTCCAGTTAATGCTGCGCGCCTGCAGCACGGCGACCACAAATTTCGCGTTGTCCTGGAATCCCGCCGCTTCCTGCTGCGCGAAATAGCGTTCCAATGTTTCTCGTTCCTGGCTCACCGTCGCCATTTCCTTCTCAATCTTGCTGCTCCGTGCTCGCAGGTCTTCATCGGCTTTGCGCAGGTTGTAAGCCTGCCACCCGAGCCCAACAAGCGTCAGGAGACCCAACACGCCCACCGCTGCCGATCCGGCCAGGAAACGCCGGTGGCTCAACAGTGGATTCGTCGCGAGATTCAGGCGAACGTACATGCCGCTATTGCTTTCTCTCCTTCAACTGCGCTGCATCATCCAGCCAACCAGGCCTTCCAGATCGCGGTCGGCCAGCGGCCGCGCATCGCTGCCCAAATGGCCCTCGGAAACTGCGGAACTCAGCAGCGAGCCCACATCGCACTTGAACTCGTCCTGCAGCGGTTTCACAAATTCCGGCAAGCGCCGCCGCAATCCCGCCACGCGCACCGCTTGAATGCCTTCCTGCCACGTGTCCTGGTAATACGCCGCCAGCGGATAGACTTCCTCCAGCAGCAAATGCGGCGTAATTTCCGCCGCCGTCGTGGGAAGCTCCGTGCACCGATATCCCGCCAGAACGCCTTCGCGAACGATCGCGGTGGTTAGCGAAGTGCCAGAGAGCCGCGCCAACAGCGTTGGCCGCGAGTCCTCCAGCAACGAAATCGCCGTCAGCGTGGAACTCAAGACCACACCCGCCCGCAATCCCTGCGGCTCCAGCAGTGCCTCGTATTCCTTGATGATCCGCAACCGGGCAATCGCCGTCACCACGTCGATGCCTTCGCCGCGCGACGGCTGCAGCATGTAGGAAAGCAGCGTCTCGTCCACTTCGAATGGAACGCTCTTCTTCAGCTTCCACCGCAGCATCGGAACGGCTTCGTCCGCGGAACGTGGAAAGTCATCGAAATGCTGCACGAATACCCGGATCACCGGATCCGGAACGATCAATGCCGCGGCCTCATCTTTCAATTTCAGCGTTTTCGTAACGCTGGCAACGGCAGCTTTCACCGCGATCGGATTCACAATATTCGTTTCGATTGGGGAAGCTACCAGCGCCGCCGGCGGCAACGCTTCCACCGCGAAGCCGTCCAGCGAACCCGCTCGCGTAAACCGCGCCGCGGACACCTGCTCCGGCGTGAACTCGATCGCCACAGCCGGATGCGGCGTTGCGTCCAGCCACTGCATGAACCGTCCGACTACCGGAATCCCGTAGATCCCGCCCTGATATGCGCCGGAGTTACTCAACGAACGTCACCTTGTTAATCTCGCGTAGGGTCGTCAGGCCAGCTTTCACCTTGGCCAGTCCGCTTCCCCGAAGCGTAATCATACCTTCTTCAATGGCCGCACGCTTGATTTCGGATGTTGGCCGGCGGCTCACAATCATTTCCCGGATGTGGTCCGTCAAGTCCAGCAATTCGCAGATAGCCGAGCGCCCGTGATATCCGGTTCCCGAACATTCCAGGCACCCCACGCCTTCCGCAAAAATAAAATCAACCGTCTTCGCGGGATCGATTCCCGATTCCAGCAACTCTTGCGGAGTGTGCTTCTTCGGCCGCTTGCAATTGTTGCAGATCAAGCGCACCAGCCGCTGCGCCATGATGCAGTTCAGCGCGGAAACAAAGTTGTACGGCTCAACACCCATGTTGATGAATCGACCGATCACGTCGGTCACGTTGTTCGCGTGCACGGTGGTGAACACAAGGTGACCGGTCAGCGCGGATTGAATCGCAATCTGCGCGGTTTCCTGGTCGCGGATTTCGCCCACCATGATCTTATCCGGGTCGTGGCGCAGGATGGACCGCAATCCGCGAGCGAACGTCAGTCCCTTCTTTTCATTTACGGGAATCTGCGTAATGCCGCGAAGCTGGTATTCGACGGGGTCTTCAATGGTGACGATCTTGTCTTCGTCGGACTTAATCTCGTTGATTGCCGCATACAGCGTGGTCGTTTTCCCCGAACCCGTCGGCCCGGTCACCAGCACCATGCCGTACGGCTCGCGGATGTACCGGCGAAAACGCTTCACCTCGTCCGTCGAGAACCCAACAACGTCCAGGCTCAAGCTCTGGAATTTCTCCGAAAGCGTTTCCTTGTCCAGCACGCGCAACACCGCGTCTTCCCCGTGGCTCGCCGGCATAATGGACACACGCAAGTCAATATAGCGCCCCTTGTACTTCACGCGGAATCGTCCGTCCTGCGGCACGCGGCGCTCGGCAATGTCCAGATCGCTGAGCACCTTGATGCGCGAAAGAACCGTGGAGTGCCACTCCTTGGCGATAGGCTGCATGGCATGCTGCAGCACGCCGTCAATCCGGTACTTCACCGCCACTTCCGCGTCGCGAGCCTCAATGTGAATGTCACTCGCGCGCCGCTCCAGCGCCGTGAAAATAATTGTTTCCACCAGGCGAACCACCGGACTAACGGTTGTGTCCCGCGTCAAGCGATCGCCGGAGATGGTCTCCTCGCCCTCTTCCTCATCCTTCGAAACTTGCAGTGTGAATGCTTCGGTGGCCTGCTCCAGCACGCGCTGCGACTGTTCCGTGCGCTTCAGCAGGTCGCCGATCTGCCGCGGCGTCGCCACCTTGTACGCCAGCTTCTTGCCGAGCAGCAACGGAAGTTCGTCGCTCAGGATCACCATGCCGGGATCAGCAACGGCAATCACCAGCGTATTGTTGTTCGCCAGCAGGGGCACAAAGTTATAGCGGAACATCAAATCGGCGGGGATCGTGCGGAACAGCTCCGGGTCAATGCGTTGCTCGGTCAGGTCAACAAATCCGCAGCGGTAGCGTTCCGCAAGCCGCCGCGCCTGTTCGCGTTCCTCAGCCGCGTCCGCCGGGCCGCCCGGCACGTTCGGATCATGCAAATTGGAATCTGGCGTGGCCATGATTACTCTATTCCTTATTTTCCCGGCCCCGATCCGGCGATCGAGAAAGAGAAAATTGGCAGATACAGTGAGATCAGGATGAATGCTACCAGTACGCCCATGAATACAAGGATAACGGGTTCGATCAAGGACACCATAGCGGTCAACCGAAGGCCGACCTCTTCTTCATAGAATTCCGCCACGCTGGTCAACATTGGCGCCAGTGCGCCGCTGGACTCGCCGACTTCAATCATGTCCAGCGCAAGCTCCGGCATCACCTGCCCCGAGGCCAGCGCGCTGTGCAGTGACTCGCCTTCGCGCACCATCTGCGTTGCGTTCTTCACCGAGCCGCGCACCAATCGGCTGCTGATCGAATCCGCCGCCGTTTGCAGCGCCGCGACCAGCGGCGTGCCGCCAGTCAGAAGTGTCGAGAGGGTACGGCAAAACTGTGACGCTTGAAACTTCAGCAACGTGTCGCCCAGCAAAGGAACTCGGAACACCTGACGATCGAACGCCACGCCGCCTTCCTCACTCCGCGACCAGAAAAATACGCCCACAATGCTCAGCACGAACGCCGCCATCGCCGAAAATATGTACATACGATAGTCAACCGTGACCGCGATCAGAAATTGGGTCGGCCCCGGCAGTGGCACCCCCAAATCCTTATACAGCAGCGCAAACTTCGGAATCACCCCGGTCACCAGATAGCTCACAATGCACGTCGCCACCACCACCAGCAAAATCGGATATACCAGCGAAGCCACAATCTTCTTCTTAACGCCCGTGCTCACCTTCTGATACGCGATGTAGTATTCCAGCACTCCGGAAAGATTGCCGCTCTTCTCACCCGCAAGAATTGCGGTCGAATACACTTTCGAAAAAACGCCGGCTTCTTCAATCGCTTCCGAGAGCGACTTCCCTTCCCGCACCCGGTCGCGCACCTGCGTAAGAATGGGCCGCAGCTTCGGCGCGGTCGCCCGCGTAGCAAGCAAATCCAGCGCCTTCAGGATCGGCAAGCCCGCTTTAATCAGTGTATTGAATTGCTGGTTGAGGATCAGGAAGTCGTTGCCACTGATTTTGCGCTCTTTGCGCACCCCCAGCATGCCGCTGATCAGGCTGCTACGCGTCTCGACAGAATAAATGTATAGCCCTCG
>Ga0137418_10004900_pt1 | contig 12271 bp, 14 predicted proteins | sample CZODoug3_1_2_16f_FD_122242 | JGI IMG/M metagenome (GOLD analysis project Ga0137418, IMG submission 122242) | Vadose zone soil fungal communities from Angelo Coast Range Reserve, California, USA - CZODoug3_1_2_16fungal (Hybrid Assembly) | ecosystem: Environmental > Terrestrial > Soil > Vadose... | reverse complement strand
TATCGACGATGGGATCTCCGGCATTTGGATCGTTTATGTTGCCCCCGTTGTCTAGAAAAACCTTGAACGCTTGCGCGAACCTGGTGTCAAGAAACAGTCGTTCGCCGGCGGCGGTTTCGGCTCCAGGTGTTCCTGTAGCCGCGACTGAAGGGGGTGGAGAGCTACTGCTGCCCCCGGTTCCGCATCCCAAGAGGAGAAAGGAGATGAAGATCAGAGATGATCCCCCAACGACATGAGGAAACGCGTTGTGACGACGATTAAAAGGAAACATAGTGGAACCTCTATTACTTCTAACGTGAATCGAAACAGTTTCTTATTGCTGATTCGACAAGATCTGAGTCTGGAATCGATTCCTAGAACGGACACAGTGCCTCGACTAACTCCTGGTCAAATTGGGTGCCGGCTGCGACTCGGTTCGAGACTTTGGGGATGTGGATTGCATCGAAAGCAAAGGCAATCGAGAGGATCCTGGCTCCAAGGGGAATGAATCGTCCCCTGATGCCGTAAGGAGAGCCCGATCCGTCCCATCATTTGTGGAGGTGGGCCATGAGGACGGAAGCCTCTCGGAGAAAGAAGAACGGTTCGAGAAGCGAGGTGCCAAGCCGAGATGGTTCTGCACGGCGACATAGGATTCTGGATCGAGCGTATTCACCCCTATGGTGAGGTCGTGAGGAAGCATCAAGAGCCCGATATCGTGGAGGAAGGCGGCGAGGTTCAGATCGTGCATTTCGTCTGGGGTCAGGCCGACCGCTTATCCGATCAACAACGAGATCGTAGCCGTGCGGCACCGTGGCCTGTCTGCCAGGGGAGCGCGTGATCGGTCTCCTTGCCGATCTGACGAACGAGGGTGCTTTCGACGTCGCGGCGTGATGCTATAGGGAGTCGGCGACAATCGATCTTCCGGAGCATTCCCTGTATCGTGATGATCCCAGGGTGAATCTGCTCAGAGATGAATTGTTGCATCGTCATTTTTCCTAGGAAACCCAGAGCCCAGGACCACATCGCGTGATCTTGGGCTCTGGGTGAAAACCTCTGGTCGCAGTCTCTGTCGAGTGTCAGGGCGCGTTAGCTCATTCTTCTTTCCCGTGTTTTCCTGCCAACAGCGGCTGGTTCAAGACCCACATCTCATAGAGAGGGATTACCATCATGATCAGAAAACCCACCGTCATGAGGGTATCGCCCGTCAGCATGGTTAAGACGAATATGGGAGAGACGTAGCTGATGAGCCAGGGAGACAACAGGTCCAGCATCACCCCACCGAATGAGATCCAGGTCGTGACAACTTTTAGCCTGCTGCCGGCGTTGGTGAGATAGAGCACATGTACTAGAATCATAAACACGACCGGCATCGTAAAGAGGTGGAAGTGGGTGATTTCTGCCAGCTCTCTGAACGACATCGGTTCGCCGAATGTGGCATCCGACCCCCGGTAATGATTGGCGATCCCTTGCGGCGACAGCCCCGTCATGCTGTGGGCCCAGAAAAAGGAAAAGGTAAAGCCAGCCAGCATCAAGAAGAGAAAGAAGGTGTAGACCAGCCGGATGTGCCGATCTGAGTCGCGGAGACGGAAGCGGGTATTGAAGTTACGCATGGTTGAGAAGGTCGTCTGCCCCTGTTAGTTTCCGAAGATGGAGCCGAAGATCCCCTTCTCCGATTTCCTTATGGCCACAGTATCGCTGCCCAGCCCGGCCGGTTTCAAATAGAATTCATCGATGAGGACGAGCACGCGCTTGACGCCGGCGCTCATGGAGCGAACCGACATCGTAGCGCCGCTGATATTGATGATGTCTTTGTTGATGCGGACCGGATCGAGGACCGTTTTCCCTTCATACTGTGCGTTGAATCGTTTGGTGCGCACCTCACTGCCGCGCGCTTCGCGAAAGACGAGCAGTTCCACGTTCGAGACACGGCCATGTGCGTCGACTCCGACCATATAGGTCATCGGCTTGTGTTTGCCGATGGTATTTTGCACGAGGGCGTAGCCATCGACCTGCGTCCCGGTTTCGCCGATGTAGACCTCAAAGGCATCTTCGGGGAATTTCCAGCCGATACGTTCCTCAATCGCCATCTTCTTATCCGTGGGAACTCTCAGAAGCTCTTTTTTGACGCGCTCGGACTTTGGAAACATCAGTTTGACCGCCTCTTCCTCAGTGAGGAAGACTTCGGCCATCGACATTTCCTGTTCCGTCAGATAGCGTTTGATCTCACTGTCCCATACCCGTTCAGCCCAGACCATGGCCGGGGACATGACGAACGAGAACGCCAGTGAGAGCACGAGCAATCGAGTCATCATGCGGGAACACACCCCTTGTCTTTCAACTTGGCGTTGAGCCGATTGACGACAGCATCCGTCGCATCTTCCGATGGTTCGATGGGCCACCACTTCAAGGCTTGCTGGGTGACGCCACCGCGTGCATGCCATCGCTGCCTGGTTTCTAATATGCTCACAGAGGCCACGTCATTCATTCGTTTGACGGACACAGTCATGCGTGCGCGTTCATTGTTGCCAAAGCCTTCACGCTCCAAGATGCCATAGGACCGTTCTGAGGTCGGGGAGACGTCCAGCCAGCTTGTCTCGATCACTCCCTTATCTTTGTCGTAGGTCGCGACGGATTGTCCCTTCATGGTCTCGAGCGCGGCATCCCAGACTCTGTCATAGGAGCACACAAAATATTGCTCTTGGCTCCCGCTCAGGGCGGCGCATCCGACAGAAAGGATCGCGAGGAGTACCAAGGCTATTCGAGGTATAGTCATCGTGCACATTACTCTTTCTTACTCACGGCGATCCCTTTCCACCGGAAAGGGATCGTCTGTGTTGGGCTTAGAAATACGTCGCGGCTGAGATGACCAGAGCCCCGTCGTGAATTCGTTGCTCCGTGTTCGGGTTAAACGCCTTCGGCATGTACTGATAGCTGACCTTGAAGACAGCATCTTCCACCGGGCGATAGTTCAGCCCGAACGAGATTTGTTCCAGTTGTCCCGGGCTTTCCCCACGGTTATCCATATTCAAGTTCACGCGATCATATCGGATGACGGCTGTAAACGTGGAGCCTTCTCCAAACCGCTTCGGCGAGAGTCTTGTCAGGAGGGCCGGCATGAAATGGTAGTTACCTTGGAGATAAAATCCCTGCATCCGTTGTGGGGGAGCAGTAAGGGGATCAAGCGGATTCACTCCCGTGATAAGAGTGCCTGGGGCAAAGCCGCCGGTGGTATTGCTGCCAATAATGGCCCGGGAGTTTCCCCTCGCATAAGCCCACGCAGCTTCGCCAATGATCTCAAACGGCCCCTTTTGAAGCGTCCAGTCAACGGCAGTGATACTCAGGGGGTTATAACTGGTAGGGGATTGATTGCCGAAATAGCTCGATCCGGCGACTTCCACGCCGAGCATCGGGCTAAAGGCTACACGGCCTGAGACTGCTTTGCCGTTATTGATGTCAAGTCCGTCAGCGGATTCGCATTTCCGTTGGCGGGACTCTTTTGTGCCGTCTACCTCATTGACGCGCGGGTCGCCGTTAGGGTTATACCCGCAAGGACCGGTCGTGACGTAGAATTCATAGTCGAGCTTACTGGTCCGCCCAGGGTATAAGGTGCCATAGAAGCCCGCGCCCGTCTCGGCCATGGTTGATGGAATCACGAACTGGCTGACAAGCGGGCGATCGGTCAAGTCGTTCAGTGGTGAGTCGTGGAGTAAGTTAAATTTTCCGATCGGGATGAGCACTATACCAGCCCGAATATTGAACGGTTCATTGACGAGATAGTCTATATGAGCAAATTCCAGGCTGATTTCGTTGTCACTGACCTCTCTAATCCCGTGCTCGATCTCAAGTTCAGCGGCAAACTTCACCTGCTCAGTAATGTCCGCATAAATGAACGGCACGAATCGTTGCTGATCAAAGCCATTAGTTGTCCCGTTGCCAAAGCCCCCGGTTTCTATAACGCCTTTTCTGTGTGAGCGGTATTGGATGTCAAAGTAGCCACCGACGATGGCCTTCGGCGAGGTCACGAACGGCTTGGCGTAGACCAATCGGCCTGACCCGGTTGAACTGAAGGACAATGCCGGCTGACTGTCGGTTCGCCGTTCTCTTCCGACCTCAGGCAGGGGACCGATACCTGGTTCACTCTGCGGAGCAACAGTGCCTTCTTGTCTTTCCGTGGCGCCCTCGCGGCGCTCATGTTCCTGCAGCCGCTTGGTAACAGCGTCATCTACTAACTTCTGAATGTCCTCCGGGGTCATGTTCTCAGCCCACACCGAAGTAAACGGCAAAGCTGCAATCACGAGAGCCCCGAGGATTGACCTGATCTTCATCGGTATCCTCCGCGGTGAGTGAGATGGTTGAGGTCTGACTCGGGACTCGATGGTCTCTGGTCTTCTTGAAGAGATGAATAGGCCGCACAAAGGAACTGCGCGACGATGCTTCGAATGCCTCCTTTCGTGAAACGAATTATGATGCAACGGTGCCCCATCCTTCGATTGAAGAGAAGGGGATGACAACAATGCGTTTGCAGCGCTTGCACTTGAGCTCCAACCCTTGCCCGCGCACCTTGGCGATCAGTTGACCGCACTCGCAGCGGGTCTCTCCGCAGTCGGCGGAGTGACTACTCCGAGACATCGTGCTAACCATTACGAGATGTTTCTCCATCTAAATGAAATTGAGAACGATTATTAATATCCCAATCGATGCGTAAAAGTCAAGGCCTATCATGACGCTCAACTCATCGACGAGGGAGTGCATTAGGCTTGCTCCTGTCCTATAATTCGCCACCTCTTTGGTGTAGGAAATGGAGGAGAGGAACGCGTGCATTCCAACCTGTTCAATGAGTCTCTTCACTTCCGGGCGTGCCTCCTGACGCTGTTGTGCAGTGCCCTGTCTGGCTGCGTGGGGATACCCCCTGACCAGGAATCGGTCGTCGTCACCAGGGCCCAGATGCAGATGGGCACGTTGGTCAAGATTACGGCGGTGGCGCGGAGTGAGTCTGTCGCGCAAGCTGCGGCGACTGCCGGGTTTACTGAAATCCGCCGCCTGGAAGAGCTCCTGAGCACCTGGATTCCAACGAGCGAACTTTCTCGCGTGAATACCTCTGCAGGCGTGATCCCGGTATATGTGAGTCCAGAAACGCTGACGGTTGTCCAACGTGCGGTTCAGGCCGCGGAGATGACCGATGGCGGATTTAATATTGCCATTGGCCCGGCGGTGGATGCCTGGAGCGTGATGGAAAGTCAACGCATACCGACAGAATCTGAATTGGATGCTCTCCGTCCCTTGGTGGACCTGCAGGCTGTTCATGTCGATGTGCGTGAGCAGACGATCTATCTTGGGAAAGCAGGGATGCGAATCGATGTGGGGGGAATTGGCAAGGGTTACGCAGCAGATCAAGCCGTCGACGCGCTGCGGAAAGCAGGCGCCATAGCCGGAGTTGTGGCGCTGTCAGGGGATATCAAAACATTCGGCCGGTTGCCGGGTGGGAAGATGTTTCCCGTCGGTATTCAACACCCACGAAAAGATGGATCCGTTCTGGCCTGGATTGATCTGCAGGACGAAGCTATTTCTACCGCTGGGGATTATGAACGTTTCTTCGAGCGAGAGGGGGTCCGATATCATCATATTCTCGATCCGCGCACGCTCCAACCAGCCCGCAGCTGCCAGAGCGTCACAGTAATTGCCCGTGAAGGGATCTGGGCAGATGGGTTGGACACAGGGATATTTGTTATGGGGGCTGAAACGGGAATGCAGCTGGTCGAAGCCTTGCCGGATGTGGAGGCCATCATCGTGGATGATGAAGGCCTGGTCCACGTGTCCTCAGGGTTGCGGGATCGGATCCGTAAGCCGTGAGGCGGGAGGGCGCGGAACGATCGCCAGTCGAACGGTGGAGAAGTGGTCGGACGAACCGTCATGAATAATGTGGGCTAGCGGTCTAATCGATAGCTCATCGGAATCTTGATCGTCATGCGCGGCTGTCCTAATGGACGAGGTAAGTGGAACGGGGCTGCTTCCCGCATTGTTTCAACAGCGGCCTTGTCTAGACCGGGATGTCCAGAACTCTGAAAGACTTCCACCTCGCCGATGCTCCCGTCCTCATTGATCACGGCTTTCACCACGACTTTTCCCTCGGCGTGATCTACCCGAGCTGAGGCGGGGTAGCGTTTCAATTCTTCCACACGACGTAAAATCACTTCAGAGAGCCACCCGTAGTCGCGCGTAGTCGGCGCGTTCGTTGGTGCCGAGGAGATGGCTGCCATCTGCGTTGGTGCCGGAGCCTGGTCAGATTGTGCGGTGTATCCAAGGATTGCGGACGGCGCGCTCGATGGTGTCGTCTGGGTACCAGATTCAGCAGAGACTGCCACCGATGCTTCGGCCGGTTTCATTATGGATGTAGACTCGGCGACCATCGGTGCCACAGTCTCATGTCTGATTGGCTCGGCTGGTTGTGTTGTGTGAGCCGTTAATTGTGAGGGAGCCGTTGGTTGCGGTGGGGTCTGTGCGGGAGGCTCAGTCACCACGGGGGTGACGGTCCGCTCAGAAATCGAAGGAGTCGTCTGTTGCGCAAGCGGCTGGGGCGACGGGAGTGTCTGTGCCGGCGCAGTCTGCTGCACGTGGGGAGAGGGAACCGAGGTCGTCGACGGAACTGATGGGGCCTGAGCCTGGTTCGGGGGTGATGCCGTTGGTTGAGCCGGCTGTGTCGGCGACACCATGGCGATGTTCCACTTGAACGGTTTGTCTTGCGGCGCGAGTTGGATCTGTTTCACAAGCAGAAAAGCTGCGAGAGCCACTGTGCCGTGCAAGAGGACGGAGACGAGCCAGCCCTGGACGTGCGCGTCCTTCTGGCGTCCGGAGCGATGGGGTCCGGCAGCGATCACAGTCGGATAACCTCCAGACTGACTTGTTGAAATCCCAACCCCCGCACTTCATCCACCACGGACACGAATCGTTCGAGCAAGGTGACTTTATCCGCCCTGACGACGACCGCCAATTCTCGAGGTTCCGCAGTCAGCGCACCCTGGAGCCCTCCTTCGGGAACTGCACGGTCGTTGAGAAAGAGCGCGCCGTCGGCAGTCAGGGTGATCACGATGGGCGCATCTTTGCGATCGCTGACTTCTTTCGCTTTTGCCAAATTGACCGGAATCTGCCCGCTGCTGATAAAGGTGGCGGTGGTCAGCACGATGACCAACAGTACCAGCATGACATCCACGAGGGGGATGACGTTGATCTGATCAATGTCTCGTTGCATGGTATTCCTTGTGTAGGGCGAGGATCTCGGCCACCTTCCGTCGGAGCACGTTGTTCATGACGACGCAGGGAATTGCCACCAGCAGCCCGACTGCTGTGGCTTTCAGCGCGAGGCTGAGCCCGATCATGATGGCATTGACGGCCATGGTGCCGGAGGTGCCCATCGTATGGAATGTGAGCATGATACCAAACACGGTGCCCAGCAAGCCAATATACGGGGCGTTCGCGGCCACCGTGCCAATGATGACCAGGCGTTTGGTCAGAGCCATTTCCAATCCCAGGCTGTTGGGGTACTGGGCGAGATCAACACGGCGGTAAAAGAGCCACCGCTCCACCGCGACGGCTACTGTCCAGACGCTGAGCGCTAATAGAAGTCCGATGACTCCGTAATCGACCACGTTTTGTAGCGCGTTCATAGGCGAGGCCTCATTTTCTCTAAGTAATTCACGGACTGGTAGGGCTAGGGACCGTCGTGAGGGTCTATCAATGCCAGATCGTGAAAAAGCCTGTCAATGCTCTCGTGCGATCGGTTAAACCGACTGCGACGCTTAGCCGGTCGATTCCTCTCGCCGAAAGAGCACGGTATGGGTAGCCAGGACACGTAGTTCCACCGTAGTGCCTGCCTGATAGACGCTCGTGGAACCTTGACTGCTATGGACGATTTGACCGGAGGGGAGACTGACCGTGTATAGATTCTCCGAGCCATGGAATTGGCGAGAAAGGACGCGCGAGCGGGCGCCTTCCGTGGGGACGAGGTGAATGTCGTCAGGCCGAATCATGACGACCACGGCGGTGCCGTCCTGGCACACGATCGTGTCGGGAAACTCTCCCAGTTCGGTGTGGACCATGCCCTGGGAGACGGTTCCAGGAATGAAGTCCGCCTGACCGACAAAGTCGGCCACGAAGGGTGTGGCCGGCATGTGGTACATCATCTCCGGCGTATCGAATTGCTCCAAACGGCCATGGTTGAGGACGGCGATCCGATCGGCCATGGCAAACGCTTCGTCATGGTCATGTGTCACGAGCACGGTCGTTGTCTTGGTCCGGCGTAACAGGTCGTGCAACTCTTGGCGCATGCGTCCAGCCATGTCAGGGTCCAAATTGCTGAATGGCTCGTCGAGCAGCAGCACGACGGGATTCTGGACGAGGGCGCGAGCCAGCGCGACCCGCTGTTGCTGGCCGCCTGATAATTCGTGAGGATACCGCCGCTCGAATCCCTCCAGTCCTGTGAGACGCAGCATCTCCTGGACCCGCGCGGAGCGTTCGCTCCGCGCGAGGTGGCGGAGCCCGAAGGCGATGTTGTCCTGTACGCGCAGGTGGGGAAACAGCGCATACTCTTGAAAGACCATCCCGACGCGCCGGTTTTCCGTAGGGGTCATCACGTCCGGCGACGACACGAGTTGGCCTGATAAGAAAATTTGGCCTGAGCAAACCGGTTCAAATCCGGCAACTGCCCGCAGAATCGTCGTTTTCCCGCATCCAGAGGGACCGAGCAGGCAGAGAATCTCCCCCTCCCGTGCCGCGAAGGAAATTTCTTGGACTGCGGGGCGTCCGGCCACGTAGGCGCAGGAGACGTGGCGCAGTTCCAAGACCGAGGAGGCTGGTGTGTAGAGGTCGCCCTGGAGTGTGGTCTCCTGGGAGCGGGTTGGTGCGGTGGACTGGTCTGAGGTCACTGATTCACGATCCTTCCTCTAGGAGGATGCGGAAAAACTATTTTGGCGTAGCAAATCTTCGATGGTCCGCACGTGTGGGACAAACCCGGTCTGTCTGGTCCGCCTGGTTAGTCTCATGCAACCAAACAAACAAATCAGACAAACCGAACAGACCAAATGAACAAGACAGCCTGGTGGACTTTTTCAGCATCCTGCTAGGCTGCGCGCCAATCTTTCGAGACTAACAAGGCCAGTGCCGGGAGACTCAGTAAGACAATGAGGAGCGCGGAGGGAGCGGCGAGCTGATAATACTCCTCGCTCGCTTCCATCCAGACGCGAATGGCCAGGGTGTCGAATCCCACCGGTCGCAACAAGAGAGTCGCAGGTAATTCCTTCATTGTCTGAAGGAATATCAAGACCCAGGCCACGACAAATCCGTTCCGGACGAGTGGCAGCGTCACCCGTCGCCAGGTGTCACGCATTCCAAGGCCGAGCGTGCGTGCGACCTCTTCCAGATTCGGCGAAATGTGCTGGAGCGCCGGCTCCAGCGACTGGAGCCCGGCCGGGAGAAAGTGGATCACGTAGGCCACGATGAGGATCAGCACCGAGCCATAGAACACTGGAGCCAGGTTGCTAAAGAGGACAAGGACGGCCAGTGCCGCCACTGGTCCTGGCAGCACATAGCCGGCATAGGCGGCTTGCAGGCAGCTCAAGTTCAACATAGTCGGGCGGCGGCTGGCAAGGTAGGCAAGCGGCAAGCCGATCAACACGCCGCCGGTGGCGGCACTGGCGGCGAGGAGGCCGCTGTTCCAGACGAACCCGAAGAACCGGCCGTCGAGCATTGCCTGCGCCTCGGGCGACAGGCTCCATTGAATCAATAGCGAGGCTGGGAGTGCGAAGGCCGCGCCGACGATCAGTCCGAGATAACCGGTGACGGCGACGGTGCCAAGCCAGCCATATTGGTGCCGTTGCGGAGCCCGGTAGTGGCCGGTGGTCTGGTAAAACCGGCTCCGTTGTCGGAACCACCGTTCAGTGATCAGGAAAATCAGCGCGAGCCCAACCAGCAGGAGGCTCAAGATACTCGCCGCGGTATTGTCGGACCGCCCAGTCATCTGCTGGAATACGGCATAGGTGAGCGTCTGGTAGCGAAGCAATGACACCGCACCGAAGTCCGACACGACGTACAAGATGACGAGCGCAACCCCGGCGGCAATCGAGGGGCGCATCAGCGGCAGCGTCACGCGCCAGAGGGTCGAAAGACGGGAGACGCCGCTGGCCCGTGCCACCTCTTCGAACGACACGTTCATACTGAGGAGGGCACTGCGGCTCAGGAGATAGACGAAGGGAAACGTATCCAACGCCATGACGAGCGTCGCGCCCCCATAACTATGGGGAGAAAAGATTCTGGCCTGGGGACCGGCCACCAGCTGCCAGAGATGCTCGACGGGGCCGCCGAATCCCAATAGGTAGGAGTAGACATAGGCCAGCACGTAGGTCGGCATCGCCAACGGAAGTACCAAGGCGCCTTCCCACAGCCGACGACCGGGAAAGTCCACACGTGTGACCAGCCAGGCGGTCGAGACGCCCAGAACCAGCGTGACGACCGCCACGCTGGCAGCCAGCGAGACGGTGTTGAACAGCAGCTCGGGAATGCGAGTTGCCCACAAGCGGCTCCAGACGACTGGATCGGCCGAGAGAGCTTGTGCGGTGACATAGCCGAGCGGGAGCAGAATGATTCCCGCACTGGCCAAGACGAGGAGTTGTAGTGGCGAAGCAAGCTGTTGGCGAATCGTGCTCACAGTGGGTCCCTTCGAGTTACCGGAGGCCCACTTCTTCAATCAGGGCGATAGTCGGCTCGCGCAGTTCGGCCAGCTTGGCGAGGGGGACCAGTGCCGCATGGAAACTCTTCCGTTCCACGAGCGCCGGGTCTGTCTTTACGTCCGGGTGGAGGGGATACTCCTTGTCGAGATCCGCAAATAACTTCTGTCCCGCTTGGGCGACCAGGAATTCTACGAGCAACTTCGCGCTGTCCAAATGTTTGGTCGACTTGACGATGCCGACGCCGGCGACGTTCATTATCGCTCCCATGCCGCCCTCTTGCTGATCCGGCATCAACACGGCGATCGGCGCTTCTGGTTGAGCGGCCAGATGACGGTACACGTAGTAGTGATTCACGATACCCAGCGCGACTTGCCCCTTGGCGACGGCATCCACGATCTGCGAGCTTTTTTGGTAGACCTGGCTGTCCGCATTGGTTTTGAGGCCTTGCAGGAACTGCCTGGTCTTCTCGTCTCCAAACGTGGCGCGAATGACCGACACGCCTGCTTGGAGATACTCGCTGCCGGAATTCGGAATCGCAATCTTATCTTTCCATTTTGGATCGGCGAGGTCGAGGAGCGACTTCACTTGGTCCGGTTTCACCATCGTGTAGTTGTACACCACGATCCAGAATCGCCCGGAGAGCCCCACCCAGGCATTGTCCGGTGCGCGAAACTGTGCCGGGATGGCTCGTTCGACTTCCCGCATATTCAATGGGCGGAGGAGGCCGGCAGTTCTGGCCAGTTCCAAGCTGCCGGCGTCGTTGGTGATCAGGAGATCTGCCGGCGTGCGATCGCCTTCAGTCTTCAGTCGATTAACCAATTCCGTTGTGCCGGACGACAACAGCTCGATTTGAATGCCGGTACTTGCCGTAAAGGCGTCGAGCACCGGCTTGATGAGTCGTTCCCCGCGGCCGGAATAGATCGTGAGTGTATCGGCGGCCGGGACGGAGGGCACGAAGATCCCGCCAATGAGTCCCGCGGCGAATAGCATAAAGAGACCTGAGAGAAACGTTCGACGCAATGTCGGCAGGGAGCATACGAATGGCATGAGGCGGTCCTTATGAAATTGAAATTGATAAGCTGTCTCAAAATGATACTAAAAAAAGGTGGGTTCGTCAATGACGGCAGCGAGAACAGAGGCCGTAGAGCTCAAGTCGGTGGGTCTTGATGGTAAATCCGTTCCGGATGGCCACTTCTTCCTGGAGCCGCTCAATTTCCTCGTTTTCAAATTCCACGATCTTCTCGCAGCTGGTGCAGATGAGGTGATCGTGGTGGCCCTTGTGCGAGACGTTGTCGTACTTCGTCTGAGAGCCGAAGTGCCGGGCTTGTGCGAGGCCGGCATCGCAGAACAGATTGAGCGTCCGGTAGATTGTCGCGAGTCCAAGATGAGGATCGGACTTAGCCAGCTGGTGATACATGGCCTCCGCGGTAATGTGCTCTTGTCTGAGGAAGGCGTTCAGGATCAATTCACGTTGGCGTGTGAGTTTGAGCTGATGTTTGCCCAGGTGCTCCTTCAGGGCCTCCATTTCCTTCACATGCTTACTTGCCATGATGGCCTCCGATGTCTGGTCTCAT
>Ga0137418_10004899_pt1 | contig 12273 bp, 10 predicted proteins | sample CZODoug3_1_2_16f_FD_122242 | JGI IMG/M metagenome (GOLD analysis project Ga0137418, IMG submission 122242) | Vadose zone soil fungal communities from Angelo Coast Range Reserve, California, USA - CZODoug3_1_2_16fungal (Hybrid Assembly) | ecosystem: Environmental > Terrestrial > Soil > Vadose... | reverse complement strand
GTGGATGCCACGTCGACAGCCACGGCGACCCAGCTCACGAGAGAGCAGTTGGAGGTGCTTCCCACGTCTCGGGATGGCTTCCACTCCTTCCTCAACCAGGCGCCCGGCGTGCGCACGAACCTCGACGTCGGCTCGTCCGGTTTGGGCGACACGGTGGTCTTCAAGGCCTACGGCCAGGAAGGCGCGCCGTGGCAGATGCTCGAAGGGGTGGTCGCGTCCGCCCCCACGGCAGCCGGCGCCCAGGGCAGCCATGTGGATTTCAATGCGATCGAGGGGACTCGCGTGCAGACGGTTGGAAGCAACGCGGAGATGCCGAGGCGCGGCCTGATGGTCGATGCCGTGATCAAATCCGGCGGCAACGACTTTCACGGGAGCGCGGTGACGTACGGATCGAGCGGGTCACTCGAGGGCAACAACATTGACTCCTCCCTCACCGCAGCCGGCATCAGACTGCCGAAGCTCCATACCGTGCAGGACTTCGCCGGCAACCTGGGCGGCCGCATCATTCGGAACAAGCTCTGGTTTTTCGGCGGCGCCCGTTATCAGAAAGTCTCGCGCGACATCCTGGACGCGTTCGATGCCGACGGCACGCCGATCCTGAATGTCAAGAAGGGCACGTATTACCTAGGAAAAGCGTCGTACCAGATGACCCCCGGGAATCGCTTCACCAGCTTTGTCCACTGGACCAATGATTACGAGCTTCGCGGCGCGAGCCGGTTCGTTCCAAGAGAGTCGATGCTCGAAAAGAGCAACCCGGTCTGGATGACGAAGGCGGAGTGGCAGACCGTGCGCGGAAATTCCCTGGTCGCCTCGGTACAGTACGGCCGATGGGACTTCAACGGCGTCTATGACGGCGTCACGCCGGGGAAGGTCTCCACGATGGACATTGCGACCCTCTACGTGACCGGTGACCTGTTTGCCCAGGCCGCCAACGGCAACGGGCGGCGAGCGGACAATGGCCGTCATCACACCAAGGGCGTTGTCAGCTGGTACAAGCCCGATCTGTTTGGAGGCAACCACGACTTCAAACTGGGAGTCGATCACCTCTGGAGCTGGTTCGACGACTACTATGTCGGACCGGAAGCGGGCAAACTCGACTACCAGCTCAGGTTCAACAACGGCGTGCCGTTCCAGCTGGCCACGATGAACGCTCCCGTCGTCGGCCCGAATCACGGCAACTATGTTGGCGTCTATGGACAGGATTCGTGGACGATCGCGCGCCGGCTGACGCTCGACCTGGGGATGCGCGTCGAGCATGACGATGCGTACGCGCCGCCACAGTGCCGCGAAGCCGCGCCCTTTGCCGCTGCTCAGTGCTGGGACAAGATCCAGCTCGTGGTATTCAATTCCGTCGCGCCGCGCGCCCATGCTGCATTCGACGTGACGGGCGACGGCAAGAGTGTGATCAAGGGTGGGTATGGCCGCTTCAATCAGCTGCGCGAGCTGCAGCCGGACGTCACCAACATCAACCAGAACGTGATCTCGACGACGATCTGGGATTGGCACGACACCAACGGCAACAAGCTGTACGAACCGGGCGAGGTCAACCTCGATCCCAACGGCTCCGACTTCCGGTCGATCACGGGCACGATCCTCGGCGTCGTCAACCCGAACGAGAAACAACCGAAGGTGGACGAGTTCTCGCTGACCTTCGAGCGGGAGCTGCTCGCGAACACCGCGGTCAGAGTGACCGGTGTCTATACGCGAACCATCGATCAGCATGGGCTGTCCGAGATCAGCCGCGACGGTCAGTACACCATCCCCATCAGGAATCTCGACCCCGGCCCGGATGGCAGGGTCGGGACGCCCGACGACACAGGCAAGTCGATCACCTATTACGACTACCCGGCAAGCCTGGGCAGCGCCGCGTTCTCGAAAACGATGATCACCAACAACCGCGCGGCAGATGCGCGTTACAAGACGTTCGAAATCGCCGCGACCAAACGACCCTCTCAGAACTGGCAGCTCGGTGCGTCGTACTCGACCACGTGGTCGGACGTCCCGATTGCGTGCGGCATTTCGGGCGGAGGGCTTGGCAGCGGCGTCCCTCTCGTGTGGTACCCGAATCGATGCCTCACAAATCCCAACCAGGCGTTCAATACGGCCTTCCATACGAGAGAGTGGCAGGCCAAGTTGTCTGGCGCGTACAACCTGCCCTACGGAATTCTGGCGTCGTCGAACTATGACGTCCGCAGCGGAGCTCCCCAGGCTCGGCAAGTCCTCTTTACCGGGGGACAGGCCATTCGCTCGATCACGTTGAACGTCGAACCGATTGGCAGCATATTTCTTCCCAACACGCACGAGTTGGACGTACGTCTCGCAAAGCGCGTCGGTCTCGGGAGTGGGCGCTCCGTGGAGCTGCGCGGTGACATCTACAACGCGCTGAACAAGGGCACCGTCAGGGAGCGGAACCTGCTGTCTGGCGCAAATTACCTGCGCCCCAGCCTGATCCTCTTCCCGCGGATTCTGCAGCTCGGCGTGACGTTCACGTTCTAAGCGAGTGAGGCCGCGCCAGCGCCTCGAGCCAAAGGCAATGAACGTCGATCAAGGCTGACCTCGGAAAATCGGGGTCGGCCGTCCCTCGCGGTTGAACCGATGCGCATGCTGCGCGTCACCAAAAAGCGCGCGTGACTTATAATCGGCGCCCTCGCCGATGAAACGCAGCGTCGATCGCATTCTCACCACGCACACCGGAAGCCTGATTCGGCCGCCAAAGCTGCTGGAGTTCGTCAAAGCGCGCCAGGCCGGTCAGGCCATCGATCAGAGCGCGTACGAGGCGACACTCAAGGACTCGGTGCGCGATGTTGTCGCGCGCCAGGTCGAGGCGGGCATCGACATTCCCAACGACGGCGAGTTCGGCAAGTCCACGAGCTGGTCGCTGTACGTGCTCAAGCGGCTCAGCGGCTTCGAGCTGCGGGAGGTGAAGGGCGTCAACCCGTTTGCGCGCGGGGCGGATAGGCTTCGATTCGCGGACTTCTACGCGGAGCTCGAAGGACGAGGCGACGGGAAGGACTGGTCGAACGTGACGAGAAAGGATGCGGTCTGCGTCGGACCGATCACGTACAACGGCCTCTTCGAGCTGCAGCGCGACATCGACAACCTCAGGGCCGCAGCGAAAGCCGCCGGTGTCGATGAGGCCTTCCTGCCGGTGGCCGCACCCTCGAGCGCCATCCCCGACCGCAAGAACGAGTACTACAAGACCGACGAGGATCTCGTCGTCGCCCTCGCCGAAGCGCTGCGGACGGAGTACCGGTCGATCGTCGACGCGGGGTTCCTGCTGCAGGTGGACGATGCACGGGCGGCGGTGACGTACGACCGGATGGTGCCGCCGGCCAGCTTTGAGGATTACTACACATGGCTCGAGCGTCACGTGGAGGTCCTCAACCACGCGCTCGAGGGAATCCCTCAGGACCGCATCCGCTATCACGTCTGCTGGGGCAGCTGGCCCGGGCCGCACACGACCGACGTGCCGCTCAGGAAAATCGTCGATCTGATCCTGAAAGTGAACGCAGGCGCATATCTGCTGGAGGCGGCGAACCCGCGTCATGAGCACGAATGGAAGGTCTGGCGGGAGGTGAAGCTGCCTCCAGGCAGGATTCTCGTGCCGGGCGTCGTCAGCCACAGCACGAACGTGGTGGAACATCCGGAGCTCATCGCCGAGCGTCTGACGCGGTTCGCCTCGTGCGTAGGTCGCGAGAACCTGATTGCCGGCACCGACTGCGGCTTCGCGCAGGAAGAAATCAACCGGCGCGTGCATCCATCGATCATGTGGGCGAAGCTTGAAGCGATGGCGGAAGGCGCGCGCATCGCCAGCCGCGCATGACCCGTAGCGCCGGCCAGCCTTGCCAACATCGGCTCGACATGACAGCGAATCAAGGGTCGAGGTCAGCGCGCCGACTTCGCACGACGTGCTGTCGCGGCAGTCTTCCGCGGTCGTCCGCCAAGCCGGCCGTTTGCGCGCGACGCCCGCGCTTTGGTGGCGCTCCGCCGCGCTCCGATCATCGCCGCCACGCCGACGATCTGGACCTCGAGCTTCGGACGATCTGAGAACCTGGCGACACGTACCTGTGCCGACGACCGACGACCTGGATGAGACTCGAGATACGCAGTCAGGACCTTGCGAATCGCGCGTTCAGCCTTTTTGTGCGTATCCGCGGCCGCATACACCGGCAAGCCTGGAACGTACGCGCTGACGGCGCCACTCTCCTCGGTTTCCAGGACGATGGGGTAGTGGACGGTCATTTCACTCCCGCCTCCCGTAAAATGCGGTTTCCCAACTGACCCGCATCCTTCTTCGTGTGAACGGCGATCCAGACTTCTTTGCCGGTTTCCGGATGCCTCAGCAGCAGGTGGCTGCCTTTCCCGGCACGGACTTGGACGAACCCGGCGGCCTTCAGCTTGCGGATCACTTCCGCCCAGGTCACACAGGTACTCTAAAACCTAACGTTAGGTTATGTCAAACCACCGTCGTGCGAGTTGGACCTATCGAAGCCCGGCGACGATGACGAGCTCGGCGCGCGTGAGAGTCGTCGCCGAATCGGGAGAGTGCGCGCAATGACTCGGAAAATGAGCAGTGATTTCGTGAGGGCGCAGATTGAGAAGAGCCTCGAGATCTTGGCGTCTTCCGTGCGGACCAACAGTTCTAGTCGGGCGAGAGCCATCCCTTGTGCGCGACGACGCGGTGCAACCGAGGTGCCGCCGCAGGGCTACGCAGGGTTGGTGGACGGCCTGAACATTTGCGCAACTGCGCACCAGTCGGTGGAAAAGCTTTTCAGTCGAGTCGGCTGTGACCTCCCGAATCGACACGCAATGCCGGAAGTTTCAGCCCTCGCCAGTGAGTGTGTTTCGCCGCATCGCTCACAGAATTGCGCCGGATGCGTCCGATGCACCGGATCGATCTCTGCGGGCATACCTCTTGCCTCGCGAGGCCCTCCATGCGACTCGCCTGCAGCTTGGTTCTGGCGCTCGTCGCCTGTGCCTGTGGTGGCACCGCGACCGCGCCAACTCCAACCGCATCAGAGACAACCGCGCCTACAGTCGCACAGAGCTGGTTCGGACGACAAATCCGCCAATCCCTGAAGTGGTGGTCTCACAGCAAACGCCTGCCCCCGCCATCGCCACACTGTTGAACGGATCCCGAGTCAGCCCAATTCGCGTTTCGGCGGAATCGCACGAAGTTCAGAACTTCGACAACATGTAGCTGCTCGGAGTGTTACCATCCCGGCATCGACCGACCTCGTTCCAGAACGAAATCGGAGGGCGATATGCGGCTGTTGCTCGCGGCGCTGATTCTGACGATGGGGACGATTTCGGCCGAGGCCCAGTGGCTGGATCGGCCTACCCCTGGCATTCCGCGCACTCACGACGGCAAGCCGGACCTCACCGCACCGGCGCCGCGGGGGCCCGACGGCAAGCCCGATTTGTCCGGAATCTGGACTGGGCCGGCTCCTGTCTTTCGCCCCGACCTTACCAACGCGCAGCCGTGGGTCAACGACGTCGTTCGTCAGCATCAGCAGGATTACTTCAGGATGCGTCCTTTCTTTCAATGCCTGCCGAGCGGGCCTGAGTCTGGCAGGTTTGCAGGCTGGAAGCGTATCCTCCAGACGCCCGCCGCCATCGCGATCCTGAACGACGACCTCACCTATCGCATGATTCACATGGACGGCCGCGAACTGGAGGCCGGGCCCGCACCAAGCTGGATGGGGTACTCTGTGGGGCGCTGGGACGCGGACACACTCGTTGTGGACAGTGTCGGCTTCAACGACAAGACATGGCTGACTGACTCTGGTGTGCCTCATACGGAATCGTTGCGGATGACAGAGCGATACCGACGCCGGGACGTCGGCGACCTGGAAGTGGAGGTGACCTACATCGACCCGGCCGCGTACGCGAAGCCGTGGGGCTTTACAGCGAACATGACGCTGGCCGCCGATACGGAAATGCTCGAGGCTGTCTGCGAACGCAGCAGCGAACAGTGGGCGGGCAGTCTCGCGGATGCTGCTCGCACAGTGGTCACCGTGCCGTCAGACGTGCTGGCGCGATATGTCGGCCTCTACAAAGGGTTTTGGGGGGGCAGGCCGCGTACGGTCGAAGTCTCGCTCTCCGGCGGCCAATTGATCGCCAGGATTCCAGGCGGCACGATCCCCGGCGACGAGTCGCGGCCGCTGGTACCGCAATCGCAGACGTTGTTTGAAGGCCTGGGGCTGGGCTACCAGTTCATTGTCGACGACAAGGGCGCAGCAACCGACGTCGTAGAGATTCACATAACGGGGCCCTACAGGTACGCGAGACAGCCGTGACGGCGGCGACGCGACCAGCGACGGTTCCATAGGTCAGGAGTTGCCTATCTGTCGGTCCGGGAATCGCCGCGACAGTCTGCGCAGAGGCCTTAAAAGGAGATTCAACATGAAGCTGTTTCGCACTGTCCTTATGAGCGGTCTCGCCCTTGCGCTTTGCGCCGGAGCACCAGCCGCGCAAGCTCCGGCCAAAATGATCTCCTTGCAAATGCCGGCGACCCCAGACCCGGCCCGCGTCACGCTCGATCCCAAGACGACCGCTTTGATCGTGCTCGACTATGTTGAGGACATTTGCAACAACCAGGTCAGTTGCAAGACCAAGATGCTGCCGGCCATGACCCCCTTTATGGAGCGGGTACGCAAGGCGGGCCTCACCGTGGCCTACGGCACGCGAGCGCAGAACCAGACCAAATGGCTGAAAGAGGTCGCGCCGGTTCCGGGCGACATCAGGATCACCAACACGGCCCAGGACCGGTTCTACGATACCGATCTCGACAAGGAGCTGAAGGCGAAGGGCATCAAGACGCTCATCATGGTCGGCTGGAAGATTAGCGGTTCGGTGACCTACACATCGGTCGGAGCGATGGCGCACGATTACACCGTCGTTATTCCGATGGATACGACTTCAGCCGGCAGCGACTACGAGACGATCATCGGTTTCTATAATGTCTTGAATTCGGGCAATGCGAACCTGGCGAACCAACCCTTGAAACCAAACGCCGTAACGCTGACCCGTACGGATATGGTCACGTTTCAATAGGAGACCGACGGCTTCTTCGGCTTTGACTATCGCCACGCCGTCGACCGAGTTCCGCGACGTCAAGACAGTACTGACCGTCGCGACTCATCGCATCCATAGACGACTGACGAACTGACCAGAGGAGCGTCCACGCCGCTGCCAGAGTCGAAGGGCACCGGCCGCTGACCTGCGCGATCATCGCGTCTGTTCCGCGAACGCGTCCCCGACTCGCAGCGCCAGCGAGGACGTGTTTGCGTGCGCCATGTTTGACGTGACAGCGATGACGATGCCGCTGTCGCGCCGCGTCATCAGCGACATCACGATGCCGCCGGCGAGCTCACCGTTGACGCTGCCGGGGTTCGCCGCCAGCGCGAAGCGCACGAGATCGGACGGCGTGGAATAGAACGCCATCCCGTTCGCGCAACAGGCCAGATCGCGCATGTACATCAGTCGTCGTCCACGGCCGGGATTGTCATCGGATCTCGGGACATAGAACGTCGCGCGATCGCCCGGCAATGGCTGCGCGGGGGCGAGACCGATCGGCCTGAAGATGACGTGGCGGATGATCGTGAAGAGCGGGAAGTTCTCCTCCGGCTCGCCGATATGCTCAGGACTCCATTCTGCCGCCGAGTCAGCGCCGGTATTGGTCAGCCCGGGCGGCGCGACGGCGGCGGTGACCGCGGACGCCGCCGTGCCGATGTTGAATCGCGTGTCCGGCGTGACGGCCGCCCGCGTCCCGACGTCCCTCCATCCGAACCCTTCGGCCCAGACGAGGGTGCCGCCGGCACCGGCCGCCACGGACACCCCGGGCAGGTTTTGCTCCAATACGGCTGCGCGCACGAGCTCCCGCGCGCGCTCGACGGCCGCCGCATATTGCGGCGACGGCGCCGAGTCGACGACCGATGGCACCTCCTGAGACTGCGGGAAGAGAAGCGCGGTGACAACAACCCCATGGGTCAGAAATGCCGCGAACGCGGCGACGACGACGCCGACGGCAAGCGCGCTGCGGGCCGCCCACATCGGGAGCCGGTTGCGCGCGGCCCTCACACCGAGCACGACTCCGACCACCATCAGCAGCATGCCGATGACCGCGGCGCCTGGCGCGTCGTCGGCGTCGGCCACGTAGACTCCCATGGCCGCGATGGCCAGGCCGAGGGCGAGAAGGATGAATGCCTTCACGGGGTTCATCACAGTGGTTTTCATGCCCGCAGTGTGGCCGAGGCCCGGCCGCGGAGTCCTCACCAAACCGTGAGCGGCCGCTGAGATTTGAGTGAAATGCCGCGAAAGCCCCTTGCTTCCGGAAGTAGATGCTGCCCGTCTCCGGCGAAACGAGCCTGGACCATGAATCCGCGGCCCGAGTTCAGTTCTCGACCGCAGCTGTTATTATCGGCGTCCTTCATCTACATTTACCGTACGCGCAGTCGCGGCCCCGCCGCCCCGTGCTGACTGAAGAAGGAGCAGGAGCATTGTCGATGAGAACCAGGATCGTCGCCTTCGCAATCACCATGACCGTTGTCACCCTCACGGCTGCCCCGGGCTTCGCTCACCATTCGGACGTTGCCTACGATCAAGCGAAACGTACGACGCTCAAGGACGCGAAAGTCATCAGCTACGCCTGGAGAAACCCGCACGGCATCATGGTCCTCGACGTCAAAGATGAAACAGGCGAGGTCGTTCGCTGGACGCTCGAAACCGGCAGTCCCTCGTCGCTGATGACCGACGGGTGGACGAAGAATTCGGTCGTCGCCGGCGACGTGATTACGGTTGACGCCAATCCTGCGCGGAACGGCACCAAGTTCGGTCGCCTTCTCAGAGTCACGAAAGCTGACGGCACGGTTCTGACCTGGGGTGAACGAAACCGCGCGAGCCAGTAGGAGGCGGAGATGAAAACCGGTGCGTATCTCTCTGTCGTCATTGCGTTCTCGCTGATCGCCACTCCGGCTCTCGCCCAGCGGCAGCAACAGGCGTCCGCTGCGACGAAAGCCGCAGGTCCGGCGCCTCGTCGTGATATCAGTGGCCATTGGTTGGGCCCCGTCTCGCCGCGGAAGGAACCACCGCCGCCGATGACCGCGTTGGGGCAACAGTTGTTCGATGCGACCAAACCGTTGCAGGGCCCGCGCGCGGTGCCGATCGCGCAAACCAACGATCCGCTCGTGACGTGCAATCCAATGGGGTTCCCGCGCAGCGCGCTGTTCGAAACCCGCGGGTTCGCGTTCGAGCACGTACCACGGCGCACGCTGCAGCTGCTGCAGTACCAACGCATCTGGCGCGAGATCTGGACGGATGGGCGTCCGCTGCCGACCAGCGTCGGCGCGCCGGGCAAGGACGCGCGCGATCCGAGATATTACGGGTATTCGGTCGGCACGTGGGCCGACGACTACACGTTCGTCGTCACAACCACCGGCTTCAACGAAGACGCGTGGGTCGACGAACGGGGCTATCCACGCAGCATGGATGCGAAAATCGAGGAGCGGTACCGGCGGATCGATCGCGACCACCTCGAGCTCAGCGTGACGATTGACGATCCCAAGATCTACACGAAGCCGTACTTCGTAGTGAAGCAGGTCTACACCTGGGCGCCCGTTCAGGAATTCGAAGAACAGCTCTGCATCCCGTCGGAGGCGTTGGAGTATCGCGAGACCTTCCGGCCGGCGGGAACCGAGAAGTAACCGCGATTCCCATCCTGGAGGAAGCCAACGACGTACTCACGTCTTTTGGACAGGCGGCGCTAACATCTCCCCGTGCTGCGGTTCATATCCGTTCTCGCATCAGTCGCGGTGCTGAGCGCCGCGCAGTCGGTCCGCCAAGTGCCGGCCTATCAGGTCGACCCGATGTGGCCGAAACCGCTCCCCAACAACTGGCTTGTCGGCGCCATCGCGGGCATCGCGGTCGATGCACGCAATCATGTGTGGATCGTCCATCGTCCAAGCACGCTGCAGCCGAACGAGACGCGCTCGTTCTGGCGCGCGGCGCCGCCGGTCCTCGAATGGGACGCAGCCGGAAATCTCGTCTCCGCGTGGGGCGGCCCCGGCGCCGGCTACGAGTGGCCGGACCTGGAGCACGGCATCTACATCGATCACGAGGACAATGTGTGGCTCGGCCGCAAGGGTCAGAACACCGGCAGCAACGACACGCGCAACCTCGGCGCGGCCGCGAACATGACGTTGGATCGCGGCAGCGGCGAGCTCTACGTCGCCGACGGCTACGTGAACCACCGCGTCATCGTGTTCGACGCCGCGACGGGCGCCTACAAGCGCCATTGGGGCGCGTACGGCAAGACGCCGGACGACTCCTATTTCACGCGCGCCGGCGAACGCCTTCCGAGCCCCTTCAGCGGCGCGGTGCAGTTCGAGAACCGTCCCAGCCAGTACGATCCCGACGGACCGCCGCCGCCGCAGTTCCGAATCGTGCATGCGGTGCGGATCGCCAACGACGGCCTCGTCTATGTCTGCGACCGGACGAACGATCGCATCCAGGTGTTCCGCAAGGACGGCACGTTCGTGAAGGAGCAGTTCATCGCGCGTCACACCCTCGGCAGCGGATCGGTGTGGGACATCGCGTTCTCAACCGACGCCGCGCAGACGGACTTGATCGTCATCGACGGTACGAACCAGCAGGTCTATATCGTCGACCGTCAGACCCTCGAAGTGGTCAGCGGATTCGGCCACGCGGGCCACTGGGCGGGCCAGTTCTACGGCGCACACAATCTCGCCGCCGATTCGTCGGGCAACCTCTTCATCGGCGAAACCTACGAAGGCAAGCGGGTGCAGAAGTTCGTGCATCGCGGATCAGGACCCGCGCAGACGCCGCTTATTCACTAGGTCAATTCGCGATACAGCACGGCTACCCTGTAGGTGTGTGCGCGAGCGCATGTAGTATGCGATGTAGGCCGCGAGCACCCGCTGCAATCCCCGCCTCGTTCGTGACAATCACATGGTCCAGGCACTCGCGTAACCAGGTTGAGTTTCGTCATTGACCCGCTCGGGGTCGCATTATCCGGGCTTCGGGAGACGCTTCAACAACGCGCCAGCCTTGCGGAACCAAGGGCGTTCGCGCCGCTGCAGGTAGCGCGGCATGGTCGGCTTCTTGGCGAGGACGCGCTCCGCCCACTGCCGCGCCTCGTCGGGACGGTTCTGCGCGACAAGAAACGACGCGTAGTTGTACTGCGTCTCGGAGAGCGTTGACACCTCCGTGACCTGTCGAAACAGCGACTCCGCATCTGCGGCCTGTTCGCCATTGGCCACGGCATGCGCCAGAAGACCCAGCGCCCGGTTCGAGTCGTACTTCGCGTCCCGCGACGTCACACGTTCGAGGTCCTCGACGGCGGCGGCAAAGTCGCCGAGCTGAACGTTGGCGATCCCTCGTCGATAGAACGGATCGAGGTCCGTCGTCCGAGACGTGATCGCCTTGTCGAAACACTCGCGCGCCTTCGCGTACTTGCCCTCATCGAGATAGAGATCGCCGAGCTCCTCGTAGTTGCCGGCCGCCGGATTCTGCAGCACCAGCGCTTCGAGATACGTGATTCGCTTGCGGCGGCCGAACCCCTCGAACGACTGCCTGAGCAGGCCGAGGTCCGGCACCACTTCCATCAGGATGTAGATGAACGCGCCGGGCGGGCCGAAGAAGATGACGACCCAGAGCCAGAACGTTTGCGGACGGCGCCGGATGAAGTGGAGCACCGCGAGCACCTGCAGCAGGATGCCCCACTGAAAAAACTGCAGCATGAGGTCTCGCGAGTATAGCCGCCGCTACGGCACGGAAGCGCAGTAAGCCCCGCAAGTCCTCGCAGTTAGCAGTCGCCACCAAGCCACAGCTATGGGAAAGCGGCTGCAGACAAGACGAACGCGTTCGGTGTAGGCTCCCCGAGAAAGGCACGACCATGTCGAAGATTCGCATGCTCCCTGTGGCCGTCGCCGCGTTAGTTGTCGGTGCGGTCGCGGCTCGCGTCGGCGCGCAAGGCTCCGCGGCCGCCAACGGGCCGGATCCGCTCGCCTTCCTTGCCCACGTGAGAAATGCCCGGCTCCTGGCCGCAGATGACCTTGGCGCGCGCAACCTCGTGGACTGCAGCATGCCGCCGGAAAATGCCGCCGGGGCCGTGGGCGCGGTCGTCGATGCTCCTCCCACCAAAATTTTTGACCAGCTCTACTATCTGGGAAGTAATAGCGTCGCCACGTGGGCGATCGTCACCAGCGCCGGCATCATTCAGATCGACAGCCTGAACAACACGGCCGATGCGAA
>Ga0137418_10004898_pt1 | contig 12273 bp, 8 predicted proteins | sample CZODoug3_1_2_16f_FD_122242 | JGI IMG/M metagenome (GOLD analysis project Ga0137418, IMG submission 122242) | Vadose zone soil fungal communities from Angelo Coast Range Reserve, California, USA - CZODoug3_1_2_16fungal (Hybrid Assembly) | ecosystem: Environmental > Terrestrial > Soil > Vadose... | reverse complement strand
TTACGGGCGGGAGCGTCAACGCTGGGTTTTGCGCGAAGGAACAAATAGTTTTACTGGCTACTGGTCGGGTTAATGCGAGCGGACTTCCATTTCTCGTAGATTGCAACGATCGCAATAACTGAGACAACGACAAGCACGAATAATATTAAGCCTTTCTCCGTTCGCGTTAGAAAAAGGACGGTGCCCATGAAGAGACTGAAGACAACTTGGGAGGCCCGAATCAAATACCACTTGCGCGAAAATCGGATTAGCTCGTTTCGTCGGCCGTAGAACCAGGGCGTAAACCAATACGCTGCGATAGACCAGACGGCGGCCCCGAACAGGATTTCTTTTAGCGCGCCAGGAAACACACTCATAAGGCCGCGACTATATCAAAAATCGAAACGGTAGCCGAGAATCATTTTGGCGATGAGGTGGTCGGTGGAGCTGGTCGCGCCGACGCCGACGCCAAAATTAATCTCCCACTTGGGTGAAAGGTTCAGGTCGATGGCCGGAAAGAACTGGTGCTGCTGCAGCCGGCCGGGTAAGAACTCCGTTGCCGGGCCGACCGAGCCGTAATATTCGAAGCCGCCGGTGATTTTTTTGCTGAAGTCGTAGCTGACTTTCACGTTGGGCGAAAAAACGAAGCCCTGGCTTTGCGAAAGCCCATGAATCGATTTGTCGAACGTAGGATTAAACGAAAAATACCAGCGGCCCTGCTGCCGATCGATAATCGGCCGCATCTCCCAGGTCCAACTGTCGGTGGAGAACTGGCGGCGCTGGTAGCCAACCTCATTCGACAGGCTCAGGCCGACCGGCCATTTCCATTTTTTCGGAATGCTGACCCGCGGGCGGATGTGGTCGCCGACCCAGTCGATGCCCTGAGTGTTTTTGGACGCGGTGAAAATGTAAAAGCCGGTCTCGAACCAGTCGGTGAATCCATGCGTGATTTCAATCGTTTCATGCAGTTGGTGATTGGTGGGATACAGCCCGTCCTGAAACGTTTTTGAACCTTGGAAAGTGAAATTGCTGTGCAGTTCGACCATGGTGTGGCCCGGTTCAACCAGATCGGCGCCGTAGACCTGGATTTCGTAGTTGTCCTGCGCGCGGGAAAGGCTCGGAATTACACAGAGCGCGCAGAGAGCACAGAGGACTCGGAGAACGAGACTCATAAGCATATAGACTAAATCAGGATGTCTGTGCGGCAAAACCGGAAACTGGAGCCATTTTTACGCGTGTGGATGGGCTTTGTCGTAGATGTCCATCAACTGGCGGATGGAGGCGTGCGTATATTTTTGTGTGGTGGACAGCGATTGATGGCCGAGCAGTTCCTGAATAGCGCGGAGGTCGGCGCCATCGGCTAGCAGATGGGTCGCAAATGCGTGGCGCAGCGAGTGCGGATGCAAATCCCAATCCATGTTGGCCAGACGAACATACTTCTTGACGATGCGGCCGACGGAACGCTGCGTCAGCCGCCGGCCGGTGTAATTCAGGAAAATAGCTTCGCTGTGCGCCGGACCGCCGCGCCGTTTGCCTGGGCCCGTTTGCAGCAGCAACTGTTCGCGCACCGGCCAGTACGCTTCCAGCGCTTCCTGCGCTTTTCCGCCGTACGGCACGATGCGTTCCTTGTTGCCTTTGCCGCGTACCCGCAACATTTTTTCCTGGCGGTCCATGTCCGCCAGATTCAGCCCCGTAAGTTCGCTGACCCGCAGGCCCGCTGCGTACAGCATCTCCAGCAGCGCGCGGTCGCGCTTGAGCAATAGGCCTTCGTCATCGGACGATCGGCCCTTCGCAGGTCGAACCTCTGCGCCGCGGCGAGACGCCGATTCCGCCGTTTCGGAAACTTTCTGCCCGCTGGCCAGCTGGTTCAGAAAATCGTTCATCTCCTCGGCGGAAAGCACCGACGGAATGCGTTTCGGCAATTTGGGGGTGGGCACCAGGCGCGCGGGATTGTCCTTCAACTTTCCTTCGCGCACGCAATATTTGAAAAATGACCGCAGCGAAGCCAGCTTGCGCGCGATGGAGCTTTTCTGCAGCCCCAGTGAATGCAAGTGGCCGACAAATTCACGGATGATCTGGTGAGTGATTTTCTCGAGTGCCGGAATGGACTCTCCCGGCGGCGAAAGATACCCGGCGAACTGCTGCAGGTCCTTGCCGTAATTAAGCACGGTGTGCGGCGACGAATTTCGCACCGACCGCAAATACTCCAAATATTTTTCGATGGCTTGCTTCATGGTTGCGGCGTTCCGCTTCCGACTCGCTTCTTCTCATTATAGTCTCGGTTGGGAGGAGAGTAGCGAAGAACCGCTATCGAAATTTCCGCAGTAATAGAACTCGATCAACGCTGTGGTTCGCGCGTTAACAGTTTGATTACTTTTGCAAATCAGCGCTTGACGACGAATTAGAAGTTGGTTACAGTCAGCTGAATTTTGGAACCCTTCCGTATAAATCCAGGTCAGTGCGTCAATAAGGAGCCCTCAGTGAGAAATCGAGCGGTGAAGATTGCAATTTTATGTTGTGGCATCGTGCTGTTGGCGGGCCTGCATTCCGCAAGCGGCCAGGAACTCGCTAAGAGGAAGATGACCAACCAAGACGTTTTGGATATGGCATCTCTCAGTCTGGGCGACGACGTTATATTGGAAAAGATTCGAAACGCAGCGGAAACAGACTTTACAACCGACCTCGATTCCCTGAAGGCTCTGAAAGCCGCACACATTTCGGATCCGGTAATTCGTTTGATGATTAATCCCAAGGCCGCCGCGGCATCGAGCGCGCCAGCCGCCGCTACTCCCGCCGCCGCGCCCGCAAATCCCGACGTGCCAGACGATGTGGGTGTGTACCTAAAGGTAAGAGGGAAACTGACTGAGGTGAGTCCGGAAGTGGTGGGTTACAAGAGTGGAGGGGTTTTTAAAACCGTAATGACCAATGGACTGGATAAAGGACATAGAAATGGAACGGTCCAAGGGCCGAAAAGCGGGCTTCAGGTGGCCAGGGATGTGGAATTCATCGTTCGCTGTCCGGAAGGCACCGCCATATCGGAGTACCAATTGCTCCGCCTGGACATGAAGGGAGATCGGCGCGAATTTCGGGCCTGGACCGGGGGTGTCCTCCATTCTTCAGAAGGAGCCGAAAAGAATGCGGAAAAATACGATTCCGAGAAGATCGCACCGCGCGTTTTCAGGTTAAAACTTCCCGCACTGAAAAAGGGTGAGTATGGCTTCCTGCCACCGGGAAGCACGTCTGGGAATATTGCATCGTCCGGTAAGCTTTATACGTTCGGGATTACCGAATAAAAATTACGGATATCGAACGATAAGAGATTATGGGACAGTGTGCCCATTTTGTTCCGAACTTCTGACATCCCTTACTGAGAATCCGAATCCAGTTCGGCAATCACGTTGACCAGTTCCCCGGTGGCCCGGAGTCTCCGCTCCCAAGCCTTGTAGCCGTGCTTTCGGATTATCAAAAGATGGTCGCCTGAGGAAACATTTATCGATTCAGGCGTATTTCCGACAAAATTTCCATCCAACTCGATTTCCGCGCCTCCGGGCGATGAACTAATTGAGAGTGCCACCTGCCGAGAATTGGATGCCGGTTCCGGGCCGCTTTTCGAGAGCGCTGGCATCTTGGCGTGAGCAGCAGGTTCAGGGGAGGCGTTTTTAGTTGGGAAGGCTATGTCTTCCAACCAAATGTCACCGTCGACGAACGCTGTAAAATCCGATCCTTGACGAATCTCAACGTCTTTGCCGTGCATCAACAGGGCAAACGGAGCGCCAACACCAAGCGTAAACGCGGCGGCAGCTAGCATCCCACCGGTCATATTTAAGCCTTGGCCTCCCCCGCGCGCGTGTTGCAGCGCTCGCAGCGGGATGTTTTGGCTGTTGAAGAGTTTGATCGATTCCGCAGATATATCGATCTTCCCTCCCCGCCCCATCCTGCGCTTGTGCTCCGCGGTGATCACTTTGCCTTCAACCACAGTTCCCTCCGGAACGACGATTTTTTCGCCGGCGAGAACTTCTTCATCCACCAAATACTCGACTTTATCCCCGTCTTTCGCGTATTGAGAATATACGCCGCGCTTCAGTTTCAATTTGATCGGTGTGCCGTCTTTGATCAAGAGTTTTTGCGACTGCGCCGCAACTTTTTCTGGACTTCCAGTGCCCGGTGCTGTTGTGCCAGGCTTCGGATCTTGAGAGGCAACGAAAGTATCGAGTTGCGTGAAAAGAAAAGTAGCGAGGACGAGTGCGGCAACGGCATTGGGCAAGAATCCGGAAGTCATAGGTTCAGAGGCCGACTAACACTCTCATGGCCACCGAAAAACATCTATGTTTTTCTCGCTTTTCCGTGTGCGCAGGGTTCTTGAACCTGTTGGCCGTTACGATTTTGCGCCGACCGGCGCGACCACTTCTTCCGGTTTGGCTTGCGGTGCCGGTTCATCCACCAGCTTTTCCCAATCGCAGCCTTCCTTGAGGCACGTGCGTATCAGGCCGATCTTTGATTTTTTCTCGACGATGAAATCCGCGCCGCACTTCGGGCACGGTTCCGGAATCGGCATAAACGGTGTGGTGAAATCGCAATCGGGATAACGCGAGCAGCCGTAAAAAATGCGCGGGCGTCCGCCGCGTCCAGCGCTGCCGCGGCGCACAAATTCGCCTTCGTGGCATTTCGGGCATTTGATGCCCATGGTGATTGGCCGGGTGTACTTGCACTTCGGATAAGCCTGGCAACCGATAAATTCGCCGAAACGGCCGTGTTTTTTCACCAGATTGGTTTCGCAGGTCGGGCATTTTTCATCCAGCGGCTCATCCGGCTGCCGCGCGATGCGCGTGCCTTCCACCAACCGCCGGGTGGTTTTGCAGTCAGGGTAGCCGGTGCAGGCCAGGAAAACACCGAAACGTCCGCGCTTGATGGCCATCTCCTTGCCGCAATTATCGCAATTTTCGATTTTGCCGTCGGCTTCGCCTTCGCCCAGCTCCGGCGAAAGGTCCTGAATAAAATCGCAATCCGGATAACGAGAGCATCCCAGAAAAAATCCGTGCCGGCTGATGCGTTCCAGCAGTTCGCCCTGGCCGCACTTTTCGCAGGTTTTTCCGGTGGGGATGCCGGCCTTATAGGAAACCATTTCGTCGCCGGCGCGATCCAGGTCCACGATAAACTTTTCCCAAAATTCTTTTACCGCTTCGCGCCAATGCAGTTTGCCGTCTTCGATTTCGTCGAGCTCTTCTTCCAGCCGCGCGGTGAACGTGACATCGAAAACATCGTCGAAGCTTTTCACCAGCAGCACGCTGACCCGTTCGCCGAGCATCGTTGGCGTGAAGCGGCCCTGATCCTTCTTCACGTATTCGCGCTCCACGATGGTGGAAATAATCGCGGCGTAAGTGGAAGGCCGGCCGATGCCGTCTTCTTCCAGCTCTTTCACCAGCGTGGCTTCGGTGTAGCGCGGCGGCGGCTCGGTGAAGTGCTGCTCCGGCCGAATCGAATCGAGCTTTAGAATTTGCCCTTCGCTGACCTGCGGCAACGCATTGCCTTCGCCTTCGTCGCTCTTTTCGTCGTCCTCGCGGTCGGCATTGGCCGCGGGCAACTGATAAACCCGCAAGTAGCCGTCAAATTTTTGCACCGAACCGGTGGCGCGGAAAGTGTAATCTCCCGCGGAAACATCGATGGTGGTCTGGTCCAGGATCGCGGGCAACATCTGCGAAGCCACAAACCGCTGCCAAATCAATTGATAAAGCTTGAAAAGATCGTCGTCCAGATACTTGCGCACATCTTCCGGAGTACGCGAAACATCGGTCGGGCGCACCGCTTCGTGCGCTTCTTGCGCGTCTTTTTTTGATTTGTAGTAGTTCGGCTTTTCCGGCAGATAGTTCGATCCATACTGCTGCGGAATAAATTCCCGCACCTGCGCCAGCGCGTCCTGCGAAACGTTCACCGAGTCGGTGCGCATGTAGGTGATCAGCGCGACCAAACCTTCCGGCCCAAGTTCCACACCTTCATACAATTTCTGCGCGATGCCCATGGTGCGCTTGGCGGTATAGCGCAACCGGTTGTACGCGGCCTGTTGCAATTTCGAAGTGGTGAATGGCGGTGGCGGATTGCGGCGCTTTTCCTTTTGCGTGACCGAGGCCACTTGCCACTTGGCTTTGTTCACCGCCGCCAGAACGGCGTCCGCGCCTTCTTGATTATTGATGGCAATCTCTTCGCCCTTGTATTTCGACAGCTTCGCTTCAAACAGCGGTGGCTCGCCAGAATCCAGCATGGCGTGAATCGACCAATATTCCTGCGGAATGAATGCGCGAATCGCCAGCTCGCGCTCCACGATCAGCCGCAGCGCGACGGTCTGCACCCGTCCCGCGGAAAGTCCGCGGCGCACCTTGTCCCACAACAACGGCGAAACTTTGTAGCCCACAATGCGGTCCAGCACCCGGCGCGCTTGCTGCGCGTCCACGAGGTCGGCATTCACTTGCCGCGGATGATCAAACGCCGCGCGAATGGCCTTGGGCGTAATTTCATTGAACGTTACCCGGAAAATTTTCTTCGGGTCGATTGGCGGAATCTCTTTTTTCGGCGCCGCTTCTTCCTTTTCGACCACCGGCTCCGGCTTGGCATTCTTCTTCTTCCAGCGCGGCGCGGTGGCTTCCTGCTCCACAAACTTCGACGGCTTGGAAAGCACCATCGCCAGGTGCGCGGAGATGGCTTCTCCTTCGCGGTCCGGGTCGCCAGCCAGATAGATGGCGTCGGCGGTATTCGCGGCTTTGCGCAGGTCGTTGATCACCTTGGCCTTGCCATAGATGATCTGCAGCGTTGGCTCAAAAATCTTTACGTCATCGAGGGTTACCGGCTTGCGTACCGGCTTGACCTTGGCCTTTTTTGCGCCCTTTTTCGCGCGAACTTTTTTCTTCGGCGCGGCTTCCGCTTCGTCCGGCTCATCGGGCAGACGGATACCGATCGTCTTCTTCGGCAGGTCCAGGACGTGACCGATGGAAGCTTTGACGATGTAGTTTTTGCCTAAATACTTGTTGATCGTCTTCGCCTTGGCAGGCGATTCGACGATAACCAGCGAACGAGCCATATTTCTGTTTTAACTCCGGATCTCTTTGACGGGAGACCTTGCGGCGAGGCGTGTGTCGTTCTCGCTAACTTAGAACAAGATGCGCGAAGTCCCTGTAATGTTTCAAGGAGCCATTTGCGAAACTTCTAAGCGCATTGTAATCAGCAGGTTGCCGATGAGTCTTGGAGACCACTTTCGCCGGCGAGCGCTGCATTTCGTTCGCGGCTCATCCTTTACAATAATACTTTGCTGAACTGTTTCCCCGGCAGTTGCCGCACGAATCCCTGCATCTCCAGATCGAAAAGCGTCGCCAACACGTCCGAAGAATTCAGCCCGGTGCGCTCCACAATGTCGTCGATTGGCCGCGGTTCATCGGAGCTGAGCAGCGCATAAATTTTTTGCCCGCTGCCGGACAGCGATGCCGCAACCAATAAATTTCGCTGTTCCGCCTCGGGCTGTTCCAGTTTGGTCAGCGCCGCGCGGACCGGCGTGGGCAACTCCTCGATCACGTCTTCGGCACAGGTCACCAGCTTTGCGCCTTGCTTGATCAACAAATTCGGCGCGAAGCTCACCGCCTGGGTCACGTTGCCCGGAACGCCAAACACTTCCCGGCCGAATTCCATCGCCAGCCGCGCGGTAATCAGCGAGCCGGAATACTGCGCGCCTTCGACGATAATCGCTCCCAGCGGCATGCCCGCCACGATGCGATTGCGTATCGGAAAATTTTCCGGTGCGGGATGGGTGCCCAGCGGAAACTCGCTCAGAATCGTACCTCGCTCCAGCACCTTTTCGTACAGCTTCTTGTTCTCTTTGGGATAGCAAATATCCACGCCTGTGCCGAGCACGCCAATCGCCCGGCCTTGCACCGCTACAGCTCCTTGATGAGCGATGGCATCAATTCCGCGCGCCAACCCGCTAACGATGACGATTCCTCTGCCGGCCAATTCCCGCGCCAGGCGGTCTGCCATCTGCGTGCCATATAAAGTTGGCCGCCGCGTGCCTACCATCGCCAGACTTGGCGCATTCAGAATCTGCGCGTCGCCCCGCACATATAAAAGGACCGGTGGATCGTAAATCTGCAGCAAAGTCTGCGGATATTCCGGCTCGGTCCAGTTCACCAACTGGCAGCCGGGTATGGCGCGGATCGCCGCCAACTCTTTTTCGGCGCGCTTGAGGGCGTCCTTCTTAAAGATGGCCTGCGCGGTGGCTGCGGGAAGTTCGCAATTTTCCAGCTGCCGTAGCGAAGCTTTAAACACTGCGTCCGGCGAGCCGAATTGTTTCAGCAGTCGCGCGGAAAGCCGCGCCGCAATGCCACGGGTCAACAACAGTGCCAACCAGGAAAGGGCGGAATCGAGCTGCACGGCGAAGGTGCCTCGTTCGAGCAGCCTACGCGATACGTAATCTATTTGTCAACTGCCTGGAATCGAAATAGAGGAAGCTTTAGGTGCACCTTACCTCTTAATTTGCACGCTCGTTATGGCTTCTTCTCCGCGCCCTTCGCGTGCGGCTCGCTGAACCCAATCTCCAGCGGAGTATTCTTCACGAACACGACGTCTTTTCCCCGTGACAAGAAATTATTGTAAACCGAGGTTCCCGCTCCATACGCCGCAAATCCCATGGACACCGGCTGGGACCTAGCCGCCAGTGAAATCAGCGTCCCGGTAATTCTCGATCCAGACACACCGGCGCCCGCCCGCACACCCGGATCGCCCGCCGCGTCCGTCGTTCCGTGCTCCGTATCGGTATGTGACGCTGCGGCCGCCATCAGTACCGCTATTCCTGTCGAGAGATACCGAGTCTTGCTGTCGGTCGCCTCAGCTCCACCCTCGTCGTCCAGCTTTACTCCGGACCGGCGGTCTGCCTCCACTCCCTCAACGCTGCCTTGCATCGGTTGAACTACGCCTTCGGGAGTTTCGATGCGGTTGAAGATCACCCGCAAATCCCCGTTGTGATGCAGCTTTCGCGCTGGCTTGGCTTTAGTCACTTCGCCGGCGATCCGGCTGTTTGCCGGCAGCAACAACTGATGATCTTGCGAAAAAAGCGGTTCCGTCAGCACCGCCGCGATTACACTGCCCCGCTGCGCAGTCGCCGAACTCACCTCTTCGGCGAACCGCGCGTGCAGTACGCTCTCCGGTTCCGGACTCTTCCCAAGCTGCGCCAGTTGCTCCGCGGTGCGCGTAGTCTGGCCAAAATCGAGTGGCTGGTTCAACGCTGCGTAAAATCGCGTTCCAGGTTGCAGATATTGTCTGCGGTACGGCGATTGCTCCAGCACCAGTTCTTTCAGTCTCTGCATCTTCCCGGGCGCTTTGATTTCATCCACCGTGTCGTTCACTTTCGCTTTGGCCTCGGCTTTCGCACTTTCGATTTGTCGCTGCGCCGCATTGGGCTTCTTTTCCTTTGTGCCTCCTCCCGGCACCAGATGCACGACTTGCGCGATTCCCGGTGAAACTGTGGTGACAATGGCCCGCTGCTCTTTGTCCGGCAGGGTCACCGAATCAAATTCGAGTTCAAATTGGTGATAAGGTGAAAAATTGCCGTTTATGTACGACATTGCCTTGCGCATTCCAGGAATCGGATGGATGCTGGTCACCTTTCCAGTGACCACGCTTCCCGCGGGAATCACCGCCTGGTCGAAGGCGTATACCGGTTCGGTAATTTTCCCGGAAACGACTTGGCCGACCCTTGCGATTCGCACCTTCTGATCTATTGCGACACGCAAGGCCGTTCCTGCTGGCACTTGCAACAGGATCACAGAATCCGGAACGGACGAAGCGATGGTTTCCGAAGTCGGAGCAGCGCATGTGGACGGCAACGCGTCCTCGCGCGGAATCTCTTCACAGCCACAGTTTGGGACCGCTTGCGCGTACGCGCCGTTCGTCAACAGAAAAAAGAACAGGACCGGCAACGCGCGGAGAACCATAAACATTTTTGGATTCCTTCTTACGGCTAGGGAACTTCGTTTCTGGTTGCTGGGGGAATCGTCAGGACGTACTCATTATATTCTGCGCGGGTCTTGCCAGCGTCAACCGAAGTTTGTGGTTCTGCAAATTTCATGGTTGCGCTGGATCTTCACGCAGAATCAACTCCAACGTGGAGCAAAAATGCGCCGCGTCAGCCTCCGAAAAAATCAGCGGCGGGCGCAGCTTGATCACGTTGTGGTGCGGGCCGTCGGTCCCCGCCAGAATTCCCTCTTCACGCAATCGATTGACAACATAAGAAGCTTGCTGCGGCGCCGGCTCCCGCCTCTCTTGCGATAAAACCAGGTCCAGCCCAAGAAATAATCCTGAGCCGCGCACATCGCCCATCAACGGGAATTCCCGTCGTAAATCGTGCAACGCGCTCATCCAGAATTTTCCGACTTGCAAAGCGTTCTGCTGCAATTTTTCTTCCTGCACCACGTCCAGAACCGCCAGCCCAACCGCGCAAGAAACCGGATTCCCGCCAAACGTGCTGAAAAATTCCATTCCATTGTTAAATGACGCGGCGATTTCGCGCGTGGTCACCACCGCCGCCAGCGGAAATGCGTTTCCAATCGGCTTCCCGAACACCGCGATGTCTGGCACCACATTCTGCGTTTCAAATCCCCAGAAGTGTGTGCCCAGGCGGCCAAAGCCTACTTGCACTTCGTCGGCAATGCATACGCCACCGGCGGCGCGAACGTGTTTGTATGTCTCCGCCAAATATTCCTGGGGGAAAACAATTTGTCCGCCGACGCTTGGCAGCGTTTCCGCAAGGTATGTCGGCCGGATTCCGCGCTTTTGCAACTCACCGCAAATTTCGCCAACCTTCGCAGCGTACTTGGCGCCGAGATCATTCTCGCCGCGACGATAAATTCCCCGGTAGTCGTCGGCCAGCGGCGCAACGTGCACCCACGGTTTTTTCCCCCTCCCGCCCGGGCCATCGAATTTGTACGGGCTGATGTCGATCAGGGTGTTGGTGTGGCCGTGATAGGCGTGCTCCAGCACAATCACGTCTTCGCTGTGGGTATGAGCGCGCGCCAGTCGCAGCGCCAGCTCATTCGCTTCGCTGCCGGAATTGACGATGAAGCAGACTTCCAGTGGCTTCGGCAGCAAACTCGTCAGCCGCTCGGCGTAGCGCAGAATATTTTCATGCAGGTAACGCGTATTGGTGTTCAGCAGCGCCAATTGTTCCTGCGCCGCGCGTACTACTCGCGGGTGCGAGTGCCCGACCAGCGGCACATTGTTATACACATCCAGAAATGCCCGGCCGATCTCATCGTAAAGATATTGCCGCCAGCCGCGTACGATCTTCAGCGGCTTCTGATAAGAAACGCTCAGATTCAAGCCGAGCACGTTTCGCCGGCGCGCCAGCGTCTCTTCCCCCGATTTCTCTTGCGCCGGAATTTTTTCGGCTGGAACGCCCAATAGCAGATTGGGATCGGGCGAAATGCTGGTCCAAACGGCCCGCTCCGAAGCCCGCGCAACGCCTGGAAAGTTGGCGCCGAGATCCAACAAATCCAAAATAATTTGCAAATGTAGATGCGGCGGCGAACCTCCGTTTTCATGCATCGTTCCGACCCGTGCAAACACCTGGTCTTTGGCAATCGCTTCGCCCGGTCTTAAGCCTTTTAGAGATTCCCCGCTCAAGTGGCCGTAGAGCGTGAAGAATTCGCCGGCATTTTCTGCTTCATCAGAAAATTCGTGCCGCAGAATCACCAACGGTCCGTAATCAAGCGCCGCGGTGTTTTCTGCGAGCAGATGGACCGTGCCATCCAGTGGCGCGCGGACAGCCGTGCCGGGTTCCACGAACAAATCGAGGCCGAGGTGGATTGTCCGTCGCTCTTCGCTTGGCGCAGCCTTGGCGCCGAACAAATCTGACTTGTACAGCAGCCGCGGTTCGTCGTACCTTCCGATGCCAACCGATACGTGCGCCGCTTTCATTTTTTCAAAAAGGGTTCGCGTCAGTGTCTGCACTTCCGCGTTCGCCGGATCCGCACCAAGCATCGTACTGCCAACGCTCAGATCAAATACGCATGCTGCGGCCGCCCGCAGATCCGCATCGATTACTCGGACTCCCTCGCGCTCGGCGTCTTTCAGCCGTTCGGCAATTTTTCCTGTCTTTGGCACCGTCGCCAGGCCGCACGCTGCACGCAACGTGTAGTGTGCGAAGCGCGGATGAATTTTCGCCAGCCGCTCCAGTGCATCCCATGCGCCGGCTTCGCTGACCACCACATACTGGTCGTCGGTTTCTGCGTCTTGCGAATCGTCGAATTGACTACACTGACC
>Ga0137418_10004897_pt1 | contig 12276 bp, 6 predicted proteins | sample CZODoug3_1_2_16f_FD_122242 | JGI IMG/M metagenome (GOLD analysis project Ga0137418, IMG submission 122242) | Vadose zone soil fungal communities from Angelo Coast Range Reserve, California, USA - CZODoug3_1_2_16fungal (Hybrid Assembly) | ecosystem: Environmental > Terrestrial > Soil > Vadose... | reverse complement strand
GTCGTTCTGCCCGTGTCTCATTTGGGGTGGGGCGGGATGAAGACATCCACGAGTCTGAAACTTATCGAGCAGATCACGAAAGAAAAAATCGGCTTTGAGAACTTCTGGATGGACGCCGGATGGTATGGCGCTGACCGTCCGGTGGATGAGTTTCAGGTATTTGGCAAAGAAGACTGGTTCTTGCACGCGGGAAACTGGCGGGTTAATGAGGTTCCTCATCCCGATGGAAAGGGTTTAAAGCCGATCAGCGATGCCGCTCACGCTGCGGGCATGAAGTTCCTGCTCTGGTTTGAACCGGAACGGGCGGTCGTCGGAACCCCGCTCACAATCGAGCATCCGGATTGGTTTATCGGGGAGGTCACCACCAATTTTGAAGGAAATACCGAGAGACCGTTGGTGAAGTTTCGGATGTTTGATTTTGGCAATCCGACGGCCAGACAATTCATGATCGATTCGATCTCGGAACTGATCGATAAGGAAGGCATTGACGTTTACAGGCAGGATTGTAACTTCGCTCTCGCTCCGTTCTGGGAGAAGAACGATACGCGCGACCGCCAAGGCATGACGCAGATACGCTACGCTGAAGGGTTGCTGGAGTTTTGGGACGGCCTGCGGCGCAGGCATCCGCAACTCATTCTTGATATTGTTCAGCGCGGCGACCTGGAGACGATTTCGCGCGCCGTCGACCTGAGCCGCGCAGACTATCCGGTATCGCCCGATGCGGATCCGATCGGCGCCCAGATCAGCACCGAAGGCTTGGCTTATTGGAGGCCACATTTCGGAACGCTGCTCCAAGTCCGGCCGAGCGACACCTACCATTTCCGCAGCGGGATGGCCCCTGGCTTGGCCTTCGCGCTTTTCAACGTCGCCGGCTACCCGAACCAAATCGGTAACTTTATACCAGCTGATTTTCCCTTTGCCTGGATGCGCAACATGGTCGCCCAGCTTAAACTCGTGCGGCCCTACTATTACGGCGACTACTATCCTCTATTGCCTTGCAGCGCGAACTCCGATTGCGCCACCGACCCGACCAAGGAACGTAGCGCTGGATTGGAATGGGCGGCCTGGCAGTTTAATCGCCCCGAACAGGGGGATGGAATGGTGCAGGCTTTCCGTCGAGACCAGAACAAGGAACCCACGAAGAATTTGCCTTTGCGAGGCCTTGATCCAACCGCAACATACGAGGTCACCGATCTCGACGCCAAAATGCCGAACACCATCTCAGGAAAAGACTTGCTGCAGCATGGGCTGCACGTGGCAATTGCAGAGAAGCGTGGAGCCGCGATCGTTGTCTATAAGAAAGTGGTCTATAAGAAAGTTCGCTAGTCGGCTGCGACGTTCTGGTTCTGTTGCCCGAGACCTCGGATGCCCAATTGAACGCGATTGCCGGGACGCAGGTAAACGGGTGGTTTTTGGCCAAAGCCGACGCCGGGAGGCGTGCCGGTTGAGATGATATCGCCGCTTCTCAAACTCATAAATCGGCTCAGGTAGCTGATCAAGTGTGCTACCCCGAAAACCATGGTCTTGGTGGATCCGCTTTGGTAACGGTGACCATCCACCGCCAACGACATTTCCAGATTCTGTGGGTCCGGAACCTCGTCGGCAGTGACCAGCCATGGCCCAATCGGGCCAAAGGTGTCAGCGCTCTTGCCTTTCACCCACTGACCAGTGCCCTCCAGTTGAAAGGCACGTTCTGAGAGATCATTGATCACGCAGTACCCGGCGACATGCGAAAGCGCATCGGCCTCTTCCGCATACTTTGCCGGCTTGCCGATTACAACGCCGAGCTCGACCTCCCAGTCCGTCTTCTCCGATCCGCGCGGAATAACGACGGTATCGTCGGGACCGCAGATGGAGGACGTTGCTTTCATGAACACAACCGGTTCGACGGGTACAGCCATCCCGGATTCTGCAGCGTGATCGGAATAGTTCAAGCCGATACAGACAAACTTTCCAACGCCTCCTACACAAGGACCGATTCGAGGACGGCCGGCGACTCTGGGCAAAAGCGAGATGTCGGTGTTTCGGATTTTCTCAAGCGACACGGGGAGCAATGCTTCTCCGGCAAGATCGGGAATGATCCCCGATAAATCGCGGATCTCGCCATCCGCAGCTAAAAGGCCTGGCTTTTCCTGACCCGGTGAACCGTAACGCAGTAATTTCATTTTTTCTCCAACAAAGTTTGGCTTCTAGAGAGCAAAGCCGCCGTCGATGATGTGGGTTTGGCCCGTGGTGAAAGCGGATTCGTCCGAGGCCAAATAAACAGCCAGCGCCGCAATCTCCTCTGGACGACCTAAGCGCCCCATCGGCTGCCGGGCGACAAATTCGGCACGGACCTTTTCAACATCGCCTAGCGCGGCGATTCGCTCTTCGAGCGAAGGTGACTGCACGGTGCCAGGGCAGATCGCATTGCAGCGAACGCCGCTTCGAATGAAGTCGGCAGCGATTGCCTTCGTAAGCCCAATCACGGCAGCCTTTGTGGTGCCGTAGGCGAATCGGTTGGGCACACCCCTGATACTGGAGGCAGCCGAAGACACATTGATAATGCTTCCCTTACCAGCTTTTAACATGACTGGCAGAAAAGCGCGGCAGGTACGATACATAGACTTGACATTCAAATCGAAGGAGAAGTCCCAATCTTTTTCCGCACAATCCAGAATGCTGCCGTGATGAACATGGCCGGCACAGTTGAACAGGACATCGATCGTTCCCACTTCGGCGGCGAAAGCGGTAACAGCCTGCGATTCGCGGACGTCCAGCCGGTGCGTGCGAATGCCGGGCCGATCGTGGCTGAGGGCCGTAAGCAATGGCTCGTTGATGTCCGTGGCCCAGACCACCGCTCCCCCGTCGGCAAAGGCGATCGCAGTGGCGCGTCCAATGCCCTGTCCCGCTGCTGTAACTAACGCAATCTTTCCAGCAAGTCTTCCGCTCATCTCTATTTCCTAAACTTTGAAACTCCGAATTCATCATTCCTGATACTGGCAAAAGTCGTCATCCCGTCAGGCGCGCCATCCACGATTTCATGTAGAAATCCCCCCGGTGGAGCAGCCAAATCATGTCGTGGTGATTCGCGTCATCAGCTGTGGTAGGCTAGTCGAGGCATCTTCATATGTCAACACTATTGTTAACATAGGGTGGGAACCCTCTCTAACTTAAGGCAACGGACGCGCTTAACTGGAAGCGTCATTTGGGAAATCGTTTTTCGTAGACTTCTACGATTCATCACGGGGCAGGAGCGCCGCTTCGGCTGCTCAAGGACGGAACCTACAATCGGGAATTCTGAAAGGGCGCAGTATGGGGCGAATCGCCGTCATCGTCATATTCTTTAGCCTGTTTGCACCCGCTCCAGCGATATTCGACTTATCCGCTGATTTCTCTCTCCAGCAGAATCCCAATCGAGTTTGGCAGTATGGATATTCCGCCACCCACTCTCTTGCGCCGGACCAGTTTCGAGTCGACAAGCATGTTGACACAACTGGCCCAGTCGGGTTCTGGCACCCGGCCGCCAGTGACGGGCCGGGCCCGGGCTATTACCCCTACGTCGCTTACAACAGCGCCAAGCAGTCCCAGTTTGGCTCAAGCAACGGCTGGGCCGTACGCGCAGGAGAGGTCGCCATGGAGGCCAGTAATGGCGGCCAATACAGCCTGATTCGTTTCATGGCTCCCGTGGCCGGCGCCTACCAGGTAAGCGCCCAATTTGCAGGCATCCATTTCGGCTTGTCTACGACTGATGTGCATGTCCTGCGCAATGAGACATCTCTGTTTGACGCCGATATCGATGGCTACGGGGGAGACCCCACCTTCCACCAGATCGAGGGATCAAGCCCGACGGCGGCGTATTCAGGGCAATTTGAATTGAGGGCCGGCGATATCGTCACTTTCGCTGTCGGGTATGGAAAAAACCAAACGAACTTTGGTGACACAACAGGCCTGTTCGCCCGAGTTGTGTTACTCGGTGGCGCGGACAGCCGCAGGTGATAAGCGGTTATTGCAGATCAGGACTTGACCATCAATGGGGATTGACATCGAAGAGTTTGACGCCCTACGCGATTACCTGAAGGAGCACGGGTACGCAAAATTGGGTGAGCCACTCGCATTTAAGAAACTTCCTGGCGGAGTTTCGAACCGGACGGTGAGGGTGGCATGGGCGGATGGACGCGCCTGGGTTTTGAAACAGGCGTTAGCAAAATTGCGAGTCAACGTAGACTGGTTCAGCAGCCCTGAGAGGATCGGCGTAGAAGCGAAAGCGTTACGCTGGCTTAATCGCTCGGCACCGCCGGGAACGACTCCTGCTTTCATCTTTGAAGACATGGCGAACCACTTGATGGGTATGGAAGCAATACCGGAAGAACACGAAAACTGGAAATCGGTCTTGCTGTCGGGCAAGACCGATTCAAACCATTTCGAGCAATTCGGTTTGCTTCTTGGCGCAATTCATCGCGAGTCGTCGGATGGCGGAGCGGAAATCTGCAGCGTGTTTGCAGATACCACGTACTTCGAAAACCTTCGGATGGAGCCTTACTACCTTTACACCGCCCAAAGAACTGCCGAAGCCGCCGCGTTCCTCAACGCGCTGGCACGGGAAACGTTACATCACAGAGACAGTCTGGTTCACGGCGATTTCAGCCCGAAGAACACGCTCATATATCGAGACAAATTGATTCTGCTGGATTACGAGGTGTTTCACTTCGGAGATCCCGCCTTTGACGTGGGGTTCGCTTTGACACATTTTCTCAGCAAGGCGCATCACTTGACCAAAGATCGTGCTCGTCTGGCCAGCGCCGCGGAGTTGTTCTGGGAGGTGTATCGCAAAGAAATTACGCGGCTGAACTGGGCCGCGGCACTGGAACCGCGCGTCGTGCGTCATACCCTCGGATGCTTGCTGGCACGAGTGGCGGGAAAGTCGCCGCTGGACTACCTGACGCCGGAGGAGGTGACACGGCAAAAGCATATCGTCCTCGCACTTATGGTGAAGCCTCCGAATAGCGTGCCCGATTTGATGGCTGAGTTTGTTCACAAGATCGAAGCCTATGCCCAAGATTGAGCGACTCTCCGGCCGAGAAATTCTCGACAGCCGCGGCAGACCCACGGTTCTAGCAACCTGCGTCCTAGAGCGCGGGATGGGCGCTTCCGCATCCGTACCCTCGGGCGCGTCGACCGGGAGTGCTGAAGCTTTCGAACTTAGGGACGGGGATCCAAAGCGATATCAGGGTTTGGGCTGCCGTCGCGCGGCAGCAAATATTGGCGGAGTGCTTCAGGAGGCGCTGGCGGGCCGTGTGTTTAGAGACCAAGCTGAACTGGATCAAACGATGATCGCGCTCGATGGAACTGCCACCAAATCGCGAATTGGTGCGAATGCCATCTTGGCGGTCTCCGTCGCCTTCGCGCGAGCCCACGCAACGGAACGTGGCATTTCTCTCTACCAGCATTTCGCCGACATGCTGGGTGCTCCCGTGAATAGGCTGCCTCGCCTGACTATCAATCTTTTCAGCGGCGGAAAACATGCGGGACAGCAAGTATCAGTGCAGGATGTGCTGATCATACCAATGTCGGCGCGAACCATCGATGAGGTTCTAGTCTCTGCGTTCGATGTTTATCAGGCGGCAGCCGACCTTATTCTGCGAAAGTATGGGATGCGGCTTCTCACCGCGGACGAGGGCGGCTTGGCGCCGCCCTGCCGGTCTGCCGAAGAGATGTTGGGTCTGGCCGTGGAAGCGATCGAGCGGGCAGGTTATTCTCCCGGCAAGGATATCTTTCTCGGCATTGATGTCGCCGCTTCGCATTTTTATCAAGACCACCGATACCAGAAAGATGGAGAGGTTCTGGACAGCGCTGGGATGATCCAGACAATTGCGCAGTGGCTGGATGAGTATCCAATCTTAAGCGTAGAAGACGGATTGGCAGAAGATGACTGGGAGAATTGGCCCAAGCTTCGTCGAGCGATCGCCGGACGGACGCTCACGTTGGGCGACGACCTGTTATGCACGAACCCGGTGCGTATGCGACGAGCGGTTGAAACGAACGCCTGCGATGCTTTGCTGCTGAAAGTCAATCAGATCGGGACGCTTACCGAAGCGCTTGAGGCCTACCGGCAAGCGCGGGCGGCAGACTGGTCGGTCACGCTTAGCGTTCGCAGTGGGGAAACCGAAGACAACTGGGCGGCCGATTTGGCGGTCGGATGGGGGGCCGATCAATTTAAGAATGGATCGATCCGGCAGTCTGAGCGCCTGGCAAAATACAACCGACTGCTCGAAATCGAGGCAGCGACGGGGTGGCCACTTGCCGCTTGGCCAAGCTGCGTTTGAATTCCTTGGATATGACTCAATTGCAGGATGGACGCAGTGCTTTGACCGAGCGCCAGAGGACATGCCGAATTTCATTTCGCCGCGCCATTCTGATGCAAGTATCAATTCTATGTGCGGCAGCTTCTTTTTGTGTGCCCGAACGAATCTTCAGAGCCGGGATGGCTATGTGCGCCGCGAAGGCAATGAGTGGATTCTGGGTACAGCGCTGATGGACAGAAGGATCCGTCTTGCCGACGGGCGGTCCTTGGTCTCACTTCGCAACAAGCTGTCAGGGCGAGAGTATCAAGACGCAATCACTACTCCCGCTGAAGCCGATTTCTCCTTAGGGCGGGACAGCTTGCGAAAGCCTTCGCATGCAAAACGCCCAGGGTCCGCCACGCAACTACGCCCAACTCGCAAGTCACGGCAAGCGCCGAAGCAGCAAAATATCTGAACCGTACTTTTGCTGGTCCGCAAATTCACGAATGGCGCCATCGCCTTTGGCCAGCCATTCATTGGGAAGATGCGCAGCGATGCCATTCATCAAGGCCTCTCCAGTCATGACTCTGTCCCGCCCTGGACGGTCATTCAAGCTGGTCACCCGATATTTTGCGGTCGCGTCCAAACCGCGCAAGCGAATCTTGGTGTCGGCGATCTCTGACCTGTCCCGAAAAATGTAAACCACCGACTCAGTCGAATCTTCCTTCACGTACTGGATAGAACTCCACCCAGCCGCCATTACATTCGGGTGATACACATCCTCCAGCAGAAGATGACGGTACTGCTGGAAAAAGAAAAGATTGCGCTGGAACGCCTCGACAAAGCCCTGGGGAGCCGCTGACAGAAACTGCGATGACATGCCATTGATATTGCCGAAGGTTACCCCGTGGGTGAAATGCTTGCGAAAATAATAGTCGAGAGCGGAAGCGCTGTACCAGCGACCCGTGAGGTATTCTCCCCCCACGTCGCCCTTTCCCGCGGCTGCGAGTGAGCCCCAGACGTTGGGGCTAAGCATGGGGCCGGTGATGAATTCATTCGTGTATCCGCCCGGGAGAAGACTTTGGGGGCCGGGATTGGTTCGAGCAAATTGCAGGGAGGGATCGCATTCAAACCCGGAGAGATTCGGAAAGCGATCGAGGAGATAGCGCATGATCTCCATCCGGCCGCGATAGGCTGCATATGCGCCGTCAGTCCTGCCGTGACCGTGGTCGGTGCGCGTGCATTCGTAGCTCACAGTTGAGGAGGGATCCCACTTGATCCAATCCAGGTGCCACTTTTCAATGATGTCTCCTAGCCGCTCCTCAATCCACGCGACCACTTTCGGATCGCCTAGACAAAGCTGTTTGGTCAGGGCGAGAGAAGGATGAGTCGTCCCAATGGTCTTGCCATCGATCATGGCCAGCCAGCCGGCGGGAATCTCGCCCGACGTGACCCGCGCCGCGTCCACGTTTCCGGGATCGATCCAAAGCCCGAATTTCAAGCCCGTGGCGTGAACGGTGTCGGCGAGACTCTTCATGCCGTGAGGAAATTTCTCTTTATCCTCATTGTAACTGCCGAGTCCCAGGGTCCAATCGTTCATTCCGGGGATAACCGAGGCGCCCTCATACCAGGTCGCATCGTGATAGAAGACGTCAAAGCCCACTCTCTTCGCCAACTCAAGCTCTCTAAGAAGCTGCTCTTCGCTGTTCTTTGCGGTAAGCCATATGCAGTAAGTAACTAAGGGAGAATCCGGCAACGGCGCCTGAAATATATATTGTTTCAAATAGCGGAAGGTCTCATTGCCGGCACTGTCGCTGTCTCCCTTTGCCAGCGCAAAAAAGCTAAGAGGCGTTTCCACGGTGGCGCCAGGGGCAAGTTCGAAGATTCGGAAAGGACCGGACCTTTGATCCTTGATCAGGATCGTGCCGGCGTGTATCGCGGTGCTGCCGGCTGCAGATTGGACGTTGGCTTTCCAGCCGAGCACACCGAGGCCGGGTTCACCACCGACCAGAAGCGATTCTCCGGCAGCTTCATTTTCGAGGACCAGCCAGTCGGGAAACTCGCGCTGCAAGGAAAGATTCCTGACGGCATGAAATCCGTGCTGGCCCTTCGCCGAAGAATAAGCTTTGAGTCCGCGAGCAGGATTCTTCAGCGTCAGAAACAGCGGGTCGATGTGCGCATCGAGCAGAAGATTATGCTTCCCGCGATTCTCCAGTTGCATAGCTGTCTGAATCACAGCGCCGGTTGGATACAGCTTCAACCCCAGCGAAAGCAGCCCACCGTCATCGGACTTGAAGTGCAGCGTTAGCTGTTTGCCACCCTTATCGAGGTTGGAAGTGTAGTCATCCGAAAGGCGATAAGGCTGGCCGGATTTGTCCGGAACGGCGAGCAACGACGTGCCCGCCACGGCCCATTCTGCGCCACCTTCCCGGCGCAACGACTTCAACCGCACGGAGTCGCCTGCGCGAACCAACGTCAGCTGGATATGTCCGTTAGTTAATTCCCACCCGAGCGGAGATTTGGTAATGGATACCTGGCCGCTCACCGAGCTCGCCACGCAGACAGCCAGACAGGCAATGAGTAGGAATGATCTCATCCGATTGGCCCCGGTGCTTGTAGTGAGCCGGTTCGTGTGAATCCGAACACCAAAATGCGAACCACGGTCTTTTGGCAATCCCACGAAAGCAGAAACATTGTAAACAAACTGGCTTCGGCGCCGAGCCGAGGCAAGTCTGTCGGACCGGAACCAATGTGAGTCAGAAAATTAAGTGGGCTCCAATTTGCATACGCCGCCTGAAGTCAACGATGCTGCAAATTTGGCCGGCGTTTCCAATATCAACAAATGCGGCGCCGGAACAGGTTGGGTTCGCCAGGTTTACACGGTTGAGAGCGTTGAATACATCCCACTTTAGGTTGAGATGGGTCTTCTCCGTGATGGCAAAGGCCTTGGTTAACGAGAGAGCCACTTCGCCGTAGCCCGGGCCCAATAGGCTGTTGCGTCCGGCATTCCCGAAGGTGTACTGCGCGGGCTCGCCATAGGCCGCCGGGTTGTACCACTGATTGCGGTTGGGATGGGACACATGGGGATTGCCAACGAGGTTCGGTCTATCATAAATGGGAGAATTTAGCACGGTTGGGGAGTTTAAGTAATACGGCGTGAAATACATTCCGCTCTCGAAATTGAAAATTCCACTGAGCGCCCAGCCTCCGACCACGGCGTCCGCACCACGGCTCAAGCCATTTGCAAAAGCCCTGCCGCGGCCGAATGGGAGTTCCCAGGTAGACGCACTCACCCAGGACCAGGGTCTTACGGTGCCTGAGGGTCCGTAGTTGCAGGAGTAGCAGAATTGATTTCCGTTGCCATCTCCTGGACCGAACGTTCCAACGTCAAGTGACTTAGCCCAGGTAAAGTTACTCAGCAGATACAATCCCCGATGAAAACGTTTTTCCGCGTGAAGTTGCAGAGAATTGTAGTTACTTCTCATTTCAGGTTGATGGTAAACCGCGTTGTTCCGTTGGTATTCTGGTACAGCCCAACCGTAACTGGCGAAGAACGGCTCGCGGGAGGTGAAGTCGCCTGGACCGGGCGGCGGCAAGTTTACGTTAAAGTTATCCCACAGATGTCGCCCGATGTTACCCACATACGCAATCGAAGCGGTGATCTGATAGGGGAAAGAATGCTCCAAGGTTACGTTGTAAGTGTCGTTGTAACTATGGGGATAGGTTCCCACACCAACGAAGTATTCGCTACCGCCAGGGGCACCCTGAAATGAAATCTTGCCATTTGCCGGAAACGGGGGAAGAGCCGGCGGAGCACCCGGCCCCTGATCGAACGTGTAAGCCAGTGGAGCAAAGGGATTGGCCTGGACATCAGTCTGGCTCTGCTTGATGGGCCAGCAACAGCCCTGGGTTCCAAATCCCGCTCCGTCCGCATTCATATAGTAGCTTCGGCCGTATCCACCTCGAAGAACTGTGTGATCGAACAGCCGAAACGCCGCTCCAAGACGCGGGGAAAATTCAGTTTTCGGGGTTGTTACCCCAGCGTATTTTCCCGCCAGGTTGGTCAGCAGCAGTGTGTTTGTGGTTACATCGATATTTCCGACGCTCTGGCCGTCAGGCGTGAAAATCGGACTCATATAATCCCAGCGCAAGCCCAATGTCAGGGTTAGCCTAGATGTAACCTGCCAGGTATCCTGACCGTAGAAAGCATACTTCCAAAGTTTTTCCTGGGGCTGAACCAGCGTTATGTCTCTACCAAAGCCGGAGGGAAGGCCGAGTTCGAGTGCCGCGAGGCCAGACCCGCAAAAAAAACCGGCCGGTAGGGTGCCAGTGCAAGAGGGGTTGTTGAGCTGGGTGAGGGATTGGCTAACCGAAAAGTTTCCGCGGCCGCTGACGTCGGTCCGGATGCCGAAAAACTTTCCGACATCGGCACCGAACTTGAACGCGTGGTGGCCAGAGGTCTTGGTCCAGTTGTTGTAGAACTCGAAGTTGGCCTCGCGCTCAAAGAATGGCAACCCAAAATCACCCATACTGAAGGGGGTTAATGGGTCGCTCACGTTTATCTGCGGCAGGCCCGACGTGTAGACCGTGCCCAGGTTAATGTCTGGGATGCCCACTGTGGTCGCCGCGTTCGTTTGGTAATCCGGCTGCAATTCCGAAATTACGATGCGGGAAAAGGCGAAGCGGGCATCAGTCAACAACGATGGAGAGAAAGTGTGCTGATAGTTGAACATGAGGCTCTTGTCGTCATCGGACGAAGCTCCCGCGTTGGCAACTCCAGTTCCGCCCAGCGGCGGACCGCCCCCCGCAAGACCATATGCCGTCGGGGTATTGAACGTAGCTTTAAAATAAGTGAATTTCCCAAATAGAACCGTTTTTGAAGTAGCAAAGAAATCGGCGCGAGTATCGAACTGATTCTGATCGAAGGTGGCGGGCCGAGAGATCTTATAGTTTTGTGCTGTCAGGCCCGCTACGTTCGGTTCGGGTAATAGCGCCAGCAGGTTTTTCGCAGCGTTGCTGATTCGATCGGGGCAGATCACATTGAGGACGCCATTGCACGAAATCTGCGTTCTCCCGGTTCCATCCGGATTTCCGGTCGCCGGATCATAGATCGGATCGATTGCTGCGATGGAACTGAAATCGCCAGTTCTAAACGCATCAATCGGCACCGTTTCGTTGCCTGAAGCGTGCAGGTTATTCCGCATCCCCTGGTAGTCTCCGAAGAAAAACAGTTTATCTTTAATCACTCGGCCACCGGCGCTGCCGCCAAACTGATTCCAGCGATTGCCGGGCACACCGGTTGTGTGTTGAGTAAATTGGTCGGCTGCGTTGAAACCAGAGGTGCGATAGTTCTCGAAAAGCGTTCCGTGAAATGCGTTTGTGCCCGACTTCGTCGTGATCTGAAAAAGTCCGCCGGCTACCTTGCCGTATTCGGCGTCATAATCGCTGGTCGCGAGTTTCACTTCCTGCACGGCGTCTTGCGGAGCCACGATGATGGATAGCCCCTGGATTGCCTCGGTGTTTTCAACTCCATCCAGCAGGTGACCATTTGCATTGGGTGCTGCTCCGTTGATGTTAAGGTTGAAGTCGGAGCCCGCATTCTCTGGGTGAAGATCCAGTTGGCCGCCCGGCATCGAGACTCCAGGAGCCAAAAGCGACAAGCGAGTGATGTTGTTGCCGAATGTAGGCAAGCTGCTGATTTCCGCGGAATGAATGGTTTCGTTCACTTCAGCGCTATCCGTCTGGAGAAGAGGTGCCTCGCCGGTCACTTCAACCTTTGCCGTCGCGCCGCCGACGGGCAACTTCGCATCGATACGAACACCGATACCGGCATCGATACGGGTACCCTCCCGGGTGAATTGGGCAAAGCCTTCTTTCTTGACTGTGACCGAATAGGTTCCCGGGATCAGACTGGGGAACCTGTATGCCCCATCGCCGTTCGTGACGGTTTGGCGGACGACCGCGTCTCCAACGTTGATGGCTTCTACCGTGGCCCCCGAAATAGCAGCGCCGG
>Ga0137418_10004892_pt1 | contig 12282 bp, 20 predicted proteins | sample CZODoug3_1_2_16f_FD_122242 | JGI IMG/M metagenome (GOLD analysis project Ga0137418, IMG submission 122242) | Vadose zone soil fungal communities from Angelo Coast Range Reserve, California, USA - CZODoug3_1_2_16fungal (Hybrid Assembly) | ecosystem: Environmental > Terrestrial > Soil > Vadose... | reverse complement strand
AATGTCGACGTGCAGGCGGTGCCTGGTGTCGGGCACTTGTCGATCGACAAGAACCAGATCATGCAGCAGAAGGTGATCAGCGCCATCGACGCCGCAGTCTTTAACCGCCCGGCAACGGCGTCTGTTACCCGAAGCCTGCTGCAACCGGAAGCAAGCGTGGCGAAGCAGAGCGCGGCTGCCGCACGCAATTAAGCTTCTGTCCGGTAAGCTGCTGTCCCGGTGCGCGTGCGGCGCAAAGCGCGCCTCACATTCTGCCAATTCGTCAGCAATACAAGCCAATGGTATGGCCGATAGCGCGCACTTTCGGCGATAGCTTTGCTGACATAGTGGCGAAAATCAGACAGATGAGTCCGGGGCAAATCCCGCGTAGCCAAGGACGCTCACAGGGTTCTAGCTCACAGGGTTCTATCTGTCGGATTGATGTTTCGTGCGCCGGTTCGTCGGGGGTACAGGCAGGAAGCGCATGAACAGACCGGCGCTCGTTGCAACTGTTGTGATCGCGGCGATGCTTTCCGTCGGCGTCTTCGATCGCAGCTTCGATCCGGCGGCGGCGGGTCCGATCGCTGCGTCAAGCGACGCCGCCGCCGAAGCGGTGGCAGCGCCATCGGCCGACAACCAGCCGGCGACAGGGCCGCACGGGCGCGCCTATCTGTTCCGTGGCGCTCTCGGTCCGTTCTTCTCGCGCGGAATGGACCGGCTGACCGAACGGCTCGAACATGCCGGTATCAGGGCGAATGTCTACGAGTTCACGATTTGCCGCCTCATTGCCGAGCAGGCAATTCGCGATTACCGCGACGATCCCGCTCCGATTGCCCTCATCGGACATTCGATGGGCGGGCTTTGCACGCTGAAGTTCGCGGAAATGCTGCAGGCCGAAAGCATCCCGGTAAACCTGGTTGTCACCGTCGATCCAGCTCACGCCAGCCCGAGCGTCCCGCTCAATGTCGAGCGTTACATCAATATTTTCCTTTCGGACAACGTCCTGGGCGGCGGCGACGTGCGGCCAGTGCAAGGTTATCAGGGCCACTACGCAAGCTTCGATCTCTCGGAGCACGATGAGATCACGCATATCAATATCGACAAGATGGATTCCATCCACGAGCAATTGGTCACCGCGGTTGTACAGCTCGCCACCACACCCGCGAAGGCCGAAGGCGAGACGGTACCGCTTCGCTATGTCGTTCCCCCCAATGCTCCGGTCGAGCTGTGGGACAGTGGCACGCCGCTGTTGGCCCGTTCCGGCGATACGTTGCAAACGCTTGCGGCGCTTCACCACGTGCCGCTGTGGTCGCTGACCCAGATCAATCGGTTGTCAGACAATGCACCGCTGGCGGTTGGTCAGCGCGTGATCGTTCCACGCCATCTCGTACCGTTCGTCGCGATTTCCGCGCCGTTGCCGCCGAGGGCGGTAGCCCACAGCCTGCCGAAACGGCACTAGGCGCTGTTTACAAAGTGGTTGGCGCGTGCCTCAGACTTTGATTCAATGGAACGAAAGGCAGCAGCGGCGGACATCGCGCCGGCCAGGATAGGCGCCAACTCATGAGGCGCCGGATTCGACTATCGGGCCGATGACCTGTTCAGGGCTGCAGCGGCGCGTATGAGCGTCTTGAAGGCATCCTCATCTATTTCATCACCCTCATGGAAATCGATAGCGCGCCTGGCGTTGCCTTCAAGGCTGGAGTTGAATAGTCCTGAAGGGTCCTTGAGCGAAGCGCCCTTGAAGAAAGTCAGCTTCACGACACTCTTGTACGTCTCGCCGGTGCAGATCAGTCCATCGTGAGACCACACCGGAACGCCTCTCCACTTCCACTCCTCGACCACCTCAGGGTCAGCCTGTTTGATGAGAGCGCGGACATGGGAGAGCGTCTTGCCCCTCCAGTCGTCCAGTTCCTTGATCCTCGCGTCGATCAGCCGAGAAGGGGATTCGCCCTTGGTCGTTGCGCTCTTTTTCATATTGTTTGCACCTCGCCGCGACAATCTCTTCCGTGCTCACAATGGACCTTCGCGAACTTCCGGTTGTGCGCTGTTCCTGTTCACCGCTTCCCGTAGTCCGTGAAAACGTAATCTCTTGTCTTCACGATCGTGTGGCACGCGAGCCCGCACTTGGCGTCGTTCCCCTGCGGCGGCTGGTCAGCCAGGGTGGCGGGCGTGAACGTATCGGACGCGGCGACATACTTGAACGCGGCCCATCCCCATCCGCCGCTGTCCGCGAACCTCTTGCTATCCTTCACCATGAAGTCGACGTCATGCAGGCTTGCCGGCACCGTCGCAGTGGGGAACGTTTCCATCTTTTTCGGGTTCCAATGGATCTTCGCCATCTTGGAGCCGTCGGGGAAAGGCTTGCCGTTGCCGGGAATGCCGGACTGGTAGGCCTTGATCATCACGGGATCGGCGAGGATCACAGCCATCAGCTTTTCGCTCTGACTGATGGAGACAGTCTGCCAGCTTTCGTATCCTCTGAACTCAGAGAACGCGAGCCCATTCGGCACTCGCACGGTGTACTTGGCCTGGCCAGTGTCCTGCGCGGAAGTGGCCCTGCTGCCCAGGACGGCGAGCACTGAGACAGCGAGCGAGACCACAACGATCACAACCGCCGGGATCCTTTTGCTTTTCAACGCCAGTCTCCTCGTTGTCTACTGTTGCCAGCTACCGCAAGGATTTGAACGCCGCGCGCAGCTCCGCTGCGAAGAGCTCGGGCTGCTCCCAGGCCGCGAAGTGCCCGCCCTTGTCGACCTTTCGTGGAAGTAGATCAGGCTGCGATACGCGCGCCGGGCCCATGTCTCCGGGGCTCGATATACACCAGCGCCAAGCGGGAAGGGGAGAACCGGAAGAGGCCGATCATGTCGAATTCATCGTTCCTTCACGTCGCTGCGCTTCGGTGCGCGGATTCTTGCACGCGGCATCCAGGCGGGTCAAGGCCGGCACTCGGACGCTACACGGCGCGGCGCGCAGCTGTAGCGCCATATCCTCACCGTGTATCGCATCGCCGGAGGTTGGCCCATGAGCGACGATCTCGAGCTGACTGGCCGCCGGGCACTCGCCACCGGTGGCACCCAGGGCATAGGACAAGCTCTGGTGTCGCGGTCGCGCGAAGCCGGGGTGAGAGTCCTCATCAACGTGCGCTCAAGCCCTCCGCTGCCGACGATTCGCACTTTTGCAATACCGTCGCCTGGCCACCCTGAATTCACCCAGGAATTACCCAGGAAGTTGCTCGCAACGAGAACCAAAGAGGCCCAAAGGCGACGCCGTGAGAACCTCTAATTTACGAGGCGTTGTTTGTGGCGCCTGGGCTCCAGTCTCGATCTGGAAAGGGCTCATAACCCAAAGGTCGCTGGTTCAAATCCAGCCCGCGCAACCACAAAAACAGGGCCTTGGAGGACGCCAACCCTCCAAGGCCCTTCATGCGCCAACGGTTCGCCAAGGGTTTACCGGAGACGGTGCAAATCCGTTTGTGGCCAGTTGACGTTTATTGAGTAGCGGCACATCTACCCCGTTTGTGTGAGGTGAGCATGACAACTGCGCGGCTGCTCGTCGTTGAGGATGACCAGGATACTTTGGACCTCCTCACACTCTGGCTCAGCGAAAAATATCGTGTTTTCAGTTATGGGTGCGCCCACGAGGCGCTGGCGGCTCTTGAAACGGCAAAGCCAGATCTGTTGCTTCTGGATATCGGCATGAGCCCCATCGATGGCCTAGAGTGCCTCAAGGCGATCCGAGCTATGCCTGGGTACGGCAGCGTCCCGGCCATAGCGCTGACGGGGTACGCCCGAGACAATGAACGAAAGGGTTTCCAAGCCGCTGGCTTCCAAGCAGTCCTCACGAAGCCCATTCTTGATGACGAGTTGTTCCCAGCGATAACCGCGGTGTTGGCACCGTTGGGGGATCGGGGATCTGACCGACCTTCAGTGACCACCGCGGCGTGAATACATCTTGACCGCACGTTTCGATACGATGATCATCTCCTACTGTGGATCCGGCAGATCCTTCACATCGGGACCAACACGGCTGCCCGCCGTCCACCCTTGGCGAGCTCCTCTATGCCGACAAGGCGAAGGCGCTCGTAGATGAGAAGGACTGGGTCCGGCTCGTCCAATTTATCGCCGCGGGCGATCAGGGTGCGCTGCATGCGCTGTACGAACGTACCCATCGAATCGTGTTTACCTTGATCGTGCGAATCGCGAACAATCGGGAAACCGCCGAAGAGCTGACGCTCGACGTGTTTCACGACGTGTGGCGAAGAGCGTCGACCTACGACGCCGCGGGCGGATCCGTTGTCGGATGGATCATGAATCAGGCGCGGTCGAGAGCGATTGATCGCGTACGATTCGACCAGCGCAAAAAGCGCCTCAACCAGCATGCGGACAACCAATTCCCGGTGGCTGCTGAAAGTGGCCCCCAGGAAGCCTTCGATCTCAGAGAGCAGGCCCATCTCGTGCGAGACGCCTTGACGCTCCTCAAGCCGGAAGAGCGGCAGGCCATCGAGACCGCGTTTTTTTCCGAGTTGACGTATTGCGAAGTGGCGGCGCGGCTGAGACAGCCGCTCGGAACCGTGAAGACCCGAATCCGATCTGGCCTCCGGAAGCTCCGGCAGGCGCTCGCCAAGACGGTGAAGGAATCATGACCCCAACGTCAGACCACCACGACCAAGACCACGCGGATCTGGTCTCCATGTACGCCCTGCAGGCCCTCCCGGCGAGCGAGGTGGCCCTCGTCAGAGAGCGTATCGCCACGTGCGCGGAGTGCCGGCAGGAGATGGAAACGCTCCGTCCGATAGTCGAGTCCCTGCCGGCCTGGCCTGCCGACGTGCTGCGCCCCTCGCCATTGCTGTGGGAACGTCTCGCGGTGCGTATCGCGTCAGAGAAAGGCGAGGAGCCGCTGCTGTCATCGCCGCCACAGGGATGGGTGGAACCCGAGTGGAAGGAAGCGGCGCCTGGCATCTCCGTCAAGTTGCTTGCGACCGATACGCACGAGAACCGCGTCAGCATGTTGGTGCGACTCGCGCCGGGTACGGAGTATCCTGGCCACCGGCATGCCGGACTTGAAGAGCTGCATCTGCTTCACGGCGAGTTGATGATCGACGATCGGAAGCTCTATCCGGGCGACTACAACCGGGCTGAGGCCGGCAGCGTCGATCGTCGTGTCTGGAGCGAGACGGGTTGCACGTGCGTCTTAATCACCTCCTACGACGACGTCATTCTCTGATTTTCGTGGGATAGACCCGAGCGTTCGTGAACCTCGGCGGTGCTCTCCTCAGAGCATGAAGCGAATGTCGGAGCCGTACGTCGGGTAGGCGAAGGGCACCTGCTTCAGGTCGACGGCGGAAATCCTCAGCCGGATCGCGACGGCGAAGAGATCGATGATCTCGGCCGCGTTGGGCCCGAGCAGATGCGCTCCGAGGATGCGGCCGGTGCCTTCCTCGATAAGCACCTTCCGAGCTCGCGCGTGCGCCGCTTGTCGCCAGCCGATCGGCCCCGGGGAACTTCAGCGGCGCCGGGATGGCGCCGGCGGCGATCAGCACGCGGCGCCCGATCAGGCGATCGTTGCCGACGGCGAGCGTGGTCGTGTCGAGGAAGCGCGCGCGCCCGTGAAATTGCTCGACGCCGATCTTTGCCCACGCCTGCTCGGTACGCTCCGGCGTCGAGTCGATCAGCGACCGCTTGAAGCGCATGAGGGCGGGCCAGTCGATCGTCAGCGTGCCGGCCGGCACGCCGATGTTGCCCATGTCCCGCACGTGATGGACCGCCTCGGCCGCCCCCACCAGGATCTTTTTGGGAATGCAACCGCGCAGCGCACAGGTGCCGCCGAACGGGCGAGAGTTCGACGACCGCAACAGTCCAGCCGGCCTCGCGACAGCGAGTCGCCACCGCCGAGGTCAGTCCTGTTCCTACGACGACGAGATCGAAACGTCGCTCCATACCGGCGTCCTCCCGAACATGGATGCCGTCCCGGGCCTTGAGGCCATGAACGCGGGCGGCAGCGGGTTACACAAGCGTCAGTGCTACCTCAACGACTGGAGGAGCGCCTTCGCCGTGTTCCCTTGAGGCCACCATTGTGAAGTGTTCGTCGACCGATTCGGGTGTTAGATAGCGGACATGATTACAGGCCCTATCATCGCCGAAATCGCGGCGCTGGTCGGAGACCCTGCGAGAGCGACGATGGTGTCGGCGCTTCTCGATGGCCGTGCCCTGACCGCGAGCGAGCTTGCCTTGGCGGCGCGAATCACGCCTCAAACCGCCAGCACCCATCTCGCGAAGCTGACAGAGGCGGGCTTGCTCTCGGTGGTCCGTAATGGGCGGCATCGCTATTTCCGGCTTGCCTCGCCGACAGTCGGAGACATGATCGACGGGATCGTCGCCGTCGCTCTTGCGAAGAGACCGCGATATCGCCCGCTATCCCCTCAAGCACGCGCGCTTGATGCGGCCCGAATTTGCTACGACCACCTTGCGGGCCGCCTCAGCGTTGATCTCACCGACTCTTTCGTCGCCCGCGAATACGTGGTGCTCGACGTCGAAGCCGCTGAAATCACGAGCGCAGGCGTCCGTTTTCTCACCGAGTTCGGGATCGAGCTTCCCAAGCTGCGTTCGACCCGCCGCCACTTTTGCCGACTCTGCCTCGACTGGACCGAGCGACGCCCACACATCGCGGGTGCGGTGGGGGCCGCGATCACCAAGCGCTACTTCGATCTCGGCTGGATGGAAAGGATGAAGCGCAGCCACGCCGTGATCGTCACCCCGTTGGGACGGTGGGGCTTCCGGGAGACCTTTGGCATCGACGTGTCCGAACCAGGCGACCGCGGAAAACGCTCGTCGACGCTTCGGTTGCCGTCGAAGTGTTCATCGACGCGTCCGACCATTTCGGATGTACGATCGCGGCCATGATTGAGCGGCGTCTCATTGCCGAGATTGTGGGCCTGGTCGGACAGCGTGCGCGGGTGGGCGCTGATGGGGCGTGGGACGCCGCATAGCCGGACGTGGAGGAGGTAGCCATGCTGGAGGGGAAAACGCGCATCCCGCCGGTCGACGTCGAGACGCTCCCAGACGACCTGCGCGAAACGCTCGAGGAACAGCGCAAGCTCCGCGGCGCGCCGCTCTATCCCTACCTGTTCTACGCGCGCAACCCGGCTTACTTCCGCGCGGCGAAGGCGATGTGGACCGCCCTCCAACAAGAGACGAAGCGCGTGCCCGTAACACTCCGGGCGCTGCTCAATCGGCGCGTGGCCGCGTGGAACGGCTGCGAGTTCTGACAGGACGTTAATGCTGCCGTGGGCAGCAGGAACGGCCTCTCGACGGAGAAGATCGAAGCGCTCGACGACTACGCGAAGAGCTCGCTCTTCACCGACGCGGAGAAGGTGGCGCTCGAATACGCCGACGCGATCACGGACACGCGCCGCGACGTCGACGACGAGTTGTTCGCGCGCATGCAACGGCACTACGACGATGACACCATCGCGGAGTTGACGATGATCATCGCGTGGGAGAACGCATCCTCGCGCTTCAACCGGGCGTTCCGCATCCCATCGCAAGGGTTCTGGAAGCGATGACCGATCAGCCGTTCTTTGACGACGAGTAATACGAGCTCATCCGCGCGCACTCGTGCCCTAATTTGCCGGCGCGCCGGCACCTCCTTCGCGTTGCGCACAGGCCCATCGCGCGTGGGCACCTCTTCGACTGGTTCAAGGGAAACGGCGCGAAGCTCCGCGCCATGATGGGAGCGTGAGCATGGCGGCGAACGGCATCGTGCGGGAAGCGCTGGCGACCTGGAGGCGCGGCTCGACCACTGGAAGCAGACGCTGGTGGACCTCTGCCGCATCCCCAGCATGTCCGCCGCCAGCTTTCCCCCGGAGGAGGTGCGCCGCTCCGCGCAGGCGGTGGCGCAGGCGCTCCGCGACGCGGGCGTGGAGCACGTCGAGGTGCTGGAGATCCCCGGCGCCCCCCTTCTCCGGCCTCAAGCGGCGACTCCGGCCGGAGCGACGACCAACATCACGATGAGCCGAACACGTCCTCTAGTTGGTCGATCGCCAGACGGCCGAGGAAGTCGCGCTCAGCAGACGAGCTGACCGAAACTTTACCGTCATCAATCGTCCGAATTGGGAAACATTTTCCCCACCTTGTTACAAGGATACGGGAAGCCTATGCTGCCCTTACCTACGTATGTCTCCCAATCCTTGGCCGAACCTAAAAGGCATTCACGTATTCGTCATCGATGACAACGAGGATTCGCGTCGGCTCTTGGAGCAGGCACTCACTTATTGCGGCGCGCTCGTCACTGTCTTCCAATCTGCGGTGGCCGCTCTTGAGGCGATGGGCGAGTATCTCCCAACCTTAGTCGTTTCGGACATTTCGATGCCGGGGATGACAGGCCTCGAGTTCGTTCGCCATCTGCGCGCAAGACGACCGGAGCAAGGCGGTCTGATCCCGGCGATCGCCATCACGGCGTACTACGAGGACTTTGCCGCGCTATCTGCGCGAGCGGCGGGCTTCGACGCATATCTAACGAAGCCCATGAATTTCGTGACGTCGTGCATCGTCGTTGAACACCTCGCCGGACTCAAGCGGCCAGAAGACCAGCCAGCCGCGTGACAGTACGGCGATACGACTTTCGAGGGTGCCGAGACGGTCGCAATCGCACCAGTTGCCGCTGTCACCCGCCACGACGGCGGACGACCACAGACGTTGATCGCCGACCGACGGCACGTGGAGGCCTAATGAGCAGCAGGATCGCACGCAATCGCCTGCGACCGGAACCGCCGAGGACGGGTCATATCCGCATCCTCATCGTTGACGACCATGAAATGGTGCGGCACGGGTTGCGGCAGCTGTTGGAGCATGAACCCGATATGGAGATCGTCGGCGAAGCCTGCACCGGCTTGGACGCCATTCGCATCGCCGAGGTCCAGCGGCCCGACGTCGTACTGCTGGACGCGAAACTCGGCGACATCGACGGACCTGACGTCTGCCGGCGAATTTTAGCCCTTTCGCCGGCGACATCGGTCGTGATGCTCACGGGCTATCTTCAGGACGGCGTCGTTCTGCAGAGTTTGGCAGCGGGGGCGAAGGGCTATCTCATCAAGGACGTCGAGCTTCCGGAGGTGAAGCGCACGATTCGCGCTGTCTATCGGGGACATTCAGTGCTCGATCCCAAGGTCGCTTCGCGGGTCATCGCCCACGCAATGCCTGGCAATCGTGCCTTCAGCCAGCTCGGTGGTGTGCTCTCGGACGGCGACCGCGCTATCATCCGCCATGTCGCCACGGGACGGACGAACAAGGAAATTGGCGCCCTCGTTCACCTGAGCCCTCACACAATCAAGGATCGCCTCGAAAAGATCGCCGCCGCGTTTGGGGTTCGGTCGCGGACAGAGGTTGTCGCCGAGTCGATGCGAGCAGGTCTCCTGTGATCTCGCCGCCGAGCAGTTGACGCCACGCGCACTTTGCCTTTCTCCTCATCGCAGAGGATGCCTCTGAGAAGGGGACTCCGGTTGTAGACGTCGAAGCACTCGTCATAATTGGAGGCCGGAGTTGGACCTTGACGGTGCGGTCGCTGAGTAGAATCGCCTCACCACAGCGGGCCGCCTTTCAATGCCGGGCGCGCGCAACGAGACTCGAACCGTGTTTTCAGTCACGTCACAGCCTCCGTCAGGCCAGAACGTCCCTTCGCCTCCAGCACCAGCTCCACCCCGGGAGTCATGCGCGCGAAGCGATAGGGCCCGAGGCCCACAGGCTGGCGTCTGAATCCCTCTTCGCCGACCTTCTCGATGTACTTCTTGGGCACGATCCACGCCGCGCCTGTGGCCGGGCTGGCATAGAACACGAGAAAGTCGGGCCACGGCGTGTGGAGGACGAAGCGGACGCGATGCGGGTCAACGATGTCCACGGCCTTGACCCGATCGTGTAGAAGCTTCGCGGAGGTGCCTCGATAGCGCAAAAAGCTGAATTTCACGTCCTCCGCCGTGAAGGAGTCGCCGTTGTGGAATTTCAGCCTCTCGCGCAGCTTGAACTCGTAGACGAGCCCGTCCGCGCTCTCCGTCCAAGACTCGGCCAGGCAGGGCGCCGTGTCGTTGCCAGGCAGCGGCTTGATCAGGGCGTCGTGCAGAGCGTACAGGAACACGAACGGCACACCGATTCCGGGGGTCTCGGCGGGATCGAGAAACGTGAGGGCGATCGAGACATCGAAGGCCACGGTCAGCTGACCGTCCGGCTGGGCCTGCGCCGTGACGTCTCCTCTCCCCAGCCCCAACGCCAGAGCAATCGCGAGAGCGAGCGACGCCCCGAGTCTACTCAGAGGGTCGGGTCCCTCACTTCTTGATCCGCTCAAACACGGGGAGGTCGAGATCCACTTCCCAAGACAACTTCAATTGTTCCTCCCCTGACTCGTTATAGAGTCCTTTGCTTTTCAGGAGCAAGCGCTTTCCGTCGAACTTGTAGTTCGAGAACTGGCGCAAGTCCTCAGGTTTCCAAGCGACAGTCCTGGCGACCGTCGTTCCCGGAACCACATAGCTTAAATTCACCTGCCATACCTGATGGTTCTTATCTAGAAAGAGGACCAGAGCAGCATGGTCACTTCTCCTCAGCTCCTTAGCGCCATTCTCCAAGATGTCCGCTCGGGCCGCATCGGTGATCGGCTTGGTGAAGAACTGAATTTCGAGACCATCCGTATTCCCCATCAGGGTGTGGGTAAGTGTGACAAACGCACTTTCTGTCACGATTTTGCTGGGTCCAGATCTGAGGACCTTTGAGCCACTCACTACCAATTCAAAAACAGCCATCGTTCGAAAATCCTGCGGCCGAACGAGGGCGTCGGAATACGCGCCCGACGCGCTCATTACACAGCAAAGGGCGGCCAGAGCAACGGCTAGAAGAACAGACCACGTTTTAGACCTCTCGCGGAGCTTCCGATGAGGACTCATATCTGTGGCCTCCTGGACCTGGACCCTCCCCCATGCCTGATGGCCGAGGGCATCCGTGGGAGGCGGGTGCAACGCGCGTGCCCGAGCCAAAGTCAGTGAGAACGACTGCCTGACGAGTCAAAGTGTCGATCGATGACATGGATGGCGGCCCACTTGCCCCGATGACAAGCGAGCACACAAACACGCTCGTGCGGATAGGCCGAATCGAGAGCGCTCAGAGTAAAGCCGACCCTCCCCAAAAGGGGGTTTGGACGGACGACTTCCCAGCGGTAGCGCTCGTACGCGGGACTGGTAGAAGGGTCAAGGAGACGCGGCAACCTGAACCTTGATCCACTCGGCGGGGGCGCTCGAGACCTCGCGTTGTTGGCTTTCGGGCTTCACCTCGACCGTGGCGCCCGGCCGTAGGTCGGCGAACGTCCCCTTCAGGTTCGGCTGCTGAAGCTTGCTCCGGTCCAGCCAGATCTTCGTCCGCTCCGTGACCTTGACGTTCAAGGCGCCTGTGGGGGCGGCGACCGCGCAGGTTTTCTCCTGCGCGTTAACCGATTGAAGCTTCCCGATGACCGTCGCCTTCCCGGACAGTCCCGGCGACTGCCCGATCGGGATGAACTGCTCGGTCATCTTTTGCGCGGAGGCCGGGGGCTGGCCGCCCAACAGGAGCGCGCTCATCCCGACCACCCCGACGACGAACTTCCGGACGTTCATGCGCCTCTCCTCGCTTCCCTCATTCAACGAGAACTGCCCTCGCCTTCTTTTGGTCGCGAATGGCCGCCTCCGTGTGCTTTCGGTTGAAGAATAAACTCTGGACGGCCTTCTCGGCCATCCGTCGGGCGTCCCGAAGGCGGGCGACAGCGTCGGGGTGGAGACCGCCGCCTTCAAGCACACGAATGCTGTCCGCCGTCTCGCTGACAGCGTTCTCGAGGAGCCTCTTTCTCTCCTCGGGGGACGACACCGAGAGACTCGTCTCCAGCAGCATGATGCTTTGGCGGATATTCTCGAGCGTGTTGATGACCCGCAGGAAGGCGGCGATGGCCACGATCTGCGTCCCATCGAGTTCGATGCCCACGCCCCGGGGGTCGGCCTGTTTCAGCGTGAGGCCCGCCGGGGAGTTGTTGAACGCCTCGCCGTCGTAGAACGCGACCGCTCCTTCGATGGTCTCGATGGCGTTGTTGTGGAAGAATGGCCCGCTATCCGCCGCCTCCACCAGCGGCGGAACATTGAACGTCCCGTCGCCCGGCGTGCGGAACCCGTCATCGCGGGGAACCGTCTGGGTCGTCAGCCGAGCGGGCTGATCGGGCAGGTCCTCGACGCCCGTATTGAAGTTGGCGTTCCCGAGGCTGCCCCCGCCCAGGTTGGCCGTCGCCCCGGCGTTCACGTGGCAG
>Ga0137418_10004890_pt1 | contig 12283 bp, 16 predicted proteins | sample CZODoug3_1_2_16f_FD_122242 | JGI IMG/M metagenome (GOLD analysis project Ga0137418, IMG submission 122242) | Vadose zone soil fungal communities from Angelo Coast Range Reserve, California, USA - CZODoug3_1_2_16fungal (Hybrid Assembly) | ecosystem: Environmental > Terrestrial > Soil > Vadose... | reverse complement strand
ATACACAAATATATATGTGCAATTTGGGGGAAGGGGAACGGGCGTGGGGTTCGCAAGCCAGGAATGTGTGCTCGAGCAGGGGGAAGCCACACCTTCCTGATCGGGAAGGATTCCGCGGTGGCGGTGCCAGAGATAAGTATACATATCTGGGGAAATTTACGGTGGCGCACGCCTAGCCCCCGATCGCTTACGCGAACGGCACCGCCACATCAGAATCCGAGGCCGAACCCGACCCATATCCGGTAAGGCGTGGGTCAGACCGCTTCCGGTCACTTCCATCCATCACGTCTCAGCTGATGGATATCGATGGATCCTTGTCTTCGCGTCAAACGACGCCCACCCCTTCTCTCGTTCGAACACCCCTTCTCTCGTTCCCTCTCGTTCCCCTTCCCCCCGCGTTCACTTCCCTCTGGCGTGCCACCCTTCGCTGTTATCCAACTCGCTGGCAGCTCCCTCTTTCCCTCCTTCGTGTCACCCATCTCTGGCTTGTCTCGCATTGTTTTCGACCGAGGTGTTGTAGCCTGGATGTCTTTGGTCCCGCCTCTTCAGTCAAAAATGCCTCCTACCCACCCATCCTCCAACGCCCACCAACTCGCCTCTCCATCTCGGTCCGTGTTCTCCCTGTCTCGTTCAAGTTTCTATCTCAATTCACCACTCAGTTCACCAAGCGTATGCACGCCATATCGCATTCCCAAACGACAAAGTTGCCCTGCCAACGACCCAATCGCGTCCAAAATGTCTCGCTCCATATCTGTCTCCATCACCACCACACGTTATCATTATAACTCACACCGCCAACTACTGTACGTGAAATATTTGCACCGCTTCTTAGTATTTCCAACTCACCTCTCCCTTCCTCAGTGTCAACCCATCTCGGCTCTCCCAGTTCACTAGCCATATGCACGCCGGATCGCATTTCCTGGCAACCGTATCATCATGTCCATATAGTTCGTGGGTTGCATCTGCTTCTCACCGCATCCAACTACATTCCAGGTAGGTGAGCAGAATTAGTTTCTTTCGTCTCGTTGTTGCCGCTCACCTGTGTCCAACCAGCCAACCATAGCCGTCCAGCCACACCCGCCACCGACTTGTCCAGATCCATATTACAGGTACGAAAGCACAGCTTGCTTGTGCTGTCGCCTTATTGCTCATCTCTTCGCATGTCAGAGCACCCTCCAACACCGTTAGTTTCAAGAATATGATCTCCCACTTCATCGCCTACACACTCCATCGAACAAAGCACGCTTTGGTGACCTTTGCGGTCCTCGTTCGCCTCCAACAACTAAACGCACAGCCCCCAATGGCTTGTGCTCAGCGGACTTTTCATCCCCACCTTAACCATCCCCACAAAGGTCACGTGTGGCGATACAAATTCGAATGGTGGCGCAGGGAGCGTTGTGGTTTTGGGGGTCGAGACTGTGGGGTGAGGGGTGAGGAGGAGTTGCAGCCGAAGTGGTAGTCTCCATCATCTCTCCTTGCATAAATCATCTGATGGCATGCATGTGTATCATTTTGGATGTCTTTCGTACCAATCACAGCTTGCCCTCCACATTTGTTGAATATCAAACAGGATGTATGTAAAACCGGGCCAGACAATCAATAGTATACAAAATACCTTAAAAAATAAGTCAGAACATAGTGTAATGGGCATGGGCAGTCAATAATATAATCAGAACGTAGAGTAAGTCTGGGTGTGGGAGATGTATGTCATTTGCGAGGGGCCCTGTCACTGCGAGCCGTCCTGGCCATGTTGATGGCGGCAAGCAAGTCGGTATGTCCAGATTCAAATGAGGGGTACGCAGCCTTGAATGCTGCCTCGTCGGATTTGAATCTGGATGGGCAGCAGATAGGCTAACGGTGTACGTGATTAAGAGGGGGAATGGACTCACGTTTCGAGAAATTTGAGTGCAATGACACTGCGATCGAAATGCTTTTGCGCAAAGATCTTGTTCGGTCCTTGTGCCATTCCCGTGGCCAATCCTTGAGAGGCATATGAAGGCCGCGAGGGGGGTCACCGAGTGTCCAGTGGTCAACAATGATCTGCCAGGACTCGCTCTTTTTGCTGTGACTGCCATTACCCAGTCGCACTGGAATGTTCGGGATGACCAGACCTTGGGTTGGTAGCCGAGTGGACTTGACGGCACGTCCATTGGAGGCGGTCGGCAATGGTTGAAGAGGCGGGCGGATCAATGTGACTGGCTGTGGTGGACAGATCAGGCTTGGAGCAGAGACCAAGTTGAGAGGTTGCGTGACGATGCTTCTGGGGAATGCTCCTGGTGAGAAAGCTTCTACCGTACTGGAATGAGATCCCGATTGAGAAGGAATGAGGCACTGAAGAGGTGAAGGTGTGAATACTGTGAATAGAGGTCAGAGAATTTGACGAAAATGAGGTGGGTCATTGATGACGCACCACTGGGTTCAGAGAAATGCATATTCACAAACGCTTTCATGGTTGATGCCATCTGATCAACGGTGGCTTTCACTGTGCCCATTTCATCATGAATTCCCTGGACGTTCGAAAACACAGCGGTGTGCATTAACCTGACTTCTTGTGTGGATACGGGTCTGGCCAAAACATGTTCGCCCATCAGGGAACCTTGGGCTTCTCGTTGCACAGGGCACAAAGCATCACTGTGGTCTTCTTCATATGAGTGAAGCTCATCGAGGAGATACCGAATCAAAGTGTCACGCTGGAGGATGGGGGATTAATAGCAGAATAGTAAGTAAAGACAATCAGGTGGCGTACATGTTCGCCTTCTGCCCAACCGCCCCACCACCGCACCACTGCCAAGCTCCAACGCTGACCCACTGGTGCATACATGAACCGATACTGGGCGCCTCCTCTTCGAAAACAATGGGTTGAGAAGCTACCTCCTGCAGCCTGTCGGATTTCGGCCCCAGTGGTCGCCTCGTTGATCCAGTTCTGAACTGTGTCATGGGAGACATGCTCTTGAGGCTGCACGACTCCATTAGCGCCCATCGTGGGGAAGATGTAGTCTTCTGGTTCCAGTGGGTGGCCATAATGCTCGGTCTCGAGGTAATTAATCCAAAGGGAAAGCCATCTGTAGGCATCGCAAGCAGGCAGCTCTGGCTGGGGGAAGAGTTTGTAATGGTTGCCTGACCGGCAGAAAAGTCAAACATTCGAATCCGGACAGATCTGATAGAACTCACTCCAAAGGTTGGCTTCAATGACACCTTTATCCAGCCTCCGCTGCCAACCCTTGCGATTTGACAGGTAAAGCTTGATGTACTGGAGCCCATACAGGTTTGTGTCGCTCTCAAACTTGAGGTCCTTTCTCTTGAGTTTTATCAGCTCGAAATTCCTGTCACAGCCACCGGCTTATCAGTTTGCCATCAAGCGCGAATCAGAGAAACCATCACCTTGACCATACTGTCCATGCCGTCGACGCAAAAGCACGAAATTCCAGGTGCTTTGTCATCAAGGACCGCTCTTCGACAGACATGTTGGTAGCTTGGCCAGCATCCTTCAGCACCTGCTCAGCTGTCTCAATGGAGACCTTGCCCTCAGACCACCTGAACATCCGCTCCATGTATTCTTTTGACATTGCCAGTGAGTGTGTTCTGTTTCCTCCTTCGGCACCTGATTTGTGCTTGATAGCAACCAGGACATCTTGGACTTCAGCTGAACTGGCAGGATTGCCTTCCCATCTCTTGTGTGTCTCATGGTAGTACCACTGGCCTCGGTATGTCCCACCATCCCTGTGCATTGTGCTCTCGGTGAGTGTCCTATGTCATTACCAGATGTTTACTCACATGTGCTCGTAGAGCTTTTTGAACGCAGCATGAATGCCGGTCCCAGTTCCCGCTTTGAGATTCTGATGGAAGCATTTGTAGGATATGAAAAGGGCAAGGGCCTGGTGCGTGTATCTGTTGGGTCGTCCATTGAAAGCATCTCTGAACTCTGGGTCCTGGTACATGTCATCATGTAGAGATGGCAGCTCCTCTTCATCGAGTCCTCTTGGGATACCCGAATTGCTCTCTCCAGAGAAATGGCCGGCGAGCCACTCCCGTCCTCGTTTGACATAACCCGAATAGTTCCGTCTTGTTTGGCCACTGTTCAAATTAGCCTTCTTCCCGGAGTCTTGGAGCTGCTGGAGTGCCGGCAATGATGGGTTGGATGTGGGCACTGGCTTGTCAGCCTTCTTTCCTGTCTGTTGCTTGCCAATCTTGACTTTCTTTTCTTTAGCCATTGGGGTGTGGGGGAAAAGGAGAATGAGGGTTGGTTGGTGATGGTGCGAGACCGAGTGAATATCGGCGGAGTAGAACTAGCTGGGTACAAGTGAAACACAGGGGCTATTGAGTTAGTGCCCTTCGCTTGTCATATTAATATTTTGTGTCTGCCCATCCATCGTAATTACAAACACAACTAGTAACTGTATACACAATAAACAATACCCATTTTATTGTACAGAGACAGTGTCCACTGGCAAGTCATACATCAATAATCTCAACTTTGGAGTCATATTCTGCATCAAATTCTGTTCGCAAACCTTCACCCTCGTCATCCTCACTGTCAGTGATGTTAGAAAGGTCAATGATTGCAATATCAACATCAACACTGGTCAGGTCGATGACTGAGCTTGAGGGAGAGGGCTGACAAGGGCAAGAGATCAGACAGAAACCGTGGATCGAATATGGAAGTTGCCTACCGCAGGAGCTGGTCCTTCGTCTCCCTTCTTAACTAGCTTTGGCAGCGCATATTGTACAAGGGGCAGAGGGATCCATACATTGGCCACAGTTGTTGCGTCGGAGTCACGCACTTCTGTCGAACACGAGGTAATGGGGGCGTCCGCAATGCCTGTGTCGATCAGCGCAACGATATGCTGGCCCTCCATACTTATCCTGTACATCGTCACACTCTTCCCAGACACAGAGAGGGTTCTTCGAGTGACAACCTTGAGCATACATGCAGGTAAGAACTGGGATGCCATGTTCTTGGGCTGAGCCTGCATGCAAGGTCAGACACGGGGATCAAAAGGATGACAAACAAAAAGGGTCACCCGACCGAGCATCCTGATGCAGGCACCTTCCCACACGACACTCTCAAACTTCTCGTGTACTTTTTTGGGGCTCCAACCAAAGCGGCGGGTGCAGAATGAGGCAAGCCCACTCAGGTCTGGCTCCTGATTGTTGATGGCCGGGATGGCATCAGTGCCCGACCGTCCATGAGACCATGAGGTGAGTGGATGTGTGTACGCAAGAACAATGTCGGGGTTGGGGAAGGCCTCATCAACGTTGTCTGCAATTACCTTGCATTGTCGTCCGATATATCCGTCGGGGTCTGTGTGGAGCAACATTTGTAGCTCCATTCGCCAATCGGAGAGGAACTCGGTGAAGGCAGTGGGATTGTCGTGATGGCTGCTGGCACCACTTAGCAAGCTGTCTGCAATGTCATATTGTGTGAGTCCATAGGCAACATTGATACCACAACCCTTAATACCATCCTGGGTTGAAAGAGTTAGCACTGGAGGCATGGAGAATGCTTATACATGCTACCTTATCATAGTCGCCCCCTCGCAACACCGCTATGAGTATCACACCAGCCTGCGTGAGGCGCGTGACCTGATTGATAGCACCTGCAGAATATAGTTGGATATTCTCAGTTTCGTCCCTGACGTTCGGGCTGAACAATGGTGAGCTACATAAGAAACGAGTGTAGAGGGACGACATACTTGCGAATGACCGTGGAGGCGCCAAAAATGAATGTATCGACATTGTCAGAGAGCACCGCATTGATAACGCCAGAGCGGTTGAGACGTGCTAACTCGGCTTCGGCTTCAGCAGGTGCCTGTGACAAGCCATGATGAGCCGAAATAGTATAGTTGAAAATGGAACCGAGTTACCGTATGTGCAACAAACCCGAACAACTTCAACATATCAAGAAAGCCTTCCTTGAGCCAGTGAGGAGTCTTCTTGACTTTCTTGCCTCGCTTGAGTTCTGCACGGTCCACCCCATCAAAGACAAATATGACCAAGATGTGCAGTCGAAGAAGGCGGCAGAGGCGATAGAATAGAGTGCGCATTTCAGGGTTCTCGCCGGCATTGTGGTGACTGTAGTGGAACACGGCACCGCATTGGACAAGCCAAATACTATGTAGGATACCGGCATCAGCATTTCCTTTGTGAGTGCACATAAACAATTACCTTGCGTCGACTCTGAGAACATACATGTCAGAGTTGCGCTCGAAATAGGATGTCGTCAATTCGTTGAATGATCGAGTCTCCACTGCGGGTGCCAGGAGCTGCGAGGCAAATCTTGAACAATGGGTCTGATCCGGAAAGGGCTGGAATACGTACTCGCCATAATCCGTCCACACCCATAATGAGATTTTCAGTCAAGCGAGTTCACGAGGTGGTAGCTGCAAACAGAGTGCGACACCCCTTTTCCTAGTCTAAATTGAAATATATAGTCCCAATCAGGACGCAACCTCAACCAAACTCGAAAAATGCATTGGCGCTGCGTAGTAACTCACCAAGGGCGTCCTTGAATAGAACGGACAGAACAATTGTGAATCTGGCCACGAGTTCACGGAGCCTAGTTGTACAGTGCAGTGATATGTTCCAAAGTTGACTACAAGTTGGGAGTGAGCACAAGGTAATGGTATCCCAAGACTGAACGTACATTGTAGTTATCTTTGAGATACCGCAAGTTCTGGCTGTTGTCTTGACGTAAGGCTTGTGTGACACCGGGGTTCTCAATGATATCCAATACGGGCCTCCTGCTGCACAATATGGCATTTTCACGTTTTGCACTGAATTCTATAGCAATTGTTAGCCTCACCCAATATCAATCCTTTGGTGTATCCGGCAATACGCTTCACTAATCAAATACCGCGCATTATCCAAAAACTCCTCCCTAAACTCGCCCAAGAAGAAATCATCTGCCACGACCCGCTCGGCAAGTGTCAGCTCTCTCTGTGCCGCCTCGAAACCAAATTCGACATAAAGCTCCTTGAGGAAATTTGTAATGGGGTCTTGGTACTGATACTCCTCTGTCTGAATGACTTTGACGATCTCGCATATCGAGTGGCGTACGCGTGTACCTGCCCCACCAGTAGCGGAGGTCTTGCGGGACAGAATGGCTGCTGTGGCAAGGTAGCGAAGAATCCATGGGCACGATGTCTGGATCGTGTTGAGGTAGATGGGCGAGAGGAAGGTCTCCAGGAGGAGGGTGCGGCCTTCCAGATGGTTGAAGTATACAAAGAGGGACCAGTGGACATGCCATGTACGAGAATGGAGTTGTGTGAGAGCTGCTGGTTCTGCAGAAGTAAGGAGAGAGGAAGGGGAGCGCGAGTCGATAACATCTCGGAGTGTGTTCAGTTCTTCAAGGGCTACGTCCCATTTACCGGTTAGGATGTCTGAGGCGAGTTTACCCCAGTGGGCAGAGGTATTGAGGTCGTTGTCGGTGAGCAGTACGCGGAAGTGGTAGAGATAGTCTGCGGCACCGCTATAATTTCTGTACGTATATTGGAATTAACCAAAGTTGTACAGTGCAGTGATTTGTTCCAAAGTCAACTAGAGAGAGGCATCAGCGTGACGTATTCGGGTATCGCGAGGGCTAACGTACATTATAGTTATCTTTGAGATACTGCAAGGTCTGGCTTTTGTCTTGACGCAACGCTTGTGCGACATCGGGGTTTTCGATGACATCCAATATGGCTGAGCCTCCTGCTGCAGCCGCTCGTTTGTCGACACAGCATTTTCACGTTTTGCACTGAATTCTATAGCAATTGTTAGCAGCTATCTGACACAAAAGAAAGTGGACCCCTTCACCCACTGGAACTTCTTCGTCCAGATTCAACTTCCCAAACAAGCATACAGCATAGTCGACCAGGTTAGTGCCCTTTGCAAGCTCATGCTGGGCAGCTTAGACCTCTTCAATTGGAAACAAAGATATTTCTGTGAGATGTATGAGCAAAGGAAAAGCCAAATGATGGTCTGAGTACGGTATTATCGTTTTCGAGAGGTCGGCCACCATACTGTATAAGCTGTCCGGATTGTTGAATGCATTTCGGACTCCGCATCCAAAACGTCCTGAACAAGCAGTCAAGTTCGAAAATTCACCAGAAGGCAAATATAAAGGGAGTTTCCAGGGACACGAAGACAGATTCAAGTGCACGGCAAAATGATGTGCTGGCAGAACTTGATGTACTATTAGTTGCTTCATGAGAGGAAAGCTGTTCCCGCGCATGGGCCTTAAAATTTACCAGATTTACCAGATTTACGGTAAATTTAAACAGTGGCTGGCTTAACAAGACTTTACAGTGCTTTACAGTGCTTTGCACCCTTAAATGCGCACTTTGTTGGTGTAAATTTAGGTCTTGTCATGGTCAGCCTTGTCTGTAGTCTCCAAACATGCATTCTGCCTGCTCCACATCAATTATTCTTCACCTGAACTATTCATTCAACAGGGATACTGACGGGGCTCAAGATCAGGGTCCGATCGGCAAAGCATAAACCAAGCAACTCATGCATTCATTTATCTATCAGAGTATTGAACCCATTTTGGCACAAGACTAAAGACTAAAGACTAAATAACAAGGTCAATTGATGTCGGCGCAGACATATAAATAGTAATAGATATGTAAGTTAGCACCAACTCAAGCATAGGCCCATAGACATAATGATGAATCATATAAATAATCCCTGCCTACGCCCCTTGCACCGACAACTGCCTTCCACGCAACCTTGATGCATAAAATATCTTCATGCACACCAAGCACACAAGCGGTCCTCTGGACACCATCAATGATCATCATGTGATGAGCAAGTGATGGCATGCCGTGTGGCGAGGCAACGGTAGGCGAGGTGTCTAATCACGACAGGTAGGAGCACATTGGGATCAGATAGAGGTGCGGGGAGTAGTATCGTGCATCAATGCATTCATGTAGAGATATGACCGGAGGATGGAGTGGTGGTGGCAGGCATGGAGGTACGATGGGGACTTGGACTGTAGAATTGGCCATGTCAGGGTGTCGGGAGGGAGCAGATGGTCGCAGCACGGAAGAGTGTAACCCTGCGCTTCCGCACGGTGTTGTTGGTGTAAATGGCGAGCATAAGTGCGGGACGGTGTGTTGCAGCCATGTCGTTCTCGAGCTTGCTGTATCCCTTGATCATCGACACAAGGGCTTCGTTGCACATTGACTCTTCTTTCTGCTCAATTGATGATACGATTCTCCAGATACGATTCTCCAGGACGCACAACGAGCCCGATAACGTTCTTATATGCGACCAAGAGAAGATTACGTTCCTCAACTGATTCTCCAGGACGCACAACGAGCTCGATAACATTCTTATATGCGACCGAGAGAAGATTACGTTCCTCAACTGTGAGTTCCTAGTTAGACAATTTGGTACGAGTGGGAGAACAACATAAAAAGAATAACTTACCTAGTGCTAGTCACGGTCAGGCCATTATGAATATATTCCATAGGAATATGTGCAAGTTCCAGATATTCGCGGCCGACATCGGTCTAATGAGAGCGCAAACATGTGGCTGCACCAGATTGGTATCGGAGATGGTGAGTGTTCGAGACATCTGTGAGCTGTCTTGTGTAGGATTCGGCGTCAGGCAGAGAGGGAGCTGCGTCGGAGCGATCGACAAGCGGGAACACAAGTAACTTTGGGCGACTTGTACGAGCAGGCATCTTGAAGGAGATTCGGAAGGTTTCTGATTGGACGGTGCCGGACGCGACGATGGGCTTGGCATTTCGGTAACTAAGGATAGATTATGTAGGTAGAAAGACAGAAGAAGAGTGAGATTGGACATGGATGCTCCCTCGAGCCATAGACCAACTAGTCAGGGCTCGAGTTTGCGTGAGATCGGGGTTGGCGCGAGATCGGGGTCTGGCAGTGAGGTGAAACAAGAAGCCCATGTATGGAAATGGGCGCGAACGCCAAGGTACACTACGACTGATACGGTCCTAGCGCCAGGGCGAACGAGAATCCGGGGGCACCCGACGTTTAGCAGGTTTAGTGATCCGAGGTAAATTTACTCAGATAAACTGACATAGTGTATTGAACGCCACCGATAGATTTGTACATATTTGTTTTCAGCACGCGCGCTTAAATATCGGGGAATTCTGAGTGCCAGTGACCTTGTACATGTCAGGCAAGGTGATCTGGGAAGCTTGCGTGTAAGTTCCAATGGAACCGTCTTCACCTCATGCCCTGGGACTGGCATACAAGCTACGCGCTGAACGATACAAGAAAGAACTTGAGGTTGCCGAACGCAAGGTGCGACCCTGACTATTCTGCGACTTATCATTACTGATTCCCGGTCGCACAGAATGAAAGTCTTAGCTGGGCGAACAGGGACATCTCCCGCAAACTCTCTGAAGCTAACCAACGTGGGCGGCAGCTAGCCGTCACCTTTGGCTTCAGCGACATTTTCGAAGCCGATAATTTCGTTTCACGCAACCCTTATGCTTTGAATCATTTTCACATCGGAGAGAAGGCATTAGGATTCCGGCAGCTCGAAACGGAGCTGAAAGAGCAGCAAGAGATTAACTCTAGAGTTCAGCGAGCATTGCAGCCAATCAAGGAGGAGAACGAGGCGCTCAAAGTGGAGCTTCAGCGGCTGGAGGACAGGCTATCATCATCCGATAGGTTTGTTTGGTTAGCTCTTTCTTCAAGCATAACTGAGGACGGGATTTTAGCCGAACTCTTCGTGACATGCCGATCGTATCCCATCCCCACACTTCATCAGATATTAAAATCTCCGCACCCAGATCTTTGGTATCCTCACAGTCTGGTGATCTCCCGGCGGATGTGACATCTTTACGACATGAATTAATCGACCTCAGACATCGATACGATGCACTGCTGGAAGCAAAAGAAAAGGCAGCCGCAATGTACAAGAAGGATTACAAGAAGTGGAGAGATTACAAGAGGCAGGTGTATGAAGAGGCTGTGCGAGATAAGAAAGGGTACCGAAATGCGAAGGGGTCGACAAAGCGGAAGAAGCACAATAACCCCAGCATGAGGCTGGAGGCCCAAGAGGACATCAAACCGATCCGTATGTGCTCTCTGCGTGTTCTCTGTGGGCATCTTACGAACCTTTTGCTGAAGTTGAAATTGATATGCATGTAAACCACGAAATCGAACAAACACCACGTCCTCGTTCCAGAGCCACTGAACAAGCGGATAAGGAGAACTATATCTCGACTCCAACCACTGGTTGTGTATGCGTGCAGCACGCCAACATTCCTCCTTCATCCGTCACTAGCATGCGCCCATCTCATGTACCAGTGCTTCACTTAGCATCTCCATCATGCGTACGGTCGGATTCCACCTACCCCCTTGATCAGTCGTATGTTTTGCTGGGCGAACCAGCTCGGTGAGCGCCTTTTTATCTACAGCTCATCAAAATTGAAATTAGGACTGAAAGACGCTGTTAGGCACACCCTATCCGACTCCCCAGTGCCAACCAGCAGTATTTCATCAAGCAAATTGAAAAGGAAACACTCAGAGCCAAAAGTCGCTCCCGCTCCATCACCATCATCTGAAACTGAGGATGACTCACAAGGTATGTATATTCATCATGCATTATTATTCATCAACTTCTTGAACGTCATAGCTAGTCCCAAAAAACCCTTTGCCTTCAGGCCCCCAACTCTTCTCGTGCCCCAAAAGGACCAACCCCTTCTTTCAGTGATTTCCTGGTCATCATTCCAAACCAAAGGTAATTCTCAAGGTATGAATCCATCCCCGTCATAATCCAAAACTAGTAGTTCCTGCACGAACCAACCTCTTTAAAACGTTAGGACCTACCGCAAATCACTCTCCGATTCCCGCCAATAATGATATTCCAACTTACAACGCACTATCCCGCCCAACCGAATCTCGACATACCTTTACTCCAAATAATGAAGAACCATTGACCTCTCTTCGTCGCTTTGATGCCTGGGACAGATCGCGTAATTCCAAGACAGATATAAGAGGCAAAGAAATCAGTCAACGTTCGACAGACAGGCATATAGGCAGCATGAGCAAAGACAGCGGCATTGACTATTCGGAATATAAGGGCAGAGGCCGATATGCTCAGACTGTGCAAAAGTGAGTTTCTTTCTCTGCTACCTCTATACCGTACCTCATATTTTCCAGCAGTGGCAACACGACTATCAACGCTCAATACGAGATCGATATGAGTCAGAATAATGGGTTGGACTTTCAATATCACGCGGCAGTGAGGAACAGGCAAGAACGAAAGCACTTAAATGCGGGGGACTGTGAATGTTGCCGTGATGTAAGCACTTTATCT